>Ga0126382_10000309_pt1 | contig 18522 bp, 12 predicted proteins | sample PanSoiMetPlot_30_FD_92548 | JGI IMG/M metagenome (GOLD analysis project Ga0126382, IMG submission 92548) | Tropical forest soil microbial communities from Panama - MetaG Plot_30 | ecosystem: Environmental > Terrestrial > Soil > Tropical forest > Bulk soil | place: Panama | collected 2016-02-17
AGCCCGAGTGTGATTCCGTTACGCAAACGCTTGGGCTCTTTCTCATATTTCTCGGCCGCGTACAATGCCGCGACGGTCAACACAGCGAACAGCATCTCCGAATAAATGCTTGTCGCCAAAATCATAGTGCGCCAGTTAAGTGCGGTCATACAGATGACTGCGACTAAGCTTTGTCGGGAGACATACTGGTTCTCAAGCAGATACCTTGACGCGTATAGTAAAAAGCCTATCAGTGCGATCATGGAGAGAAACATCATAAAGTTCAGGTTCTGCGGGAATTGAGGCCCAAACTTCCACACAGTGGCAAGCACGAGCGGATATAATGGAGGGTATTTGGTTTGGTGTGGTGAATTGGGAAGACTTATTATGCGATAACCCTGCCCATCCGCAATTGCTCGCGCTGTTGCGACGTAAATGCTGTCATCGTGATAGGTGCCGAATCTGTTTGCCGTAAGCAAAGGGAATGATAAAAGACAGAAGCCTGCCAAAATCGCTGCGAGCGAGAGTCTCATCAATTTTTGATTTGACCCTTTCTTAAGCCGGTTGAAGGCACCGGCACGCGGCAGGTCAGCTGTAGCCTTCACCGTTCTTAGATTATCGTGCTGTGGTCGGTCGTTGATCACCAGCTTCGACGCTCCAGACTGTTATTGATCAAATAAATTTGGTTTTGACCACCATCCCAATTGAAGACAGGAATGAATTGGTCGGAGTACCTCGTTAGACAGGCTTGGACACTCTCGCCATAGGCTGGCGCTTGCTCCCGAAAGTCGCTTTGGGTTAGCACCAAATAGCTCGCTTGATTCTCCGTAACTATGTTGAGAAATATTTTAGCTAGCGCATCGGCATCAGGCTGCCGCGACTGGTACACCGTCACATCAAGCAGGTTTACTGGTATAGATCGTACAGTTTTGCGGCCCGTGTAGAGAAAGTACTTAAGATCACTAAAACAAACCAACACGCTGCCAGGATCAGTGTTAGTTCTGATCCAATCAAAAGTCTGACGATCCTCCTCGTAGAGTGACAAGGACTTGGATTCGTTCAACGTGCGATATATACCTGTTGAGTTGCTATAGAATACAATTACGATAGCTGCAGCCAGCACTAGCCCGATAACCACACTGATAACCTTTGTCGTCAAGTCTTGATTTGAGATGACGCCATCGCTTGCCAGGGCGTAAAGATGCGTTACTTCCCGAATCATGAAGAACAGCAAGAATGGTACGATCGGAATGAGATAACGCTCGTAGGAATGGCTCGGCACGATGAGGTGCAAAGCAACATAGATCAAACAATATACTTCCAACAATCGAATTCCCTTGCTGGTCTCTCGCAAGAAACCGAGGACCATAAGGCCTAACGCGAGCAGAAGAAGTGGAATCAATATCACCATCGGAAGAGTTGCACGTAATCCGAGACTTTGGAAAGGGGCCCAGACAACAATCATTCCTACGGCATTGGTCTCTATTATTCTTAAATAAGTCATTAACTTCGATTCAGCATTAAGCGATTGCAGCCTGTTTACCGTGTCAGTGATACCTTGGGAGTAGCCGGCATAGTAGGATGCATGCTCTCCGGAGATCACGCTCGTGTTGAAGTAGCACCAGACAATCCAGCCAGCTATGAATAGCGACGCGATCCCGAGTAGCAGCAGCAACTTTCTCCATTTTCGCCGGTAAAAATAAAACACTGCCACTGATGCGATCAGCGCAAGCGCAGAGGTTCGCGTCAGAAAGGCAAGCCCCATCATTGTCCCTAGCACACTGCCAACGATCCAGGACTTGTGTTCCTCCTGGTACTTCTCTGCGAGATGCAGCACAGCGATCGACAGCGAAAGCAACAAGATATCCGAGATTAACCCAGTTGCCAGATTCATCGTTCGCCAGTTAATCGCTGTCAGTGCTACAACCGAAAGGGCCTGCGTCCGCGTTGCGTAGTTGTTCCTTACTAAGTAGTGATAACTGAGCAACAAGAAGGCCATCGTCAGAAAGACGGAAAACAACATCATCCAAGAAAGGTTTTCAGGAAATTGAGGATGGATTCTCCAAATAATTGACAGTAAGAAAGGGTAGAAGGGCGGGATAAGCGTCTGCGCGATTGGGTGAGGTAAATTAATTATTCTGTATCCCTCACCGGTTGCCAGTGCCTTCGCAGCAGTTACGTAAATCGTGTCATCGTAAGAAGCACCAAAGCGGCCAATACTGATCATTCTGACATAAAGCGAAAATGAAATGAATAGAACTGCCAGTTTCAAGGAGGTTATCAAGTGTTTGGTTGAAATCATGAAATTCCGCGAAGAATTAGTTGGCGCGTTGCTGAGCCCTTCGCGCGATCGTGAAGTTCCTAAAGGTGCGAAATGCGGCCACCATAGCTGTCATACCCAGCGTAGTCCAGCTAACAATGAGAAGCCATGGGAATAAGGGTGGATGATATGTAAATCTAACAGTATTCTCGCCCGCCGCCACTCTAATTGCGCGAAAGACAAAGTTACCTCCTAGGACTTCCGTAAGTTTGCCATTAACCTCAGCCCGCCAGGCTGATCCCCACCGATCAGTCACTAGCAGCCATCCATCAGCTGGACACGTAGCTTCGAAGAGAAGCTCTTCGGGATAATACTTCTGAACTCGGACCTCAATACGGCTGCACGCGGGAAGCTCGGCAATACGATAAAGCTCTGTGCTGCCGCCCTCGGAGGCTGACTCGCCGCCCTGAACGATGTTCTCTGTCGAATGGATCACCAGAGGTGGTGCAGCGAGTGTTTCGGCACGAATGGTAAATGCAGCGAAGGAATTCTCTGTTGTGGGAACCTGCATGGCTTCGGCACTGAACCACACTCGCCCACTTCCAAGTGCCATATCTTTCAGCGTAGGATGCATTGCGATTCGGAGGAGAAACGGGTTGGGCATAGTCGAGTAAGATTCAAGGACAGGGATCTTGGTGATCAACTGATCACTGCGAGGGCACGGATATGCGGAGATAAAACCGTTACGCGGTGGAGCATTGGCAATGTTACTTGACTCGCAAGGGCTTGGTTCTCGCATTAATCCATTATGAGTAAGATCGATCACAGGCGAGTGCTTCCTATCGAGGTTTTGCCAACGAGCGAGTTCCTCAGCGCCTGTTGATATCATGATCGGTTGCGATACAGCACAAGCGAGAAATGCATCAGCGGTTACGAGCGCGAGCAGGATTGCGGGGACATACTTTGCGCTTGCTGAGTCCGGCCAGATTGGTCCTAAGATAGAGACCCCTACAATCGCCAGCCAGATTCCAGAGACAACAAACCACGTAATCGGTCCTTCTTTGAGGCTAAAGGAACGTTCGGGGCCCAGATAACGGATTACTGAAATGAACGTCGCAAATGCGATCGTTGCGCAACCTAGCGACGCGATTTTGAACCGTCGCCAGATCGGGTCAGTCTTGCATCTACTGACTGACCCTTGAAGGTCTCTAAGACCCAGGAGAGCCATTACGGAAACCGTGAAGCCGAAATAGAATGCGAAGAACGCAGCGTGCCGGAAGAAACGCATTGGGTAAATCCAGTCGTAAAGCCATCCTCGGACCGGAAGAGACCCACTTAGTGCGCACGACAGACTCAGAAGGGCCACGATGAGAAGCCACCATCGCCACCTCTCGCGCGGTCGGGCAAGGAGTGATAATAGTGCGAACACTGTGACCGCCGCTCCCGAGTAAAGATTGCAGAGCGTTAGGTCGGTTTTCGGCCAAAGCTGTCGATCCCCGTTCATTTGGTTTGCCGCCTTGAGCGCCGCAAGATATGGACTCGTGAGCGTGGATATAGCGCCGGGCTCAAGCGCATTACTTACTAGCACAACCTCCTTCGCTAGTGGGCCCGACCGGGCATTCGTTCCAACCCCCTCAGCAAAGAATGCATAGTAAGTCGGAGAGAGAACAGCAAGTCCCGCGACTAGCAGTATCGATAATACAGCCGACAAAAACAGGGCTCGAGTACGCAAGGTAGAGCGAGTTTTTAGGCTCTCGTCAGTGAACTCGCACTCCACAGCAATTCTTTCGGGAAACGCTAGACGTCCAGCCGCCCAAAGCACACAGAAAAACCCGCTCATTATTGTGATGGCAGGATATGCTGACAGTGCAGACAAACCCCATAGCGCCCCAGCTTCCGCCGCAACGACGAGTCTGCGCGAAACTATCGCATTGTCCAATCGCCAAATGATCAAAGGCAGGAATGAGAAGCCTACAATACAAGAAGTGTGTTCCGCATTTCCGGTGTAAAAGCCATTGAAAAGAAATCCGATTGCGACCAATGCACCCGCCCACGCAGGAGCCTTTAGTTGCCGGGCTAACATTACAACGCCGAAACCACCTAGTGCCCATACGAGCAGCCAATAGACTCGAAACCCGAAGGAGGTTCCCCCGGTGATTAGGCCGATCAGAAGATTTACCGGTGAGAATGCCCCAACACTGGGATCGCCCGACAGCGGAAGTCCACCATCTGACCAGGGATCCCAATGAATGAACCTTCCAGCCCGGGCAAAGTCCGAGACGAGTACTTGAAACGGAAACATTTCACCGTCTGCGTCCCAGATTCCGACGGCAAGTCCGCGTACTACAAGTTGATTGGCTATTAAGAATACCGTGCCGACCGCAAAGGTTGCGATCCACCAGGAATGCTCCCATCTTTTTACTATTCCATCTCGTTTACGGACGGACTGACGATGACGAAGGGCAATCGCAACGATCAAACCAAGCAAAGCAAACATCTTCACGGGGATTCCGTATGTGGCGATTTGCGAGATAGAAACCAGAATTGCAACAGCGAGCGTTGTTCCAATAGCCGCAAGTGATCCGACCAAAACCGTCCTTTCAAGAATGGCGCGTCCATTAATTGTCAACATAAACAATGGATCCGCAACGCTCCAGAGATCAACGCGAGGTGAAGCTCATCACAAACTGTTCATCGGAGTCTCATCATCATAATTACTAGTTCCATAGCTACGAAAACCCCTGAGAAAGGCAGAAACTAAAAGACTAATCAAATACATGAAACCCGGAACTGAACTTATAATGAGTTCTTTCAGTCATCGTCGCCTCATCCCCAAAATGCTCAGGAAAAAACTGGATAAGACAATCTCAAAACCTAACGTGAGCGAAGTTACCGTAGGAATTACCACGCGCATCGTTCGAGTAGGATCCAGAGAACCAAAGGATTTCAGTCCCCAGCCGCTCAGCGCATAAACTGATCCGCCGAGGCCTACTAGCATTAACACCGCACCGATTACCAGACCAACTTCAAGCGTCACCGACTTAAGTGCCTTGCTCAAACGCAGATCTTCAGGAAGCAAGCCTTCGTTAATCGCAAAAATCTTTGTGAATATCGCAAAGTTAACGGCTTGAAAACCGAGGATCACCGCAAGCGCTGCGAAAAGCAACGTATGAATGTCGAAATGTATTCCAGCGATTGTTCGTTCACCCGGGAGTAACCAGATTCCAATTGCAAAACCAGCAAGCATCAGCACAATCCCAGGATAAAAAAATAGCCATCGGGGACTATACAACAATAGAAATCGCAGATGTCGCCAGCCATCGCGCCAGCTTCGCAAATGCGGCGGGCGACTGCGACCATCCGGGGACAGCACTGTGGGCACTTCGGTTATCGATAAGCTGTGAAGCGTGGCCTTCACTACCATCTCGCTCGCGAACTCCATTCCTGTCGTTCGCAGGTCGAGATCAATGATTGCCGCCTTGTTGAAACCTCTTAGACCGCAATGGAAATCGCCACAGCGACTTTTGAAGAATAACCTCCCTATTGTGGTCAGCACGGGATTGCCGAGATATCGATGAAGTTTGGGCATCGCTCCTGGCTTTATTCCGCCCTTGAATCGGTTGCCCATCACGAGCGCGTAACCCTCGCGCAGTTTTTCGACGAACGGGTCCAGAGCGCTGAAATCATAGCTGTCGTCCGCGTCACCCATGATCACGTATCTTCCACGGGCTGCGGAAATCCCTCCCATCAAAGCACTGCCGTAACCCTTCGTTTCGATTGACACAACGCGCGCGCCCATCGAAGTTGCAATTTCCTGAGACCCATCAGTGCTTCCGTTGTCAGCGATCACTATCTCGCCGGCGATTCCCAGTTGTGCTAGCGATCGGTGCGCCTTCTCTATGCACTGTCCCAATGTCTCCGCTTCATTCAAGCAGGGCATCACTATGGATAACTCCATATCTGTTCCCTGATCCAATGATAGTTCTTCAGACATTTCCAGAGTCGATTTTATCTCTTGACGTACGATAGCCAATAGGAGCGGGCCTTAGATTCTAAGCTCACGCAACGCGTTTACGAAGATCGTTTGCGCCGACATCATATGGCCGTGACAGGCTCACGCAACGAAGGGCGGCTTGTGTGATAGCGGCAGTGGAACGAACGCACGATAAAGGAGGCTGTTGAAGTTGTCAAATTACATTGAGATTCCAAATTGCGTTATGATTCCGTAATGCCCTGACGCTTCAACGACTATAAATCTCGTTCAGGATAAGATCTCGATGATTTCAGCGCTGAAAGAACCTCGCAACGAATTTATTCGTCTGCACCTTGAACTGACAAACGAATAAATTTCTCGCTACTCGGGATTATGTGAACCGTCTTGAGTCGGTCGCCTGCATCAACACAGGACTCCTCGAAGCTGGCCAAACCAACTTGCTCTGGTCCGGGATAGATCTTTCCAGTTGTGCGTCATCTTGAAACAGTCTTTTTGACCAACCGAAAATCTCGTTGCAAATCGCGCGTAAATTGTTGTCATCCGCAGTCCTCTGTGTGAATACTCTGGCTAGAGAAACTGGACTCCAACCACTAAACCAACCAATCTCTCACACGTCGCGAACAGTCGACGACTATGGCTCGTACTTTGCTCAAAGAGTGTTGCGCTCCGGCTTGGATCGGCAAGGTTTTAGAAACAAAACGGCTTCTGGGAAAGATATGTATACGATCGGATGGATACTGGTTGCCCTGATAGTTGCAGCGCTTGTGCGTAACCTAATTACAGCCGTGAATCTTCCGCCTCCACTTGTGAGAAATGCGCCGGTGATCGCCGCCATTACCGCCGTGAATATCATGTCTGCCCTCGACGCAATAAGCACAATCTATCTAGTAGACCACGGATACTCGGACGAGATGAACCCGGCGATGGATGCTTTGCTTGGACATAGCTATGTTTTGTTTTTCCTCGTTAAGATGTCGATAACGCTCGTCGCAACAATGGTCTGCTGGCACTACTATGGGCGCAGGCGACGAGCCAGGATGGTTCTGAAACTGACTTCACATATTTATTCGTTGTTGCTGGCGTGGCATTGCTTACTGCTGTCGAGTGTGTTGCTGTAGATCGTTTCCAGGAAACTCGCCGAATCACACCCCGCTGCTAATAGTCGAAATCCCAGCCAATCCTTTGCGAGCTCTGCGGCCCAGCGGCTTTGCGTGAACCTGAGATTTCGAGTGTTCATTTCAGGTTCACGCAAAGCCGCTGAGCCGCAAAGCCCGCAAAGGACGTGAGTGGGATTCTTGATAATTGTGATACTATGCCGCCCACGAGTATCACCCGATGAAGCCGCTGACCTTATTATTGATTCCGGCTTTGATTGCCTTGGGCCTGCAGCACCACATTCTGGCCCGCTCACCTCAAGACGCCAGTCGCGATCCGCTCGGATATGGTCTACTCGATGGGCCGTCAGCCATAACAATGGTCGACCTCAATCGCGACGGCAGACCTGAAATCGTCGTAACCAACCGCCGCGCCAATGCTGTCTCGGTACTCCTAAACAATGGCAATGGAAGCTTCAGCGTTAAGAACCGGTACGCTACCGGTGCCGCGCCGTCCGCGGTCGTCGCCTTTGACTTAAACCGGGACGGCAAACAGGACATCGCCGTTGCCAACTCCGGTAGCGATTCAGTGTCAGTCTTTTTTGGTAATGGCGATGGCACGTTTACTCGCGCAAAGGAGTACCCTACTGGCGCGGTCCCAAGCGCTCTGGTCGTGTGTGATCTCAACCACGATCGCAGTCCCGACCTTGTTGTCGCCAATCGATACGGCAACTCAGTATCGGTGCTGTTAGGAAAGGCTAATGCTACGTTGAGCCCGAAAGTAGACTACCCCGCTGGATTTTTGCCTTACTCAATATTGCTCAACGACGTTAATCGAGATGGAAAGCAAGACTTGCTGGTGACCAGCACCTTCGACCACGCGATATCAATTCTCCCAGGTAACGGAGACGGCACGTTTGGAGCGCGGAAGAGATTCGCGATGGCCAGGCGAAGCTGCGCAATGTTGTTTGGTGATCTCACCGGTGATCGGCCCAGCATAATAGTTCCTAGTCGGTTTGGTTATCTGATATCGATGCAATTGTTCAGGGCCGATGGCAGTCAGGAGAGCCGAAGCGAGTATCTATCGGGCAAGGGACCGCGATCGGTTCTTGCCGCCGACTTCAACAAGGATGGCAAGGTGGACCTGGCTGTGGTGAACGCCGGACATTCCGCCGGCGAAGCGGGTTCAGTCTTTGTGTTTTTGGGCAATGGGGCGGGAGGATTCGAATCGAAAGCAAGCTATGTTACCGGCAACGCTTCTCACTCGCTGGCGGTTGGTGATCTGAACGGCGATGGCAAATTGGACATTGCGGTTCTCAACGGTAGCTACGACTTCGGGGGGAGCGTATCGATACTTTTTGGGACCGGCGACGGGACTTTTGGGGGTCGAGCGGATTATGCGATCGGTGGTTATCAGATCTGGGTTAATTTTGGCGAAGACTCCAACGGAAAATCGGAACAAAAAGCGGGAGTGGTTGAGAAGCCGAAACGGTAGGGGGTTGGTGGCATTGGTGCTTTGCGAGGTCGTGGATTTCAGAGTCGTTGGTTTCGCGCAGAGTCGCAGAGGCGCAAAGGCGCAGAGTCAGAGGCCAGCGGGCTGAAGGTTAGCCAGGCCCCCGGGTTACCCCGACGGGTACCCAGGACTTGAAATCCCGAAAAAAAGCTTTGCCTTTCAGGAAAATACCAGTATAGTTGCTAACCGCAGGATAGGTGCTAACCGCAGGACAGGGCTTCCTACTTCTACGGCCCTTGAGGTGCACGGTCCTCTTCAGTAAAGAAGTTTATTAGTGAGTCCGATTTGAAGCGCCGCCTGCCTTCCCAGACCAGTTGACTCTTAGATGGTGATAAGAGACTACACTGACCTCAATGGGCAAAGGCGCACCCAGTCTGTTTGCGGGGTCCGATTTCGCACTTTACTCTTTTGCCTCACGGCACGACGTCGTATGGAGGTTCACGCCGCCATGTCAGCTTCGCGAATTAAAGCAATCTCTTCTGGCAGAATTCTGTCGGCTCGCCTGGCATTCTGCGTTCTACTCGCCGCCGTATGTCTTCTGACATTCCCAAGAAAGAGCGCGCAAACTTTCTCTCTTTCAGGTTCGACCCAATCCGTGGGCGACGTAACCACTCTGAAGAGGGATATGACAGGTGAACGAATCGCAAACCTGAGCAAGCGACTGGAACTGACTCGGTTGCCGGAGCCGAATGATCAGGCAACCGCGGCACTGTCGATGGCGGCGGGTGATTTCGACGAGAATGGAATTCCCGATCTGGTTGTTGGATTCGCTTCAAGTGACAGTTATGAACTGACTCTATATAGTGGCGATGCGGATTCGCTGTATCCCGATACTCCGGCTGCGCGCCAGCGCCAAGGATCGCGAGGATCGCACCTATCAACAGCACTTATACCTGGTAGTTCATTCCGTATGACAGCTGCGCCTGATTTCCTCGTTGCAGGCGACTTTGATTTCGATGGTCATCTTGATTTGGCAACGGCAGCAAAGGGCGGCGATGCCGTCGATGTTCTTACTGGCGACGGAAAGGGCAAGTTCGCTTTGGCGAAGAGAATTGATCTTGGCGGAAGGGTGACCGCGCTAGGCTCGTCGAATCAGGGCGAGTCTCGGGGAATCTCAGACTTAGCGATTGGAGTAATAGATAAGACAGGACCGGCAGTGGTTCTTTTCAGGATGGCGAACCCCGAGCGCGAGACAATTCGAATGTCCGCAGAAGTTGCTGCTCTGACATTCAGAGCATCAAATGGGAATTCGCCCGAGTTGCTCATTGCAGCTGGTCGCGACCTGTTGATTTATGCGAACGGAACGTCGCGTCGGGCGCGCTCATTCTCTTCAACGATCCGTTCGATGTTGTTGGGAAGTTTTTTGAACAGCCACACAACAGATTTAGCTCTTCTGCTTGAAGAGGGTGAAATCGACATTTTGGGTGGATCATCCTCAGGAACATTGAGTGGTGCGGATTCGGAGGTCAGTGTTTTGGGCGCGTGGCCCGGCTCCACGCAGCTCGCGCGAGCTCGGATTTCTGGTGGCAATACTGACGATCTCATAGCGATAGACAGAAACGCTCACAGGCTGCAGCTACTCATTGATAACACAACCTCTTCCGAATCTGTCAGTGTGGGTCCGGGAAGCCGCGCTTCCCTCTCGATCGATGTCGAAGGAGAGCCGTTTGCTGCTCTTCCCATGCGTCTGACTGAAAGCGCCCTCACTGACATGGTCGTACTTAGGGCCAATCAGTCTGCGCCGGCAGCCGTTCACGTAACGGTGGCGATGACATTCCTAGTGGATAACACGGGTGATTCGGGTCCTGGCTCGTTAAGACAAGCAATTACTAATGCTAACAACAACGCTGGGGCTGATACGATTAATTTCGCCATTCCAGGCCCGGCGCCCCACACAATAAATCTCCTAACGGCGCTTCCCGCAATCACCGAATCGGTAACCATAAACGGCACGAGTCAGCCGGACTTTGCGGGCACGCCGGTGGTCGAGTTGAACGGTGTTGGCGCCGGCTTCGCGGATGGTCTTACTCTAAACGGCCCGAGTAACTTAGTAAAAGGACTAGTAATCAATCGGTTCATCGGCAATGGGATCGTTATAGCCTCGAACGGAAACACTATTGAGGGAAACTTTATCGGCACGAATGCCGCCGGAACATTCGCCCTAAGTAACACACTGGATGGCATTTTCATGGCCACCGGGTCAATCAACACGATTGGCGGAACGACTCCAGCTATGCGAAACCTCATTTCCGGAAACCGCAACGGAATTCAGATGAACGGCGCCGGCACCGGTAATCAGGTGCGAGGAAATTTTATTGGCACTAATGTTTCGGGCACTAGCTCGATAGGCAATTCCGCGAACGGCCTCTTACTAGCTGGACCATCCAATACTGTTGTAGGGGCTCCCGGTTCGGCTTCCAGCAACACTATCGCTTTTAACGGAGCAGCTGGGGTTGCGGTGACCGCAGGCATAGGTAATTCAATTCTGTCCAATTCTATTTTCGGACAGGGAGGACTTGGAATTGATCTCGGCCCGACGGGCGTGACTCCAAACGATCCGGGCGATGTCGACGGTGGCCCGAACACGCTCCAGAATTTTCCCGTCTTAACCTCAGCAGTTTCGGCTGGGACAAGCACCACAGTTCAGGGCACACTCAATAGCACGCCAGGCACGATTTTCAGGCTCGAGTTCTTTTCCGATCAAGTTCCAAATGCGTCCGGATTTGGCGAAGGCCGAACGTTTATCGGTTCGATTAACGTCACCACTGACGCCTCAGGAGACGCCAGCTTCAACCAGACTTTTCCGGTCACCGTTTTTCCGGGTCAAGTCGTTACCGCTACAGCCACAAATCCGGGCAACAGTACATCTGAATTCTCGAAGGCCCTCCAGATAGGTGGAGTGTCAGGCGGTACACCGGCGGATCTCGCGGTACTCGCCAGCGTCTCGCCAGCGCTTGTGAATGCAGGGTCACAACTTACCAAGAACATTATCGTGAGCAACGCGGGTCCAGCCGTCGCGACAAATGTGACAGTTACGGATGTGTTTTCGTCAAACGTAAGCACTGTATCGTGCAGTTCAACTGGCGGCGGCGTATGTGGCGGCTCAGGCAACAACCAGACTATTACCTTTGCCTCGCTGCCGGTCGGAGCAAGCGCAGTCATAACGATAGTTGCGAATGTCTCGTGTTCCGTTCCCAACGGGACGGTCGTCGGGAATACTGCGACGGTCTTCAGCGCTTCAACTCCGGACATAAATCCGCTCAACAACGTATCCACCGCTAATGCGATCGTTAGCAATCCGCCGCCGATAATAACTTGTCCGGCGGGCATAACGCAGTTCAACGATCTCAATCAGTGCTCGGCCATTGTTAATTTTGTGGTACCCTCGGCATCCGGCGTCTGTCCGGCTAATGTCGCTTGTTCACCGCCGAGCGGGTCTGCGTTTCCAATCGGAGTTACAACGGTGAATTGCGTGGCGACCGGCGCAGGTGTCACCGCGAGTTGCTCATTTACTGTCACGATTAACGATTTCCAGCCCATCCAGCTTCAGTGTCCGCCGAACGTTTCGGTTACTACTGTCACCAGCTGCACGCCTGTGGTGAACTTCTCGCAACCGACTGTAATAGATAACTGTCCTGGGGCTAGAGTCATCTGTGTACCCCCGTCGGGATCGTCATTCCCGATCGGTAACACCAATGTCACCTGCACTGCAACCGACGCAAAAGGTGTTACAGCAACTTGCGGATTCACGGTCACAGTAATCGGTTTGCCACAGGCCCTTGTAAGACTGGAAGGTGGCGGTTCAACGCTCGATTTCGGACCGATCAACGCAAGCCGAAAGTTCCGCAAGTTGAAGAAGCAACCGGTAAGAAACTTCACTGTTGAAAACGTCGGGTGCGGAGACTTAGTGTTGACGTTCCTTTCACTGGTGCGAACCGGCCCAGATGTTGACGGGGGCTTCATTACCGATCCCGATGATCGCGCCCTGTTCAATCTCACCATCGTAGACAATCAAGGCAATGAGAGGCCTTTCGAGCTTTTGACCGATGTGAGGATCCCGCCGGGCGGGAAGCAACTCTTCAAGATTCGATTCAATCCGCTTATACCGGCCGTACAGAATCGAACGTCCGGACTGGCAGCAGCGGACGTACTTCCGGAACGAATTGAATCGCTGTTGACGTTCCTTCAAAATGGCGGCACGCCTCTTACGATCAGGCTGGTCGGCCACATTGACACCGCGGTGCAGCTGATCGATCCGGTGAATCCGCGGGTGTTCCCCTTTATTGGTTTCTCGAGGGACGAGAATGACTTCGTGATCGAATTCTCGATCTTCGACGCGAACCTGGACACGACAAAGGTTACGTATCAGTTCTTCAATAAAAAGTTGGCGCCGGTGGAACCGCCAATAACCGTCGCCCTGGCGTCTCTCGTAAACAGTTCGCATTTCGTTGAGGGCCAAAGCTTCACCATAATTCAGAGGATTTCCGGAGCAAAAGATCATCCAGAAATTGCTGGGGTACAGGTCACCGTTTCTGACGGTGAAACCAGCAGTACAGCTATATCCGATGTTTTTCCCAGCGTAAACATCAAGGCTCTAAGCTTGCGCGACTTCCCTGGGGTCACACTCGTGGCGCCTAAACGTTCGTTGCCGTCACGCAAGGAATAAATCAGTAACTGGATAACCGCTACCGCAGTCACTCGGATCTAGGGGGTAAAAATGAGAAGTATCTTTCGTAATTGGATCGCGACGGGTTTGTCGTTCGTCATCGTCCTCACTGTCGTTCTTGTTCCCTGTTCAGCCAGGGCGGAAAGCGGCGACCATTCGAGCGACCGGCCGATCCACCTTTACGCCACCGCGTCTGGTGGCCCAATCGGCAGGATCGGAAGTGATCCCATCAGGTCGAGCTCCTTGTTGATAAATGGTCAACCCTCAACGGCAGGGCAGGTTGTATGGTCGGGGGATCTGCTGCAGTCGAGCCCGGGCGCCAAAGCTTGCGTACCGCTTGACTCAATCGGCCAGGTCCGAATCGGAGGCGGAACCACTCTGCGGCTCGCAACACGGCCGTCCTCTCGCGAAGATGGAACTAAGGGCCTCACTCTTGTGGCGTCTCTCGCGCAGGGAGAAATTGCGGTTGAGCTTCAGCCGTCCGCAAACGCTTATCTTCGAGCTGCGAGAACCGAGTACGAATCCTCAAGTGGAGCTTCTTTTAAGGCTAGCGTCAAGAATGGAATTGGCTCTGTCGAAGTCAAGTCCGGCGTGGTGCACCCTGAGACGCAGGGTGCACAGCATCAATACACCATAGCCCCGGTTGGTCACGATTCACACATTAAGGTGCGCGCTGGAAAACTGGTCCGCCTCCAGGTGCAGGTTCGAGAGGATGATAAGCCGGTTCCGGGAGTCGGAGTGTTGTTCGCGCTCGACACCTCCGGAGCGGTGATCGGTGTCCTCGGTATGGGTACACTCTCTGGAACTACTGCTAACGTTGTTACAGACGCCGACGGGATGGCAGCGGTTCAATTCGTAGCACGGGACTATTCGGGCACCGGGCCGGTTTCGGCGACTGTAGAAGGAACGCGAGTGGCCTGGACCGGAGAAATTACAGTGACTTCTTACGGCGATCACGTGAAGACTAGTACGTGGGCATGGGTAATACTTGGGGGCGCGGCTGCCGCTGGGGGTATCGCCTATGCGGTGACTCGTGACCCCGATAAGCCGCCGCTGACAGCACAGCCACCGATGGTGAAGAATCCTTAAAAGAAGAAATAGGACCAATAGGACGGATTGGTCCTATTGGTCCGATTGGTTCAATTGGTCCTATCAACTCTTCCCCAGAGTTTGACAGATAACCGGCCTCCAGGAGTAGAACGGATGAAAATAAGAGCACTGCTGCTGTTGTTGTTTATCGCTACACCGTGTTTTGCCCAGAACTATCACCCGCTCGTCGAGGTTTATCCCGGCTTCTCTTACATGAGAATTGACGGCGACGAAAGGGATAATCGCAACTTTTATGGGTGGAACGGCGCATTGAGCGTGAACGCCACAAAGATTTTCGGGTTCACAGTTGATGCAAGCGGGCACTACCAGGACAACGTTATTGAACGCTCGAGATTCTTCTCACTGCTTGCCGGACCTCGCTTTACCTCGCGGAACAATGAGTTTACGACATTCGGACACGTACTCCTCGGAGGAATGCATCAACACGAGCGGGTTGCCACTTTGGATCAGCAGTTTGACACGCACGGCGTCGCTTTTGCAGCGGCATTTGGGGGCGGAGTCGACGTTAACGTTACGCACCATTTTGGGGTACGGGTGATTCAAGCCGAATACGTGCTCTCGAAATTCAATCGCGCGGTATCAGGCAAGGAGGTACAGCATCACGCTCGCGTTGGGTTCGGTGTCGTGTTCAGATTCGGATATAAGCCCGATTGATCATCGTGTGTTCATTTGGATTCGCAGGTTACCGTCTTGAGATCCGGTTCGAGCGAGCATTCTTTCGACGGTGACCAGGGCGGTCCTTCAACAAATGAGATTCTGGTTATTTGTAGAAGGATCACCATGCGATCCGGCAGAACGGCGCCAAATCTCGCTGAAACGTTCGCCGTTTCGCCTGAATAGATGTTTTTCTTCTCGGATTGAGCAACGCTGTTGCTGGCATTTCCGATCGACGCATCAAAGATATCTAATTGCCATTCCACTTCGGTGATTCTTCGATTACCTTCGTTGGCGATAGTGAGTGTCGACCTAACCTTCGCGAGCGCACCGATACCATCATTCTCCAATCGAGCGCTAACCAACGAAAACCCGGAAGAATTCTGTGTGTTCGGTGATTTAGGACTCGCCGCGAGTTCCTCGCTGTAAGTTCCCTCGAGCCGAAAGAGGCGGAAGATTGGGGAATTCTCGGTCTGGGCGTTCTGGAGAATGGCCGGTTGTGGGAACGGGATTCTGTCGGGAGAATGACTTGGGCCGAAACAGATTAAAGTGAACGCGCCTGCAAACATAACGTGTGGGGACCAGACCTTCATTTGCTTGACGCCACGCAGCAGCATAATCAGGCAGAAATTGTAACATCGATGGTTTTGTTTTCTTCTGCGTAATCTAAGGGATTAGCCTACACCGGAAGTCGTTTAGTTCTTGTCAGCAACATACCCGGGCTTATCCGCAGATCACACAGATTACGCAGAAGAAGAGCTCAGAAAGGGCTACGCAAACACATCGGGGTCAGTCTCGAGAAAAAACTCATCATGGAGCGAACGCGCAACTGACTCTACGTCGCTCTCATCGATCACGAACGTCAGGTTTATCTCAGAAGCTCCCTGACTGATCATGTTCACGTTGGTGCCTGCGATCGCCTTGAACAGCCGGCTCGCCACTCCCGGTGTAAATTTCAGGTTGTCGCCGACGACACAGACGATTGCCTTCCCTCGCTCGATTGAAACCTCACCAATTCCGCTGAGATCCCGGGTGATCGGCTCCAGCTGATCCGCGTTATCGAGCGTTATCGATACCGAGACTTCTGACGTGGTCACAACATCGACCGATGTCTTGTGACGATCGAAAACCTCGAAGATCGTGCGTAAGAACCCATACGCGAGCAACATTCGCGTCGAGGTCACGTTGACTATGGTAACTCCCCGCTTGAACGCAATTGATTTGATCAGGTTTCGTGAAGGGTGCGGCTGCGCCACTATCAGGGTGCCTTCGCAGCCAGGATTATTGGTGTTGTAAATATGAACCGGAATCCCGCGTTCAACTGCCGGCAAGACCGTGCTCGGATGCAGAACCTTTGCCCCGAAATATGAGAGCTCCGATGCTTCCGCAAACGATATCACCCGGATTCGTTTTGCGTTGGGAACAGCACGAGGATCCGCGGTCATCAGCCCATCAACATCGGTCCAGATTTCAATTGCTTCTGCACCCAACGCAGCGCCGATCAGTGCGGCCGAGTAGTCCGAGCCGCCGCGGCCAATGGTGGTCGTCACGCCGCCCGTTGTCGACCCGATAAAGCCCTGTGCAACAGGCACTCGTCCGGCGCTTACAAGTGGACCCAACACGGCGCGAGCCCGGTTGTTTGTCTCCTGCAGATCCGGAGCAGCTTTGGAAAAGTTGTCATCAGTGATTATGAACGCTCGCGAATCGACCAGCTCTGCGGCAACACCGCGGGATTCGAGAGCGGCCGTTACGATCACCGATGATAAGCGCTCGCCGAAGGAAGCTATCGCGTCCTGGCTGCGAAGGGTGAGTTCGCCGAGGGTTGCTACAGAACGCACCAGATTTTCCAGATCCGCAAACTGAGCGTGTATCTCCTGCTCGACTTCGAGCAGCCGAGGCGACATGAAAGTCTCGAGGAGATTTCGCGCGGTAATCAAATGGCGCTCACGTAGATCTTCGATCACCGCTAACGCAAGATCCAAAGAACGCTCTCTCGCGGTCCTGGCCAATCCCAGAAGAGCCTCGGTCACTCGCGCAAGAGCCGATACGACAACGACCGGAGAGCGGTCCAGCCGCTCCAGAACAATCTTAGTTGTACGGTCTATTGCAGCGGCATCCTGCACGGAAGTTCCGCCAAATTTCATTACGATCATAGTTGAGGTTTATACAGGCCAACACGACTTTATCGCCAGCCGTTGATAGTGCACGCCTCCACCCACGCAGGGTGGGTGGAGGCGCAAACCTTTAGGAGGGTTCGTAGATACCCTAGGTGTGGTTTAACGTGTTACTGGTATCAGCGGATGAGCGCCCGCGAGAAACAACGCCCCGCGATTCACGCGGGGCGTTTAAGTGGCAGTAGCAGTTCAACCAGGAATTCTCTCGACAACACAGCACACATTGCGATCCCCGATTTGCGGTTCCCATTGGATGGAACCTCACAATCGCAAAGCGACAATTGCAAATCAGCAATCCGCAATCGCAAATCGCCAATCTCGATCATTCGCAGCCGACGCTTAGTGTGTTGTAATCGCGACGTATTGCTTCCGGGATCGTTTGTACCTTATCAACCGAGATATGCACCCCAATATCGCGCAAGTCCTTTGCAAGCACTTGCACCGCTTCCACTATGTAAGCATTAAATCTGTCTTCCGTTCCATGATGTCTTCTCCGCTGCAGCAAAAAACACATCAATTCCCCATAAGTCTTTTCGTCATTAATTGGCATGATGGCTCCTTCTCCTAATCTTTTTTTAGTCACCGGCCTCGCTCAGGACTGGTGATCGGGTCATTGCATCCGCTTGCGGTTCGACCGCGGCCTTGAGCTCAAGCGGAAAATCGGGCCCGGCCTCGTGAGCGTAAGCAAGTTCACCATGCTGAGTAAGGTCCAATCCTATTGTCTCCTCCTCCTCCGAAACTCGCAGACCAAAGACCACGTCAACGAGCTTTAATATCGCGATCGTTCCTGCCGCCGCGATTAACCACGAGAAACAAACAGCTATCAGTTGGTTGAGGATCTGTTGGGGGTTCCCGTCGATCGCTCCTACGGGGAGGGCGTTTCCGCTTGCGTCCTTGAAGATGGGATTGATTGCCGCAGTGGCAAACACGCCTGTCAGCAGAGCGCCGATTGTGCCGGCCGCGCCATGTACTCCGAACACATCCAGCGCATCGTCGTATCCAAACCGTCGTTTGACAACCGCGGTCATAAGATAACAAACGGCGCCGCCCATTAGCCCGAGCAGCAACGCTGATGTGG
>Ga0126382_10000311_pt1 | contig 18465 bp, 15 predicted proteins | sample PanSoiMetPlot_30_FD_92548 | JGI IMG/M metagenome (GOLD analysis project Ga0126382, IMG submission 92548) | Tropical forest soil microbial communities from Panama - MetaG Plot_30 | ecosystem: Environmental > Terrestrial > Soil > Tropical forest > Bulk soil | place: Panama | collected 2016-02-17
GGCTTACGACACACCGAAACTTTACGGTGACTTTGCCATGTTTCGCGCGCCCGCCGCATCCGTGCAAACGGAATTGAATGACGAACTCCTGCAGGCGATTACCTGTGCGGCCGCTGACGAAGGGCTCATCACGCTACGCATCCCGTATGTGGAACTCGATCACGGTACGACAGTCCCGCTTTATTTTCTGCAGCGGAATGGATGGCGCGGCCGGGCCGTTGCGCTTGGGTATAGCTTTGTTTCGAACGAGGACCACATTCGCTTTGGACACCGCATCAGGCGGGCGATCGACAAGATGGCCTATCCCGTCGCCTTTATCGCAAGTGGAGACTTAAGCCATCGTCTGAAACCTGAAGCCCCGGCGGGTTACAACGAGGACGCCCATTTCTTCGATGAAGAAATAGTTACCGCCATTCGGACAGGTTCGCCGCGACGCATCATTGACATTGATCCGGAGTTGCGCCGCAAAGCGGGCGAGTGCGGTTATCGCTCGATACTTGTAGCTTTGGGAGTGGCTGAAGGCGCAAAGTCTTCGTACGAAGTGATTAGTTACGAGGCGCCCTTCGGCGTTGGATACCTCGTGGCCCAACTCGTGGGTTCAGAGTCCGGATATGTCGGGATGGCGGGCGCTCCAGGTGCTCAGCGAGTGCCCGATACTGCGCCCCTACCAACTCTTGCACGTCAGGTAATCGAGACATTCGTCACAGACGGCAAGGTCATTGAAGTCCCAGGAAACTTGTCGGAGCTGCTTGGTACACCCGCTGCTTGCTTTGTTTCGATCAAGACACGGGAGGGAGATTTGCGCGGTTGCATCGGCACGATTCAGCCGACCAGGAACTCGCTCGGAGAAGAGCTAATTGCAAACGCAATTAATGCCGCAACGCGCGATCCGCGCTTTCCACCGGTGCGCTCAGATGAGTTGCCTCATTTAAGATATTCAGTTGATGTGCTTTCACCGCCGGAACCAACGACAATTGATCGACTTGATCCAAAAGTTTACGGCGTAATCGTCGAAGATGACACGGGCCTGCACAGAGGACTTTTGTTGCCCAACCTGGAAGGAATCGAAACAGTTAGCCACCAGATCGAAATCGCTTCACGCAAAGCCGGAATCCGACCGGGAGCAAGTGTGAAACTGTTCCGGTTTCGCGCCGACCGTTATGGGGAAGAGGAACCGAAATAGCTGCAAAGCCATTAGTTAACGATGATGCGCCTGGCAACGGGCGGCGTGACTCTGCCAATCATTGCCGCTTGCGGATAATGGAGACGCAAGTCACGCAACAGTTCGTCGGCCTGCGGGGGCGCAATCGATAGCAACAATCCTCCGGCTGTCTGTGGATCAAACAATAGGCGCACCAGATTCGCATCCACACTCTCGGCTATTTGTACCTGCCCACTCACATAGTCACGATTTGTCTTGTCAGCGCCGGTGAGCATTCCCGCCGCCGCAAGATCCAAAGCGCCTTCGATTAACGGAACGCGCGGCGAATCGATTTCAATCGTCACATTGCTGGCGCATGCCACCTCCCACGCATGACCCAGCAAAGCAAACCCGGTAACGTCCGTCGCACCCTTCACGTCGAATTTTGCAATTGCTTCTGCAGCATACCGGCCAGGCGTCAACATCGTCTTGATTGACTGTTGCACGACTTCGGCGGGAGCTTTGGCTCGCTTAATACCCGTAGAAATTACGCCGGTTCCAATTGGCTTCGTCAAAACAATCACATCGCCCGATTTCGCCCCGGCGTTGGTCGCGACATGATTTGGATCGATTACGCCCGTAACCGAATAGCCGAACATGATCTGCTCGTTATCTACACTGTGGCCGCCAATCAACGCGACCTTATTCTCAGTGAGGACAGACAGACCGCCACGCATGATCTCACGGAGAATGGTGAAGTCGCCTTTTTTTGGAAAGCAGGTAATGGCCATCGCGGTGATCGGAGTGCCGCCCATGGCCCAAACATCGTTAATCGAATTGAGGGCGGCAATGCGTCCATAATCGAAAGGGTCATCGACAATCGGGGTGAAGAAATCCAGCGTCTGCACCAGCGCGAGATCGTCGCGCAGACGATAGACTCCGGCGTCGTCCGCTTTATCGAAACCGACCAGCAGATTCGGATCGTCAGGTTGTCTCTCAAGCCCGCTCAACACCTGAGCGAGGACGGCAGGCGCCAGCTTCGCCGCTCAACCAGAGCACGAAACCATTTCAGTCAGACGCATGGTGGATAACTCCTTTCCGCGAAATTATACATTCAGCCGCGAGGTTAAGTACGAAGGGCGAAAGCGTTTCCGACCCCCAGGCCTCACAAAATCCGCCTCGTTGGAGTTCGTGAGTGACGCGTTCGTACAAACCGCGAAGCGGTTCCGTCCTTCAGCCCAACGTTGCCGCGCAAGCGGCTACGTTGGGTTAAGGAAGCCGTTAATCATATCAACCGCAAGGCGGTTGCGTCAGTCCCAGACGTATCGCTCATCCCATTCCATCTGATGGTGGCGGAAGAGAGATCTTAATTCGCCTTGAAAGTTCACCTTCCGATGATGTTTCTCCTGGTTTGCGATATACCTCTTTACCTGTTCCAAATTCGAATAGCTCACCGAAAAATCAGCGTAACCGCCTTGCCACTCGAAGCCGAGCAGCTGGTATTCATCTTTGAGCCAAAGGTTCGAAACCCGCTTCAACTCTTTGACCCATTCAGCTTGAGTGATGGTGCGACCAAAACGCGCGAGCATGTGAATGTGATCTTCGACGCCGCCGGTCAGGATCGGAGCGCAACCTAGCGTCTTTGATATTCCGCCAAGTTCTGAGTGCAATCTTACGCGCAGATCCGGATCCCGCAAGAATGGTTCTCGATTCTTGGTCGAAAAGACGAGATGAATGTAAACGGCAGAGAGAGACTGGGGCATGGGAGACCTCCAAATGTTTTTGCACAAACCGCTTTGCGGTTGCGATCACGCCTATGAATCTCTCAAAAGAGGGTAGTGACAATAGCATATTACAATGCGACGTTAAATCATTCCGCGCCTGATTATCTCTCGTTGATGTGAAACCTGACATAGAGCCTGGGACTGACGCAACCGCCTTGCGGTTGGTATGATTGGTCGACTCTTCAACCCAACGTAGCCGCTGCGCGGCAACGTTGGGCTGGAGGGCTGAACGGCTTCGCCGTTTCATGAGGACGAAACCGCGTTGCGTTCAATACGGGCAACTGCGTTGTTGGTATTATTGATGGCTTTGCAAACTTTGCCCACATGCGGTGAGTTCACATTCTCGTCGAACACCTGCCAATAACCTGATGAGATTTGCGGTTGCGATAGTCGTCCTGGTCCTGGTCGCGGGCGCCGGCCTGACGTTGTTTCCTCACCCGCGTCCGGCCGCAGATTTGCTTTTGCTCAACGCGCATGTCGTCACGATGGACGCATCCAAATCGGAAGCGCAGGCTGTCGCGGTCCTGGGCGATCGGATCTTGTGGGTTGGAAGCGATGCGGAAGCCAGGAAACGTTTTGGCAACGCATCAACTACGATCGATCTTCACGGCGCAACCGTGCTGCCAGGAATAATCGATGCTCACGTGCATCTGGTTTCACTGGGCCAGAGTTTGCTTCGTCTCAATCTGAAGGATGTGAGCGACGAAGCCGAAGCCGTTGCTCGTGTCAAGCAGCGAATTGCATCCGCCGCCCCGAACGAATGGATTTTGGGATGGGGGTGGGATGAAGGAAAGTGGGCGTCGCATTATCCGACGAATAAGTCTCTCAACGAGGTCTCGCCTGATAATCCGGTGTTTCTCGTCGGGCTTCACGGATTCGCCGCTTGGGCCAACCAACGAGCGCTTCAACTCGCAGGCATCACCAAAGATACGAAGGATTCTGAGAATGGAAAAATCCTTAGGGATGAAAAGACGGGCGAGCCAACCGGAATCTTCCTTAATCGCGCTCAGGCGTTGGTGGAGCAGCATATTCCGCCGATGACTCTGGAGCAAACAAAGAAGGCCGTCGAGGTCGCCGCCCGAGAGTGCGTTCGGAACGGATTGACTTCAGTTCATGATGCGCGGGTCTCCCCGCTGATGCTGGAAGCATTTCGTGAGCTGATCCGGGAAGATCGTCTGCCGCTGCGCATTTACGCAATTCTGGATGGGGCAGATTCTGCGCTCGTCAAGGAATGGCTGACGCGAGGCCCGGAGATCGATCCAGATCATCGACTCACTATCCGTTCATTCAAACTCTTCGCCGACGGGGCGCTCGGTTCGCGCGGTGCGGCATTACTTCAACCCTACAGCGACTCGCCGCAATCAAAAGGTGTCGTGACAACTCCGGAAACGGAGATCTACAACCTGACTCGTCGTGCGCTGGAAAAAGGATTTCAAGTTTGCACCCACGCGATCGGCGATGCCGCAAATCGGATGACGCTGGACGCTTATGCGCGGGCACTGTCTGAGTCTCCGCAAGCTCGCGATTCAAGATTGCGCATTGAACACGCCCAGGTGCTCTCGCCGGTCGACATTGCACGCTTTGCGCAGCTTCGCGTCATTCCTTCCATGCAGCCGACGCACGCAACCTCAGACATGGCATGGGCCGAAAAGCGGGTTGGGGCAGCGCGAATCAAAGGCGCATATGCGTGGCGTTCATTGCTCGCGACGGGCGCTCACTTGCCACTCAGCTCAGATTTCCCCGGTGAGACGCTGAATCCATTCTATGGAATCTACGCCGCTCTAGCCCGACAAGATCCGAGCGGCAACCCAGCGGGCGGTTGGTACCCCGAGCAACGCTTGACGCTAAAAGAAGCCCTGCGCGGTTACACCATCGAAGCGGCGTACGCCGAATTTGAAGAGAAGACAAAGGGCTCGATTGAACCAGGCAAGCTCGCTGACTTTACTGTAATCTCGCAAGACATAAACCGCCTGGCTCCAAAAGAGGTCCTGTCCATTCGAGTCCTGAAAACATTTGTGGGTGGAAAGCTTGTCTATGGCGCCGAGGCCGCCAGGTGATCTTTTGCAACCCAAGAGTGGTTACGGCTGTTACTTGTTCGGCTGTTTGACTCCAGCGAATTGGGACCAATGATCATGCGAAAACTTATCTTGCATCCGTTTCTGATTCTTGTCTCTGTATTTTCTGGCTCACTGGCGCTAGCACAAGATGCCGACATGCTGCGCCACTTTGATTACGATCAAAAAGCGCCGCTCAACGTCAAGCAAATCGGTATGCAGCGGCGCACGAACGCGACTATTTACGACGTCACTTACGACAGTCCGAAAGGCGGGGTCGTCCCGGCTTATCTCGTCGTCCCAAAGGGCCGCGGTCCCTTCGCGGCAATTATCTGGGGTCACTGGTACTGGCAGAACTCTGCGATGCGCAATCGCAAAGAGTTTCTTGATGAGGCGATCGCGCTGGCACCCGCAGGCGTCGTCTCGCTATTGACGGATGGCCCAATTGCGCGTCCCGGGCACATTGAAAGTAAAGATCCGATCGATGAGCGCGTCGCCCTTGATTTTCTTCAACAGGTAATCGATATGCGGCGTGGGGTTGATCTGTTACTGGCGCGGCGTGATGTCGATGCAAAGCGGATCGCGTACGTTGGCCACAGCTACAATGCAGGCGTAGGCGCGTTGCTCAGCGGTCTTGATCGGCGCTTCAAGGCATTCGTGCTGATGGCCGGCTCGATGTCGGATGAACTTACCCACAACACGAAAGAGTTTCAGGAGTTCAGACAGAAGGTCGGCCCGGAAAGGCTGGATACTTTTATCACAAAGTATTCCTACCTTGATCAGGGGAAGTTCGTCTCGCATGCCGCGCCGGCGGTAGTTTTCCTGCAATTCGCTACGCAGGAAAAATTTCTGACGCCCGAGCGTGCCCGCCAACATGCCGCCGTGGTCAGTGAGCCAAAACAATTCAAGCTCTACGACGCTCCGCATGCGCTTAACGCTGAGGCCCGTAAGGATCGGATTCAATTTCTGATCGAACAGCTGAATTTGAAACCGGTGCCTGACTCGGTGATCAGCGCCCTTCCCAATCTCTACCAGCCTCCCGAGCCGAATTGATCAATAGTATCGGCTGGGTTAGCTTGCAAACGGGAACTGTCGCAAACTAACAGTTTGCGTTACCGCACATGCATGATGTTCTGATTATCGGCGCCGGCGCCGCTGGATTGTCGGCGGCCCGCTGGGGCGACCAGTTAGGGCTCGACACTTTGGTTCTTGAGGAAAATGAAGAACCAGGCGGTCAGCTTCTGTGGGTGCACAATCCGATCAAAAATTATCTCGGTGTCGATGCGGATAACGGGCACGCATTGCGTGATCAGTTTGTCGAACAGACGAAAGACTGTGAGTTCGACATTTGGACCAACGTCGAAATCGAAAGCGTTGATCTAAAAGCGAAGCGAGTCGTCCTGAGAAGCGGCGAAGAAGTCCAGGCGATCGCCATGATTATCGCCACGGGTTTGCGTCGGCGCCGGCTCGGCATTCCGGGCGAGGCGGAATTTGTAGGCCGCGGGATCATTGAATCCGGCGCGAGAGATCGTGATCAGTTCGCGGGCAAAGATGTCTGCGTAATCGGCGGTGGCGATGCTGCCGCCGAGAACGCCTTGCTCCTGGGTGAGATTTGTCCGACCGTCACCCTGGTTCACCGCGGCCGAAAGATGCGCGCCCGCCGCGAATTCACCGAGCAACTGCATACACATCACTGCATTACGGTGTTCCCTGAGTCGAACGTTCTGCGAATCCTGGGGCGCGACCAGGTCGAAGCTGTCGAGATTCATCGCGCCCAGGCGATCAAGCCTTTTCAGATGGCCGTACAGGGCGTGCTGATTAGGATCGGATTCGAGCCCAATACAGATTTCGTTCGCGGACAGTTGGAATTGGACGAGCGCGGTTATGTTATCGTCGGTTCACAACAGGAAACGAGTGTGGCGAACGTCTTCGCGATTGGTGATGTGGCAAACCCCCTGGCGCCCACGATTGCCGGAGCAGTGGGGGCAGGTGCGACAGCAGCCAAAGTGATCGCGTCTCGTCTAAGTGCAGTGAACCGCTCGCGGTAGCGAGCGGGTAGGAAGCTCCGTCGTTACCTGCGAAACGTCTGCCACTGCTAGTCACAGTCTGGCTAGCGTGGACCATTGACCCGCTTGCTACCGCAAGCGGTTCTGTACCAAATCTGCGGATGATTACTTCCCGCCCAGCCACGCCGCTTTCAACGCCCTTACTTCTGGGGACCCGTTCGGATTCTCTTCGACGCGATAGTCGAAAATCTGCGGTGGACCCAGCGTCACAGCTGTCATGATCGGCCGCTTGTTGCGGAGAAGCGAAACTTGCACACGGTCGCCGGGTTTATAACGCTCAAGCGTCTTGAGGAAATTCGAGGGCGTCAACTTTGTTCCACCGAATGACGCGATTATGTCGCCGGTTTCCAGGCCCCCTTCCGCCGCCGGCGAATCGGGCCGAATCGAAGCGACGACAAAATTCACATTCTCATTCTCGTCGCCGGTGACGCCTAAGGCGACCGGCGCGCGCGGGGTGCGCACCAAACGCAATCCAACCTGGGCAAAGGCTTCTTCATAAGGCGGCGTTTCGACTCCGCGGACATATCGTTTAAAAAAGTCGTTCATGTCAGCTGCGGTAACTTGCGAAACCATTCGTTCGAAGTCCTCGTTCGTGTAGCCCCGCCCGCGAAGGTAGTAGCTTGAATTTGCGCTCTTCAGATAGAACTCTTCGTACATTCGCCGCATAACTTCGTCCAGCGAGGCCTTCCCTTTGGTTTTTCCCCTAATCAGTAAATCCAGCACCAGCCCCAGCAGTTCTCCTTTGGGATAGTAACTGACTGACGAGTTGGCCAAATTCGTTTGCTGCGACTGTGGCGCGTCGTCGATAAACAGGGCAGAAAGCGACGATTGTTCTGCGCTCATCAACTTACTTCCCGCCGCGTTCTCAATTTCCGTGATTTCTCCGGCGAGAGTACTTAAGAATTTTGCATCATCCGATAATCCGGCGCGGCGTAGCATCAGATGACCGTAATAGTTCGTAATACCTTCGGCGATCCAAAGTCCGCGCGTGCTGACTGGGCGGGTAAAATCCCATGGCCCAAGCTCCACTGGCCGCAACCGCTTCACGTTCCATACATGAAAAAATTCATGCGCGATCGCATCAAGCGCCTCCTGATAGGTCGCGGCGTCAACCAATGTGCCGGGCTCGATGATTTGAGTAGAGGTCAAATGTTCCATGCCATCATCTGAATGACCATCCGCAGCGAAGTGAATCAGAAAGGTATAGGAATCGAATTCCGGCGGTCCCCACATTGCCGTCTCAGCGCGAACTATTTTTTCTATGTCACGCACCAGCATCGGGCGCTTGCCGCCTTCGTTGCCGATTGAATGCACGATGATATGGTATTGCTTGCCATCCACTGTGAAATTGTCTTCGGTCCAATTGGGCGCAATTTCTGTCGGTGTATCGATCAAAATGTCCCAGTTCGCAAACTGAAATTCCGTCTGATCTTTTTTGTCCATGCGGCCGTTAACGACTCGCCAGCCCCTGGGCGCGTTGATGGAAAGGCTCACCTGGTCCTGCTTATGCCCCACTACGTACATGAAGAGGCATCCGCCGTTGAAATTCGCATGTCTCGAATCGAGCTGCGAAAACGTTCCGGACAGATCGTTACCAAAGACTTTATAACTGAACATCAAAGACATGCCGGGATGCATGAAGCTGGCCAGCTCGGCGCGCCAGGTTTGATCGTCAACTCTCGTGACTGCCAGGTTCGGCGAAGTGCAATCCAGGCCTGCTGGACAAGCTTCACGCGCCTTCACTTCCTGCACGTTCTTGGCAAAATCGAAGACCGCGTAACGGCCGGGCGACCACTTCGGCATTTGAAAGTCAACGGACTTCAATCTCGAATCGGCTGGTAATGAAACTTCCACGGTCACTTCAAACAAGTGAGTGTTCGGGTGTGGCATCGCCAGCCAGTACTTGATCCGTAAGGGTTGTTCCTGGGCGAGACAAGGGACGCTGACCGCGAAGAACAACGAACTAAGAACCAACGCGCGAATGACATCAGATTTGAATCTGTCCATTAGTTGCAGGTAAATAACGTCAAGTTTTTCTTTGCGCCTTCTGTTTCTATTTGCGCCTTTGCGTGAAATAGTTCTTAGCGTAACGAGTAGTTTCACGCAAAGGCGCAAAGAGATGCATAAGCCGCAAAGACCATCTTGTTAATGACAGTTCGTTCGGTAATTGCATACCGCCTTTGATAACATCGCGCTCTGGATGAACGCAACTGAAAGACTCTACTACAACGATTCGCGGCTATTGGAATTCGACGCGCGAGTCGTCAATCTGAGCGAGCGTGACGATGGCGCGGTTGCGATCGTACTCGATCGCACTGCTTTTTATCCCACGGGCGGCGGCCAGCCGAATGACACCGGCACACTCGGCGAAGCGCGGGTTGTTGACTGCATCGACGCAGAAGCTGAAGGCGTTTTGCACGTCGTCCAGGGACCTGTACCGCAAATCGGTGAAACAGTCCACGGAAAAATCGATTGGCTGCCGCGATTGGATCATATGCAGCAGCATACGGGCCAGCACATCCTCTCCGCGGCGTTTGTGAAATTGTTTGATGCGCCGACACGCAGCTTTCGAGTGCTCGAGCATGAATGCGAGATTGATGTCGAAATCAACGATGCGAACGACAAAAAAATCGAAGAAGCAGTAGATCTCGCGAACCAGGTCATATGGGAAAACCGGCCGGTTCAGGTGCGAAATGTCACTTCCGCAGAAGCCGCAGCACTTCCCTTGCGCAAAGAACCGGCGCGTGAAGGCGAGCTGCGGGTAATCGAAATCCGGGATTTCGACCTGACCCCCTGCGGTGGCACGCACGCAAAATCGACGGGTGAAGTCGGAATTATTGCAGTCCGTTCCTGGGAGCGCGCGAAAGGCCTGCTACGAATTCAGTTTATGGCCGGAGTGCGGGTGCTGAATGATTACCGCCGCTCCAATGTTACAACTCGTGGGATTGCCGCCATGTTTAGCAGCGGTCGTGACGAAATACCAGTACTCGTTACCAGGTTGATCAATGAAAACAAGTCACTCGCGCGACGCGTTCGCGAACTGGATCAGATGGCTTGCCGCCTCGAAGCGGAAGAGCTGTTGAAGGAAGCCGGTATCGGAACAGATCTCCCGATGAGTTTTGACCCCGATACAGTCAAACAGGATTCAAAGTCGCACATCATCGCCAAAGTCTTTGACAACCGCGACACCGAGTCTCTCAAGCATCTCGCCCTCGCTTTGATCGCCCATCCGAACGTCGTCGCGCTGTTGGGCTCGCGCGACGGCGAGACGGCGCGGCTTGTCTTTGCCCGCTCGGCAGATGCAGCTGGCGATATGAACGCGCTCATGGCCAAAGCGTGTGAGACGGTCGATGGCCGTGGCGGTGGCAAATCAGATCTGGCCCAGGGTGGGGGAAAACAGGTCGCGCGGATCAACGATGCGATTGAAGAAGCCCGTCGAAATGCCGGCTAGCTACCAGTCACCAGCTTAGCGATCGCGTCAGCAAACTCATTCGTGCTGGCCGTGCCGCCCACGTCACGCGTGCGCAACTTGCCTTCTGAAAAAACTTTTAGCATTGCCCGCTCAATCTTGTCGGCTGCGGGACGTTCTTCAATGTGACGCAGCATGAGAATCGCTGATTGCAAGAGCGCAGTCGGATTAGCAATTCCTTTTCCGGCGATGTCCGGAGCTGAGCCATGGACCGCTTCGAACACGGCGCCTTTCTCACCGATGTTCGCGCCCGGTACCAGACCGAGTCCCCCAATCAATCCCGCGCACAAGTCTGAGACAATGTCACCGTACAAGTTTTCGCAGAGCAGGACATCGAACTGCTCAGGCCGCATCACCAACTGCATCGAAGCGTTGTCCACGATCACACTTTGCGTTTCGATCTCGGGATAGCTCTCCGCAACGTTTTCAAAGCATTTCAGGAAAAGACCGTCTGACAGCTTCATGATGTTTGCCTTGTGGACGGCCGTGATTTTTTTTCGTTTCTCAGCGCGTGCAAAGCCGAACGCAAAGCGCGCGATACGCGTCGAAGCCTTCTCAGTAATAATTTTCAAGCTCTCGACGACGCCCGGTACTACTTCGTGTTCGAGACCCGAATAAAGACTCTCAGTGTTTTCGCGTACGACCACCAAATCCAGATTGGGATTTCGGGAGGGGATGTTCGGCAGCGCGCGGATCGGACGCAGGTTCGCATACAGATCGAGCGCCTTGCGTAAACCGACATTCACCGATGTGAAACCTTTCCCTACCGGCGTGGTGACAGGTCCTTTTAAGCCGACCTTGTTGCGCTTGATGGACGCCAGCAATTCATCGGGCAGGGCCGTACCAAATTTATCGAGCGCCAGCTGTCCGGCGTGATGCTCTTCCCATTCAATCTTAACGCCCGAAGCAGCGACGATGCGCACAACCGCGGAAGCGACTTCGGGGCCGATGCCGTCGCCCGGAATCAGTGTGATACGATGCATAAATAGTAGGCAGTAGCAGTGAGCAGGACGCACAAAACTTCGTCTCCCGCTTCGTCTAGCCCGCAGGATAAAGCTTCAATCAATAACTGACAACTGACTGACTATGGAGGTTTCAAGAAATACGCGAGGAGAAATTGCCGATGTAGTTGTTATCGGCGGTGGAGTCATAGGATTGACAATCGCACGTCAGTTAGCGCTGCGGGGAGTTCGCGATATAGCTGTGCTCGATCGGTCTACTCGGTTTGGCTCGGAGGCTTCGTCCGCAGCCGCCGGAATTCTCGCACCCCAGGTCGAGGCTGATCGGGCGGACAAATTCTTCGAGCTTGCTTGTGCCAGCCGCGACAGCTATCGCAGTTTTGCTGCCGCCCTGGAAGAAGAAACCGGGATCGATGTAGAGCTCGACACTACTGGAACATTATACGTCGGCTTTGATGACCAGCATGAAAATGAGTTGAACGAGCGGTATCGATGGCAGCTGACTAAAAATTTGGGTATTGAATGGCTGACAGGTACGGAAGCACAGAGGCTTGAGCCCAAAATCTCAAACGATGTTTTGTGTGCGCTGCATTTCCCGAACGATTTTCAGGTGAATAATCGCCGTTTGGTAACAGCGTTGATTCAGGTCAACGAACAATTTGGCATTCGGTTGCTGGCAAACTGCCAGGTTCAGTCCGTCCTCATCAAGAATAATGTTGTGCAAGGAGTCGAACTGCCTTACGAGAGCATCTCAGCGCCGGTGGTAGTGCTGGCTGCCGGCGCCTGGTCGTCTTCGATAGTTGGTATCTTGCCGGCTCTCAACATTAGTCCCATTCGCGGGCAAATGCTTTGCTTTCGTCCAGCGTTGGGAACTCCGCGTCGGGTTATCTATAGCTCGCGTGGGTATCTTGTACCTCGCCGCGATGGACGTTTGTTGGCAGGTTCCACGACGGAGGATGCCGGCTTTGATAGACGAGTAACGGACGAGGCAGTGCTGGCGATTAGAGCTATGGCTGAACGGATTATGCCGGCGCTCAGTAACGAGCCCATGACAGACGCCTGGGCCGGCTTTCGGCCGCGTTCTCCAGACAGTCTGCCCGTACTCGGTCCCAGCGAAGATGTGAAGGGTTTGTTTTATGCAACGGGTCACTTTCGAAACGGAATTCTGCTGGCGCCCATTACTGGCAAGTTGATTTCCGAGGCAATTATCGATGAACTGTGTTCGCCGTTAATAACCCATTTTTTGCCTTCCCGATTCCATTCGCTCGCGGCGGCCCTATGAGTCCATTTTGACACCCCCTTTCGCGTGCCATAACATGCTTTCCGGCTGCACAGAAATACCGTGAATCGATTTACTTCAACGCTGGTCATCATTCTCTCGCTGGTCGGATGTGTCTACGCACAAACGGACACGGCGCCGCAAGGATCCCCAGGGTCTTCGGGCGATTTAGCGAAAGTTTCAACAGATAAACTCGGCGGAACGCTCGACTCGCAAACTGCGCAGCAGCTCTTCGAAGAAGCGAACAATTACGTCAGCCATAAGTTTGCTGAATTCGAAAAGCGAAAAATGCCATACGACTCTCCGTTGGCGGAGAAGATCCGCAAAGAACAACGAGATCTCGCCGCTCGCTATGCCGCCGCGCTGGCAGCGCGAAAGCTGGAAGGCAAAGACGTTTACTATTTGGGCATGCTTTACAACCTGGCAAGAAACAGTGATGGCGCGGCGGAAGACATGCGGAGGTATCTAAAGGAAAACCCAGACGCGACGGGTCAACCGGCGCAAGATGCACGCGCCATTATTGTGATTCAGGCGGCAAAGACAGACCAGCTTGCCGAAGCGGAAAGTCGTCTTGCCGAATACGTGAAGGGTAAGCCGCAGCTTGCTGAAGATCGTTACGCACTTGAGAACTGGATGACTTCCGGTTACTTCAAGGCAGCTGATTACGATCGTGCCCTCGCACACGCACAGCAAGCGCTGGCTGTCGGTAAGACATTTGCCAACAAGAAGGCACCGATGGAACGGGATCGGCTGTTGCTCGAGGCGACGACCCTCGTATCCGATGTCTACCTCAAGCTGAAGAGAAACTCAGAAGCCATTGCCACCGTTCAGGAACTGCGCCGGACGGCCCTCAGCCTTCCGTCCGGTAATCTGTATAAGCTGGCGCTGCGACGGCTGATTCAAGTCGCTCCGACCATCAACCTCTTCGGTTCGTTTGAAGATCGGCCGTCAACTGCTGCAAATATTAAAGAGATCACCGCGAAGGAATGGATCGATCGGCAACCGACGACGCTGGCCGACTTGCGTGGACAAGTTGTGCTCGTGGATTTCTGGGCCACGTGGTGTGGTCCCTGCCGCACTACTCTCCCAAGGTTACAGAAGTGGGATGACACGTATCGAAGCAAAGGCCTGGTCATTCTCGGCGTGACGAGATTCTACGGAAATGCTGATGGCAAACAACTGACTAAGCCGGAGGAGCTGGATTACCTTCGCCAATTCAAAAAGAAATACAATCTGCTTTACGGTTTTCTGGTCGCTGACTCGGAAAGCAATGACTTGAACTATGGCGTGTATTCCATTCCGACGTCATTTTTGATCGATCGTCGTGGGGTAATCCGATTTATTAGCATCGGGTCAAGCGAAGAAGAGAGTATGGCGCTCGGGAAAATGATTAAGAAACTGATCGCAGAGCCGGTACAAGCGGATATCGCAACAACTGGGCCTTGAGGTTGCGACGTGGCAACTCAATCAGCACTTTTCGACTCTATTCAGGTTCTGAGCATTTTGAAGATAGATGCAGATATCGTCCATTAACATAATCATCGCTTTCGCCGGTGGGCTGCTGTCATTTCTGTCGCCGTGTGTCTTGCCGCTGGTGCCTGGCTATATTTCATTAATGTCCGGGGTGAGCATTGATCATCTGAAAGCTGAGGCGGGCTCAACGGCTCGCCGCGCAGTAATCCTAAACTCACTTGCCTTCAACGCCGGACTCTCAGTCATCTTTCTCGCCCTGGGCGGGACGGCAGGACTGGTAGGCGCGGCGATCATCAATAACATTTGGGTCCGGATTATCGGTGGTGCAGTAATCATCATTTTCGGACTGCATCTGATCGGGTTACTTAAGATCAAGTATCTATACAAAGACACCCGCCAGTTCTCGAATGAGAAACCGCATGGGATGCTGGGCTCGTTGACATTGGGAATTGCCTTCGCGGCCGGCTGGACTCCGTGTATTGGACCGATCCTGGGCGGCATCATCGGACTCGCGGCGACCAGCGGAGGCTGGAAAGGTGGGCTTGTCCTTTCTGCTTTCTATTCGGCGGGCCTCGCAGTGCCGTTCCTGATTACCGGCCTCGGCATCAATCAGTTCCTCGGGTTCTATTCAAAGTTTCGCAAGCACCTTCATAAGGTCGAAGTCGTTTCCGGAATTATCCTGATTCTGATCGGTGTCCTGGTGATGAGTAATCGCGTTACCTTGTTGGCGAGTTCGCGGCTGGCCGCTTTGATTCCCAACCTCGAAGGAAAGCTGCGTTTGCGCGGAAATTCGTTACCGCCGACACCTGAAGGAAATCAGGCGTTTGCGGCGGCACCTGACGTCCAGTTTACCAAGCTCGACGGCACGGCATTTCGCTTACAAGACTTGCGCGGGCGCGTGGTGCTGCTGAATTTCTGGGCGACGTGGTGCATTCCCTGTCGCTCGGAAATACCGTCGTTAAGTGCGCTGCAGAAAGACTTAGACTCGCGGGGCCTAAGCGTCATTGGGGTTTCCTACGATGACACCGCCGATCTGGTGCAGAGCTTTCAGAAAGAAATCCCGCAGAGCTATCAAGTTGTACTCGGGGGACGGGAAGTCGGTTCGCAATTACCCGCCTCACCTCTACCGACAACTTATATTATCGATCGCGAAGGACGCGTGCGGAGCAAGATGATTGGCGAGCGAACCCGCGAAGCTTTCGAGGAAGTCATTAAACCTTTACTCGACGAATCCGCGCGGACGGCGCAAAGGAACAACTGAGACGCGATTTGGTGAAACTATGAAGAGAGCATTTCTGAGCCTATCGATTCTGACGTTCGTTTTTGCCGCGGCGCTGGCACAGAACGGACACGAATACTCGCCAGTACAGGAAAAGACCGTTAACTACAAAGCGTGGACATTAACCGATCTCAAAACAAAGCAGCCCACCAGCTTGCGTTCATTGATGGCCGGCAAAAAGCTCGTGATGGTCCTTTATTTCGCGCCCTGGTGTCCCAACTGGCGAAACGAGGCGCCGGTCGCCGCCACTCTTTACGACAAATACAAGTCTCAGGGTTTCGAGATCATCGGCGTCAGCGAGTATGGACCACGCGCTGACGTGGTAAGTTTCTTCGGACCATTAGGACCGCCTTACCCGGTGGTCGTTGAATCCGAATCGCGCGACGACCGGGAAAAGACTCCGCACTACGGTTATCGTCAATTAACGGGTGACACGCGTAAGTGGGGTTCGCCTTGGAATATTTTTCTTGATCCAGCCAAATGCAACTCAACTGGTGATGTCCTGACTGAAAAGGCCTGGGTCGTTAATGGTGAATTGATCGAAGCTGACGCTGACAAATTCATCCATGAACGGCTCGCCGCAAATTCCGTCCTTACGCCGTGCAAACCGTGACTACGAGACAAGCCGGAGCTTGAACTCTAAACCCGAGCCGCACTCTCTCTTAACGTTTTCTGTCACCAAAGCAGATGCGGGGCAACGCCTGGATGACTTCCTCGCCGCGCACATCCCCGATTGGAGCCGGGCGCGCTTAAAACGGCTAATTGAAGGTGCCGAAGTTCTGGTTAACGGTCAGACCGCGAAGCCTTCATACAGACTCCGTCCGAACGACGCGATTGAGGCTGAACTAATCGCCGCGCCGCTCCGTGAGTTCGCGCCGGAAAATATTCCGATCGAAATCGTTTACGAAGACGCCGACCTCGTAGTCGTTAATAAGCGGGCCGGGATGGTCGTGCACCCGGCTGCGGGCGTTGAGTCAGGCACGCTCGCAAATGCGCTGGCGTTTCACTTCGAAAGACTATCGAGCGGGGGCGGCACGGCACGTCCGGGCATTGTGCATCGCCTAGACAAGGGCACCTCAGGACTGCTCGTCGTCGCCAAGACCGAGGCGACGCATGAGAATCTCGCGGATCAATTTCGCGAGCGCGAAGTTTTCAAATCATATGTGGCACTTGTGCACGGTCAGGTCGAACGCGAACGCGGTGAAATTGATCAACCGATTGCCCGTGACCCGCGCAACCGGACACGAATGGCGGTAGTGCGCGGCGGGCGACCAGCCCTTTCGCGGTACCGGGTCCGTGAATATTTCGAGCGCTTCACACTTATGGACGTTGAGTTGAAAACCGGCCGTACACATCAAATTCGCGTGCACCTGGCGTGGCTAAAAAACCCGGTGGTGGGCGACGACACTTACGGTGCCGGGCGCGATAAGACAGTTGCGGAGGCGATTGTTCGTTCCAGGATTGCGCATCTTGATCGCCAGTTCCTGCACGCTGAGAAGCTGGGTTTTCGTCATCCACAGACCAAAGAACCGCTGAGTTTTGCGGTAGAAATGCCGGCGGAATTGCGCGCAATGCTTGAAGTAATAAGAAAATCTTCTTAAGCTCCACTCGCATTTGACAGTCGCCAAACGTTGTTTCAAGATCAGTTTGACGCTGATAGAAAACCCGGCGCCCCGAATACCCTCAGCTTTCCCACCGCAACCCCCGAGTGAGCAACGCCTCTTGGTGAAGGAGCGCATGTATGTCGAAAAACTTCGTTACGGGCTTTTTTAAGACTCGAGCGGCGGCCGAAGCGGCGGTCGACGCAATTATCAAGCGGGGATACACACGGGACGACATTAGCGTCTTAATGTCCGATGCCACCAAAAATAAAGAATTCGCAGTTCAGACGCGGTCGCACGCAGCCGATGGTTTAGGCATTGGCGGAGCGATTGGAGGAACCGTGGGCGCGGTGCTTGCGGCGATCGTGGCCGTCGCCACGGCGATTACCATCCCGGGAATTGGGTTAGTAGTTGCCGGACCAATCGCGGCCGCGCTCGCCGGCGCCGGGGCCGGTGGCGCGACCGGCGGCTTGATCGGGTTGCTGGTCGGCGCAGGAATACCTGAACACCGCGCCAAGGTTTACGAAGCGGGCGTTCGCGGCGGCGGAATCCTGCTTGGTGTCGAAGCAAAGAGCAAGGAAGAGGTTGATAAGATCGAGACGCTACTCGTGGACATTGGTGCAGAGCACGTACGAACCGAGTAAGTCGCGCGAGCTTAATCCCTGCTTCCGATTTGACTGCTGCAATTATGCAGCTACATAGACTTTTGTTTGTCAGTAAGTTCGATTGACATCTTCTGCAGAGTGAGTTTGTTCAACGTGCCCGTCACCTGCAGGCCTTCGGCTTGTTGATATTTCTTCAGCCCGGCGCGTGTGTCCGTGTCTAACTTGCCAGTCTGGTCGCCAGCATAAAAGTTCCGCTCCTTAAGGATCGCCTGAGCTCGTTTGATTTGATCTGCGGTCGCTCGAAAAATCGGACCGCGGTTCTTGCTCGAGGATGAATTGGGAGTTGCCTTGTTACTCTTCTTAGAGCTTTGATTCTGTCCCACGGAAACACCGACACAGAGTGTAAGCGCAAAAATAATCAATGGGAGGTTTTTCATTTTTCTGCTCCTTGGTTTTGGGAGGCGCCGTGTTGAGCGGCGCGAGATTAAAAAGCCGAATAAAGCGCGGCCATCATACTAGTGCCGTCAAGTAAATTTCTTTGCATCCCTAGCGGTCTGATTTGAAATCGGCGGGGTGCTCACCCCGAAACCGAGAAACGACGCGGAGAAAGCGGAACTCCTCGCCGCGACGCCGGGCATTAGCCGACGACAAATACCCCGAAATTGGCCAATTTTGTGCGATTTAACCATAAGTCAAAAAGTTTTGGCACATATTAAACACGTCTGTTATGATGCTTTCAGTCCCGTCGGACCTAA
>Ga0126382_10000312_pt1 | contig 18455 bp, 18 predicted proteins | sample PanSoiMetPlot_30_FD_92548 | JGI IMG/M metagenome (GOLD analysis project Ga0126382, IMG submission 92548) | Tropical forest soil microbial communities from Panama - MetaG Plot_30 | ecosystem: Environmental > Terrestrial > Soil > Tropical forest > Bulk soil | place: Panama | collected 2016-02-17
AAAATCCATTGTCGTTGCCTCGACAACGTCGACTCAAGACAGCGGCCTGTTTGAGTATCTGCTCCCGATCTTTCAGCAGAAAACCGGGATCGCCGTCAAAGTCATCGCGCAAGGCACAGGACAGGCGCTCGACACGGGCCGACGCGGCGACGCTGATGTGGTTTTTGTCCATGCCAAATCGGCGGAAGAAAAATTTCTGGCCGAAGGTCAAGGCGTCAAACGCAACCCGGTGATGTACAACGACTTCGTTCTCATCGGTCCGAAGAACGATCCAGCGGGCATCAAGGGCGGGGACGTCGCCGCAGCGCTGAAGACGATCAAAGAAAAGCAGGCGCCCTTCGTTTCCCGCGGTGACCGCTCCGGAACGCACATTGCCGAGCTGGCGTTGTGGAATAAAGATGCTGGCATCGACATCGATCAGCAGAAAGGCCCTTGGTACAAGTCGATTGGTCAGGGCATGGGCGCCGCGCTCAACATGGCAAGCGCGAGCAATGCGTATGTGTTGTCGGATCGCGGGACTTGGCTGTCTTTCAAAAATAAAGGCGATCTGCAAATTCTCGTCGAGGGTGACAAGCGACTGTTCAATCAATACGGGGTCATTCTGGTCAATCCGGAAAAACATCCGGCCGTGAAAAAAGAACTGGGCCAGGAATTCATCGATTGGCTTTTGTCTCCGGAGGGGCAGAAAGCCATCGCCAATTACAAGATCAATGGCGAGCAGTTGTTTTATCCCAACGCTGATGATCCGAATGCCTGAAGCATGTTAGTGGTATTCGGTGAACGATTTTGTCACCGCCTTTGCGACCGCATTTGATTTGATTGGCAGGCTCGATCCGCAACTGCGGGATATCGTGCTTCTGTCGATCGAGGTCAGCCTCACTGCGAGTGCCTGCGCTTTTCTCATCGGCGCTCCGATGGGGACGGCGCTCGCGGTCTATCGCTTTCCCGGTCGAAACGCGTTGATCGTCATTGTCAATGCGCTCCTCGGCCTTCCTCCGGTCGTCGTGGGTCTTGTGGTCTATCTGCTCTTGTCGCGCTCGGGGCCGTTGGGATCATTTGGTATTCTGTTTACTCCGTCCGCGATGGTGATTGCGCAGTGTCTGCTCGCGTTGCCGATTGTGATGGCGCTCGTCCATCGTACCACAGCAAGTCTATGGGCGACTTACGGTGATCTTCTTTTGAACGATGGCGCCAATCGCTTCAGAAGCATCTGGGCTCTGATGAATATCGGTCGTGAAGGAATGCTGACGGCATTTCTCGCCGCATTCGGTCGCGCAATCGCGGAAGTCGGTGCGATCATCATCGTCGGAGGGAACATCCAGGGCTACACCCGGACCATGACAACCGCGATTGCTCTTGAGACGAGCAAAGGCGATCTGTCACTGGCTCTTGGCCTTGGCATGGTTCTCATCGTTCTTTCGACGACGGTCAGCGGGGTCAGCCTGTTTCTTGGACGAGGTCTGGGCGACCGCAGGTAGGTGCTGCCGCTTCGGTCCGTAAGCGTGGACGGGATATTTTGCATTGCGATCGGACCCTACGCTAAAGTGGGGCATCTTCAACGTAGACAGCCAACCCGCATGTCCAGAATTGTTTTCGTCGCGGTCTTGATGTTCGCGACCGCTACCGGTGTGCGGTCGCAGGGGTGCAATCCGGCGATTGACGGCACTTATTGTGCCTCGGTGCCATCGCTTAACAAACCTGCATCGGCATCCGCTGGGCGATCCGTGCCGATCGGGCTCGGAAGCGCGCTTTCGTCCGGCTCCTATGAGCAACCCGCCAAGTTAGGCACCATTACATTTGGTGGCGGCACAAGCTGCATTGGCCTGCTGCGTCGAGTCAGCTGTAACTGATGAGAATAAATCCATGAACACGAACCGCTTCCTGGTCAAATTTGCTTTGGTCGCCACGACACTTGTCGCCTTCCAATTGAGCGCGGCGTTGGCTCAGGACTCACAAACACGAATCATCGAACAGTACACGTGCAAAGACATAATGCGCGAAGCGGGTGCCGACCGCGATATCGCCATAGCCTTCCTGCACGGATTTCTTTTGGGGAAGTCGGGAACAACGAGCTTCAATCTCGACGTTCTGCATAAACAGACGACCGAATTCATTGAGCGTTGCCTGAACAGCCCCACCGACAAAGCCGTCGATGTCATGTCAAAGCTGAAAAGTGAATGGAAATAGCGCAATCCTGTCACCCGCCGCGAGCGCGCGCCGAGCCTTTCGTGCTGGCATTGACACAATACCAATACACGCCCCTTGATAGGGTTAGATCGGAGATGGTGCCCCGGTCAGGGGTTCACTCCCAGCTGCCTTGCATTGATCCAGAGTTTTGAACTCTCCCACCGTTTGAGACGTAACGCCGACCGGTGCGACCGCTCCAGTAGCCGGCGACAGAATCGCGAATACTATGACGAGCGGATACATTTTAATCTCCCGCGCAGGGCGTTTAGACAAGAAATGATGCGCGAACAAATCCTTGTCCAATTGACCTACATCAAAGGCGCAATTCGTGATTTAGTCCGGTCAATGCACATCATATTTGTGACAGTGGCCTGCTTTGCTGCCGCCCTCATCGCCGGCACGGCTCCCGTTCGCGCGCAGACATTGCCGGTTTACGACGTGGACGCAGAGACGGCCAAATGCCTGACGCAGGCCGAGACGGGAAAACAGTGGATGGACGCATTGAAGAGTTGGTGTCGGTCCATTGGCCAAGATGAACACCTGGCCCACGACCAGCTGGCGGAGCGATGGGAGTCCTATGACAAGGGGAAGCGAACGTCGTGTGTCGCCGACAAGGGCATCGCCGACTATTCCAGCCTGAAGACCTGTGTCGAGCGCGCCGGCACGGAGAAACCGCAGGAGCAGCAGGCAAAGGCAGCGACGGACATGGAAACAAACGACAAGGCTTACCTGGCCGCGATCAGAGAGGGTAATGCGGCTTACTCGGCGGGCAGTTTTGGCAATGCCATCGCGAGCTTCAACCTGGCGATACGCCTTCATCCTGATGACGCTTCCGCCTTTAACAGCCGCGGAAACGCCTATGCGCGCACAGGCAACCTGTACCGGGCCATTGCCGACTACAACGAAGCCATTCGGCTCAAACCCAATTTTGCCGCGGCATTTTGCAATCGTGGATTGGCGCGGCAAAAACTCAACGGCGGCAAAGACAACGACGATAAAGCCAAAGCCCGGCAACTTGACGCTTCAGCCTGCCGGTGAGTCATGAGGGCCATTGGAACAAGGTTCTTGCCACTGTAACCTTCTGTCAAACAACAACCTACAGATCGCTCCGCAAATGCTTGGGTCAAATCGGCCGGCTCTGAGTTCGAAGATTTACGACGTCGAGGATTTCGCCGCCGCGCAGGAGCTGTTTCACAGCAACCGCTGGACGGATGGCCTCCCGGTGGTGCCGCCGACGGAGGCCGCGGTCGAAGCCTGTCTCGACTGGGCCCTGATGCCGCCAGACCAGCTGATTGGTATCGAACCCGTTCGCGCGCAACCCATCACCGCCGAAAAGCTCGCAATCAATGCGGTGATGGCCGGCTGCCTGCCGATGCATTTCCCGATCGTTACGACCGCGTGGCAGGCGATGATGAAGGACGAGTTTCTCCTGCATGGCGTGACGTCCAGCACCGGTGGCTGCGGCATCCTGGTCATCATCAACGGGCCGGTCCGTCTTGAAATCGGAGCCAATGCGACGTTCAACGCGCTGGGCAACAGCGACCGCGCGACATCTGCGATCGGGCGGGCCATTCGTCTTGCCTTGATCAATCTGATGGACGTCCGCCCTGGAGGCATTGACCGCACCACGCTCGGCCACCCGGGCAAGTTTTCGTATTGCCTCGCGGAAGATGAGGAGGGAACTGATTGGCAGCCTTTGTCGGTCATGCGGGGAATTCCGCGGGGCCTCTCGGCGGTAACCGTGATGGCGGCTCTTGCGCCGCGGCAGATCATGAACGAGTGGACCACCGATCCTAAGGAAATTCTCGAAACCTTTGCCGCCGAGATGCGCGCCAACCAGCGTCACTATTCGATCTATGGCGGCAATTACGCCATCGTGATTCCAAAACAGTTGCGCGACATCATTCAGGCGGCCGGCTGGACCAAACGTGACGTTGCGGAATTCATCTACGAGCGCGCGCGCGTTCGCCGCGGTGAATGGGCTGACGTCGGTAAAGGTGCGATTGTGCGCGACAGGCCCAACAAAATTCACACCGCGCTTGAGTCGCCGGACCATCTGCTTGTGGTTGCGGCCGGTGGACCCGCTGGCGGATTTGGCGCGGTCATACCACCTTGGATGGGCAGCAAGACCAAGGCGGTTACAGCTGCAATCGGCGCCTGCGTCGATTGTGAGCCGCCGAAGGGTTAGTTAAAGTCAGGCAACCGCGTTCCTTAGAGAGGACAGCATATGATCGTTCGCGTTCTCGATCCCACACACGAATTGAAGGCGCCCGGTGTGCAGCCTGCCGTGAGGCCGTCGTCGCTTAAAGGCAAGACAGTGGGCTTCATCTCGAACGGCAAGGAAGGCACGAAGGGTTATTTCACGCAGCTCGAGCGCATGCTGCGCGAGGAACTGGGTGTTGCCGACGTGATATGGCGCACCAAATCGAACTACAGCGCTCCGGCTGATGCCCACATCATCGACGAGGCGAGACAATGGCATGCGGCCGTCACCGGTGTCGGAGATTGAGGGAGCTGCTCATCGTGCAGTCTGCACGACTCAATCGCAGTTGAACGTCAGGGTGTTCCAGCGCTGGCAGTGATGACGTCGCGCTTCGTGAGTGCGGCGGAACTGATGTGCAAGGTTCTCGGCATGCCGGACTACAAGTTCGCCACGATCGATCACCCGATCAGCAGCGCGTCAGAGCGGCAGCTTGCCGATTATGCGCGTGCGACCGTCGCGCAGGCGCGGCAATTGCTCTTGGGAAACATTTAGTGCACCGACGCAAGAGCCGCATACATTGTTGCCTGCTTGCCGCATTCATCCTCGCCGTCGCGGGTTCTGCCATCGCGCAGCAGAAGCATCAGCTTGATCCAATGCTGCCCGGCTCGCTCAAGCCCGAGCCTCTGCCGCCGCTGGAAAATCCGGACGCGTCGTCGACGCCCGCCAAGGAACTGTTCGCGCGCAAATCAACGCCGGTTCCCGGGTCCTCTCGCTCGATCGGCATCCATTCCAAGGGTTGCCTCGCCGGCGCCATGCCGCTGCCGATCGACGGACTAGGCTGGCAGGTCATGCGGCCGTCGCGCAACCGCTACTGGGGCAATCCGCAAGTCATTCGCTTCGTCGAACGGTTTGCCAAAAAAGCAAAAAAGATCGGCTGGAACGGTCTCTTGATCGGCGATATAGCGCAGCCGCGTGGCGGACCGATGCTCGCCGACCACAGCAGCCATCAAAACGGCCTCGACGTCGATTTCTGGTTCACGCCGATGCCAGACCATGTGCAAAGCCGCAAGGAGCGCGAGTTTACCCCAGGCACGGATATGGTCGCGCCCGATATGCTCGACGTCGATCCGCAAGTATGGACACACACACATGCTGCGCTGATCCGCGCCGCTGCGCAGGATCCGGTGGTCGTCCGCGTCCTGGTCAACGCTGCGATCAAGAAGGCGCTATGCCGCGAAACTTGGGCTGATCGCACCTGGCTCTACAAGGTTCGTCCCTGGTATGGCCACGCCGAGCACTTTCACGTGCAGACCATGTGTCCGGACGACAGTCCGGACTGCAAGCCGCCGACACCGACGCTCGCAGACGACGGCTGCGGTCGCGATCTCGACTTCTGGTTCAAGGAATCGACGTTGCATCCGCCGCCGTCCAAACCGAAGCCACCGCTGACGATCGCCGATCTGCCCGCCGCCTGCAGGCAGATCGTCAAGGCGAAGTGATTGCCAGGGCAATCAGTTGTTGATCACCAGCCCAAGTTTCTTGATGATGGCCTGCCACTTGCCTTCTTCCCGCTGGATGTTTTGCGCGTATTCGTCCGGCGTGCTCGCGAGCGGATCGCCGCCGGCATCGAGCAGCCGTTTCTTCATGTCGTCCGACGTTACGATCTTGCGGAGCTCCTTGTTGAGCCGATCGATGATCGATTGCGGCGTGCCCGCCGGTGCGACCAGTCCATAGTACTGCACGATCTCCAGTCCCGGCAGGCCGGATTCGGCAATGGTCGGCACGTCCGGGATGGCTGCCATGCGCTGCGGCGACCCGACGGCAATTGCGCGCAACGCGCCGGCCTGGATGCTGCCGATGGCTGGCGGCAGCGTATTGAAGGCGAGCATGACATGTCCGCCGACGAGATCGTTGGTAAGCGGACCGGTTCCCTTGTAGGTCACGATGGTGATCTTGGTATCGGTCATGGCCTTGAATTGCTCGGCGCCGAAATAATTCAGGGTAGGGGCGGGCGGCGTGCCGACGGTGACCTTGTCGCCGTCTTTCTTGGCGAGCGCGATCACGTCGGAGATCGTTTTCGCAGGGACGGACGGGTTGGACATGATGACGATCGGCACCGAAGCGATCAGTCCGATCGGCGCGAAATCCTTGCCCATGTCGTAGCCCGGATTTTCCGGCAGGCCTGCCCCCGTCACCAGCAGCAGCAAAGTGTAGCCGTCGGCCTGCGCGCGGGCGACATCGCGTGTACCGATCACAGAGCCCGCACCCGGGCGATTGACGACGATGACCTGCTGACCGAGCGCTTCGGTAAGTTTCTGCGCGACAACCCGGCCGACGGTGTCCACGCCGCCGCCTGCGGGAAAGGCCACCACCAGCGAAACAGTGCGGGACGGATAATCGTCAGCCGTAGCAAGCACGGGCATTGCCACGCTGGCGAGCATTGCGATGGCGGCCGCGCCGATAAACCGCAAATGCGCGCGCATATCCCTGCCTCCCTGACAGTTTTTTATTAAAGGTCGTAGCAGGCATTGTGCGCAAACCGGCAGCTTTTGCCAACCGCCTTGCGATCGACCGCCTCTACTCAATGACGGCATCGGCAATCGAGAGCACGCCGGAAGGAAGGGTGAGGCCAAGCGACTTGGCGGTTTTCAGATTGATTACAAATTCGAACTTGGTTGCCTGGACGACGGGGAGGTTCGCTGGCTTTTCTCCCTTCAGGACGCGGCCAACCTGCACGCCTCCCAGGCGGTAATTGTCCGACAGATTGCTGCCGTAACTGGCAAGGCCGCCTGCCTGGACAAACTCACGCCATTCAGAGATCGAGGGCAAATTATAACGCGCCGCGAGCTCGGCGATTTTCTGCCGCCGGCCATTGAAGAAGGGATCGGACGCGACAAGCACTGCATTGACATTCTGCTGCGAGAAAGCATCGAACGCTGCATCTATTTCGCTGTCATTGCTGGCTTTGAGCGTGACCGCAGGCCGACGCAAAGCGAGCGTCCCCTGTGCGACATCTTTTAATTGGTTCTCTGCGTTGTCGTTGGCCGGATTGATCAGAATTCCGAAGACGCGAGCCGAGGGAACGAGCTCGGACAGCAGGCCAAGACGCTTTTCTTCGAGTGTTGCGGCGAAGAAACTTACGCCCGTTATATTGCCGCCGGGATTGTTGAGGCTTGCAACCAAACCGAATTGCACAGGATCGCTGCCGATCGAAAAAACGATGGGAATTGTGGCGGTGGCGGATTTGGCCGCGATTGCGGTATGTACACCGCCCCCCGCGAAAAGCACCGCGACCGGCTGGCGAACAAGTTCGGCAGCCAGGGCCGGCAGCCGATCATAACGACCTTCGGCAAATCGATATTGAACTGAAACATCGCGTCCGTCTTCAAAACCGCTTTCCTTCAGTCCCATCCTGAAACTGTCCAGTTGGGTGGTCTGTTCGGCAATGCCGCTGTGAAGGAATCCGATCACTGGCGTCAAAGACTGTTGTGCGTATGCCCGGAGCGGCCACGCTGCAGTCGAGCCGACGAGCCCTTTGACAAAGTCGCGACGTCGCATTGCCGCCCCCAAGGCTGAAAACGCAGTGCATCGTAGCGACTCAAACGACCCAATTGAAAGGGGGCAACAGGGTATGCGCCGACTCGCTTCGCGTCGTCATTGCAAAGAGCCGAAAAAATTTGCGATTTCTTTCGCAGCACGGTCCGGATCTTCCCGGTGCGGAAAGTGGCCGACGCCTGAAAACATCGCGAGATCCAGATTGACGAAAGTTTCGCCGAGCCTATCGGTCCACGCATAAGGGAACAAAGGATCATGCTCGGCCCATCGGACGCAGGTCGGCACGTTTATCTTTGGCAAATTTGGCACTTCGCCTTTCATCATCGCGATGCGGCCAGCATTTGCAGCGCGATAGTGGGCAAACCCGCCAGCGAGGTTCCCCGGCTGCATGAAGTTATCGGTAAAGGCATCGAACACGCCGTCAAAAGCGTCTTTTCGGTAGGCCCAATGTCGCAGGAAGTGTCCGATATAGGTTTCGCAGGTGCGACGTGTCGCGCCGACGAGCGTCGGTGCCATCTCGGTTTGATTGAATGACTGGTACCAGATCTCCTTGAGGCGATCTGGCCCTGCCATGCGCGGGCCGATGCCGGGATAGACGAAGTCAAAGAAAAACAGTCCGGCGAGCCGATCCGGTGCCGATCGTGCGAGAGGCTGCATGACGGCGCCTCCCACGTCATGGCCAACGACACCGGCACGCTTGATGCCAAACGCGTCAGCAGGGCAATCATGTCTTTCGCATGATCGGGAGGACCGAACGGTTCAACTGGCTTGTCGGTTTTGCCAAATCCCCTGAGGTCCGGAGCTATGAGCGTGAAACGATTCTGCAGGCGCACCATCAACGGCTCCCATGTGAGCCAGAACTCCGGCCATCCGTGCAACAGGAGGAGAGGGTCTCCAGTCCCAGTCTTGGCGACATGGAATTGAGCGCCATTGGCGCTGATGGTCAGATGCTCCATTGACTGTCTCCTGGGGGGTGGCTTTCTGAGATTAGCATTGCCGTCATTATGTCCGCGCAGCCTCGGTCGCGCGCGACGATCAGGTGTAACCGCGAATTGTTCGGGGTGGACCGACAACAGTCTTGGCCGACCGAAGCCGGGCAAGACTGTTGAGGGCACTGGGCCAAGGCTACGGAGCGCAACGATGGCCTACGCGAGCCATGAGAGAATAGATTCAAGACACGGGCGTGACATATTTTGGACGCCGCGGGCGCGTTTTGCAGCGCCCGTTAAGGACTTAGTTGAGAATTCCAACGGCCCGCGATGCCACCAGCGCAATTGTGGCAAACGAAATACCGGCTTCGGCCATCATCAGAAGCTTGGCCCGTACGGTCAGCGGAAACGTGTCTGCGGGTGAAAACGCCGTCGCATTGGTGAAAGCGAGAAACAGGTAGTCGATGAAGCCCGGTGTCCAGCCGGGATGAAGACAGCTTTCGCCGGCCGGCTGCTGCTGGGTGAAGAGAAAGTCGTTGCCGGCATCGGGCCTTGTTCCCTTTGTCGCAGGACTGCCGCGATCGAGCGCCCAGTACCACAGCGCGAAGATGATGACGTTGGTCGTCCAGATATTGAGGGCATCGAGCAGCAGCGTGCGGCCGCTTCCCGCATTGCCCGCCAGGATAGCCTCGACCAGGCGCGCCAGCGCTCCGAAATTCACCAGCGTCACGAGAGCGGTCAGAGAAATTGCCAGCCGGCGCATCATCAATCGCTGGCGGCCGACAAGATTCCACTGCGCGTCTGTTGATGCTTTGCGCGCGCGCCGTTGCGTCCACACCGTTGCTATCGACAACGGAATGAGAAGAGCGAGCTCCAGAACGGGCGCAAGCCATCGAGGCCCCACCGAGAGGTCATTGACGATGACGATCTGCAAAATGACGATCATCAGGATCGCGCCGCGCGCGAGCCAGAAATCCAGAGCTTTGTCCGTGAGGTATTTGTGGGAATGAGCCATTGGCGCGCACCGTGTCCGGGAGTTTTACTCCGCGGGGAGGGGGCGCACCATCATGGAGGTCGTTGGATCTCCCATGGAATAGCTCGGCACGGCGGAAACCGGCCAATAGGATCAATTGCGGCATAGATACCTAACGCACAAAACCCCAGCGAAACAGAGGCGCAACCGGCCACAAGTCACGGCACAGAGCCGAAAACGTCGCAACCACCATGATCCTCAGCATCGTCGCCTCCCTCAGTGGGGCTTTGCGTACGGAACACTATGAGACAAGCGCCATCCCCTCCATTGTACGAGCGAAGTCGCCACTATTCGAAAAGGGCACGGTACCTACCCAAAGGTTTAAGCTTCTACCCCCCGAGGTGTCCCGACCGACACCCAAGAGTCAGTGGCGCTAGCGAAGGCTTAGGTGAGCAGGCAAATGCCCAATGATGACCTGCGCGATCAAATCTCGCGCATCGAAACTGACATTGAAGACTATGCCATCACCCTGGACGGGTGCCGAAAAGCCATGCTGCTTTCGAAAGTAGCCATTGGCGCCGGAATAATCTCTTTGTCAGCGTATTTGCTCGGCGCGATCTGGCTTAATGCCGTGGCCGTTATCGGCGCAATGGCAGCCGTCATTGGTGGCGTGGTCGTTTTCGGGTCAAACCTGACCACCTCCAAACAAGCCACGTCTGCAATGGCAGCCCTCGAGAGACGCAGAGCCGAACTCATCGACATGATCAACCTTCGGACAGTAGGGGGGCCATGAGCTTCCATGCCCTACAGCGTCAGAAAAAGTAGACATATGCAGTGTAAAAGGGAATGTCAGCTTTGCCTCAGAAAACGACAGGACTGCGGGCTATCCAATCGGACGTTTAGAGCTTGAATACCTTGAAGTGGTTCGACTCCAGGGCCTTTGCCACAGCCTCAGCCCTTGTTCGAACGCCAAGTTTTCTAAAAACTGATTCCACGTGAAACTTCACCGTGTGCAGCGAAATATCCAACTGCCGTGCGATCAATTTGTTGGTGAGCCCGTCCATAATTGCACCAAGGACATCGAGTTCGCGCGGTGTCAGCAGCTCGTGAATATCGCCTTCGTCCAGAGGGACAAATCCTGGCCCCTTTGCTAAGGGCGACCGCACAATCAATCCGGCTGCGACCGCGCGCAATGCAGCGTCAATCTGTTGCGCGCTGGCATCGCGCGGCAGCGAGCCGGATGCTCGCCAGTCCCCGTCACCCAGTATCACTGCTGGTCTCTTCTCAACTGGGTCATAATCGCCGTCAGCCAGAACAAGGTCGGCTGAATCCTCGGTGTCGACCAGGATATATCCTGCGTCGAGGAGCACTTTGGTTAGAACCTGACGGCGTAACGAATTTGGCGCCAACAATGCCACTCGAAGTCGCACGTCCGTGGAAACGTTGAGAGCCGCGGTCATGGGTTTGGTCTCTCGGTGATTGTCACCTGTCGTGACGTAATCGCCCCAGCCCGGATAAACTTGAGATCGACTTTGCGTCCGATGCTGTCGGCGCCAAGCCGCGCGGTGATGTTGCGCATCCGACGCGTTGAGGCACTATCGACGCTAAGTATTATGTCTCCGGCTACGATACCGGCGTCATGAGCAGGCCCGCCCTCAGTGAGCGACATCACCATCAAGGCGCTCGACTGCCCGGCCGCCTTCCCAAGTGTTTCCGGCACGGCGACTGGGCGCAGAGCGACCCCGAGCCACCCACGAGAGACGCGCCCGTTTTTGAGCAGGATCGGAACGACCCGCTCGAGGGTCACCGCAGGAATTACAAGTACCTGACGGCGCGGCCCAAATGTTGACATCCCGAGAAAGCTACCCGCGGCCTCGAAAACCGGACCGCCTTCCTCGCTTCGCGCGATGTCGATATCGAGCACGACCTTCCGTTCGATACGTCCACCATGACTACTGTACCATTCTGGCCCAATAGAGTTGACGACCCCCAGCCGCACGGTTGCATGGCCGCCAGTGTCTGCTCCAAACGCGATTGCAAAAGCGCCCACCTGCCCATCAGCCGAAGCCAGGTTACCAGCGGCGAGCTGTCGCTCGAGCTTGAGAACAGCGATATTGGTCCCCGGGTCGCGTCCGGCCGTTTTGGCTTTTACGGTCGACCCACTTGCCATCAGTTCGAACTCGTTACGCTCCGGCAGAGATTGCTCGGACGTAATAATGACGTCCGGTTGCCACAGCGTGGCAGTGATGTGCCGAGTCTCGCTCAGCCGTAGTGCGGCGACTGCTGAGTTTGCGGCGGCGCTGCGTTCAATTAATGCGCTTGATAGATGCGCTAGACTGGTTGCTCGGTCGATCATTGCTGGCTCCCGTATTTAGATAGGGAGCAATCTGAGCCGCTCCGAGACCTTAAACTATCGGTCAAATAACCGGGTGGGATGTCCGTTTTGGTCCAGAAGCGGACATCATAAAGTCATGTCGCGGTCAATTCGATCCTTCGCGATTGAGGCCAGAGCGCAAAGCACAGCACCAAACCCGATGGCCGCGCCTTCGACGCTAAGCAGTTTGTCGTGATACAGGCATCCGCCGAGAAGCAAAACTGTGCCGGCGAGAAATACGATCGCAAGTAAAAAGTCCCGCATCTGTAAAGCCCGAAGCCAGCATATTCCGCGCGATGATAATCTCGAAACGTTTTCGGTCGTCCGGGAGGGTTAAAACATTTTAGACCCTCGCGGTTAGAAAAGCTGCGGTGCCAAAAGAAATGTCGCCAAGGGCCCAGAGCCCACATCGCCGTGCGAATTTCCTCAACCGGCGTTCTGCCTGCTGGTCTTTATTGGAACTGCTTACGCAGTCATCGATTGCCTACACGAATGCCTGCTGAAGGCCAGAGGTCGGACATTGTTCCTCCCGATAACCCCGTCATGTTGCCGGACTCTTTGCAGCCCCATGATTCACAAGCACCACGCCGCCCGCACAGATGACCATCCCAAGGATCGATAGCGTGTCCAACCGTTCACCGAAGAGAATATAAGCTAGACAGGCGGTCACGGCCGGCACCAGGTAGAACAGACTCGCAAACCCCGTCGCCGCGGAGCGACGGATGAGCCAATACATCAACGCAACTGCTGCGATCGACAGGACGAGCACGAGCCAGGCCAATGCGAAAATCAGCTCGCCCGTCCAATGGATATCGCGCGTCTCAAATGCAAAAGCGCCGAGGGTAAACAGAATTCCCGCGCCGACGTATTGGACGAGATTACCGGCGCGCCAGTCGAGACCGCCGCAATAGCTTTTCTGGTAAAGCGTTCCCAGCGTAATGCCGATCAGCGACAAGAAGCTTGCAACCCAGCCAAGGGCGGAGCCCGCCAATACGATGTTGCGGTCGTGCAGAACAAGCAAAACCCCCACTAGCCCGAGCGCGAGCCCGACCCATTGCAGCCGCGTAATTTTCTCGCCCATGAAGCGGTTGGCGATTATCGAAGTCACGATCGGTTGCAGCCCTAGGATTAATGCCGAAATGCCAGCGGGCACGCCCTGACTGATCGCGGTGAACACGCCTCCCAGGGTAAGTCCGTGCACCAGCGAGCCTGCGACAAGACTATGGCCGATCTCATTCGCATTTAGCCGCCGCGCACCGGCCAAGAGCGCGATTGCCGCCATGATTACTACTGCGAAGCCCATCCGTACGGCCAGAAAAGTCAACGGCTCGATGTACGGCATGCCATAGCGGGCACCGATAAATCCCGTGCTCCACAAAAGCACGAACAGCGCAGGCGCTGTCACAATCGCCAGTCGCGTCAGCATGGGTATCCGGCGGGGTGAAGGCTCTAGACCAAGACATCGTAGCGGCTCAAACTAGCACACTTGAGGAGCCGCCGATGATGATGTGGGATTTGGACCAATAGCGGACGGGAGGACGCTTACTCGATCACTTCATCGGTGCGGGCGAGGGCGGACGGCGAGATTGTGAGGCACAGTGCTTTTGCGGTCTTGAGATTGATTACCAACGCGTACTTGTTCGTCGCCTGCAGGTCCTGCAACTGCGAACCGCGCCAGTGACGACGAATAAAAGATAGTCGTCTAAATCATCCTCAAAGACGATGACGTTATCGCGGCAAAACGAACGGGGCCGCGTTGAAGCGTCGCCGGTGCCCTCTGCAAGGGCACGTCGTCACAGTTTCTCGAATTGCACCGCATTATCTGCGGCCAAAGATTTTGGTGTCTGTTGGTTCAACAACAGGTGTCGTGCCGAAGTCCAAGTTGGCCATCACGCGCCCCACCCAGAAAACCACAGGATCGCTATGAGGCTACAAGTCGGGGCAGGGGCCAATAGATGGACCTTGGGCCAATGCCTTCAAAGAAAGACATGTCGCAAACAAATGTCCGCTTTGGGTCATAAGCAGACGTGGCAGCACACAAGCTCATGTCCGCCAAGGGCCAATAGCAGACATCCCATCTAATGCACCCGCGATCTGCCGGCGGACGCATATCGCGGGAAAAGAGGGCTGCCGCTAAGGTTTAATGTCGAACTCGCGGGTGAATGTTGTGTATTGGTTTTTCTGATCGGCAAGAAAACTGCCAAACTCCACGCCGCAGAAAAGATTAATGAACATGCCTTGACTCTTAAGTCGATCAGCGACGCTCTGCGTCCTTACCGCATCGGAAATGTATTGCGATAGTTGCCCCAAAGCTTCTTTTGGCGTTTTGGCGGGAGCGACAAAGCCAAACCATACAGCTGCATCGACATCGTTGAAACCGCTTTCGACCAATGTTGGCACCTGAGGAAGCGCTTCGGTTCTTTTTTTCGCAGGAACGGCAATCGGTCGCAATGCGCCTGCCTCGATCTGCCCTTTGAGATCGGAGTAGTTCGCCATTACGGCGGCGATCGTGCCGGCGAGCGTTGCATTTACCGCCGGCGGCGACCCGGGGTATGGCACGTAAGTGATATCGGCCTTGGCATCGCGCTTGAGAAGCTCGCCAGCGATATGAGCGATCGAGGCCGGCCCGGTACTGCCGTACGACGCGGCCCCGGGCTTCGATCTTGCCAATTTGATGAAATCGGCCAACGTGTGGATATCGGATTTGCTGCTTACCGCGAGCACCGCCGGTGTCGCCGCGACATAACAGAGCGGTTCGAACGCGGTCAGAGCATCATAGTGGCCGGGAAACAGGATCGAGCTCAGGATGAAAGGGTTCTCAACGAGCAAGATTGTCGTGCCGTCAGGTGCCGCCCGCGCTGCAACCTCTGTGCCGACAATCGAGCTAGCTCCTGGCCGGTCCTCGACAATGATCAATTGTCCGTTCTTCTCCGTTATTGCCTGGCCGATAACCCGGGCAAGAACATCACCAGTGCCGCCCGCCGCATAAGGAACAACAATCTTGACGGTCCTGCCAGTGATGCCTTGCCCGGACACCTGCGGGGCGACGAGCGTCAGCAGGGCAATGAGGCAAAAAACATTCCTGAGACTGGTCATTTTGTTTCCATTGGGTTTGATTTTGAAGTCGCTTTTTTTCTGCCGTTGATAGTCTGCCAGATGCGATAGGGCGTCACCGGCATCTTAATGTCGTCAATCCCGAAAGGGGCAAGCGCATCGGCGACCGCGCTCACGATCACGGCCGGTGCCGCTGTGGTGCCGCCCTCGCCACCGGCCTTGATGCCGAGTGGATTGGTTGGCGATAGGACTTCGACAATCCGCGTGACAAATGATGGCACGGAGTCGGAACGAGGCATTCCGTAATCCATGAGCGACCCACACAGCGGCTGGCCTGCCGGGTCGACGACACACTGTTCCCACAGGGCCTGGCCAACGCCCTGCACGATTGCCCCATGCGTCTGGCCATCGACAATGAGGGGATTGATGCAGCGCCCAACGTCGTCGACCGAGGTATAGCGCACGAGGCGGAGACCACAACTTTCCGGGTCAATCTCGATTTCGCAAATCGCGCACCCATTCGGGAATACCGGATCATGCATTTCATTGTCGGCGACAACGACAAGCCCATGGGACAAGTCATCCGGCATCTTGTGCAGCGTCATTTCCCGTGCCAGCTCGAAAAAATCGAAACTGCGATTGGTGTCTCGCGAGGAAAATCGCCCGTCGTTGAAATCGACGCGGTCCGCTGTCGTGCCGAATACCACCGCTGCGGCACGCGTGCCTTTCACGATCAGATCTTTTGCCGCCAGCGAAAACACCGTTGCGGCGTGGCGCATGGAGCGCCCCGAATGGCTGCCGCCACCGACTTTCACAATATCGGTGTCGCCAATGATGATGCGGACTGTCTCGACCGGAATGGCGATCAAGTCTGAAATTACCTGCGCAAAACTAGTCTCATGGCCTTGGCCGGACGGCTGAGTACCGATGACGACGTCGACATGGCCGTCAAAACCAACCTTGACTCGAGTTTGCTCTGTTGGCGCACCGATCGATGACTCAACGTAGTTCGCGAGGCCGAGTCCGAGAAGTTTGCCGCGCTGCCTTGCCTCGCGCCTTCGGGCTTTGAAGCCGTTCCAGTCGGCGAGTCGCATGGCGAGGTCCATGTTCTCCTCGTACCGCCCACTGTCGTAGAGCATGCCAACCGCGTTTCGATAGGGCATGGCTTTCGGCTGCACCAGATTGCGCCGACGCAGGGCGATGCGGTCGATGCCCAGTTTCTTGGCTGCCATGTCGATGAGGCGCTCGAGCGCGAAGGTGATTTCCGGGCGGCCTGAGCTGCGGTAGGCCTGGGTAGGAACGGTATTGGTGAAAACCGAAATGGCCCGCAGCGACGCGACAGGAATATCGTAGCTGCCGGTAATCAATCCGGCGCCTTTGCTCAATGGTGACAGCGAGACACAGCGCGCACCGGCATTACTTATATTGGTCGCGCGCAACGCCAAGAAGCGGCCCCGTTCATCCAGAGCGAGTTCGAATTTCGCAACGAGGTCGCGACCTTGGTAGTCGCTAACAAAACATTCCGACCTGGTAGCAGTATATTTGACCGGGCGGTCAAGCTTGCGCGCCGCCCACAAAACGAGCCCGAATTCGACGTAGACGCGATTACGTGTGCCAAAGTTGCCACCGACGTCGAAGGACAGCACGCGAACTTTATCAGGATCGACACCGAGCACCGTGGCGAGCTCGCGTTTTTGCCGAACCGCTCCGCCGCTGCCGGCGTAAATCGTGTAGCGGCCGACGGCCTTGTCGTATTGAGCCACGGCAGTACGCGGCTCAATAGGCACTCCGGTAACACGGCCGATATGGTGGTCGATTGAAACGACGTGCGGGGCCTGCGCTAATACCCGATCGGTCTCGGCTGTATTTCCAAAATGCGTGTCGACCAGAATGTTTTCGCGAACCTCATCCCATACCGCAGGTGCGCCAGGCTGCATGGCTTCTTCCGCAAGCGTTACGCAAGGCAACAGCTCATACTCGATGACCACTGTTTCCAATGCGTCGAGGGCTTGTACCAGAGTTTCAGCAACAACCATCGCAACTGCCTCGCCGACATGCCGTGCTTTGTCGGTCGGCAAAAGCAGATGCGGTCCGAAAAATATTTCACTACCTCCGGGACCGCACAGTTTCATGTCGTATTTTGTTTTCGGAAGCGGGTCGTGCGGAATCGGATTTAGACCGTCGGCAAGGCAATCCGACCCGGTAAACACTCCGATTACCCCCGGCATCTTTTTGGCGGCGGCGGTATCGATACGAACGATGCGAGCATGCGCATGCGGTGATCGAGCCAACACCGCATAGGTTTGGCCGGGAAAGCTGACGTCATCACTGAAATGGCCCCGGCCCGTCAGCAAACGAGCGTCTTCTGTCCGCCGGATCGGTTTGCCAATGAAGCGGAAGTTGGTGCTTTTGCTCGCCATCGGCTTACAGATCGAAAGCATGGAAAGGACGTGCAGTTGAGCGCAAACCGGCGCGGATTCCAACCTATTTGCGGCCGCGACACGTCTTGCTGCACGCGCGGCCATGGGAAATACTCATCTTGATGTATTAACCGCTGTCATTTGCAGTATGGGCAACGCATGAAACATATGCCGGTCGAAACATCCGATCGTCCGCTCGTCGTCGGCATTGCCGGCGCGTCGGGGGTGATCTACGGAATACGGCTGCTGGAACTGCTGCGCGCCTGCAACATCAAGACACATCTTATCGTCTCACGCGCGGCGCAGATGACGCTCGCTTACGAGACCAGTCTCAAACTTGCAGATGTCGAGCGGCTGGCCACCGTCGTGCACTCCAACAACGATGTTGGTGCGACCTGTGCCAGTGGATCATTCGCGGCGCGCGGCATGGTGATCGCTCCTTGTTCAATCAAAACCATGGCTGAAATCGCAACCGGAAACACGGCGAACCTGATTTCGCGTGCGGGCGACGTTGCCTTGAAGGAGCGCAGGCGCCTGGTGCTCTTGTTGCGCGAAACGCCTCTTCACCTCGGGCATATTCGCAACATGGCGAGCGTGACCGAAGCCGGCGCAATCGTCTATCCGCCGGTTCCGGCTTTTTACGCTTTGCCGAAGTCTATCGACGAAATGGTGGATCATACCCTCGCACGTGTCCTTGATCTTTTCGACATCGATGTCGGCAAGATTTGTCGTTGGAGCGGTGGACGCGAACGGCTGAAAC
>Ga0126382_10000314_pt1 | contig 18410 bp, 15 predicted proteins | sample PanSoiMetPlot_30_FD_92548 | JGI IMG/M metagenome (GOLD analysis project Ga0126382, IMG submission 92548) | Tropical forest soil microbial communities from Panama - MetaG Plot_30 | ecosystem: Environmental > Terrestrial > Soil > Tropical forest > Bulk soil | place: Panama | collected 2016-02-17
GGTGTACCATCTCCACTTAAACATCCCGAATACGTCGACATGGTGGTCTTCAGGGAAAACACCGAAGATATCTATACCGGGATCGAGTTCATCAACGGCACCGAGGAGAATAAAAAGTTCAAAGCTTTGGTCAAGGAAAATTTCCCGAAAGAATACGAGAAAATTCGTTTCCCGAATACGGCAGGAATCGCCCTCAAGCCGGTTTCCGTCGAGGGGACGGAAAGACTCGTTCGGGCCGCCATCAAGTGGGCTTTGGCGAACAAGCGCAAGAATATAAATCTCGTTCATAAGGGCAACATCATGAAGTACACAGAAGGTGCCTTCATGGAATGGGGCTACGCCCTTGCGAAACGCGAATTCCGCAACGAAACGGTCACGGAGCGGGAGACCTGGATCTTGGGTAACAAAGAGCAGCAGCCCAATATCAGCGTAGAAAACAATGCGAGAGCAGTCGACCCTGGTTTCGAGATGATGTCACCTGACCAGCAAAATGATATAAAAAAGGAAGTAGAGGATGCGCTGAAGCTCTGGTCCACCCACGGCGACGGCAAGTGGAAGTCGAAACTGCTGCTCAAAGATTCCATCGCCGATGTGACTTTGCAGTTTGTCCTCATCCGGCCAAAGGATTACGACGTGATCGCCACCATGAACTTGAACGGTGATTATCTCTCGGACGCGTTGGCCGCGCAGGTGGGAGGGATCGGCATCGCTCCGGGAGCGAATATCAATTATGACAGCGGGCATGCGGTTTTTGAGGCGACCCATGGCACGGCACCGAAGTATGCTGACCTCGACAAAGTGAATCCCGGCTCGGTGATCCTTTCGGGCGAGATGATGCTGCGCTATATGGGCTGGGGAGAGGCGGCCGATCTCATCGTCAAAGGTCTCGAGGGAGCGATAGGCAACAAGACGGTGACTTACGATTTCGAACGTTTGATGAGCGGCGCTAAGCTCGTGAGTTGTTCCGGTTTCGGCGACGCGATAATCGCCGCGATGTGATGGGTTTCAGGTTCCGCTGAGGGACGGATCCGTCCGAAGCCATCTGGTGTCAGGGTTCGGAAAAGAACCACGGAGTTAAATTACAAATTCGAGGTTTGTCATGCCTAGGAAAAAAATAGCATTAATCGGAGCTGGCAATATCGGTGGATCCATGGCGCACCTTTGTCTGTTGAAAGGGCTAGGCGACGTGGTGCTTTTCGATGTTATCGAGGGGTTGCCGCAAGGGAAAGCGCTCGATCTTTCCCATGCCGGGCCGGTCGAAGGCTTTCACGGGAATGTTATCGGGACAAACAAGTACGAGGACATCGAGGGCGCCGATGTTTGTATCGTTACCGCGGGAATTGCGCGCAAGCCCGGTATGAGCCGGGATGACTTGGTGGGCACCAATGCGAAGATCATAAGCTCGGTTTCGGAAGGCATCAAAAAACATGCGCCGAATAGTTTTGTCATCGTTGTTACGAATCCACTGGACGCGATGGTGACATTAACGCATCGGGCCACAGGGTTTCCTAAAAATCGCGTCGTCGGTCAGTCGGGAATTCTGGATTCGTCGCGCTACCGTTTTTTTATCGCGAAGGAATTGCATGTGTCGGTGAATAGTGTGGCGGCGATGGTTTTGGGCGGGCACGGCGACGACATGGTTCCGGTTCGGAGCACCTGTTTAGTCAGTGGGGTGCCGGTCGAAAAGTTGATTCCGGCGAAACGCCTTGACGAAATCGAAGCGCGGGTGCGCAACGCGGGCGGCGAAGTGGTCGCCTTGCTGAAAACGGGATCCGCCTATTTTTCGCCGGCTTCGGCCGCGATCCGTATGACCGAGGCCTTTCTCTTTGACAAGAAGGAGATCTTGCCTTGTGCGGCCCTGCTCGAGGGCGAATATGGAGTGAACGGTTACTATTTTTGTGTTCCCGTCATCATAGGGGCCGGCGGCGTCGAAAAAATTATCGATATCAATCTCAGCGCTAACGAAAAGAAAGCGTTTGATGAATCCCTCAACCATGTCAAAGACATCGTACAGGCGATGAACCGCATTCTCGGCGTATCGTAATTGATCCGGGCTGAACCGATGTTGAGACCCTGAGGCTAATAGTTTAGTCTTAGGGTCTCACTTTATTAAGGGCATGAGTCTGTGAATATTCACGAATATCAGGCCAAGGATATTCTGAAACGTTTCGGCGTTCCAATTCCCTTGGGAAAAATCGCTTCAACGCCGGAAGAAGCCAAGGCCGCCGCCGTCGAGCTCGGTGGCCGTTGCGTGGTGAAAGCACAGATTCACGCGGGTGGCCGTGGCAAAGCAGGGGGCGTCAAGCTCGCAAGCAGTCCTGAAGACGCGGAGAAAAAAGCCAGCGAAATCCTCGGCAAGAATCTGGTCACGCATCAGACCGGACCAGAAGGACGCCAAGTTCGAAAAGTGTTGGTCGAGCAGACGTTGAACATCGCGCGCGAGCTTTACCTGGGGATGGTCCTAGATCGCGCGGCATCGCGTGTCGCGGTGATTTGTTCGTCTGAAGGCGGTGTCGAAATCGAAGAAGTCGCTGCCAAGCAACCCGATAAGATTCTCAAGGAACTCATTGACCCGGTCGTGGGTTTGCTGCCGTTCCAATGCCGCCGTTTGGCGTATGCCCTTAGTGTGCCGGCGGAGGTAGTTGGTAAGCTCGTAGCCCTGATGTTGGCTCTGTATCGAGCCTTCGACGAGTGTGATTGCTCGTTGGCGGAAATCAATCCGCTGGTGTTGACCAAAGAAGGTCAAGCGATGGCGCTGGATGCCAAAATGAGCTTCGACAGCAACGCTTTCTTTCGTCAAAAGGAAATTGCAGCGCTGCGTGATTTGGATGAGGAAGATGCCCGCGAAATAGAAGCGAGTAAATACGATCTCTCTTATATTTCACTTGAGGGCAACATCGCTTGCATGGTCAACGGCGCCGGTTTGGCGATGGCGACCATGGATATTATCAAGCTCTGCGGCGGTGAGCCGGCCAACTTTCTCGATGTCGGCGGCGGAGCCAACAAAGAAAAAGTCTCGCAGGCCTTCAAGATTTTGTTATCGGATACCCGGGTGCGCGGCGTATTGATCAATATCTTCGGCGGTATTATGCGCTGCGATGTCTTGGCTCAAGGAGTAGTAGATGCGGCGCGGGAATTAAAGGTTACCGTTCCGTTGGTCGTGAGAATGCAGGGGACCAACGTCGATATCGGCAAAAAAATTCTCGCCGAGTCAGGATTGGCTATCATTTCGGCGGAAACAATGGCGGAGGCGGCGGAGAAGATCGTTTACGCGGTTCAAGGAAAAAGTCAAAAGTAAAAATTCAAAAATTAAGATGGCGGATCAGAGTTAATTTTGCCTTTTTACTTTTGCCTTGTTTTCCCATGGCCATTCTAGTTGACAAGAACACGCGTGTCCTGACGCAGGGCATCACCGGCGCGACGGGCCAGTTCCATACGCGGGCGTGTAAGGCGTATGGGACACAGATGGTTGCCGGTGTGACCCCTGGCAAAGGCGGCACTTCCTTCGAAGACATTCCCATCTTCGACACGGTTTCTCGGGCCGTGGCCGAGACCGGGGCCAACGCGACGGTGATCTATGTGCCCCCGCCTTTTGCCGCGGACGCGATCATGGAGGCGGCAGATTCGGGTATTTCGCTTATCATCTGTATCACCGAGGGCGTCCCCGTACGCGACATGGTGCGGGTAAAGAAATATCTCGAGGGTCGAAAATCGCTCCTGTTGGGGCCTAATTGTCCGGGCGTGATTACCCCGGGGGCCTGCAAGATTGGAATTATGCCCGGCCACATCCATCGGCCCGGAAACATCGGCGTCGTTTCCCGCAGCGGGACTCTTACCTATGAAGCGGTTGATCAATTGACCCGTTTGGACATGGGGCAATCGACCTGTGTCGGAATCGGCGGCGATCCCGTGCACGGTCTTGAGTTCATCGATGTGCTTGATCGTTTCAATGCTGACCCTGCCACCGAGGCCGTGATCATGATCGGGGAGATCGGCGGCAGCGCCGAAGAAGAGGCGTCAGCATGGATCAAGGCCCATATGAAAAAGCCGGTGGTTGGCTTCATTGCGGGACAGACCGCTCCGGCGGGAAAACGCATGGGTCACGCCGGGGCGATCATCTCCGGCGGCAAAGGGACCGCTAAAGAAAAAATCGCAGCTATGACAAATGCGGGAATCCAGATGGCGCCGTCCCCGGCATTGATCGGTCGTACCATGGAGGAGGCTTTAGGAAAAGCATGAGTGTTGAGAGAACGCTGTCTATTATCAAACCCGATGCGATGGGGCGAAACTTGATTGGCGAGATTCTGAAACGTTTTGAGGCAGCGGGGCTAAAGATCGTCGCCGGCAGACTCGTCCGGCTCACCCCTGAACGAGCGCAAGCCTTTTATGCCGTGCACAAGGAAAGGCCGTTCTTCGAGGGCCTTTGCGTGTACATGTCGTCGGGCCCTATATTTGTTTCGGTGCTGGAGGGTGAAGGCGCCATCATGAAAAATCGTGAAATCATGGGAGCCACCGATCCCGCAAAGGCGGCGCCAGGCACTATTCGCAAGGATTTTGGGAAGGACGTTGAGCAAAATGCCGTGCACGGTTCTGACGGAGCTGAGACGGCGGCTACAGAAATCGCTTTTTTCTTCCGCCCCGACGAAATTCATTGTTAAGTTACAACCGCGCGTATTTGCGTGTCCAAGGCTGGTTTGAAACTCGTCCCTATAGGATTGCGGCACGGACATGGCGACAGAGGGTACCATAAAGCCCAATATAAAAGACTTGAGCGTTGAGCAATTCGAAACCCATCTCGCCGCGCTTGGCCAACCAGCATACCGGGTCAAGCAAATCTGGCAATGGTTGTTTCAGAAGCGCGCCACCTCCTTCGCCGAAATGACCAATGTCTCCGACTCCCTTCGCGCTCAGTTGGATGACTCCTTTGTGATCAGCCGGCTGGCGATATTGCGTAAAGCGGAATCGCGTGACGGCACGGTCAAGTTTCTCTTCGGTCTGGCGGATGGACAATCCATCGAGAGCGTGCTTATCCCTGAGACCAAGCGGCTTACGTTGTGTATCTCAACTCAAGTCGGTTGTGGCTTCGGCTGCACTTTCTGCGCCACTGCGCTCTTGGGATTAAAAAGAAGCCTAAAGTCCAGCGAGATCCTCGATCAAATTCTTGAAGCAGGTAGAACTCTGGCGGAGGGCCAGCGCATTACTCATGTCGTGCTCATGGGGATGGGAGAGCCGTTGGCCAACTATACTCAAACGATGCGGGCCTTAAGCGTCATGTCTGATACTAATTGGGGCCTCGGCATTTCCCCAAGGCGTATTACGCTCTCCACCGTCGGACTCGTCCCTCAGGTTCAGCGACTGATGGAAGAGACTCGCGTGAACCTCGCGGTTTCACTCCATGCGCCCACGGACGAGCTGCGGAGCCGTTTGATGCCCGTCAATCGAAAGTACTCTTTGCAGCAGCTTATGGAATGTTGCCGTTCTCTTCCCATTCCACGGCGCAAGCGGATTACCTTCGAGTATGTGTTGCTCCGTGACTTGAACGATTCTGAGCAGGATGCGTTAAAACTTTGCGAGCTGCTTCAAGGCCTGCGCTGCAAGGTCAACGTAATTCCCTTTAATCCTCATCCCGGCAGCAAATTTTCGCGACCGACGGCCGCGGCCATCGAGCGGTTCCAGAATGTGCTTCACACCCGTGGCGTCCAGATCAACGTGCGTCGCCCTCGGGGCGACGACATCCAAGCGGCTTGCGGACAATTACAGGGTGAAGAGCAGGATCGGGGGCGACGCCCGCAGGTCTTGGTCCTAGCCGAGGCGCAACAATAAACATGAGCCCGGCGGTGGTCGGCGTAATCGGGGGAAGCGGCCTCTACCAAATGGAGGGGCTAGAGGATATTCGGGAGGTGGCTGTCAAGACCCCCTTCGGTAAACCGTCCGACAAGTTCATCAAAGGCAGGCTGGGAAAAACCGAACTGGTTTTCATTCCACGTCATGGCCGGGGACACCGCTGGTTGCCCGCCGAAGTAAATTTTCGTGCGAATATTTTCGGCATGAAGACGCTTGGCGTTGGGAGAATTATAGCTATCAGCAACGTAGGCAGCTTGCGGGAAGAGATTGCTCCAGGCCATTTCGTGGTTCCGGATCAATTTATTGACCGGACCACGCAGCGGCCAAACACGTTTTTTGGCCGGGGCATTGTAGCCCACGTGAGTTTCGCCGATCCGTTTTGCAAGGATCTTTGCGCAAGGTTAAGCGACGCTGCGGCGCAAGCGGGGGCCAAGGTGCACGCGAAGGGAACTTATCTGTGCATGGAAGGTCCTCAGTTTTCGACGCGCGCAGAATCGCGTTTGTATCGTAGTTGGGGCGCGGACGTGATCGGCATGACGAACCTACAAGAAGCCAAATTGGCTCGAGAGGCCGAAATCTGCTTCGGCACGTTGGCCTTGGCGACGGACTACGACTGCTGGAACCAAACGGCGGGGGACGTGGAAATCGAGCACGTGCTGAAGGTGTTTGCCCAAAACGTCGCGTTGGCGCAGGAAACCATAAGGCGCGTCGTCCCATCGTTGTCCGATTTACGCTCGTGCGCCTGTGCGTCGTCGCTAAAGAATGCTATTATTACGGAGCCGTCGCGAATTCCGAAAAAAATTCGTACTGAACTAGGGCCGATTATCGGCAAGTATCTATGAAAACTTCGGATTTGGAACTTGGGATTGCGAATTTTAAGAGACGGACTGAAAGTTTCGAATTTCGAAATTGCAACGCGGAGCTGTCACGATGAGCGTTTTGGTCGTTGGAACCGTTGCGTTCGATTCCATTGAAACTCCTTATGGTTCCGCGGAGCGCATTCTCGGCGGTTCGGCCTCTTACTTTGCGTTGGGGGCAAGCTTCTTTGCTCCGGTGCGCGTTGTCGGTGTGATTGGCCGGGACTTTCCGCAGCAATACCTCGATCTATTTTCCCAGAGAAAGATCGACCTGGAAGGTCTTAAGCGCGAGGAGGGGAACACTTTTCATTGGCGCGGGCGCTATCACGAAGATATCAATGTCCGCGACACGTTGGAGCTGCATCTCAATGTCTTGGCCGGATTCGTGCCGCAATTGCCGGAGCGCTATCGCGACGCCGACTATGTATTTCTGGGAAATATAGATCCGGTGATGCAGATGGAAGTGCTCGATCAGATTCGCCGCATGAAGCTCGTTGTCTGCGATACCATGGATCATTGGATCCGCGAAAGCACTCAGGAATTGCACAAGGTCTTGAAGCGAATCGAAATGTTGGTGATCAATGATTCCGAGGCCCGGCTCTTGAGCGGTGAAAGCAACATCGTTCGCGCGGCCCGCGGCATACTTAAAATGGGTCCGAAGGCGGTATTGATCAAGCGCGGCGAATACGGCGTGTTGCAATTTTCCGATTCCTCGGTGTTCGCCACGCCTGCCTACCCGTTGGAAGAAGTTTTCGATCCCACCGGAGCCGGAGATTCTTTCGCCGGCGGTTTTCTCGGGCAGTTGGCCCGTTCGGGTGACGCCAGCCAGCGCGGGATTCGGCGCGCCATTGTTTATGGATCGGTCGTAGCATCTTTTACAGTGGAGGATTTCGGCGTCAAGCGACTCACCACGGCGTCGCTTTCTGACATCGAAGAACGTTATCAGCGCTTCATTCAGCTAACGGACTTTCAGACTTGAGCCGATGGAGCTGTCCATAGTTATTCCCGTCTACAACGAAGAGGAAAATGTCGAACCGCTAGTCCAGGAGATCAAATCAGTCGTGGAGTCCTTGGGTAAAAGGTACGAGATCGTGATCGTGGACGATGGCAGCCAGGACGGCACATTCGATGTGCTGGCGCGGTTGCACAAGCGAGAACCGCATCTGCGCGTGGTGAGGCTGAAGCGCAACTTCGGACAGACCGCGGCATTGGCGGCGGGATTGGCCCATTGTGAGGGGAAAATCGTCGTGACAATGGACGGTGACGGACAAAACGACCCGGCTGACATTCCTGCCCTGCTCGCCGAACTTGACAAAGGAAACGATCTCGTGAACGGATGGCGTTTTTCGCGCCAGGATTCCCTCATCAGTCGACGTCTCCCGTCCAGGATTGCGAATCGGCTGATCTCATGGACGACGCAAGTGAAAGTGCACGATTATGGTTGCACCTTGAAAGCTATGCGTAGCGATGTCGCCAAGAACCTGAAGCTCTATGGAGAAATGCACCGATTTATTCCGGCCATTGCCCATGAGCGGGGCGCCCGCGTCGCGGAGCTCAAGGTGCATCACCGTCCACGGCTGCGGGGCACGTCAAAATACGCCGTGACGAGAACCTTACGGGTGGTGCTGGACCTGCTGACCGTCAAGTTCCTGATCAGTTACTCTACGAGGCCTTCGCACATATTTGGACCCGTCGGCGTGATCAGCGGCGGGGTGGGCTTCCTGATCGCCATTTATCTCAGTTTCGAGAAGTTTTTTCGTGGCGTCACCATCGGCGGCCGACCTCTGTTGTTACTTGCTGTGTTGCTGATCTTCATCGGCTTTCAATTTATCACAATGGGACTTCTTGGGGAGATGTTGGCGCGAACCTATCATGAATCCCAGGGCCGACCCGTTTTCGTGGTTGGCGAGATTCTCGAGGAAAGGAAAAGTGCATGAACCTAGCGGTGATCGGAGCAGGATATGTAGGTCTTGTGGCAGGCACCTGTTTTGCCGAGAACGGTCATGAGGTGACCTGTGTCGATATCGATGAAACCAAAATAGCGATGCTCAAAGAGGGCAAAGTGCCGATTTACGAGCCGGGACTGGAAGAAATGGTCCGGCGCAATGCGCAGGAGCAAAGGCTGTCGTTTTCGATGGATCTTGCGGGAGCAGTCAAAAGCTCGGCCATCATTTTCATTGCGGTCGGTACCCCTCAAGGAGTCAACGGACAGGCAAATACCGAACACGTGCGGACGACAGTCAAAAGTATTGCTAAGGCAATGGATTCTTTTAAAATCATCGTTACCAAGAGCACGGTTCCGGTGGGCACCGCGGATCAGATCAAGGGGTGGCTTGCCGAAGAAACTTCTCATCCGTTTGCGGTGGTTTCCAATCCCGAATTTCTTAAGGAAGGGGCCGCGGTGGATGATTTTATGAAACCGGATCGCGTGGTCCTGGGCGGGGACAACGCGGAGGCTCTCGATGCGGTTAAAGAACTATATGAGCCCTTCGTTCGCACGGGCAACCCGATCCTTATTATGGATAGCCGCAGCGCTGAGATGAGCAAATATGCCGCCAATGCCATGCTCGCCACCAAAATATCGTTCATCAATGAAATAGCGCGGCTGTGCGAATCCATGGGAGCGGATATCGATGAGGTTCGGCGCGCGGTGGCCATGGACCGGCGCATCGGGCCGCATTTCATATTTCCAGGAGTGGGCTACGGGGGCTCGTGTTTTCCCAAGGATATTCGCGCGGCGATCAGCATGGGCGGCGGCGAGCCGGAGATGCTTTTACTCAAGGCCGTGGAGCAAGTCAACGAGCGGCAAAAATTTCTTCTCGTGGAAAAGGTCAAACGCCATTTCGGCTCGGACTTGTCGGGCCTTGCATTTGCAATATGGGGTTTGTCTTTCAAACCGCGGACGGACGACATGAGAGATGCGCCTTCTATCACAGTGATCGACTGTCTTTTGAAGGCAGGGGGCAAAATTCAAGCCTTCGACCCCGAGGCGATGGACGAGGCGAAGAAAATCTTTGGCGATCAAATTCAGTGCGTGCACCGGAATTATGACGCATTACCCGGCGCGGCGGCACTGTTAGTGCTGACTGAGTGGAATGAGTTTCGTCGGCCGGACTTCCCGCGTATTAAACAGTTGTTAAAGCAGCCAGTGATCTTCGACGGGCGCAATGTCTATGATGCTGCGGATCTGAAGAAACTTGGCTTCAAATATTACTCGATAGGTCGCGCCGATGGCTAGGTTCTTAATCACGGGCGGGGCCGGCTTTATCGGCTCGCATCTGTGCGAAGGCTTTCTTGCGCAAGGCCACGAAGTCATTTGCATGGACGATTTTTCCACTGGCGCGCGGGAAAACATAGCAGGTTTTTCGAAGCATCCCCGATTCACATTCGTTGCCCACAACGTGAGCCGATACATCGAGGTGCACGAGCCGTTGGACTATGTGCTCCACTTTGCGTCTCCAGCGAGTCCCATCGATTATTTGGAACTACCAATCCCGACGCTTAAAGTAGGCTCCCTCGGTACCCACAACGCGCTGGGCCTGGCAAAATCCAAAAAAGCCGTTTTTCTCCTCGCTTCGACGTCCGAAGTCTATGGTGATCCGCTGGTGCGCCCGCAAAATGAAGAGTATTGGGGCAATGTGAATCCGGTGGGGCCGCGGGGTGTCTACGACGAAGCGAAGCGCTTCGCCGAGGCCATGACCATGGCCTACCACCGATACCACGGTCTGAACACGCGGATTGTCCGCATCTTCAATACCTACGGGCCGCGCATGCGCATGCGCGATGGTCGAGTGGTGCCTAACTTTATTACGCAGGCGCTAAAGGGCGAACCGTTGACTGTCTACGGCCAAGGACAGCAGACGCGAAGCTTTCAATACGTTGACGACCTCGTGGTTGGTATTCAAAGATTGCTGCAAGCCGATCATCACCTTCCAGTCAATATCGGCAATCCGCACGAAATGACGGTACTGGAATTCGCCAAGAAGATCATCGAGCTTACTGCGTCGAAGAGTTCCATCGTCTACAAGCCGCTCCCCGAAGACGACCCTCAGGTGCGCCAGCCTGATATCGCCAAGGCGAAAAGGATTCTCGGCTGGGAGCCCAAGGTCGGACTGGAAGAAGGTTTGGGCAAGACTATCGAATATTTTCGTCAGCGCTTACTGGAACAAAAATCGTGAAAATAGTGGTTACGGGCGGGGCGGGGTTCATTGCATCCCATATTGTCGATGCGTACATCGACCAAGGGCATGAGGTTCACGTCATTGACGATTTCTCGACCGGACGAAGAGAAAACCTCAATCCCAAAGCCATCGTTCACAGCTTGGACATAGCAAACCGGGATGCCGCGGCGCTCATCGGCAAAATCAAGCCCAACGCGCTCAATCACCATGCCGCGCAGATGGATCTGCGCCGTTCTGTCGAAGACCCACTGCTGGACGCGCGCATCAACATCATCGGCTTTGTGAACCTCCTCGAAGCGTGCAAGGATGCGGGTGTCAAGAAAGTGATCTTCGCTTCCTCCGGCGGCGCTGTGTATGGCGACAAGGAACCCATTCCGGCGGACGAGGAACATCCGCAGGAGCCGCTGAGCCCCTACGGCGTGAGTAAGAAGACGGGAGAGCTGTACCTCGCCTATTATCACGCAGCCTTCGCGATGCCTTTCGTGGCCCTACGTTACTCCAATGTGTATGGTCCGCGACAGTCGAGCAAGGGCGAAGCTGGAGTCGTGGCGATTTTTATCTCACAGTTGCTCTCCGGCAAAAGTCCGTTAATTAATGGAGACGGCAAACAGACGCGTGATTATGTCTATGTCGGCGATGTCGTCAAAGCGAATGTGGGCGCACTAAAATCCGAATACGTCGGACCCCTCAATATCGGAACCGGAAAAGAAACGGACGTGGTAACCATCTATAAGCTACTGCGACAAGGATTAAACAGCGCGATTGAGGCGGTCCACGGCCCTGCAAAGATCGGCGAACAGCGTCGAAGTTGCCTGGAGACGTCTCGGGCGAGAGGCGTGCTCGGATGGAAGGCGGAAGTGTCACTGGCAACCGGACTAAAAAACACCATCGACTATTGTCGCGAGAACTCCTCTCCATGAGCGTCGATCACATCCGAAATTTTTCTATCATCGCCCATATCGATCACGGCAAGTCCACGCTAGCGGATCGGTTGTTGGAGTTCACGGGAGCCGTCTCGGATCGGGAAAAAACCGCTCAAATACTCGATAGCATGGAGCTGGAACGCGAGCGGGGCATTACGATCAAGGCCAGTCCAGTGTGCTTGCATTATCGGGCGAAGAATGGACAGGAGTACAAGCTAAATCTGATCGACACACCCGGACACGTCGATTTTACCTATGAGGTGTCCCGCAGTCTGGCGGCTTGTGAGGGCGCGTTGCTGGTTGTGGATGCGGCCCAGGGTGTGGAAGCGCAAACGGTAGCCAATGTCCACATGGCGTTAGACCACGATTTGGAAATTCTTCCCGTAATCAACAAGATCGATTTGCCCAGCGCCGATCCAGAGCGAGTCAAGAAAGAGATTGAAGACGTCATCGGCCTCGACGCATCGAGTGCGATTCTTGCCAGTGCCAAGGAGGGCATCGGCACAGAAGAGATTCTGGAAGGTATCATCCACCATTTTCCTCCGCCTAGCGGCGGTCCGGATGGTGCGCTTCGAGCCCTCATCATCGACAGCTGGTTCGATCCTTATCATGGCGCGGTGGTCATGATGCGTGTTTTTGATGGATCGCTGCGCACAGGGATGCGTATTCGCATGATGTCGAGTGAACGGGTCTTCGAAGTCACCCGACTCGGTGTATTTTCGCCGGGGCCTGTGGCAGTGGAAGAGATGAAGGCCGGCGACGTCGGCTTTTTAATGGCGGGGATCAAGGAAGTAGCCGAGACGCGCATCGGCGACACCATAACCACCGAAAATCGCCCGGCAACCGAACCGCTCCCTGGATTCAAGCCCCTCAAACCGATGGTTTTCAGCGGCCTTTATCCGACCGACTCCGGGCAATATCAGGCCTTACGGGACGCTTTGGAGAAGCTTCGTCTCAACGACTCGTCTTTTACTTACGAGCCGGAGACCTCTCAGGCCCTCGGATTTGGATTTCGCTGCGGCTTTTTGGGATTGTTGCACATGGACATCGTCCGAGAACGGCTCGAACGGGAGTTCGCCTTGAGTCTTATCACCACGGCGGCAACGGTTATCTATCGCATCGTTACAGTGTCGGGGGACATTCTGTTCATTGACAACCCGGTGAAGCTTCCGCCTGAATCCGACATCGAACGAATTGAAGAACCAGTGATTCAAGCTGCCCTGCACTTGCCCCAAGAATTTCTCGGCGGCGTGTTGAAAATCTGTGAGGAAAAACGGGGAGCCCAAAAGGAGATTCGCTATCTGGGCCCGAAAAGGGTAATGTTAATTTATGAGCTGCCCTTGAACGAAATCGTGGCCGACTTTTATGACCGGCTGAAATCCGTGAGCCGCGGCTACGCATCGATGGATTACGAGGTGGCGGGTTATCGCCCGGCGGATCTGGTCAAACTAGACGTGCGCATCAATGGAGATGTCGTAGATGCGATGTCGATGATCGTGCATCGGGACAAGGCCTACTATCGAGGACGCGATCTCGTGCAGCGCATGCGGGAGCTTATTCCGCGCCAGCTCTTCGAGGTCGTGATCCAAGCGGCCATCGGCAGCCGGGTGATTTCCCGCGAATCGGTCAAGCCGCTCAGAAAAAACGTTACCGCCAAGTGCTACGGGGGAGATATCACCCGCAAACGCAAACTTTTGGAGCGGCAGAAAGAAGGAAAAAAACGGATGAAGCAGGTTGGAAAAGTCGAAATTCCTCAGGAAGCCTTTCTGGCGGCCTTGAAGGTGTAGCGGAGTAGTGGTTGTATGTTGTTACAAAAAATGAATAAGGTAAAAGATCAAGCAACGATGGAAGCCCAGGCCAATGTAAAGACCAAGTCAACGTTTCGCGAATACGCCGAAGCCATTGGGATGGCTTTGCTCTTGGCGTTGTTTATCCGGACCTTTATCGTGCAAGCGTTCAAGATCCCTTCAGGCTCGATGATTCCCACGCTTCAGATCGGCGATCACATCCTGGTGAATAAGTTGGCTTATGGCATTCGTATACCGTTTTTGGAACATTATCTGGTTGATTTCACGACACCTAAACGGGGCGATGTCATCGTATTCATTTTTCCCGAAGATCGATCGAAGGATTTTATCAAGCGCGTTATCGGCGTTGCCGGTGATACCGTGGAGGTTCGGGACAAAAAGGTTTACGTGAACGGCAAACAGATCGAGGATTCGCACGCTCATTTTGAGGGAGACGATCCCCAAATGGCGGGTCTCATCGGGCGCGACGATTATGGCCCGAAAACTGTGCCCGCGAATCATGTTTTTGTCATGGGCGATAATCGGGACCGGAGTTACGACAGCCGGTTCTGGGGTTATGTGAACCTTGACGACATTCGCGGGAAGGCGATTCTCATCTACTGGTCGTGGGATGGAGGGGATCGATGGGTGCGTTGGGAACGGTTAGGCAACTTGATCCGCTGATGACGATCGAAAACGGAGAAGGAGGGGTGGAAAAGCTATGGTGAAAGGGAAAATATTGCCGACGATATTGGCTGTGTTGATCCTGCTATTGGTCGTCGTGAATGTCGTGTTGGCGTTGGGCAATCAGACCTTGCAGACGGAGCTTAGCGAGCGGCAACAGTTCATTGCACAAGGTATGCAGTTGGAAACGCTGAATCGTCAGGTTATGAGCGTACTGGTGAATATGGCGATGAAAAGCAACGATGCAGAACTCAAAACGCTGTTGATGTCCAGCGGCATCAATCTCGGGCCTAACCCGGAATCCCCGGCCGGTTCAAAGTGAGGGTTTGTGGAAAAGGAAGTGCAGAGCGAGGCGGAAGACGAAACGGTGGCGGAGCCAGAGGCCGAGCAGTCCAACCTGAATCTGCCGCTGATTATCACGCTCGTGGCTCTACTTATTTGGTTTGGCTTTCAGACTCTGCAGTTGGCCCGGGAACGGAGCAATATGACTTTCCTAAAGGCCAATCAGGAAACCGCTATTCAGGAATCCCAAAAGGTGCAATCGCAGTTTCAAGCTACCTTAGCCAAGCTTTCCGAGCTGGCGAATCGAGGCCACGCAGGAGCGAAGCTCGTGGTGGACCAGTTGCAAAGGCAAGGGCTTTCTTTCGGGCCAGGGCCTGCGCCCGAGATGAAGTCGGAGTTTAAGGCAGAGACTAAGTCAGAGGCTAAATCAGAACCAAAGACAAAGCCAGACACGAAGCTTGACCCTAAGTCTATCAAGTAGAGTGTCTGCAGCTTCGAGTCTGACACTACGCGCTTGGTTGCCACATCAATATCCGGCAAAATGTCCAGCCGTTGCTTCTAGATTGAGCCCAAAAGCCTCGTTTAACCAGGCCCGATTCAGCAAATCTTCATTCGATTCCAAGTCGCCGCCATTGTTAAGTCGTTAGGCATGCTGCTCGAGAAGGATCCAATAGAATTGAGGGATCCCGATTTCGCTTCGATTTAGAATTGGAAGTCGCATCGATATTCTCGCCGTTGAATCTGTCGCTGAATTTCTCTACTGTTGAAAGTAATGCTTCATCTCTTTGATAAATTCGCCGCAGCTGTGGCGTGATCTCTAAGTCCGTCATTATCATCAAGGCTCGTCAGTTAAAGGTGTGATGTGGACGCACAATTTCATCCCCTAATTCAGCGCTGGTTCAATGAGCGTTTCGGCGCGCCCACGCCGGCGCAAGCGTTGGGCTGGCAGTCCATCGCGGCGGGAAAATCGACGTTAATCGCGGCGCCCACCGGTTCGGGTAAAACACTGGCGGCATTTCTCTGGTCCATCGACCGCTTGTTTCAGCGGGCTATAAAAGGCGTGCTCGAGGACAAGACCCAAGTGGTTTACGTTTCCCCCCTCAAGGCACTGGCCAATGATATCGCTAAAAACCTCTCCCAACCGTTGGCCGATATTTTCCATCTCGCCTATGCGGAAGGGATCATGGTGCCGGAGATTCGCACCGCGGTGCGCTCTGGAGATACGCCGACCCACGAACGGCAATCAATGGTGCGAAGGCCGCCGCATATCCTCATTACCACCCCCGAATCGCTGTACATTTTACTTACCGCCGCGCGGAGCCGGGAATTCCTCAAATCGGCGGAAACGATCATCGTCGATGAGATTCATGCGGTCGCCGATGATAAGCGAGGCGCTCATCTTGCCTTGTCATTGGAACGGCTCGAACAGTTGGCCGAGCGGCCCTTCGATGGACTCAGGGCAGGCTCTTTGCAGCGCATTGGCCTGAGCGCCACGCAAAAACCAATCGAAGAGATCGCTCGCCTTCTCGTCGGAACGCGTCACCTAAACGACAATGGCAACCCGGATTGCACCATTGTCGATGTGGGACATAAACGTGAGCTGGATCTTCGCATCGAGGTTCCTGACGACGAACTCGGACCGATCATCCGACAGGACATCTGGGCCGCCGTATATGACAAGATCGTCGAGCAGATCAAAGCCCACCGCACGACGTTGGTGTTCGTGAACACGCGCCGTTTGGTGGAGCGGGTTGCCCATCAGTTGACGGAGCGGCTGGGCGAAGGCAAAGTCGGCGCCCATCACGGTAGTCTTTCGCGCAAGAGCCGTCTCGAGGTCGAAGAAAAGCTCAAGTCCGGCGAGCTCCCGGTGGTGGTAGCCACGGCCTCATTGGAGCTTGGCATCGATATCGGACACGTGGACGTGGTTTGCCACATCGGATCGCCGAGGACGCTGGCTGTATTGCTGCAACGGGTCGGCCGCTCGGGGCACTGGCTGGAAGCGATCCCCAAAGGCATCTTTTATCCGCTGACACGGGACGATTTGCTGCAGTGCGTCGCCGGCATTCGCGCTGTACGCCAAGGTGAATTGGATAAGCTCACCTTGATTGAAAAGCCCCTCGATGTGCTGGCGCAGCAAATCGTGGCAACGGTAGCCGGCGCAATGCCCGCGGCAAAATCGCAGCAGAGCCAGGACGGGATTAGCGAGGAAGCGTTGTGGCATCTGGTTCGCGGGGCTTACCCGTACAGGAACCTCAGCGCCAAGGAATATGAGCAGCTTCTGGAAATGCTCAGCGACGGCATTTCAACGCGCCGGAGCCGGCGCAGCGCCTACCTCCATCGGGACCGTGTTCACGGCATGCTGCGAGCGCGCCGCGGCGCGCGCCTTACGGCCATCACCAATGGCGGAGCCATTCCTGACATGGCGGACTACGACGTCATCGAGTTTCCCAGCGAAACATTTGTCGGAAAAGTGAATGAGGACTTTGCTATCGAGAGTTTGGCGGGGGATATCTTTCTCTTGGGCAATCGTTCCTGGCGCATCCGGCGCGTCGGTTCGGGCAAGGTTCTAGTTGAAGACGCCCAAGGATTGCCACCGACGATTCCGTTCTGGCTGGGCGAAGCGCCACCGCGCACCAGAGAGCTATCCAAAGCGGTGTCGGATCTTAGACATGATGTGGCGGAGCGCTCAGTAGATCGGACAGCCGCGCAACAATGGCTGGTCAACGAAATGGCTATTCCAGAAGCGGCAGCGGATCAGATAGTGGGCTACGTGGCTGATACTCAGGCGATGCTGGGCGCGGTACCGACTCAGGACCAAGTTATCGCCGAACGCTTCTTCGACGAAGCGGGTGGCATGCAGCTGGTGATTCATTCTCCCTGGGGCGGGGCGGTCAATCGGGCGTGGGGAATGGCGCTACGCAAGCGTTTCTGTGTCAGCTTCGATCGCGAATTGCAGGCGGCGGCGACCGACGATGGCATCGTGATCTCTCTGGTTGAGCAACATTCCTTTCCCATCAATGAGGTTTTTCAAATGGTCCGTCCCAACCTAGTGGAACGCGACTTGACCCAGGCAGTTTTAGTCTCGCCGTTTTTTACCAACCGCTGGCGTTGGAGCGCGACCATTGCGCTGGCTCTGATGCGCCATAGCGGCGGCAAGAAGGTTCCCGTGGCGCTGCAGCGCATGCGCGCGGAAGATCTTCTGGCGGCGGTCTTTCCTGAACAAGTGGCTTGTCAGGACAATCAAGCAGGGCCGGTGGAAATTCCTGATCATCCACTGATTAATCAGACACTGCGGGATTGCCTTCACGAGGCGATGAGCGTGGAAGGTTTGAAAGAGATCCTGGCATTGATCGACAGCGGCGCCATCCGCACCTTGGCCATCGACACGCCGGCCCCGTCGCCAATGGCCCACGAGATTCTCAACGCCAATCCTTATGCGTTCCTGGATGACGCGCCTCTGGAGGAGCGCCGGGCACGGGCGGTATCGCTGCGCCGCGTCGATCCGTGGCTGGGACGTGAATTTGGCCAGTTGGATCCCGAGGCCATCGCCGAAGTTTGCCGGCAGGCTTGGCCCGAAATGCGTAATCCTGACGAACTGCATGATGTGCTTCTCGACCTCTGCATGCTCCCGTTGGAAACAAGCGGTGATTGGAAACCTTGGGCCGAGAAACTGATTCACGACGGTCGTGCCACCGTGGCGTCGTGGCAGGCGCCGGATGAAAACAAAATAGTCCGGGCTTATGTTGCCGCGGAGCGCTGTGATCTGGTGAGGCTCTGTTTGCCGAGCGCTGTGCTCATGCCGCCGATCAGTGTTCCGCTCGGCTTCACAGAAAAAGTGACGTCCGAGGAAGA
>Ga0126382_10000315_pt1 | contig 18404 bp, 14 predicted proteins | sample PanSoiMetPlot_30_FD_92548 | JGI IMG/M metagenome (GOLD analysis project Ga0126382, IMG submission 92548) | Tropical forest soil microbial communities from Panama - MetaG Plot_30 | ecosystem: Environmental > Terrestrial > Soil > Tropical forest > Bulk soil | place: Panama | collected 2016-02-17
GGCGTCGTCCGGTCATCCGCGCTGATCGAAGACCGGAAGGGCACCAACTTCGCCGGCCAATTCGAAAGCTTTCTCGGTCTGTCTGATGAAACCGAATTCCTGACAGCAGTGCGTGCGTGCTGGGCGGCGCTGTGGACGTCGCAGGCACGCCGCTACATGGACAATCACGAACTTTCGCCCGCGGAGACAGCGATGGGCGTCTTGATCCAGCCGCTGATTTCCGCGCGCGTTTCCGGCGGCGGGCTGAGCGAGACGGCTGACGGGCAAATGATGATTTCGGCGACCTGGGGACTTGGCTCGGCCATTGCCCAGGGTGAGGTCGTGCCCGATCGCATTATGCTCAGCAAGACGGGCTTCCTGCGCACGGTCGAAGCCGGTCGCAAAGGCCATCGCGACACCTGTGCTCACGGCGTCTCTGCGCCAGAGCTTGTGCCCAAAGACCTTGTCAGCGAACCATGCCTGTCGCCCGGAGAGGCCGTGACCCTCGGTCGTCTGCTGCGAAAATGCGAAGACCTCGCCGGCGGTCCCGTGGAAATCGAATGGGCGATGGACGAGAAGGGCTTCAGGCTCTTGCAGTCGCGACCGCTGCATATGGAGCCGGCGATCGTGCCGGATGAGATCTGGTTGCAGCATCCCGGCTTGAACGGCCATCCCGCAGGCATCGGCTGGGGTTCGGGACGCGCCGTGGTGGTGAATTGCGAATGTGAGCTGTCGCGGGTCGCGCCCGGCGACGTGCTCGTGACCCGTGTCGCGGGGCCTGCTCTCAGTCCGATCCTGCAGCACGTTTCGGGAGTTGTCGCCGAGCTCGGCGGTTCAACGTCGCATCTGGCTTCGCTCGCGCGCGAGCGAGGCATCCCGATGGTGCTGGGCGTGCTTGATGCCACGCGCAAGATTCCGGACGGCGCACAGTGTGCCGTCGACGGCGTTGCCGGCATCGTGCGGTGGCTCAGGTGAACGCCAAACCACGCGTCTTTGTCACGCAGCCGATTGCAGAGAGCGCAGTAAAGCGCTTGCGCGCACTTGGCAGCGTCAAGGTATTTCCCGACGACAGCCGGATTATTCCTCATCGCACTCTTATCGCGGCCGTTCGCAAGGCCGACATTCTGTTCTGCCTGCTGCACGACAAGATCGACCGGGCCGTCATCGCCGCCAATCCGAAACTGCGTCACATCGCATCGCAATCGATCTCGCCATCCAACGTAGACATCGCCGAAGCAACCAATCGCGACATTCCGGTTACCGTGGTTCCACCGGTGACGACGGAGGCTACCGCCGATCTCAACTTTGGCCTGATGCTATCGGTCGCGCGTCGCATGATGGAGGGTGACCGGCTCGTGCGTGCCGGAAAATTTCCGGGCGGCCAGTCACGGCACCTCCTCGGGTCCACCGTGCACGGCAGAACGATCGGCCTCATTGGTGGTGGTGGGTTGATCGGGAAAGCGGTGGCGCGCCGTGCGCACGGCTTCTCCATGCGCGTACTCTATTGGACTCCTCGGCGCAAGCCCGAAAGCGAGGAACGCGACGCCGGGCTCACTTTCGTGCCGCTTGATGAACTTCTGCGCGAGTCCGATTTCGTTTCCTTGCATTCGCCGCTCAATGCGCAAACGCGCCATCAGATCGGTGCGCGAGAGATCGGCCTGATGAAGAAGACAGCGTTCATCATCAACACTGCACGCGGCCCCATCATCGACGAGGCGGCACTGGTTCGCGCACTCAAATCAAAGAAAATTGCCGGCGCGGGGCTGGACGTGTTCGAGCACGAGCCGAAGGTGCACGCGGAGCTAAAGAAGCTGAAGAACGTCGTGCTCGAGCCGCATCTCGGCAGTGCAACCGTCGACGTACGCGAGCAGATGGCGAATATTGTGGTCGACAATATTGAGGCGTTGCTTGGTGGGCGCGTGCCCCCGAACTGCGTGAACCCGCAAGTGCTGAAGACCTGATTGCAATCGGGCAAACGCGGCGTTTGAATATAACCAGCTGGCGCAGCCGGTGCGGGAGGAAAAAATGGCGCTACCCAAACTCGACGTGGTGATTGCCAATAATTTCGGCCATCTGCCGATGTTCATCGGCGCGGAGAAAGGCTACTTCAAGCAACAGGGCGTCGACGCCAGCTTCAAAGTGGTGGATACGGGCACCGACATGGTCAACGCCCTGCACAGAGGCGAGGCTCAGGTCGGGGACATGAGCACGACCACCTACCTCAAGGCCGTGCATGCCGGCGAGCCCTTCAAGGTGATCGGGCTCATCATGAACGATGCCACCCGCGACAACTGTGACGATCCACTCGCCATCGTCACAAAGAAGGGCAGGGGCATCGAGCCGGGCAAGGTCACCGATTTCAAGGGCAAGAAGATCGGCCTCGCGCGCGGCCAGACATCCGACGAATTCTTTAAGATGGTGCTGCGCCGCGCCAAGATGAAATACGAGGATCTTACGGTCGAGAACATCTGGTCGCAGTTTGGTCTCGCGCCGGCGCTCGCCGAGGGCAAGGTGGACGCAATCGTCACGTGGGAGCCTTACGTGACACAGGCGCTCACCCAGGTGCCCGATTCATATCTCGTCCTGCGCGGCGGGCATCACATGTCCTATGTAATGGTTGCGGTCGCACACGGGCCGACGGTCGAGACGAAGCCCGACGTCATCAAGAGCATCGCTGCGGGATTGGCGCAGTCCTCACACTTTACTCGCAATCACCGCGACGAAGCGGTGGAGATTTTTGCCAAGTGGGTACCTGGGACCGACGTTGCGATCGGCAAGAAAGCGATCAAGCACATCAGTTTCGATCCGCGCATGTCGCCGAACGTATTGCGTGCCTTCGAGAACGCCGAGGACGAGGTGCTCGCCAACACGCTCAAGGGCGCGCCGCGGCTCGACGTGCCGAGTCTGTTCCGGCCGCAGTTCATGGCCGCGGTCGAAAAAGAGCACCCGGAATATTTCGCGGACCTGCCGAAGCTTTAGCTATTCGGCCGTCCAGCCGCCGTCCACGACCAGCGATGTGCCGGTCATCAGGGCGGCGGCATCGCCTGCAAGGAATACAATCGCGCCGGTCAAGTCTTCGAGCTGGCCAAGGCGACCGAGCTTGATGCGCTTGAGCGTGTCGGCGCGGAAAGCTTCGTTCTGGAAGAACGGTCGCGTCATCGGCGTTTCGATGAATGTTGGTGCCAGCGTGTTGACGCGGATCTTGTGCGGGGCAAGTTCGATTGCCATCGCCTTGGTAAAGCCTTCCATCGCATGTTTGGTCGCGCAATAGACGGTGCGCGTCGTGCCGCCGACATGCCCCATTTGTGATGACATGTTGATGATGGAGCCGGCGCGTCTGGCCTCGATCAGCCGTCGCGCCACTGCCTGCGCCACGAAATAAGCGGCGCGCACGTTCAGCGACATCACGAAATCGAAATCTTCGACTTTCACATCGACGAAGGGAGCCGGTTTGTTGGTGCCGGCATTGTTCACGAGGATGTCGAACGGTTGCTGGCCGGCAATCGTCTTCTGCATGGAGTCAAGATCGCGGACGTCGACTGCAAGCGGTGCGGCCTGCTGGCCACGCGAGCGGATTGCGTCGGCCGCCTCTTCGATTTCTTTCGATGTTCGTGCGGCTAACGTGACGTGCGCGCCTGCGTCGGCCAGGGCGGAGGCTGCCGCGAGTCCTATGCCGCGCCCGGCGCCGGTCACCAGCGCCCGCTTGCCATCGAGCCGGAATGAGGGTGTAGAAGTAAGGTCGACCATTGAAGGCCTTATTCCGCGGCCTGCGCGTAGGGCACGTTGCGGCCTCCGTAGCGGCGCACCCGAATGTTGGCCTGCTCGGCATGACCGAGGAAGCCCTCCAGCACGCAAAGCCGCGAACAATATTCGCCGATCATGGCGCTGGCCTCGTCGGTCAGCACTTTCTGGTAGGTGCAGGTCTTCATGAACTTGCCGACCCACAGGCCCCCGGTGTACCGCGCCGCTTTTTTCGTCGGCAACGTGTGATTGGTACCGATCACCTTGTCGCCGTAGGCGACGTTCGTGCGCGGTCCGAGGAACAACGAGCCATAGTTCTTCATGCCATTGAGGAACACATCGGGGTCGCGGGTCATGACCTGCACGTGCTCCGACGCCACACGGTCCGCCTCCGCAATCATCTCGGCTTCATTATCGCAGAAGATTACTTCGCCGAAATCTTTCCAGGCTTGGCCGGCCGCGTCCGCGGTAGGAAGGATCGACAGCAGACGCTCGACTTCTTTCATCGTATCGCGCGCAAGCTTCTCGGAATTGGTGATCAGGACGGCGGGCGAGGTGGGACCGTGCTCGGCCTGACCAAGCAGGTCGGTCGCACAAATTTCACCGTCCACGCTGTCATCGGCGATGATCAGGGTCTCGGTCGGCCCGGCGAGAAGATCGATTCCGACTCGGCCGAACAATTGCCGCTTGGCTTCCGCCACATAGGCGTTTCCGGGGCCTACGATCATGTCGACCGGCTCAATCGTCTCTGTGCCGAGTGCCATGGCCGCGACGGCCTGTACGCCACCAAGCACGTAGATGTCGTCGGCGCCGCCGAAATGCATTGCCGCGACGATGGCCGGGTGCGGTCCCCCTTTGAAGGGTGGCGCACAGGCGATGATCCGTTTCACGCCCGCAACCTTCGCAGTCACGATCGACATGTGTGCCGATGCGACCATCGGATAGCGCCCGCCCGGCACGTAACAGCCGATCGAATTCACCGGGATATGACGATGGCCGAGCACGACGCCAGGCAACGTCTCGACCTCGAGGTCGTGCATCGTTTCGCGCTGCTTATGGGCGAAGTTGCGTACCTGCGCCTGCGCGAACTTAATGTCTTCGAGGTCGCGTTTCGGGACCTGCGCTATCGCGCGCTCGATTTCCTGTGGCGTGAGACGAAAATCCTTCCGCGACCATTTGTCGAATTTCTCCGACAGTTCGCGAATGGCCGCGTCCTTCCGCTCATCGACCTGCGCGAGGATGCTTTCGACGGTTTCGCGCACTTTGGCATCGGCAGCCTTGATCGCGCCCGCATCCATTCCGCGTTTGAGCCAGCGGGGCATAGTTTCGTCCTCCGGTTTGTCGCGACGTACCGCGCTTCATGGCCAGGCTTGGCCTTCCATATTGCGTTTCGCCAAGTTGAAACGCCTCATGGCCCCCCGGGTCAAGCCCGCGGTGGCGCCGGCTTTGTTACGTGCCGCTTTACTTGATGGCCTGCGGATTGATCGGCGATCCTGTTCCGCCCGTGATGATCAAAGGCGGGCCGCAGAAGAAGAACTCATAGATACCGTCCTGTTCGCAGTCCTCGGCAAGCTCCTTGAGATAGAAAATTTCGCCCATGCATAGACCCATGGCCGGGATAACCACCCAATGCCAGGGTTGATTGGCTTCGGTCGTTTCATTCGGCCGGACTTCCACTCCCCAGGTGTCCGTGCAGATCGCGGCGACCTGCTTCTCCTGGCACCAGTAACAGTTCTCGAACTTGACGCCTGGCGCGTCGCCGCCCGCATAGCCGCCCCATTCCTTTTCGGCGAGGCAGCGTTCCATTTGCCCGGTGCGGACGATGACAAAATCGCCACGTCCGATGGTCACATTCTGTTGCTTCGCGCACTGATCGAGTTCGTCGTTGGAAATGCTTTCGCCGTCTTGCATCCATTTCACGCCGCGAAAGCGCGCGATATCGAGCAACACGCCGCGCCCGACCATCTTGTTCTTGGAATGCTCGATGCCGAGCACCGAAAGTCCGCGCGAGTCGATCAGTTTTGCGTCGTAACCGTTGTAGGCCTTGTCCTCATAGAAAATATGCCCAAGCGCGTCCCAGTGCGTGGCGCCTTGCACGCAAAGGGTCAGCGTGTCGTCGGCATAGCGGATCTTGTTCCAGTCCTGTTGACCGGAGATGGCGTCGGTTCCGGTCGCCAGCATCTGATGGATCGGATTGAAGCGCCCGCCAAACAGGCCGGTCTGGGGCCCCGTGCGATCGAGCGGAATGCCCAGCGCAAACACCTTGCCCGATCGGATTAGGCTCGCAGCTTTCACGATATCTTCGGGGGTGACATGGTTGAGGGTGCCGACCTGGTCTTCCTTGCCCCATCGCCCCCAGTTCTTCAGTTTTTCCGTGGCTTCGGCGATCGCTTTTTTGCCGACCCTGATGTTCATGAAGAGCTTCCTTCCCACTTTATTATCTTTTCGCGGCGTCAAAGTTGCCGCAGCTATCGAATGCAATATTGCACAGAGCGTCAGTGTTTCATCAAGCCGGGTGCGTCATCAGGATTTTGACAGAGCCAGTCGCGGCTGCGCATGATCCCGGCCCGCGGGGCGCGTACCAGTCATTCAGGGAGAATATTCATGAAACGCAATCTATTCGCCACGACTGCTGTGCTGATGGCGCTCGCGGCGCCCACGCATGCGACCAATATTGTCAATGAGTGGGCCAGCGTGAAAACTCCCAAGGCGCCGGAGCTCAAGGCGGTGACGGTCGATCCCAAGACCACGGCGCTGTTGATGCTCGACTTCATGAATCAGAATTGCGGTCAGCGGCCGCGCTGTCTCGATACAATTCCGGCAATGAAGAAGCTGCTTGCTGAGGCGCGCTCGCACAAAGTGCCCGTCGTCTATTCGATCATTGCCAACAGCACCCCAGCCGACGTCATCAAGGATGTGGCACCGCTGGCGGACGAGCCGCACGTGCTGTCCGGACCTGATAAATTCCGCAACACCGACCTCGAAAAGATCTTGAAGGATAAAGGCATCACGGATGTGATTGCTGTCGGCACCTCATCGAATGGTGCCGTGCTCTACACGGCAAGCGGAGCGGCGTTCCGCGGCATGAATGTGATCATTCCGGTCGACGGCATGTCCGCGGTCGATCCCTACGCCGAGTATTCCACGGTCTTCACGTTCATGAACGCGCCTTCTGTTTCGGCGAAGACCACGCTCACCCGAAGCGACATGATCAAGTTCTAGTTCGGTTCAGACTTTTCCCAAGGCCCGGAGAATCTTGTCCGGTGTGAAGGGCATATCGGTGAGAGGCTGCGCCCCTAGCGGGCGCAGCGCATCGTTGATCGCGTTCATCACGGATGCAGGTGCACCTGCGGTACCTGCTTCGCCGGCGCCTTTGGCACCGAGTTCGCTGTCCGCGGTCGGTGAAACGACATGCCCGCACACGATATCGGGCATTTCCATCGCCATCGGCACAAGATAGTCCGCCATGTTGCCGTTGAGCAATTGGCCGCGCTCGTCATAGAGGCAATGTTCGAATAGTGCCGCGCCGATGCCCTGCACGACGCCGCCGCGGATCTGCTCGTCGACCAGCTGCGGATTGATGATGGTGCCGCAATCTTCCACGCACCAATGCTTGAGCAGCTTGACGAATCCGGTGTCGGTATCGACTTCCAGATAGCTTCCCTGAATGCCGTTGGTGAATGCGAACGGCCATGCGCGGGGGACGTAGTGCCGCGTTGCCATCAGTTCCGCCTGGAAGCCGGGCGGCAGGGTGTCCGGCCGGAAATAGGCGACGCGCGCCAGCTCGTCGAGCGGCAGGCGTTCGGTGCCTCTTTCCTTGTCCACGACAAGTCCATTGCGGATGTCGAGATCGTCCGGCTTGGCCTGCAGGATGCTCGCCGCGACCGCGAGGACGTTCGCGCGCAGTGCCTTTCCGGCTTGCCACGCCGCTTCGCCTCCGATGCCGGCTGCCCGTGAGGCCCAGGTGCCACCCCCATAGGGCGTGTTGTCGGTATCGCCGGTGATGACGCGCACTTTTTCAATCGGGACGCCGAACGACGACGCTACGCACTGCGCGACCACGGCTTCGGCACCCTGACCTTGCTCGGTAACGCCGGTGTGCACGATGATCGCGCCTTGCGCGTCAAGTTTCACGGTGGCGCCGTCCATCGATGTGATGCGTGCGCCTCCCACACCGTAAAATGCCGCCGATGGATTGGTCACTTCGATGAAGCTCGCAAAGCCTATCCCGCGATAGATGCCTTTTTCCCGCAGCTTCTTCTGTTCGGCGCGCAGGCCGGCGTAGTTCATCATCGAATCAAGATGCGCAAGTGCCTCGTGGTGCGACAGCAGTTCGAACTTCAGGCCCGAAGCGGACTGTGTCGGATAAGCATCGTCGGAAATGAGATTGCGGCGGCGCAATTCGAGGGGGTCCATGCCGATCTTGGCCGCGGCAAGCTCGACAAGGCCTTCGGTAACCGCGACCGCGATCGGATGACCGACGGCGCGGTACTGGCACATGACGTTCTTGTTTTGAAAGACCACACGTGCCTGAGCGCGATAGTTCGGGCACTTGTACGGACCACCGGTGAGGTTGACGACCTGGTTGGCCTCGATGCCGCTGGTGCGGGGATAGACGGAATAGGGGCCAATTCCGGTCAGATCGTCGATCTCGAACGCCGTGATTGTGCCGTCCTTGCTCACGCCGATTTTGGCCTTGATGCGGTGGTCGCGGGCATGGATGTCAGTCACGAAGCTTTCGATGCGATCGGCGACGAATTTCACCGGCCGTTTGAGAAGCTTTGATAGCGCAACGGTCGCCATCTCGTCGGCGTAGGTGTGCACCTTGATGCCGAACGAGCCCCCGACGTCCTTGGTCAGAACACGCACCTGATGCTCGGCGAGCCCGAGATGCTTGGCGAACAGGTTCTGCATCATGTGCGGCGCCTGGGTGCCGTGATAGACGGTCATGCGCTGCTCGCCTTCGTTCCAGTCGGCAACGACCGCGCGCGGCTCGTTGGTGACACCGGTATGGCGACCGAAGCGGAACGTCGTTTCGACTACTGCATCGGCTTCTGCGAGGGCCTTGTCGACCGCGCCAACGTCGAGCTTCCTTTCGAAGCAGAGATTGTCGCCGAGCGAGGCGTGGATCACAGGCGTTTTGGCATCGAGTGCCACTTCCGGATCGGTAACCGCGGGCAATGGCTCATAGCGGACTTCGACCAGCTCGCAGGCATCCTCGGCCTCGGCGCGTGTGCGGGCGACAACGGCGCAAACAGCTTCGCCTTGCCAGCAGGCGCGCTCGACTGCGATCGGAGACTGCGGTGCGGACTTGAGGCCCTTCAGATGTGTGAGGACACCCACCCAGGGCGTCATGACTTTGGCAAGTTCGGCGCCGGTCACTACACCGATCACGCCGGGTGCCTTTTTCGCGGCGTCGGCCGAGATCTTCACGATGCGTGCGTGGGGATACGGTGAGCGCACAAAGGCGACATTCGCCATGCGCGGCAATGCAATGTCGCTGATGTACTGGCCGCGTCCTTGCGTCAATCGCTGCAGGTTCGGTCGCGGCACTGAGCGGCCGATGTAGGAATTGGGCCGGTCGAGCGCCGTCAGTACGGGCAGTGAGTCCTCGGTGATTTTCATTTCTTGGCTCCCCCGCGCGCTTGCGCAACAGCTTCGACGGCATCGACGATCGCGTGATAGCCGGTGCAGCGGCAGTAATTGCCGGACAGATGCTCGCGAATTTGATCGCGGCTCGGGACTTTCTTTGAGCGCTTGAGCAGATCCTGGGCGGCAGTGATCATTCCGGGCGTGCAATATCCGCACTGCAGGGCATTGCGTTGCTCGAAGGCTGCCTGCAGGTCGGACACTTCGCCTGAGTCCGACAGACCTTCGATCGTGTCCACCGCGGCGCCATCGCATTGCACGGCCAGCATCAGACAACCGCGCACGATTTCGCCGTTTACGCGCACCGTGCAGGCGCCGCAGACGCCATGCTCGCATCCGACATGGCTGCCGGTCAGCGCGAGGTCTTCGCGGAGGAAATCGACCAATGTCTTTCTTGCCTCAACGCGCTCCTGGACCCGCGCGCCATTGACCGTCAGCGAAATTTCGAGAATTCGATCGTTCATGGCCGCGCCTCCAAAAGCTGTGTGGCCACGCGACGAAGCAACACACCGGCGAGATGCCTCTTCACCTTGGCAGTCGCCTGCACGTCGTCATGCGGATCGAGATCCAGTGCGTTGACGGCGGCGTCAACATTGTCATCGACGAGCGCCGCCTCGGCTTTTTTCACGCGGATCGGAGTGTCGCCGACGCCGAAATAGGCGAGCCGCACATCGGCGAGACCCTTGCCGTTGGTGCGCGCGCTGGCGGCCAGTCCGACGATCGCATAGTCGCCGTGGCGGCGTGCGAGCTCGGCAAAGCCAACGCGCGTATTCTTGTCAGCCACCGGGACACGAACGGCCGTTACGATTTCGTTCGGTCGCAGCGCAGTCTCAAACAGGCCTTTGAAGAAAGCGTCGGCCTTCACTTTGCGCTTACCCTTTGCGCTGGCGATGTCGACCTCTCCGCCCATCGCCAGCAAGCAGGCCGGCAACTCGGCGGCCGGATCGGCAAATGCGATAGAGCCGCCAAAGCTACCCCTGTTTCGGATGGCGGCATGCCCGATATGCGGTATGGCGAGTGCAATCAGCGGGGCGTAGCGCGCGATAACGTCGGACCTCTCAAGCTGCGCATGACGTGCAAGCGCACCGACTTCGACAAATTTGCCCTTTTTGGCGATGCCGTCGAGCCCTTTGATGCCATTGATGTCGATCAGCAAGGACGGCGCCGAAAGTCGCATGTTGAGGGTTGCGATCAGACTTTGCCCACCCGCGAGCAGCCTCGCATTATCCTTGTGCTTGGCCAGAAGCGTCACGGCTTCCTTTAGCGTCCGCACCTTTTTGTATGCAAATGGCGCCGGTTTCACCTGTCCTCCCCGCTTTTGGCACGTTTCTTTGCCCGAGGCTTTTCGGGGCACGTTTTTTCTTATTGTGACCGGGAACGCGGGCAGGTCAATGCGGGCAACGTGCCCGCGTGTCGCAGAGTTCAAGCTGTGATGCGCTTGACGATATCGATCGCACGACGCAGCAGCGTTTCGGAGGCCTCCGGCGTGCGGAATGCTGCGTGCGCCGACAGCGTCACGTTCTCGAGCTTCGCAAGCGGATGATCCGCGGGAAGCGGCTCGTTGTGAAACACATCAAGTCCAGCGTGCCTGATGTGACCGCTTTTCAGCGCCGCGATCAGTGTGGCCTCATCGGCCAGCGCACCGCGCGCAGTATTGACATAGATGACTCCCTTCTTCATCCGCGCGATCCGCTCGGCGGACAGAAAGCCGCGCGTCTCGTCACCGAGAGTCAAATTCATTGAGACGACGTCAGCGCGCGCGAGCAACGTGTCGATGTCGACGAGCGGCACGTCAATCTCGGAATGCCTGGTTCGATTCCAGCCGATGACGTTCATTCCCATGCCTTTGCCGATGCGTGCGACCTCACGGCCAATTCCGCCGAGTCCGATCACCCCCAAGGTCTTGCCAAGGAGCTGTACGCCTTCATGTGGTGTCCAGACCCCGCGGCGGACCTCGCGATCCATGCGCGCGAGATCGCGCGCGCAGGTCCAGAGCAGCGCAATGGTGTGCTCGGCGACCGCCGTGTCACCGTAACCCTTGATGATGTGGACCTTGATGCCGCGCTCGTTGAGCTCGCCGACATTCATGTAGCTGGCCGGCCCGGTGCCAAGGAAAACGATGTGCTTGAGCTCGGGACATTGCGCCACCAGCAGCGTCGGCATGTATGAATGGTCATCGATTGCGATGTCGAAGCCGCCGATGATTTTTGGCAGCTCGTCGCGCGCGAATGCCTTGCGGTTGACATTGATCGGCGGGTCGTCGGGACGAACAACTCTGGCCCAGACGGGTGCCAATTGGTCGTTGCAGTCGAGGAAGATAGCTTTCATGATCGTTCCAGCGGGCGCTGCCGCTACCGCGGCAACCCAGAGAAAATGTCACGGTAGTAGACAAACCGACAAGCGTTGACGGGTCCCGCGGTCCGGACTACATGCACCGGACGCCGCAACATAACGAAGTCGAGTAATGGGTAAAGAACAGAAAGCGGTTTGCGTCATTGCCTGGCCCGCTGGCCATTCGCGCTCCCCGTTAATCCACAACTACTGGATCGAGCAACACAAACTCGACGCCGAATATCGGCGTGAGGCCGTGCCGCCCGAAAAATTCCCCGAGTTCGTTACTCATCTGCACAACCACGGGTATGTCGGTGCCAATATCACGGTGCCGCACAAAGAGACGGCGCTGAAACTGACCGAACCGGACGAACGGGCGCGCGCGGTCGGCGCCGCCAACGCGCTCTGGTACAAAGACGGCAGGCTTCGTTCGACCAATACCGATGTCGAAGGCTTTCTCGCAAACCTCGATGCAGTGACCCCCGGATGGGATCGCGGCCTTTCGACCGCGGTGGTGCTCGGGGCCGGTGGCGGAGCGCGAGCGGTTGTCTACGCTCTGGTTACGCGCGAAGTCGGGCGTATCTACGTGATCAACCGAACGAAGGAAAAGGCGCAGGCCTTGCGCAAGAAGTTCGGCTCGGCTGTGCAAGTCGCAGGCTGGGAAGAAACGACCGGGCTGCTGGGCGGCGCCGGCCTCTTGGTCAATACGACGACATTGGGGATGGTCGGTCAGCCGCCGCTGGAACTCAATCTGCGTTGCCCGGCATCGATGGTGGTAGCCGACATTGTCTATGCGCCGCTGGTAACGGGATTGCTGGCGTCGGCACGCGCGCGTGGGCTGCGGACCGCCGATGGACTTGGCATGTTGTTGCACCAGGCGGTGCGCGGTTTTCAGCTCTGGTTCGGAATTAAGCCTGAGGTGACACCGGAACTGCGCGCCCTGGTCGAGGCCGACCTCCTCAAGAAATCGTGAGTGTGCCGCCGCGCGGAATAAGGCGAGTGTGCCGGGGTTACCGCCTGATTGAGGCCGGCCTTTTGTACCCGGCACGGGAAGCGGGAGGAACTTTATAATGTACAATCTGAATATGACGTGGCGAGCGCTCGGCGCTGCTGCAATTGCGCTGCTCTTTACAACTGTCGTCTTCGCACAGCAGACGGGTCGTATACGTGGCCAGATCGAAAAGGCTGATGGCGGCACGTTTTCGCTGAAGACGCGCGATGGCTCGATGCTGGACGTTAAAGTTGCCGACGATGCGCGCGTGGCGGCGCTCGTCAAAGCCTCGCTCGCTGACATCAAGAATGACAGTTTTATCGGCGTCGCCGGCATGCCGCGGCCCGACGGAAGCATCGAAGCGTTTTCGGTTCACATCTTCCTACCCGCACAACGCGGCGTCGTCGCCGATCGGCATTTCAATTGGGACGCAAAGCCCGGAAGCACGATGACGAACGCTTATGTCGAAAGCAGCGTGACCGAAAAGGATGGTCAAGCGGTCATGGTGAAATTCAAGGAAGGCGAAAAGAAAATTATCGTCACGCCGGCAACAGCGATCACCGCGGTCGCGCCGGGCAACAAGGATGAACTCAAGCCGGGCGCGCAGATCATCATCATGGCATCCGACAAGCAGCCGGACGGCTCGGTTCTTGCCAAGACGCTCTATGTCGGCCGCAGCCTGACGCCCGCAATGTGAGGCCGGCCGATATCGTTTCTTCACAGTTACTGCGCCGCAACTTCGGGCGGCGCAGTCGTTTAGGGAGAAGGCCGTGAAAACTTTGACGATGATTGGCGCGACGTGCGCCGTTCTGTTGGCTTCTGCTGCAGCATTTGCACAGGACAAGCCGATGCGTGTGCGAGGCACGGTCGAGCAGGTTGACGGTACGGTGATGACCGTCAAATCGCGTGAGGGTGACACGTTGAAGATAAAGCTCGCCGACGAAGGCAAGGTTGTCGCGCTGGTAAAGGCGTCCCTTGCCGATATCAAGCCGAATTCATTCGTTGGATCGACGGCCATGCCGCAGCCAGATGGCAGCTGGAAAGCGGTCGAGGTTCATATCTTTCCGGAGGAAATGCGTGGCACCGGAGAAGGCGACCGGCCGTATGATTACAGGCCACAAAGCACGATGACGAATGGAACGGTCAACAGCGTGGGGAAGAGTACTACGACCGGAACCGTTGCGAACGAGGAAGGTACAACCCTGACGCTCAACTACAAGGACGGTTCCAAGAAAATCGACGTCACGCCGCAAACGGTTATCGTGAGCTACATGCCCGGCACGAGAGAAGAGCTGAAACCTGGCGCCAGCATCTATGTCCCGGCGGCAACGCGACAGGCCGATGGCACCCTGTTGACGGCTCGGGTCAATGTTGGACGTGGTGTGGCGCCGCCGATGTAGCGCCAGGCAAATCGTTTCAGTTGATGCGCGCGCGTCGGGCCGGCGCATGTGCCGAACCGCGTGCGGAGACACCGAGATCCCCCGCAAGCTGCGGCATTTCGCGCATGAGCCGGACGAGACGATTGTGCCGGCCACCGGCAATCCGCGCCTCGCGCTGCTCTTCGATGGGACGGCGTACTTCATCGCAACGCGCCAGCCCGTCAATGTCTGCGCCGTGTTCTGCCAGTCGCGCCAGAAAATGCGTCAGATCCTCCAGCTGGTCGGCAACGACGTGGATGACGCCGCTTTCTTCCTGCACAACACCGAAAACCGTTACATAACGCGCGCCGAGGACGATCGGCCGCAAGCGCTCGAATACTTTCGGCCATACGATTACGTTGGCGACCGCTGTTTCATCTTCGATCGTCATAAATACGACGCCATTGGCCGAACCGGGTCTCTGCCGACATGTGACAAGCCCTGAAATGCGCGTACGCATGCCGGAAGGGGTCCAGCGTAAGGTGTCATTCTGCTTGATACCGTGGGCATCGAGGTCGGGCCGCAGGAAATGTGCCGGGTGCGTGCGCAGCGACAGGTGCAGGAAACGGTAATCGTTGATGACTTCCTCGCCGATCGGCATCGGTGGCAGGCGGACATCGGGCTCCCGCGAAACAATGCGGGCTGGTGTGCTGCCGCGGCTGGTGAACAGCGGCAGATCGTCATCACGGTCGCCGACCCGGCCGAGCGCCTTGGCTGCCCACAGCGCTTCGCGGCGAGCAAGGCCGAGCGAGCCGAAAGCATCAGCATCGGCCAGCCTTTCCAGGACCCGCGGAGAAAGCCTTGTGCGTAACCACACATCGCGCATGGAGTCGTAGGCGACGGAAATTTGGGATGATCGCCGTTCAACGACCAATTTCCCGTCTTCTTCGCTCAGTCCTTTGATCTCGCGCAGGCCGAGACGCACCGCGTGCGTTGCCCGAATATCGTCCTGCATTTCGCGATGCAGCGCATGCAGACGACCGGCCGCATGCGGGCCTGGTTCGAGCGTCGAATCCCAGGACGAATAATTGACGTCTGGTGGCCGTACTTCGACGCCGTGTTCGCGCGCATCGCGCACGATCTGTGCCGGTGCGTAAAAACCCATTGGCTGCGCGTTCAGAAGTGCGGCGGCAAAAACGTCCGGATAACGGCATTTGAGCCAGGCCGAAGCGTAGACCAGAAGCGCGAAGCTCGCCGCGTGACTTTCCGGAAAGCCATATTCGCCGAAGCCTTCGATCTGCTGGAAGCAGCGCTCCGCGAATTCGCGTTCGTAACCGTTGGCAAGCATGCCGTCGATCATCTTGCGCTGAAAAGTGCCGATGGTGCCGACGCGCTTGAAGGTCGCCATGGCGCGGCGCAGACGGTCGGCCTCCGATGGTGTGAAGCCGGCGGCTACGATGGCGATTTTCATCGCCTGCTCCTGAAACAGAGGCACGCCCAAGGTTTTCGATAAGACCGCTTCCAGCGCCTTCGACGGATAGGTGACCGGCTCCTGTCCGCGCCGGCGGCGTAAATAGGGGTGCACCATATCGCCCTGGATCGGGCCGGGTCGTACGATCGCCACTTCGATCACAAGGTCATAGAAATTCCTCGGCGCGAGCCGCGGCAGCATGGTCATCTGCGCACGGCTTTCCACCTGGAACACGCCGAGGGAATCCGCGCGGGACAACATGCGGTAAACGGCAGGCTCCTCAGGTTCAATGGTGGCAAGCGTGTATCGCTCGCCATAGTGCTCATCCACAAGATCAAGCGCCTTGCGCAGGCAAGACAGCATGCCGAGGCCGAGCACGTCGATTTTCAGAATGCCAAGTGCATCGAGATCATCCTTGTCCCATTCGACGAAGGTGCGTTCATCCATCGCCGCATTGCCGATCGGCATGACTTCGTCGAGCCGGCTGCGGGTAATGACAAAGCCACCGACATGCTGGGAAAGATGGCGTGGGAAGCCATTGATTTCCTGCGCGAGCGAAAGAATCTGCCGCATGCGCCGGCTTTGCGGATCGAGGCCGGTCCGGGTGACTGCGTCTTTCGACACGGAACCGCCGCCACCACCCCAGATCGACGATGACAGTGCGCCGATCGTGTCCTCGGAAAGGCCGAAGGCCTTGCCAACCTCGCGGATTGCCGAGCGGCCGCGATAGGAAATCACGGTTGCGGCGATGCCGGCACGCTCGCGCCCGTATTTGCCGTAGATGTATTGAATGACCTCTTCGCGTCGTTCGTGCTCGAAATCGACGTCGATGTCGGGCGGTTCGCGCCGTTCGGGCGAGATGAAGCGCTCGAACAGGAGATCGGCGCGTTCGGGATCGACTTCGGTCACACCGAGGCAAAAACAGACGGCGGAATTGGCGGCCGAGCCGCGACCCTGACAAAGAATGTTCTTTGAACGAGCGAAATTAACGATTTCGTAGACAGTGAGGAAATAGGGCGCATATTGCAGTTGCGCGATCAACTGGAGTTCGTGCTCGAGATTGGCGCGCACCTTGTCGGGAATGCCCTGCGGATAACAGCGGGCGGCACCTTCATAGGTGAAATGTGCGAGCGCATCCTGGGCGTTGTGGAAACCATTCACTTGCTCATCGGGATATTCGTAGCGCAGTTCGTCGAGCGAGAATGAAAGTGCATCGCTGAGCGCCAGTGTTTCTTCGACCGCTTCCGGCGCATCGCGGAACAGCCGCATCATTTCTTCCGGTGATTTCAGATGGCGTTCGGCATTTATGGCGAGCTTGCGCCCGGCACGATCGATGGTGGTCTTCTCGCGAATGCAGGTGAGTACGTCAGCGAGTGGCCGACGGTGGGGATGGTGATAAAGCACATCATTGATTGCAATCAGTGGTACGCCAGCGGTGCGCGCATGATCTTTCAACCGTATGAGGCGTACCCGGTCTCGACCGCGGTAAAGCATGGAGGCGGCAAGACGAACGCGATGTGGCGCAATTTCACGCAGGCGCGCGAGCAACGAGGCGTTTCCCGACATCGCAATCAGTTCGAGCCCGAAGGCGTGTGCCAAAAGATCGTCGAGATAAAGAGTGCAGGCGCCTTTTTCGGCTCGCAGATTGCCGAGAGTCAGCAGGCGCGTGAGCCTTCCCCAACCGGCGCGATTGCGCGGATAGGCAAGGATATCGGGCGTGCCGTCGGCGAACACGAGCCGCGCACCGGGATGATAACGCAGCGGCAGATTCTGTTCGCGCTTTGCCAGATGTGCACGCACCACGCCGGCAACGGAATTGCGGTCGCATAGGCCGAGCCCGGCGAGACCGGCGTGCGCAGCCTGCACCATCAGTTCTTCGGGATGCGAAGCTCCGCGAAGGAAAGAGAAATTCGAGGCAACGGCAAATTCGAGATAACGCATACGAATACAGACTTTCCAGCTTTCTTCGGTGGCTTGATCCTCATGCGAATGTCCCGTGCAGGAACCATGTTGGCGCGCCGGCGTCCTGTGCGAGGTCGCGGTAGAGTCCGGAGCGGAACAGCCAGAAACGCAAGCCGCTCTTGTCCTCCACGCGGAAATAATCGCGCGCCGGGCCACCGTGCTCGCTCCACCAGGCACCCTCGATGCGCTCGGGGCCTTCGGCTGCGATCACCTCATGCAAGGCCCGCCGCCATCGGAAACGCAGCGGCGGGCCGTCGGGGACTTCCGCTACAGCTTCAATCGGCTCCGGCCGCGCCAGCAGCCTGAGCGGACGCGACGGCAGCTTTGTTTCCTCGCGGTATTGTCGAAACCCAGCCCAGCCCGCATCGCCGTTGACGGTTTGCGCGGGAAGAACGGCTTCGGCCAGTTCAGGAATATGACTGTTCTGAGCGACCAGCCGGCGGACGCGGCGCGGTCCCAGCCGGGCGCTCAGACGATCGACAAGACGACAAAGCTCGGATGCATCCTCACTACCGCCTATGCCGATTTGTTCGGGCGGAGAGGGCTCGGCGATAACAACCGACAATCTCGCCATGTCGAAGCCGAAGCCGGGATCGAATGCATCCGCCAGAGCGGCAAGCCGCTCCACGAACAGCTCACGGATATCATCCGGATCGCGCAAAGGCCGGGAAGTACCGGCGGCGATGCGGCGGACCACGCCGTCGGTGCGGAACAGAGCCAGCTCGATGCGGCGGGCACCATCGCCTCGCCGTTCCAGCGCGAATTGCAATTGTCGCGCCAGCCGCCTGGTAATTGCCAGAACATCTTCCTCGCGCGCGATCGGTTCGGCAAAACGCTGTTCGGCCACATAAGGTGCCACCGGCAGCCGTGGGGTCAGCGGTTCGTGCTCATGGCCCAAGGCACGATCGAGCTGACGCAGCAC
>Ga0126382_10000316_pt1 | contig 18398 bp, 12 predicted proteins | sample PanSoiMetPlot_30_FD_92548 | JGI IMG/M metagenome (GOLD analysis project Ga0126382, IMG submission 92548) | Tropical forest soil microbial communities from Panama - MetaG Plot_30 | ecosystem: Environmental > Terrestrial > Soil > Tropical forest > Bulk soil | place: Panama | collected 2016-02-17
ATCGTGATTTGACATGCCATGAGCCATCATTGGCCCGAGTGCTCATTAGATATTCCACTCCCTTTCGGAAGACCGGGTCGCTGACGGACACCTTGCCAGCGGAGCCCAGTGCATACAATGCCTCTCCTGTCGCATAGGCGTCGGAGGACAATTCCGGCAACTGGCTCCAGCCGCCGTCGCCGCGCTGCAGCGCTGCAATGGATTTCGCCTCCTCGCGGATCGCCGATGCCGGCGCTCCTCCCCAGGCAAGCCCTAGTAGCCTGAAAGCATGATCCTGGTTCGTCACCGGTGTAGCCTTCTCCAGCCAGGCCACGGAACGGGCGATGGATTTTTCGCAACTCAGCTTTTCTGCCTCCGGGGCATAATGCTTCATCGCATAAATCGCCAGCGCCGCTGTCTGAATACTGCCCGAGTTCATCGGCGGTCGACGACTCTCGTTGATGCGCCAGCCGCCCTCAGCGGTCTGCGATGCCATGAGATAGCGGACAATGGCGTCCGTCACCTGGGTCCGCGGTTCGTGATTCATCCCCGCGTCGAATAATTCCCAGGCTATGCTGGGGCTGACGATTACAAAGTCCATCAACTGCTCGGCCGTAGCCGTCATCGTTGCCGGCAGTTGCGGAAACTTCTTCATAGACGTGAGCCCGTAATCGCGAGCAAGGCCAGTGACTGCTGAAGGCAGGCTTTGCGAGTGACAGGAGTTGCACCCTGCCGTCCGTATGAACTTGTCGCTTTGCTTTTCGAGCAACACCAGAGAGTTCCTGACCGCGGCCAGAATGGAGCGATCGCTGACACCGACTGGCATAACCTTTACCGCAGCGTTGTCCGCCGGCGTTGAAGATTTCGCGCCGAGCAATCGGGCCACTTCAGTGTGGCCGCGTTTTGCGGCGAGAGCGCTGGCCGGCTCGTCGTAATCGCCGGTGAAGCTGGCGTCAGCGCCCTTGTCCAAAAGCAGCTTGATGATACCAGCCGGTATTGCGTCCGAGCTGGCGGCGAACATCAGGGGCGAGTAGCCGCGGAAGTTGCGGACGTTCACCTCCGCGCCTTTGGCGAGCAACAACTCGACAGATGCCTGCACCCCCGAGGTGGCCGCAAAGCCCAACGCCGTTTCGTTGCGCTTCGATTTGACTTTGACGTCCGCACCCTTCTCGATCAGCAATCGCACGGCGTCCGCATTGCCACTGGTGCACCCGGACATCAGCGCGGTTTCGCCGGCTCCGTCGCGGGCATTTACTTGCGCCTCTTTCTCGATCAGCATTCGTATGGCTTCGACATTGCCGCGGGCGGCCGCCATCATCAGCGGTGTTTGTCCGTTGGCGCTGGCCAGGTTGGGATCGGCGCCTCTCGCAAGCAATAATCGTATAGTAGGAACGCCGTTACCCAGCATGGCTGCCAGGAAAAGCGGCGTGCGTCCTTGCGCCTGCTTTGTGTTGACGTCGGCGCCTTTCGACAGCAGCAGACGTACCTTGGCCTCGTCATGGATGGCCCACTGCAATGGCGTCGAGCTGCGGCGGTTTTTGGCGTTCACGTCGGCGCCGTTGTTGATGAGCAACTCTAGATTGGCCAGTGGCCCGTAGCCGGCGGCGTGATGCAGAGCTGTCGAACCGCCCTCATCTTTTCCATTAATCACCTCTGGACTGGCGGCGATCTGTCGCTCGATCTCAGGGCGATTGCTGGCGCGCACCGCGGCGATCAGGGCTGTAACTTTAGGGTCGACCGGAATGCGCGGCGCCTCCGCAACGATGTCTGTGCGGAACTCTGCGCCCTGATCGATCCAGGCGCGCAGCATCCCAATTTCATCGTCGGAGAGCGCCCCTGTAGGAGGCATCTGCAGGCCCCCGTCGCCGTCCACCACGCGACGGATCAGCTTGCTTGAGGCGCTGTCTCCGATTTTGATGACGGGACCGTAATCGCCTCCACGCAGTGCATTCTGACGGAGGTCAAGCCTCAGGCCGGCCTGCTGCACATCAGGCCCATGGCAGGCGTAACATTTCTGTGCGAGCAGTGGCTGAATGTCCTGCTTATAGTCAACTTTCCTCGAAGCAGCTGGGGGTAGCTTGATTTGGGTCGCAACTTTGCCAGAAGCTTGCTTTGATGATGTCATGCTTAATGCCAATGCCGCGACAAACGCGAGAATGACGAAGTGTTTTAACATTCTGGATGATTTGAAAAACATAATCAGACCTCCTTGCCGGTTGCGTGTGTAAGGAATCTATTTTCGTGTTGGTTGTGGATGCTGGATTTCAGCGTCTTGACGGCTGCTTCAACTCTTTGACCAATTTCTCCAACACATCCAACCGCGCCCGCAACGCTTTGTCCTCTGCTTTAAGCCCGTCATTCTCCACTTTCAGTGATTTAACGCCCTCCAGCAGCAGGGCCGTCAGCCCATCATAGGAGACGCCCTTGTAGCCTTGGTCGCCCCACGCCTTGACCAATTCTGGAAAGACCGGTTCGACCTCTTGCGCGATAACGCCAATCTCGCGGGGCGCCGGTGATGGATTCGCGTTCGTCCACTCAAACGAGATGCCGCGAATCTGTTGGAGCTTGTCAAGCGTGTGGATGAGCGGTCGGATATTGGTTTTGACTCTGACGTCGGAGAGCGGGTTGTAGCTCTTAGCAAACACATCTCCGTCATTATCGACTCGAAAACGTTCTGAGCCCCCACCAACGCCACCGAAAAGGTCACCGCTTCCGGTGCTGGTGGCAACGACGCAGCGGCCGCTGGAACTGACCCCCTGTACGCCGGTGCTGCTGGTGCTTTCGCCGCGGACACCAGCGGCGCTCGTGCTGATGCCCTCGACGCCGACGCTGCTGTCGCTGTTGCCCCTCACACCACGGCCGCTGCTGCTGAAGCCATTGACGCCGGTGCCGCTATTGCTGTTTCCAATGACGCCGGAGCTGCTGGTGCTTTCGCCACGGACGCCAGCTCCTGAGGTACTGTTCCCAAGCACGCCAGTGCCCGTAACTGCTGCCCCAAGCACCCCCACCTTTGGATTACCGAGAATGAATTCGTCTTCAACTATTCCGTTAACACCAATGCCGTCGTTGGATTTACCCAAGACACCAATTGCTCCACTCGTTCCAGCAGGAGCCGTGTTTGTAGCTGTAATAATCCCTTCCAGGGTTGAGAAGGTCAGTGCGCCGAGCGACCCAGTTAGGAAAAGCGGCACAGCAACTCCAAGCGGCGAAGCAGAAGTGCCGTTACCTGTGAGCGTTGCGTCGTGCGCCACAGTAAACAGCGAACCGGCTGCCGATGTCGTCTGCACAGTACCATCAGGGAACTTGAACCCGCCGGCGGTCGACTGAATCACACCCGCCACGGTCAGCTTCGACGTGGGCGAGTCGGTGCCAATTCCGACAAGACCGTATTTGTCTTCAAAGATCGTCGAATCCCCGATGAACGAGTTGCTCGACGTGAACCCCCCCCACTTCGTGAGCCTGCCCAACGTGCCGCCACCAAGCACTGTCAGGTTGGGTCCGGCAGCCATCGGACTGGTACTAAACGAGGTAGGCATTAGACTGAACCCACGCCGCCTTTGTGCGTGCTTCTGTACCAGCAGATTCGTGAGTTGATGCATGCTGCCATCTGCTGCGGTGCGGCTTATTGGCGTCTGCCCGCGAGCGCTGCTGATACTCACGATCAGTAGCCACATCAATGCGGATGTAATCTCTCGCTTCATTTCCTTCATTGCTCGCTCCTTTCTCATTATTGAGTTGGTGTCAAAAGCGAGCCAAGGCAGATGTATAAGCGCCCGTCCGTCCTCTCGACGAAATGAACCTGCGCGGTTTCCGCTTGTTGATACATCTCTCGAGCGCTGACACGGCGAATGGCTGCGGCTTCGTCTACGGTCACCATCCGTGAAGGCTCGCCGCACGCCTCACACCACTCCGGCGGTCGCTGCTCGAGTCTGCGGACGACAAGCACCTGATATTTCTCGACGACAATCTCGGTTCGCCTCGTTCGTTTCATATAACGAGAGGCGACCTTAGCCGAAGGTGTGGTCAAAAGTCTTCAAACCGCGCACACATTTTTGTCATTTTTTCTCACAAGAGTTCACAGCGCGGTTTGCAGTGGATACGAGCGGCAAATGCACGAGGAAGATTATCGGGAATGGAGAGAATCGAGAGGACGAGACAGGGTCGAAAGAGACGATCATAGGAAATTCAGCCACATAACGGTACACGGATAAACCAGCAACCGAGCCTGTGAACAGGCATTAGACCTACGAGTAGCTATCGAGTCGGAATTTCATCAATCCGGCAGGCCAAGTTGCGTCGCGAGGATTTGGAAGCGAGGCTCCGCGCGTAGGGGGTCGAGGTGCGGGTGCACATTGAGAAAAGGCATCCAGAATGAGTGTTCTTGATAGGAGGTTTCGAGCCATTTTAACGCCTGCTCCTTTTCCCCGAGTTGGGTGTAGCTCTCCACCATGCGGAAACGCGCCACCTCCACCTTGTTTTCTACGTCTTTCTTGGTCCGTTCCAGAACCTTCTGCCAGTAGGCTTTCGGATTCGGAACCATAGCCGCATCGAGCAACTCGACTTGCTGCGGTGAGCCGCCTCTCTTGAATACGCGGTGCTTTTCGTCCGCCGCCAGCGCCTCTCGGTACAGCCCCTTCTGCTCGTAGGCCCTCCGCAACTGGGAATAGACCTCGCCGTAACTCCCGTCCATCTCGATCACCTTCTGACACTGGGCTATCGCCCGGTCATAGTCGCGCGCGAAGAAGAAAACCCACCCCGCTGCCGACTTGACGACTACAGAAAGCGGGTCAAGCTCTTCGGCGCGTTCGATCTCGCGCACGGCCTCGCCGTGACGCCCCATCGCCGAGAGGAACTCGGCGTACCACTGGTGCGCGGTCGAATAATGCGGGTTCAACTCGATGGCCCGCCGGTACTCTTGCTCGGAGCCACGCCAATCCCAGTCATAAAAACGGCGTATGTCGGCGAGCGAAGCGTGCGCCTCCGCGAGCGTGTCGTCAAGCGCCAAGGCTCTCTGCGCCGCCGCTTTCGCAGCGGCCGCCGCTTCGGCAGGCGACAGCCAATCGTAGTCGGCGAGCATCGTGTAGCTGTCGGCCAATCCTACGTAAGCCAGCGCGTAATTGGCGTCCTCCTTGATCGCCTGGTTCAAATAGTCGAGCGCCCTGCGAAAGCCTTCGCCCGTGCGCTTGTTCCAGAAGTAACGCCCCTTCAAATAAAGCTGATAGGCTTCGGTATTTTCGGTGTAGTGTTTGGTCAGCAACCTTCTCTCTTCACCAGTGAGGCGAAAGATGAGCGCCTCGGCCACTTTCTCGGATATAGAATCCTGCACCTTGAAGATGTCCGTGTAGCGTTCGTCGCATTTGTATGACCAAAGGGCCGCGCCGTCTTTCACGTCGAGCAGCCGGACGGTCAAGCGTATCGTATCGCCAGCGCGCTGGATGCTGCCTTCGAGCACCGTCTCGACTCTCTGTTCGCGCCCTGCGGCGAGCGCGTCATTGTCTGCGGCGGCATACTTGCGGACGGCGCTCGTCGGGCGGACGATGAGTTTGTTGATATTGCCGAGGCTTGTGATCAAGGTGTCTGCCATCCCTAACCCGAGATAATCCTCGCCCTGATCGCCGCCGAGTGATTTGAACGGCAGCACGGCGATCGAGCGTACCGTGGGCGTTGGCCCCCAACTGCGCGTCACGCCCGAAAACCACAGTCCACCAATTCCTGCGCAGAGACAGACGAGCGCTATCGAGGTGACGAGGGCAATTTGCCTGGGCCTACGATTGGCAGTGTTCGTCAGGCTTCTCCCGATGAGCTTTCTTTGCGGGCAGTCTTGCAGCAGGCGCGCTGCTTCTTGGTCAAGGGTCTCTTCTTCGGAGGCGACGATCCGTAACCGGTCATGCGTTTCGACGATGAGGGTGCTATCGGCCTCTCCGGTTTCGGTCACGCGCGTCAGAAATCGATAGCCGACTTTTGGCACCGTCTCAATATAAAGATGACCGTGTAGGTCATCGCCGAGCGCTTTCCTGAGCAGGAAGATGTTTTGCGAAAGGTTGCGCTCTTCGACAATCGTGTCAGGCCAGAGGCGGGCCAACAGCTCATCCTTGCTGACGACCGAACCGCTCTGCTCAACCAGCGCGACCAGCGTTTCGAACACCTTTGGCGTCAGGGAGACAATCGCGCCGTCGCGCAGCAAAAGGCGCCGCTCGAGGTCCAGGCAGAATGGGCCAAAGTAATAGATGTGTTTGATCTGCGCGCTCATTTGCTTAAGGCCAGCGCGATCGCCGCCCAATTGGCTGCGGCGGCAGAAATCCATCTGTCCTCCTATCTCCAGTTACTGACTTCACCCGCCTTGCCATACAAACTGGCTGCACGTTGCGTCAAAGTTGGTCTTGGCCGTCTATGAGCAGGAGCCTTCAGAATTTCTTCTACAGGCTACTTAATTCTACCGCGGGCCTGGGACTGTTGTCTCCGTCTGTACAGACAGGTTTATGAAAGTTGTGTGAGGAATAGCTACGGGCTCAGACAAGCCTGTTACGCAGGGCCTTGGCGACCGCCTCACTCTTGGAGTGGACTTGCAGCTTGTCGTAGATGTTGCGCATATGGAAGGCGACCGTCGTGACGCTCGTCCGGACTTCCGCTGCTGCCGTCTTGTAGTTGTGGCCTTCGACCAGCAACTTCAATAGCCGCGTCTCGTGCGGCGTCAGATGATAGTCGGCGCGCTCAGGGGGCCTGACTTCTCTGAAAAGCTTGATGACCTTGCGCGCGACCTCAGGCGACATTGGCGCGCCGCCGTCCATCGCCTCGCGGAGAGACTCCATCAGGCGCGCGGGGGGCGTCTTCTTCAGAAGATATCCGCACGCCCCGGCGCACAGCGCGTCAAAAATGTATTCGTCGTCATCGTAGACCGTAAGCATCAAAAGCAGTGTTGTAGGGTAACGCTCTTTCAGCAGTCTGATGCCTTCGATCCCGTTCATTCCGGGCAGCCCGATATCGACGAGCACCACTTCGGGGATGTTCGCTTTGATGCCCTCCAGCGCCTCCTCCATCGAGCGAAACGAACCGATGCACGAGTAACCCTCGGTGAACTTGAGCATCGTTGCTAATCCCTCTCGGATGTCACGCTGGTCCTCGATTATGGCGACCTTGAGGGTGCTGGTGGATGTCGCTAGTACGTGGGCGGATCCCTCGGTATGTTCGTCACTCATGTTCGCTTCCGATAAACCTTAGAGGAGGTGCCCTTCCTGCTCATCGGCAGCATAGCCTAAAGCGGCGGTCCGTGTCCCCGTCTGTTCAGACGGGTCAAAGGCATTCAACTACGTTCGGAGGAGTCACGCTCTTGAGCCCCGCAGCCGGCCGTTGTGCTCTTTCACAGTCGCATTGAATGGCACACGAAGAGTGATCGTCGTGCCTCGTCCTTCGCGGGAATCCACTTGAAGCTGCGCCCCTAACACTCGCGCCCGCTCGCGCATGTTCACGAGGCCGTTGCCATCACTCGCATGCTCAGCGTCGAACCCCTGACCGTCATCCTTAACCGTGAGAGTAAACCAGCTTCCCTCGGCCGCAAGCTGTACACTGGCTTGTGCGCAATCGGCATGGCGGACGACGTTGTTGATCGCCTCCTTGAAGATCAGGAAGACCTGGCGTCGCATATCCGCCCCCACCTTCAGGCGCCGCTCCCCCTCCGGAGCGCGGAAAGTAAACTCGATGCCGCGCGAGGTGAACACGTCGCTGGCGAATCGCCTCATGCGCTGCGTGAGGTCGCGCAGTTGGTCGCGCTCGGGGTTGATGACCCAAACGATGTCGCTCATTGAATCCACCAACTCGCGCGAAGCTCTTGCGATGGCCGACAGGCGTTCGGTTACGGGTGACGTGCCGCCACCCGCCTCGTGGCGCGCCACCTCGCTCAATACAGCGATGCGCGACAGGCCGGCGCCTATGTCGTCATGGAGGTCAGAAGCGATGCGTGTCCGAACCCGCTCAATCTCAAGGAGTCGCCGAACGCGATAACGATATAGAACGTAAGCAGTGAGTCCAACCAGCGCTGCGACAATCGCCACGAACCACCATCTTTGCCAGAATGGCGGTAAGATTGTGAATGAAAAGCTCGCGGGTGGATCGCTCATGACTCCGTCCGCGTTGATAGCGCGAACCAGGAAGCGATATTGGCCGGGCGCAAGATTAGCGAAATTCACTGTGCGATGTTCATCGGGCTGGCTCCATACATTGTTGGCACCTTCAAGCCTGTACTGGTACCGCAATCCTTCGCCGGCCCCAAAGCCTAAGCCGACAAACTCAATCTGAAGCTGATTACGATTTGCTTCCAGTTTCAACGGCGCAACTTCGATTTCACCAAGCGCCGAAACCATATGAGGCTCTCCGGCGACGCCTAATCCAGTAATCAATATCGGAGGCGAAATAGCCGGTGGGTCGAGCTCAGGAATCAGTCGAACTAGGCTCGATCCGAAACTGAACCAGAGCGCGCCCGAGCGATCACTCACTGCGGCTTGTATTTCGCCTATCGGCAGTCCGTCAGCGGTCGTGTAATGCTTGACTAGGCCCGTTAGATCAAGTCGGTCAATGCCTCTTCCAGTACCTATGTATATGCGACCCCACCGATCTTCGGTTGCGGCGGTGACCTCATTGCTTGAAAGACCATCGGCAGTTGTGTACGTGACAAATCGCGGACTCGCAGCCGTCGGGTCGTCAATCCGGCTCAGTCCTCCTCTGAAAGTCGGCACCCATAGATGGCCTGCGGAATCTATCAGCAAATTACGAATCTGCCCGGATGGCACCCCATCGGAGGTTGTGAAAGGTATGAACCGCCCATCGCGATAACGAACCAGCCCACCTTCTCCGCTAAAGCCTATCCAGACACCGCCCGCTCGATCTTCGGCAAACGATGAAGCGTAATATATGTCGGGTCGAGGCAGAAGCTCTTTTTCAGTGTAGTGATAGAAAGTCCCAGTGCTACGCTCCCAGCGTGAGAGTCCATTAGGACGCTTGCCTTCGCCCACCGAACTTATCCATACATCACCGCGTGAGTCCTCAAAAAGCCGCAGTATCACATCCGCGGCGATTCCTTCGCGGGTCGTGTAAACGGCTTTTGCCGGCGTGTGGGCGAGCTGTTCCGGATTTGTTGGTTTCGGAAACCGGCAGATTCCGCGCTGTGTCGCCATCCACCAATCGCCTTGATGATCCTCGAGGAGGATCTGGTTCCACCCCCATGAGAATCCGCGGACGGGTTTGGGAAATTGTGGAGTTATTCGAATGAACCTCTCCCCATCAAACCGATTGATAATTCTTTCGCCCTCGTCGGGCGCGCCAATTACGAAGAGACTTCCAGCTCGGGACTCAAAGATAGAAGTTGCCCCATAGAAGAAACCATCCGCTACGCCGAAAGTTGTAAATCCGCTGCGCGCTATCTTGGCTGCGCCGCCCTGGTTCATGCCCACCCATAGGTTCGAATTGCTGTCTTCGGCAACCGACATCACTTCGTGATAACTGAAACCGTGCGGCTGGGCGTACTTGCGAAATCGAAAATCGTTGCGATCGGCGGTCGGTATAAACTGGATCAGCCCGGCGTTGCTTCCCGCCCAAAGACTGCCGTCTGAAGCCTGAAACAGCTGGTATATCCATTTTGCTAGACCGTCCTTATCTGAATAAACGCGGGCGACCACATTGCGTCCCGGGGCTGGATCCGGCACAAGCCGACACGCCCCGCCGGCGAGCGTGCCGGCCCAGATGCGTCCTTCTCGATCTTCGAGTAAGGTAAAAACCCCGTTGTCCGGCAACCCATCTCGCGTGGTGTAAGTTTCAACACGACCGTCAGGCCATCGCCGATAGAGTCCTCTGCGAGAACCCACCCATAAGCTGCCCGCCCGGTCTTCGAGCAGACACTCGATCCATCTGGATTCAAGATAATCCGGGATTCTCAGGTCGACCCAAAAAAACCTGACTTCGTCGCCTGCGGCTTCTACACGGTACAGGCCGTTGCGCGTGCCACACCAAATAGCGCCCGTGCGATCCTCAAGGAGCGACAATATGTGCTTTGACGTTGCGTTCTCATCTGGAAAGTAAGCCCTGAAAACCGGATCGTCTGGATGCGGGCTATTCGAGGCCGTCGATTTCCGATGTTCGACGACCGAGAATGAGCGCCGTTTTGGATTGAAACGGCATAAGCCGCTTGCAGTCGCCACCCAGTACTGCCCGTCGCTGGTCTCCAGCAGACCATTGACACTCGCGGAAGACAGTCCTTGATCGATGCCGTAGTTTGTGAAACTGTATCCGTCAAAGCGAGATAGCCCCTCCCGAGTGCAGAACCACAGAAAGCCGCGTGAGTCGCGTACGATTCGATTAACGTTATTATTCGCGAGACCGTCGGCGGTGCTATAGGATTTGATCGAAAGTCGCTCAGAGTTCGCTGGGCTCGATAAAGCAAGCACGAGTGCGAGCGCTAGCGCAATTCTATTAATGATAACTCGAATCGCTGCGACCATCGCGTAAGCTTCCTGGAGAGGGTTAGCGCCATACGATTATGCACAACGCAAGGTGAAACCCAAACTATCCGTGCTTGAAACTATGCAGTAAATTGCTGACCATCTCGTTAGATCGGCCCGAAACCTTATGACAATCGACACATCTTGCTCTGTCGCTTTAATGAAGCTCAGGCACAACGACTAGTATCAGTAACGTCAGAACAAAGCTTTCTCTGACTTCGTAAGGACCTTTAACCATTCAGCAACAGGCATATATTTGTCCTGCATGATCAGGAGTGATTCTATGCAAAGGTTAACAATCGCGATCGCCACTCTCACACTCGCCAGTCTCAACGGCTTCGCGCTCATACCGCCTAACCCCAGCAACTCCCAGAGCGCGGATGCTCACTTGTCTCAGCTTCCCAAGGATCTAAAGCTCCGAGAAGATCAGCCACAGAAATATAAGCTTACTTTCGAATACTTGTACCTTGATACTCTGGGCAATCCAACCGGCAAAGAAAGAGTGATGGGCGAGTACACGCGCGCTTTGCCTAACGGAAAGGTCAAATGGAACAACGTAAGGATAGCGAAGGCGAAAGCATTCGATCAGCCGTTTCCTGAAGGAGAAATCCAGAACTACATGGAAGGCTTCACATACCAACTCTCCAGGCGTCCGGATATGCTAAAGAAGGAATTCTTTCCCGGTTTTCCGGAGATCGAGATCAAGAGCAAAAACCTTGTATGGGATATGCACATGATCGAGGAGTTCGCATGGGATTATTTTGATAGACTGGAGTTGAACCAACCTTACGCTATTCAATCGCAACCTGAAGACGTTCCGCTCGCTGGATCAGGAGCATTTCAGAATCGTCGAATCGAGCTTACCTGGGTGGGGTTGTCAAAGAGAAACAACGAAATATGCGCATTGATCCAATATCAAGCCTTAATGAACAAATTCACGACATCGATGATGAACATGTCTTTTCAGGGCCGGAGCCATTACTGGGGCGACATATGGGTGTCTCTTAAGGATAAACAGATAGAGTACGCGACACTCACTGAGGATGTCCTTGTGGAGTTTAAGCTTCCGGGTCAAAACCAGGGAAGCAAACAACTGACAGGTGTGTTGCGCAGAGGGACATTTGAGAAAACTGGAAGTGTGGGCAAGTAACTGTCTGTGCTACTCAAAGACAAAAGGACGAACCGAGAAATCAGTAAAGTGATTGTGTAACTCTGATGGTCTCTCAATTAATCCTGCTTGACTTTGGTCGCCTTGCGGCGCGAGACGCCGCAAGGCGAGTTAGTCAGTCAAGAAATACCAGGTTACGCATTGCGGGCGCCTGGTTCTCGGTGTTCATAAGAACTCGGTGCCAGCAGTCGAGGTAGATCGACTTGTGATCCGAATGCCATACGCGTCCGCGTGCGTATACCTGCATATCGCGTTTCATCACTCTCCATCTCCAAAGCCTGGCATTAGGCTTTGTAACGATTAGCTTGTGATACTGCGCTTCGGTTATTCCGTGCGGACGTTCGCTGCAGACGTAAACTGTCTGTCCGCCGATCCGGTAAATGTATTCACACATGTGCGGCTTGCTTCCTGCTCCACGGCTCAGAGGCTCGTTTCGCATTACGAGAAGTCGCATAGGTTTCAGTTCAGGCGCAGGCACAAAGAACCATTCGCCCTGACGAATGAATGCGTCGTTTCTGCGACGGAAGCGATCCTTAGTGCGAATACGCTTTCTTTCTTCCGCCAGTCTTACGACCACAGGCTTTAGTTCTACCAATGCCGTCTTGACGTTGGAAGCATTGCCTGGAACCGCTGCGGCGAACCAGTGGCGTTCGTCGTGTCCACAAAGGAACTTTCCAACGGACGACATCAGCAAGAGGTGGCGCAGTTGAGGCCGAACATCCAACACGCTAAGGTCAAGCTGTTCGTCGTCGGGCACGCGGATGTCGAAGTACTCGCCCTTGCGGTCAAATCGGACGTCAACGGTGAACGTTCCGTCTTGTTCAACTTTCACGCGTGCACCCATTAGCCCGAACTTCTTTTCAAGTAACTGCTTGTCCATAGTTTCCTCCCAAAATGAGGGCCCAATAGGATCTAAAGACCTATCGGACCTTCGAAATTTGCTGAGCACTTCAGGCAACCTCCATCTTTGACTCATCCAGGAACAGGTACTTCCGCCACTTAGTGTGCAATTCAGCCTGGTGGCAGAGAATCTGCCGGTCGATGCCGTATATCAGCGCCGCGGGATTCTTCAGCAGCTGCATTCGCGCCTCCTTCAGGTGTCCGGTCGCCCTTGCGCTGATTGCACGCGAAGCAGGCCGTCACCAGGTTCTCCGGCGAAGTAGTCCCACCGCGCGATGCCGGCAAAATGTGATCGACTGTCAGATCGAATGCCGTCCCTCTCATTCCGCAATACTGGCAACGGTGTCCATCACGAGCCAGAATTCGATTGCGCTTGCTCGACGAGCGTCGCTGCCGCCCACGAACATCTACGTAGTGCGTCAAACGAATCACGCCTGGAACCGCAAACTCGAAATGCTGCGAGCGGAGAACGCGGTTTCCATCGGGCTCGACCATCTCGGCCGATCCTTTCCAGATCAGACACACCACTCGCGGGACGCCGATCGTTCCGAGCGCCTCGTAGCTTGCATTCAGTAACAAAACCTTTCTCATCACAACACCCTGGAGCCGGCGATGAGTTTCGAACTCATATCGGCGATTTACGGGACCGCTGCTCTAGCCCCTTGAGCTACGCCGGCGAAATGACCGGAGAATGAATCGAACCTCCACTATTCCTGTTTGTAAGACAGGCGCCATACCGCTTAGGCGATCCGGCCGAAATGCGAGAGACCAGGTTCGAACTGGCGATGCCGATTTGGAAGACCGGAGTGATTCCAGCTTCACCACTCTCGCAAGAAAACGGAGCCCGAGACGGGGATCGAACCCGTCGCCTCAGATTTACAAGATCTGCGCTCGGCCATTCGAGCTTCTCGGGCGACTGGTGACTCCGGCAGGACTCGAACCTGCGGCCTCCTGTTTCGTAGACAGGCGCTCTCGATTCCGTCTGAGCTACGGAGCCTTAATTCAAAGAGCTACGGGGGAGAGAGTCGAACTCCCAATCTCCGCGTTCAAAGCGCGGCGTGTTGCCGGTTACACCACCCCGTAAGCAGAAGGCAGACGGCAGTAGGCAGTAGACAGCAGTCATAGAGGCCAATGTTGCGAGCAAAGAACGGCAAGAATTCCATCGGTGCTGCCTACTGCCTACCGCCGACTGCCTGCCGACGACTGCCGACTGCCTCCTGCGTTCTGCCTACTGCCTTCTGCCGACTGCCTTCCGCGCCTTCAACCCTTCACGCAAAGCACCTGCTTCAGCGTGTGGACAACATCAACCAGGTCGCTCTGCGCTTCCATCACCTTGTCGATGTCTTTGTAGGCGCCGGGGATCTCGTCGATCACGCCCTTATCCTTGCGACACTCGACGCCTTCCGTCTGAACCGCCAGATCATCAAGCGAGAACTTCCGCTTCGCCGCTCCCCTAGACATCTTGCGACCGGCGCCGTGGCTGCACGAGCTGTACGAGTCCAGGTTTCCCTTGCCGCGCACGATGAAGCTTCTCGCGCCCATGCTACCGGGAATGATTCCGAGCTCGCCGTCTCGCGCCGAGACTGCGCCCTTGCGCGTGATCCAAAGCCGCTCTCCAAGATGCTCCTCGAGCGATGCGTAGTTGTGGTGGCAGTTAACCGCCTCCTCCACGCCTTCGACCTCGCGCTTCATCGCCTTGCTCACCGCGGTAATCACCAGCGTCAGCATGATCTCGCGGTTGGTCGCCGCGTAGTTCTGAGCCCAATTGAGTCCTTCGACGTACTCATCGAACTCAGGCGACCCTTGATCAAGCCACGCAAGATCGCGATCGGGAAGATGACGATTCTCCTTCTGTGCGATCTGCCGGGCCATGTGAATCGCGCACTCGCCTATCGTCTTTCCGACGTTCCGGCTTCCTGAATGCAGCATCAGCCACACAGCCTGATCCTCATCCAGACATACTTCGATGAAGTGGTTTCCGCCACCGAGGGTCCCGACTTGCCGCCAGACTCGACCTTCGTCGAGTCGGCCAAGCCGCGAACGGATCGCCAGTCGATCAAACCCCGCGTGAAGCTTCTCGATCTCTCGATTAAGCTTGAGCGCCTTAAGGCCAGCGCGGTTGTCCATCTTCGTGGCCGCCTTGTGAAAGTTGAACCCTACGGGTACGTCGCGCTCGATTTGCGCTCTTATTGCCGACAGATTGTCAGGCAGATCCGAAGCCGTCAGGTTCAACTTCACAGCAACCATTCCGCAGCCGATGTCTACGCCAACCGCAGAAGGAATGATTGCGGCTTTCGTGGGGATCACGCTGCCGACCGTTGCCCCCTTACCAAGGTGGACATCTGGCATGATCGCGATGTGTCCGGCGACAACCGGGAGACCAGCTATGTTGCGGATCTGGTTTGCCGCTTCCCACTCGACAGGCAGGCCTCCGGTCCATGCCTTCACGTTTTTGATATTCAGTTTTGTCACGAACTCGCTCATAACATTCTCTCGTCTTTTCAAAATGGTCTGGGTGGCAAGATTCGAACTTGCGACCCCCTGCTCCCAAGGCAGGTGCGCTGACCAGCTGCGCTACACCCCGAGGCTGTGGGGACAGGATTCGAACCTGCGATCACCTGCTTAACGGGCAGGCGCCTTACCAGCTTGGCTACCCCACAACAAATCAGTAGGCAGACAGCAGTAGGCAGAAGGCAGTACCTAGAAAGCCTGTGGTCGCAAAACCAATCTAGGGATCTTGTGCAGCTGACTACCGCTCCTCTCAAATTCAAATCCCGGAAGGGGGATTCGAACCCAGCCCTGTCGCAGCCTTATGAGAGCTGCCGGCGCACCAGCGTCTTTCCGGGTCTGCGTTTCCTTGTCAACACTATCCACTCGTTTTATGCCTCGAACTCGCCCTCACGAGCTTACCGGCGTGCTCCGCCTTCTGAGCTCGCGGGCACTCTGATGGGCCGCGTGGGAGTCGAACCCACTACCCCTCGATTAAAAGTCGAGAACTCATCCTGATGAGCTTCCGGCCCGGCTGTCACTCGTCACTTGTCACTCATCTCTAGTCATTCATCACTCGTCACTCGTCACTTATCACTCTACACTTCTAATGCTCCGGCCGAGAGTCGAACTCGGATCACGCACTGATCTGGTGCTTGCGAGGTATAAGCTCGCCGCTCTGCCAATTGAGCTACCGGAGCGATTCAAACAACTGGTGCGCCCGTACGGACTCGAACCGTCCTACCACGCTTAAGAGGCGTGTGCTTCGCCATCAAAGCTTCGGGCGCAGTTAATGAGCCTGGCAGGATTCGAACCTGCGTCGATCTGTTTAGAAGACAGATGCCTCATCCTCTAGGCTACAGGCCCAACAAGCGGAGCCGACGAGACTTGAACTCGCACCCTTTCGGTTGACAACCGAACGCGCCACCTTTGCGCCACGACTCCGAAACGACGACGGCGGGACTCGAACCCGCTAACGCAGGATTGAGAATCCTGGTGCGCGACCGCTTTGCATTCATCGTCACAGTGCCAGCGTCAGGACTTGAACCTGCATAGCGCGGTTATCAACCGCGTGCTCTTGCCGCTTGAGCTACGCCGGCTTAAGTCTTCTTAGCGAGCAAAGACGCAAAACTTAACAACAAACAACTGGCTCCGAGGGGAGGCAACGATCCTCCATCTCCGACTTCAGAGGCCGGCATCCTGCCAATTAGACGACCTCGGAGCATAAGGGTCACTTCCACGACAAAGGGCGATCGGAGAGAATCGAACTCTCTAACACTGGCTCCACAGACCAGCCCCGCGCCATTTGGGTTCGACCGCCATAAATCTACTCCCCACTAGCCACTAACCCACTTCGTCAGTATCTCCTGGCAGGGATGGCGAGACTTGAACTCGCTAACAAAGGTTTGAAAAACCTTTCGCGCGACCGCTTTGCATTCATCCCCGTTTCAAAATAACCATGCGGGAGGCGAGACTCGAACTCGCAACAACCCGGGTTTAGGCCGAGCGCGTCTGCCGTTGCGCCACTCCCGCGGCTCGAAGCATTGTAGGCGCGCGTTGTGTCGCCTCGTCGTTTGTTTGAACACCTCGGGCTGTGGACCTCTCCTGGCCCCTTCCTCGTTTATGAGCCGCCCACAAAACCCGACGACTATGAGTCTGCTTCAAACCTCTTGCTTCGAACTGGTAGCGGAGTCCGGAGTCTCACCGGATGATTTTCTGGTTATGAGCCAGACGAGCCTTGTTCCTGCTCCATCTCCGCATCAAGACCGGGCGGTGGGAATCGAACCCACGATGATCGGTTTTGCAGACCGACGCCTTGATCCTCTTGGCTACGCCCGGCTAATTGTTAGTGGCCCGTAGTCAGTAGTTAGTGGTCAGTAGTCAGTAGTTCGCGGGTAACTGTTCGTTACTACGAATACGAACTACGAACTACTGACCACTAACTCCTGACCACGAAGTGCTGGTGGACGGATTCGAACCGTCACGTAAACCGGGTTTGAGCCGGCCACCTCTGCCTAGTTGGGTTACACCAGCAGTTGTTAGTACCGGAGGAGAGATTCGAACTCTCATCAACTGGTTTCTAAGACCAGCGCCTCTGCCAAAATTGGGCTACTCCGGCAAAGAGAACCCGGCAGGACTTGAACCTGCGAACCTCTTGCTTCGGAGGCAAGCGCTCTGATCCACTGAGCTACGGGCTCATCACTCGTCACTCATCACTTACTTATGTGGCGGAGATGACAGGAGTCGAACCTGCACAGGCTTTCACCCGGCGGCTTAGCAAACCGCTGCCATACCGTTAGGCGACATCTCCTCGCGTTAACTCTGGCGGAGGGTGAGAGATTCGAACTCTCACGGGCCGAAGCCCGGCAGTTTTCGGGACTGCTGCAATACCGTTATGCGAACCCTCCGAAATTTTGACAGGAGCGCCCGGATTTGAACCGAAACCGGCGGTTTTGGAGACCGCAATGTGCCAGTTACACCACGCTCCTACTTGAATGCTGAGGAGAGGAATCGAACCTCCGTGGTCACACAGACCAGTGGTTTTACAGACCACCGCCTTTCCACTCGGCCACCTCAGCACAAGAGGACATGCGAGTATTCAGTTTTCAAACAACAAAAAAGCGAAGCCAACCCGAATCTGAACAACAGTTTCGGAAGCGGCTCCGCTCCTAAATTCTCTACGGATTCTTCTTGAGATTTGGGAGCGGGAGGACCGCTCCCGCTGGATCAATGCACGCTTTGGCGATAATCGGAGAACCGTTGTTCTGCCGATTTGGTGGTACCTGTGCTATTCGTGCCGAGCAAGTGCATGCCTAAACATATTGAAGGCGTATTCGGGCGGGCGTCTTGCCCAGAGGACGCGAGTGCACAGCGATGCCACTCCACCGTCAGGTGGCCGGCCGCCGGTATTCTGTTGTGTCCTCTGAGCATCATTGATGAAATCTCCTCGACAACAGTCAAGAAAAGAAACGTTATTCTCCGCGCTTCGGTTCCATGTGTCAACAATTTTTTTGACTGAGTCGCCAGTAAACCTGGCGTCTTGAATGAGAGCATACCTTGTTTGTTCAACGAGCCTCTTGAATCGGGAAAGTTAATGCCTTTTTTCGATTCCCAATCTTCCAGCTTAATAGAATGTTAATTACATTCCTAATTGACACCAACTAGAATATTCATTACACTCGCAGCCGGCTTTTGCGCGCTGGGTTTCATTAACCCGACGCTTCCTCTTAAACAATAACAACCAGTTCCGGCGTGCCGTCCGGGACGCTTGTAAAATAAATAAAATAAATCGAGAACTAAGGAGTCTCTTCCCCCCCTTTAAGTTAGAGTTTTTTCACGCCGAAACCCTAAAGGAGGAATGAACATGTCGACACCAG
>Ga0126382_10000318_pt1 | contig 18395 bp, 19 predicted proteins | sample PanSoiMetPlot_30_FD_92548 | JGI IMG/M metagenome (GOLD analysis project Ga0126382, IMG submission 92548) | Tropical forest soil microbial communities from Panama - MetaG Plot_30 | ecosystem: Environmental > Terrestrial > Soil > Tropical forest > Bulk soil | place: Panama | collected 2016-02-17
CCAGCGGAAGCTCAGGGGACCAAGCTGGAGAGCGATCGCGCCCGGCGAGTGAAACATACGCGTCACTTATACGGCCCGGTCTCCGTGCTGTCAAACAAATCGCACATTTCTGGCCAAATTCGTTGACACTCGTTGCAACGCTTCGGTATCATCAATCGTGCCCCTGCGTACTCCTCTCAGCCGAAACAAAGGAGCCCCGTTTGCCACCACCTAGCTCGATGCCGTCGGTGCTCGACCCGATCCTCCAGGCAGGCCCACTGGCCCGATTCGTCCTGGGGGTTCTTCTGTTCTTCTCGGTGATCTGCTGGGCGCTCATCGTGGAGAAGTGGTGGGAGTTCCGCGCCATCAAGCGCGACTCGAAGGGCTTCACGCGCGCCTTCCGTCAGGGCGGCCGCTTCTCGCTGCTCTACGGCGCCGCGAAAAAGTTCCGCGCGAGCCCGCTGGCCCAGCTCTACTCCGCGGCCGGGCTCGAGCTCTCCACCGTGTACGGCGGCGCGGAGCAGGTCGACGCCGTCCTCGAGGAAGGCGAGGGGCTGCCCCGCGAGGCCATCGACTCCGCCCAGCGCGCCATGCAGCGGGCCACGGAGATCGAGGTCACGCGCATGGAGCGCTATCTCCCCTTCCTCGCCACCACGGCGAGCGCGGCGCCCTTCATCGGCCTCTTCGGTACGATCGTGGGCATCATGGGCGCCTTCCATGGCATCGGGCAGCAGGGCTCGGCCAGCCTCGCCGTCGTCGCGCCGGGTATCTCGGAGGCGCTCATCGCCACCGCGGCGGGCCTGGGCGCGGCCATTCCCGCCGTCATGGGCTACAACTTCTTCGTCAACCGCACCAAGCGCTGGGCGACGGAGATGGACGGCTTCGCCCTCGAGCTGCTGAACACCTTCGCCCGGCCCGCTCCCGCCAAGGTGGCGAGCCGCTAGCCATGGCCTTCAGCGCTGGTGGCGCGGGCAATGGTGGTGGGCGCCGGAGCGTCAGTACCCTCGCCGAGATCAACATCATCCCGCTCGTCGACGTCGTGCTCGTGCTCCTCCTCATCTTCATGCTCACGGCGCCCCTCATGTACCGGGGCATCGACGTGAATCTCCCCAAGACCGCGGGCAAGCCCACGGTCACGGAGGAGCGCATGGAGCTGACCCTGACCAAGGAGCAGCAGATCTACCTGAACGGCAAGCCGCTCGCCCTGGCCGCCCTCGAGCAGACCCTCCGCGACACGTTCAAGAACCGCACCGACAAGACGCTCTATCTCAAGGCCGATCAGGCGCTCCAGTACGGCTTCGTGGTCGAGACCATGGACAAGGTCCGCAAGTCCGGCATCGAGAAGCTGGGGATGGTCACCGAGCCCGTGCGGGGCTCATGAGCGCGCTCAGCGTGGCGGATCGGCTTCCCATGGGCTCGCCACGGTCGACGCCGCGCTGGCGGATCAACCCGACGCCTCCGCCTGCGCCCACGCCCGTCAAGGCGCTGGTCGTGTCGGTCATCGGCCATGCGGCAGTGGTGGCCGTGCTCGTTGCGGTCGCGCTCTCCGGCGTCCTCGCGCGGCCGACTGTGCACGTGGTGAATCTCTTCCCGTCCGTGGCGGCTGTCGGCACCCCGACGGGGAGCCCGGCCGCGCTGCCCTCGCGCACGCCGCCGCCCCTTCCCACGCGCGAGCCCACGCCTCCCCCACCATCGCCGCAGCTCCCCAAGGAGATGCCCAAGCCCGCAGAGGCGTCGCTGCCCTCGCGGAGTGTGATCGCGCGCCCGGGCGACCGCGAGCTACCCCCGACGCGAAGCTCCGCGGACGAGAAGGGCAAGACCGCCGTGGAGCCGACGGCAAAACCCCCGGCCAAGGCCCTCGGCCTTTCGACCGGTTCCACGGTCGGCCAGGGCAGCATGACCCTCGACGTGACCGATTTTCCGCACGCCTGGTACCTGCGCCAGGTGCTCCAGAAGGTCGAGCAGCGCTGGCAGACGCAGGATCGTCCGAACGAGCCTGGGCAGAAGCCCCGCATCTACGTCGAGATCCAGCGCGACGGCTCCATCGCCCCGCCGCGCATCGAGCAGAGCTCGGGCAGCACCTTCTATGACCGCGCTGCCCTCCGAGCCATCTCCGAGGCGAGCCCGTTCCCGCCCTTGCCCTCGGACTGGAACAAGCCCGCACTCCGCGTGCTATTCAACTTCGAGATGAAGCACGGATGATGCGCGTGCCCGTTCTCGCGCGCTGGACGGCGGCCGGCGCCGTCGTCCTCCTCCTCGTGGCAGCCGGCCTGACGCTGCTCCGCCCCAGCCCTGCCCGCTCGCAGAGCCCCGACGTCGAGCTGAACGTCCGGCCGGGGCAGCTCAAGAAGATCAACATCGCCGTCCCCGACTTCACCCTCGTGGGGGGGACGGACGCGCAAAACTGGGCCAAGCGCCTTCCCGGCATCACTGCCGTGGACCTGAACTTCAGCGCGCTCTTCAGCGTCGTGTCGGGCATGCCTCCCCTGCCCAACGGCGGCGCCGAGGTGATGCGGCCACGCCTGGCCGAACTCGCCGCCGCAGGCGCCATGCAGGCGCTCCAGGGTCTCCTCACGGTGCGAGCCGACCGCTATGAGGTGGAGATGCGGCTGTACGATCTCACCTCGCCAGACTTCCGCATCATCGGCACGAAGAAGGTCATCTCCCACGTGTCGGAGCCGCGGCGCGCCGCGCATCGCGTGGCCGACGAGGTGGTGCTGCTGGTGAGCGGGGAGCCGGGGGTGGCCGACACCAAGATCGCCTTCGCGAGCACGCGCTCCGGCGTCAAGGAGCTATACCTGATGGACTACGACGGGGCGGGCGTGGCCCCCATCACCGCCAACAAGTCCATCAACCTGTCGCCGAGCTGGAGCCCCGACTCGCGCTCCCTCGCCTTCACCTCGTATATGAACGGCTATCCGTTCCTGTATCGGGTCTTCCCCTTCGAGCGCCGTCCCGTGCAGCTCCTCGCGGGCTACGCGGGCATCAACTCCTCTCCCGCCTGGAGCCCCGACGGCCGCACGGTGGCCATGACGCTGTCCAAGGACGGCAACCCGGAGATCTATCTCCTCACCGTGGCCACGGGCGCTTTCCGCCGGCTCACCACCAATGTGGCTATCGACACGGAGCCCACCTGGTCACCCACGGGGCGCGATCTCGCCTTCGTCTCGGACCGCTCCGGCGCCGCGCACGTCTACGTGATGGACATCGACGGGGTCAACGTGCGCCGGCTCACCAACGGCGGATTCAACACGCAGCCGCGCTGGTCGCCCAAGGGCGATACCATCGTCTTCACCTCTCGCTTCGCCAGTCATGATCTGTGGGCGATCAACCCCGACGGCTCCAATCTTCGCCGTCTCACCGCCGGCCCCGGCGACAACGAGAGCGCCTCCTGGTCTCCCGATGGTCGCCACCTCATCTTCCAGTCGAGCCGCCAGGGGGCGACGCAGCTCTACACGATGCTCACGGACGGGTCCGAGCAGCAGGTCCTCACCGCCGGGCCAGGACAGGCTTCAAGTCCAGCTTGGTCACCACGGCTTCCGTGATAGGATTGGCCAGCTTGTGTGCTTGTTCACCAAAGCTCGACTAAGGAGGATGTGACGCTATGAAGCAGCCACGGGCTCACGCGTTCCTAGTGGTGCCTCTTCTCGCTCTCACTCTTTTCCTCGTGGGGTGCCCGAAGCGGCCCGCTACTACTGCCGCCGTAGCCCCGGCTCCGAGCGCGCCCGCCGCCGCTCCGGCGCCTGCGCCCGCGCCTGCGCCCGCGCCGGCCACGCCGGCTGCTCCCGCGCCCGCTCCTGCTCCAGCTCCCGCGCCGATGGCGAAGCCGAGCGAGTTCGCGGCGAACCCGAACCTCAAGACGATCTATTTCGATTTCGACAAGTACGACATTCGTCCAGGCGACGCCAAGATCCTCGACGGGAACGCGGCGTGGCTCAAGACGAACGGCGACAACCTCGTGCTGATCGAGGGCAACTGTGACGAGCGGGGCACGGCCGAGTACAACCTCGCCCTCGGCGAGAAGCGCGCGAAGGCGGCCATGAACTACCTCGTCGCGCAGGGCATTCAGGCCAACCGCGTCACCATCATCTCGTACGGCAAGGAGCGCCCGGTGTGCTCGGAGAAGACCGAAGCCTGCTGGGCTCAGAATCGACGCGACAATTTCCTGACGAAGACCCGCTAGCCGCGGGGAGTCGGCCGGGATGCAGACCGTAGTGACCAAGGGGAGCCTCTGGCTCCCCTTGGTCCTTTCTATCGCGGTGGCGGGCTGCGCGAGCGCCACTGACGACAGCACGCAGCAGGAGCTGGCCCAGCTCCGCAAGGACGTCGACGCGCTCAATCTCTCCGCCCATCGCACCCGCGGGGAATCGGAGACGGTGCTGGGCCAGATGGACCGTCGCTCCCGCGAGCAGACCGCGGAGAACACGCGCCAGACGGCGGCCATGAACTCCCGCATCGAGGCCCTGTCCGCCGAGCTCACCCGACTTTCGGCCCGGGTAGACGAGCTCAACCAACGGCTCGACAACCTGAGCCGGTCTGGTGGGTCGAGCCCGGGCGGGAGCGGCAGCTCGGGAGAGAGCGGATCGAGCGGCCGGTCCACCCCCGTGCCCACGCCCACGCCGGGGGCACCGCGATCGTCCAACGACCCGGGCGCCGAGGAAAGCTACAAGGCCGCGTACTCGGACTTCACCAAGGGTAACTACTCGTTGGCCGTCGCCGAGTTTCGGGAGTTCGTGCGCCGGTTCCCGGATTCGCCGAAGGTCGACAGCGCGCAGTACTGGATCGGCGAGTGCTACTTCAACATGGGGCGGGCGGCGGCTTCGGCGGGGCAGAGCGAGCGATCGCGCGAAGCCTTGGAGCGGTCGGTGCAAGAGTTCCGGAAGGTCTTCGTGAACTATCCGAACGGAAGCCAGGTGCCGACGGCCCTCTACAAAGAGGCGCTGGCCTTGGTGGAGCTCAAGCAGCCGAAAGTCGCGCAGGCGAGACTGCAATACATCGTGGACAACTTCCCGCAGTCGGAGGAGGCGCCCCTCGCCCGCGAGCGCCTGAAGAGCCTGGGCGAGTAGCCCGCTTAGGGGCCGTCGCTTTCCTGATCGTCTCCTTCCCCCTCGTGCGTCTCGGTGGAGTTGAAGACCCAAATGACCGTAACGCCGGGGTCGCGACTCGAGTACACCATGACGCTGCGGCTCGGATCATCCGCCGACACGTCCTGCACGTTCACCTGAGAGGCGAAGGCTGCCTCGTCGGCAGGCCAAAAGGAGAAGGTCACTACGAGGATGGCGAGGAGAACGGCGCCGAAAGCCAGCCGTGGATGCCCCCAGACCGGCTTCCAGAAGGGCACCCACCACGACTCGCGAACGGGCTTGGGCTCTTCCGTCACAATGCGGGTGCGCACGGGCGGCCAGAAGCCCGACCAATCCGGCTCGGCCACCCCGGAGGCGGCCTCACGGACCAGCGTACGCAGGCGAGTCAGCTTCTCGAAGGCGGTGCGGCAGGTAGGGCAGCCGGGAAGATGCGAGGTGACCAGGCGAGTCGCGCGGGGAGCGAGAGCGCCGTCGGCATGGCGCTCGAGACGGCGTCGAACTACTGCGCACCGCACGCTCCACATGTCCGGCAGTATACCTCCACGTACTTGGACGTCGGCCCTCCCTTGATTATTTGCGTCGGGAACCTTAAGGTCACGTCGTGGAAACGCCCGTAACGCTTGACGTTCGTGACGGTTGCCGACTCGAGGCCCGCCTCGCATTGCCCGGCGGCGCCCGAGCCGGGCTCGTCGTCTGCCACCCCCACCCCCTCTACGGCGGGGACATGGACAACCCCGTGGTCGTCCGCACCGCGGAGGTCGCCCAGGGCCTGGGCGTCGCGACCCTCCGCTTCAACTTCCGGGGCGTGGGCGGGTCGACGGGGAAGCACGGCGGAGGGGAGGCAGAGCAGGACGACATCCTGGCCGCTTTGGCCGCGCTCGCTGAAAGGCTGCCGCCACGGGGCGCCGTCGGCCTCGCCGGCTACTCCTTCGGCGCCTGGGTTTCCGCCGGGGTGGTCGCCGCGGGTGCCGCCGTTCCTGCCCTGGCCCTCCTAGCGCCCCCGCTCGGCATGCGCGATCTCGACTTCCTGGCCCGGGTACCTGATCCGACGCTGCTCGTTGCGGGTACGCGCGATCAGTACTGCCCGGTGGAGGCCCTTCGGGAGGTCGGCCGGCGGCTCGGCACGGAGCCCGAGATCATCGAGGGCGCGGAGCACTTCTTCTTCGGCAAGCTCTACCCACTAGGCGAGTCGGTAGAGCGCTGGCTACGAAGGTGGGCCCTCGAGCATCCGCCCCATCACGCTGACCTCTAGGCCGTCGAGAAGGGTCCAGATGCGAGGCGCCGCCCGAAGGCTGCACGCGAGGCGTATTCCCTGTACATAGAGCGTGCAGCCGAGGGAGGCAACGAAGCAGATGGGCCCTTATCGGCGGCCTAGAGGCGTTCGCGGGGGAGGCGGGCTGGTGTGGCCGTCCCCGCGGAGAGAATCACCCGGATCCCTTCCTCCACGGTGAGCCCGGTGGTGATCACATCCTTCCGCGGCAGCATGATCACGTCGCCCAGGTAGAGGTTGTTGGTGGGAACGAAGACGGTGACCATCTCGCGCTTGCCCGCCGGCGTCTCCACCACGACCTCCGAGGTGACGAACCCGAAGACGTACTCGCCCTCGCGAGGATGCTCGGCGAGGACGACCGCCTTGAAGGACTGCCGCTTCTCCGGGGAGAAGGACTCGATGAGCTGCTTGATGGAGGGATAGATGCTGCGGAAGATGGGCACCCGCGTGAAGAGCAGCTCGATCCGGACGAGGATCCGCCGGCCCACCACGTTGGTGGCGATGGTGCCCATGACGAGAACGAGCACCACCGCGGTGAGGAAGCCCAGCCCAGGGATGCGGCGGCCGAACAGGCGCTCGTACCCCGGGGAGAAGAACTTGTCGATGGCATCCCAGAAGACGTAGAGGAGCCACGAGCTCGCGATGGCCGGGACAGTGACGAAGAAACCCGTGATGAAGCGGACCTTAATCCAGTTCCGGAGCGAACCTGACATGGTCTGGCCATGACACCATACGGGTCAAGGCAAGTCAACAAACGGGGGCTCCCGCCCGCCGCGCCGACCAAAGGTCCCCGCGACTAGCCTCGTCCCATGGCGCGGAGGAAGTCCGACATCGTGGGAAAGCGCATCATGGGATTCCGTCGCTTCTCGTCGCCGATAGTGGTGGCGGTGCCGCCGTAGTTGTGACCGGGGAAGACCACCGTCTCGTCGGGGAGGGCCCCGAGGCGCGTCGTGAGCGAGGTGTACATCTCCTCGGGATCGCTCCCCGGCAGGTCGGTGCGCCCGCAGGAGCGGATGAACAGCGTATCCCCGGAGATGAGGCGGCCGTCCACGAGGAAGCACTGCGAGCCGGGAGTGTGCCCCGGCGTGTGGACGAAGGTGATCGTCCGCTTCCCCACCTGAAGCGTGTCGCCCCCGCTCACCTTGACCAGATCGGAGCCGTAGCCGCGCAGGAACTCGCGCTCCGCGGCGTGCACGTAGACCTTGGCCGGGGTGCGCTCGAGGAGATCCACGATACCGGGGATGTCATGGCCGAAGAGATGGCCGCCCACGTGATCCTGATGCGTGTGGGTGACGAGCACGCCGCCCAGGTGCATGTCGTCGGCCGCGACTTGCGCGAGGATGGCGTCGATCTCCCAGGCGGGATCGACCACGATGCACTCGCGCGTCTCGGGGTCGCCGATGAGATAGACGAAGTTCTGCATCGGCCCCATCTCCATCTGCCTCAGGTAGATCGTGTCGGTCGGCATCGGTCCTCCTCCGCCCCCGCTCTACCCCGGGATGTCGGTCGGCGCCTTGCGGATGTCGTCAAGGGTTTTGGCCTCGACGGCGTAGATGGCGGGCGGCAGCTTGCTGCGCACGTAGGCGACCTTGTCGTCCGTGCGTCCCACGGTGAGGTTGGCTACCTCACTCCCGTCCGCCTTGAGGACGGTCACCTCGATCTCCGGCTTGTCGAGTCCGTAGCGCGCCGGATCGGCGCCGTCGGGGGAGGCGATCTCCTTCCACTTGAGCGCGCGCAGGGCGAGGAGGAGGCTCGTCACCTTGAATTCCTTTGCGGGAGCCTTAGTGGGCTCGAGCACCTGCCAGTCGTCCTGGCCCTTGCGCTCGAGGAGGAGTCGCTTCGCCCCTACCGTCACGCGGATGCGCTTGACGTCCTTCATGTCGAAATCGCCCACCACCGTCTTGTCGCGCAGGTCCGTGGCCGTCTTGGCCATCTCGCGCACGTCCTTGGCGTCGACCATGACCACGGGGCCTGTTCCCTCGGGCGCGGCCACGCCCGTGACCTCACCCCCGCGCACGGTGTTGGAGAGGCCGAGGAGCAGGACCTTCGCGTCCTTGACGCCTTCCTCCCAAATCCGCACCGTCACGTCGGGCTTGGCCAGATAGCGCGCGATCCCCGCCGCCGTCTCGTCGAGAAACGCAGAGGCGCGCAGGTCGCGGATCCTCCACAGGAGCCCATTGACCGCTCCCGCATCGGCCTTGAGTGCCTCGGGCGCGGTGATCTTCCAGTTGACCCCGTCGCGCTCGATGGTGACCTTGCCCCCCGTGCTGTCGATCTCCACGCGGTTCACCTTGTCGTAGGCGTATGGAAAGACCGTCTTGTCGCGGGCCATGGCCACCGTCTTGGGTACCTTGTCCCAGGCCTCGGACGGCACCAGGAGCACCTCGCTGTCGCCTTCGCGCTGGACGTAGACGCCCTTCTTGTCCGCGTCCGCCTTGCCGACGAGGATGGTCTTGGCGGTGCGGTCCTTGTCCTTGCCGAGCCACAGCGTGAGCTTCGAGGGCTTGTCGAGCCCATAGGTCGCGGGCGCTTTCGGCGCGGTCTCGAACTCCTTGATGCGGGCGGCGGCCAGCCGCTCGAGCATGTCGCTCACGAGATCAGCGTCCGCGCGATAAGGGCCGGGGCGGGCTATCTTCCACTTGCCGCCTTCCTCGGGCTCGAGGGTCATGCGCGAGCCGTCGCCCAGATCGAGATCGATCGCCGTCACGTTCTTGCGGTCGAAGGCCACCAGCGTCTTGTCGCGGAAGTCCGCCACGGGCCGCGCGGTATCGCGAGCCACGGACTCGCCGAGGGCGACCACGGCGGGCTTGCTCCCCTCGCGCGCGTACACCCACACTCCCGTGGGATTCTTGCCGCCCACGGTGAGGGTGAGGGGTTTGGCCTGTCCCTTCACGTCGAGGGTGACGGTGGCGGCGGGCGGCTCCAGCCCGAAGTCGGCGAGCTTGGTCGGGTTGGCCTCGATCTCGCGATCCACGCGCGCGGTGGTGAGGTCGGTCAGCACCTCGTTCGCCACGCCCCCGTCGGCCCGCGTCTTCACCGGCTCGACCATCTCCCAGCTATCGCCCGCCCGCTTGAGCTTGATGGTGTCGTCCTTGCGGGTGATGGTGAAGCTCTCCACGTCCTTGGAATCGACCGTCCACAGCCGCCCCCTGGCGCTCTCCGCCTTCTCACGCTTGGGAGCGAGCCACTGATTGTCCACGAAGAGGAAGCCGCCCAAACCGGCCACGAGAACGGCGAGGACGACGAGCGTTTTCCAGCTCATGGCGGGGCGGCTACTTGGAGCGGCGGCGACGCACCACGAGCACGATGCCGCACACCATCACCGCGCCCGGAATCACTACCATGGAGAGCCAGAGGATGGCGTTCTTCTGCGCTTCCGTGGCGAAGATGGGGTTCTGGCGCGGATCCTTCGGGCGCACCGCGATCTCGTCTTCTTGCCCGGCGAGCCACGCCACGATGTTGAGGAAGAGGTCCCGATTGCCCTGGAAGCCGAGCGCTTGGTTCGACGCGAGGGTCGAGGTGCCGAGCACGACGAGGCGCCCCTTGGGCTTCTTGCTCTCGTCCGCCTCCGCCTGCCCCGCGGTCTTGGGCCCCGGCGTCGGCTCGATGGTGACGGCGACGAGCACGGGCACCGGTCCCGGCGTGTCGGTGGCATCGCGGCTCGCCGGCTCGCCCTTGCGCAGGCCCGCGAGATTGGTCTCGCCCCACGACTCGGGGCTGGTCTTGGCCAGCGTGGTCACCGTCACGCCCTTGGGCGGGGTCTGGGCCGGCGAGACCGAACGCGTCAGAGGAAAGCCCGTCATCACTTTGGCCATGTCCTTGGTGATGGGATGCTGCTCGTACTGCATCACCAGCGGCACCTCGGGTCCCACGCCGAGGAGACGGCCGATCGGGCTCGGCTCCACCACGAGGTCCTGTCCGAGCGTCACGCCGTACTTGGCGAGATATTTGGCGAGCCCGTCGGCCTGCAGGGGGTCGGCCATGATCAGCACGTGGCCGCCCTGGGCGAGGTACTCGTCGATGGCGCCCAACTCGGGGGGCAGAAGATCCGTCCTGGGCCCGGGTACGACGACCACCGCGGCATCCGCGGGAATCTTCCCCGTGCGCGCCAGCTCGAGGTCCTTCACGGTGTAGTTCGCCTTCTCAAGCTGCTCCTTTGCCTGGCTCATTCCCGTGCGCTCGGCGCTCGAGATGTCGCGCTCGCCGTGCCCCTTGACGAAGTAGACGATGGGATTGCCCGGGCGGGTGACCTTGACGAGGGCGTTGGTGAGCCGCTCCTCCTCGGCGTCCAGCACCTTCTCGGACTTCTCGCCGGACTGTAGTACAAGGGTGCCGTAGCTCTCCACCCCATAGCGACGGGCCAGGCCTGGCGAGCGGTCCGGATCCTCCATGCGAAAGGTGAACTTACCGTTGGAGGCCTGAGCGTACTGCTTCAGCAGATCCTCGGCGGTGCGCTTGCCCGGCGTGTCCGAGCGGAAGAAGCCGATGACCTCCACGGGCGCCTTGAGGGCCTTGAGAAGCTTCACCGTCTGCGGCGAGAGGCTGTGACGCTTATTCTCGGTGAGGTCCCAGCGCGCGTTGTAGCGCAGGGACACCGCGTTGGCGAGGACGGCCACGCCGAGGGCCAGCACGATGAGCAGCGCGGCGCTGGCTCCGTAGCGCGTCCCACGACGCCCCAGGATCGAGGCGCCCTCCCGCCAGTTGAGGGCGAGGGTGATCACGAGGAGAAGAGCGGCCAGGATGAGGAATGCCACGCGGAGCTTGATGAGCCACGGCACGAAGAGGACGAGGGCCGCCGCGGCCAGGAGGCAGATCACCACCCCCCACAGCCCCCAGCGCTTGAGGAGCGTCATCGGCTTAGCCGCGCCACCGCTTGGACTCGAGGGAGCGGAGGGTGAGGAAGAGGGCAAAGGCGATCACCGTGAGGTAGTACACGAGGTCCTTGGTGTCGATGACGCCCTTGGCGAAGCCGTCCATGTGCTCGATGATCGCCGTCTGCTGCACCACGGTGCGGAGGGGACCCTGCGCAGAGTCCGCGAACCAGCCGAGGAGCCACAGTGCGAGGAGCACCCCGAAGGTGCCGAACCCCGCCACGATCTGATTCTCCGTGGTCGAGGAGATGAAGAGCCCGACGGCGAGGAAGGCACCCCCGATGAGGAGGAGGCCGAGGTAACCCGTGAGCACCGCCCCCCACTCGATCCGGGTGAACCAGGCTACGGTGGCGGGATAGAAGAGCGTGACGATGAGGATGAAGACGTATAGGGTGAGCGCGGCGAGGAACTTGCCCGCGAGCACCTCGCCGTCGCGTAGCGGATAGGTCAGGAGCAGCTCCATGGTGCCCGCGCGCTTCTCCTCGGCGAAGAGGCGCATGGTCAGCATGGGGATGAAGAAGAGGAGCACCACCGCCATGTTGTAGGTGAGCGGGCGCAGGATGTTCTCGGTAGCGTTCAGCCCCTGCCCCATCATCTGGGGCTGCATGGCCGCCCGCATGGAGAACTCCGCGTACTGGATGAAGGACGGCGCGAAGAAGAAAGCCGCGATGAATAGAAAGAAGGTGGCCACGGCGTAGGCCACGGGAGAGCCGAAGTACAGCCGCATCTCCTTCTTGAAGATGGGCACCCACCCCATCAGGGGGTTTCCTGCACGCTCTCGACGATCTGGGGAGCGTGCTCCTCGCCCGCGACCACGCGGATGAACACTTCCTCCAGCGAGAGGCCGAGGGTGTGCAGCTCGAGGAGCTCCCACCCGCGCGCCGCCACCAGCCGCGTGAGATCGCCGCGCACGTCGCGACCCCGCGGCGACTCGACCAGGAAGCGCGCCGCGCCGTCGGCGGACACCGTGGCGTCCACCCCGGTGACGCCGGGCACGGCTTTGAGGGCGGCGGCCACCGCTTCCGACGGCCCGCCGATCTCCACCTCGATCCTGGCGGCGGGAAACACCTGCTGCACCAGCTCCGACTGTGTCCCCTGAGCTACGATGCGGCCGCGGTTGATGATGATGATGCTGTCGCAGACCATCGACACTTCCGGAAGGATGTGCGTGGAGAGGATCACCGTGTGCTGGCCGCCCAGCGACTTGATGAGGGCGCGGATCTCCGCGATCTGGCGCGGGTCGAGGCCGATGGTCGGCTCGTCGAGGATCAACACCTCGGGATCGCCGAGGAGGGCCTGGGCGAGCCCTACGCGCTGGCGGTAGCCCTTGGAGAGCTTGCCGATGAGCCGATGTTGCATGTCCGCGATGGCGCAACGGTCCATCACGTCGGCGACCTTGGAGCGGCGGAGGCCGCGCGAGACGCCCTTGGCCTCGGCCACGAAGTCCAGGTACGCGGCCACGGGCAGATCCCCGTAGAGGGGAGCGTTCTCGGGCAGGTAGCCGATGCGACGGCGCACTTCCAGGGACTGGCTGAACACGTCGAATCCCGCCACGGTGGCGCGCCCGCCCGTGGCCGCCATGAAGCACGCGAGGATCTTCATGGTGGTGGACTTGCCTGCGCCGTTGGGGCCGAGGAATCCGACGATCTGTCCCTTGTCGACGTTGAAGGACACGTCGTGGATGGCCGTCACCGGCCCATAGCTCTTCGTGAGGTGGTCAGCCTGGATCATGGGATTGGTTGCGTAGCCGCCCGGACCATCGCGCAGTATATCACACGGCTCAGAAGAGACCCGTGATCGTCCCCTGCGCCGTCACGTCCACGCCCTCCGCGTTCGGCTTGCGGGGCAGTCCGGGCATGGTGGTGATGTCGCCCGCCTGCGCCACGAGAAAGCCCGCGCCCGCGGAGATGCGCACGTCGTTCACGGTGACGCGGAAGCCGCGCGGCCGGTTGAGCAGCGTGGGATCGTCGGAGAGCGAGCGCTGCGTCTTGGCCACGCACACGGGCAGGCGGCCGTAGCCGAGGCTCTCCGCCTGCGCGATCTGGCGATCCGCCTTCTTGGGATAGTCGACGCCGTCGGCGCCGTAGACGCGCGTGGCGATGGTCTCGAGCTTCTCCTTGATCGGCGCGTCGAGCGGATAGAGCGGGGTGAAGGCGGAGCGCTCGGACTCGAGCAACTTGACGAGACCGCGGGCGAGGTCTTCGCCACCCGCTCCCCCTTGCCCGAAGACGTCGGCGACGTAGGCGGACACGCCAAGAGCGGCGCAGCGATCCAGCACCGCCTTGTACTCCGTCTCGGTGTCCGTCGGGTAGCGGTTGAGCCCGATCACGAGCGGCACTTTGAACTGCCGCACCGCCTCCACGTGCGCCTCGAGGTTGTCGAGACCGCGCACGAGCGCCTCCACGTTCTCCTTGCCCAGCTCGGGCACGGGAATCCCGCCGTGGTACTTGAGCGCCCGCACCGTGGCCACCACCATGGCCGCGTCGGGACGGAGGCCGGCCAGCCGGCACTTGATGTCGAAGAACTTCTCGGCGCCGAGGTCGGTGGCGAAGCCGGCCTCGGTGAGACAGATCTCACCGAGCTTGAGGGCCATGCGCGTGGCGACCACGGAGTTGCAGCCGTGGGCGATGTTGGCGAACGGACCGCCGTGGACGAGGGCGGGCGTGCCCTCCATGGTCTGGACCAGGTTGGGATGGATGGCGTCCCGCAGGAGCGCGGCCATGGCGCCCGTGACCTTGAGCTGGTCAGCGAGAACGGCGGCGCCGTCCGGCTTCAGCGCCACCACCATGCGCCCGAGCCGCGTCTTGAGATCGGGCATGTCCTCGGCCAGGCAGAGGACGGCCATGATCTCCGAGGCCGAGGTGATGTAGAAGCCGCCCTCGCGCGGCACGCCATCCATGCGGCCGCCCAGGCCCACCACCACTTCGCGCAGGGCGCGGTCGTTCACGTCGAGGACGCGCCGCCACAGCACTTGGCGCACGTCCATGCCGAGGCCGTTGCCGTGATGGAGGTGGTTGTCCACAGCGGCAGCGAGGAGATTGTGGGCGGAGGTGATGGCGTGGAAGTCGCCCGTGAAGTGGAGGTTGATGTCCTCCATGGGCACGACCTGCGCGAGACCCCCGCCCGTGCCGCCGCCCTTCATGCCGAGGGTGGGCCCGATGGACGGCTCGCGGAGGGCGATCACGGGCCGCGCGCCGATGCGTGCGAGGGCCTGGCCGATGCCGATGGTCATGGTCGTCTTGCCGTCGCCGGCTGGGGTAGGCGTGATCGAGGAGACGACCACGAGCTTGCCGTCCGGCTGGTCGCGGCGGGCGGCCAGAGCGGACAGGAGCAGTTTGGCCTTGTCGCGCCCGTAGGGCAGCCATTCCTCCACCCCGAGTCCCAGCTCGTGGGCGATGTCAGTGATCGGTCGGGTCGAGGTCGGCATCCGGCATGATCTCCTTGAGCCAATCGGGCACGGCGATCATCTTGGAGGTGGTGGGATCCCAGCAGGCATGGCGCGTGTAACCAGTGGCTACGAGCTCGCGCGCCTCGTTTCTGATCTCGTACGAGAAGGTGAAGCTCGCCCGCTTGCGCTCGCTGATCCGCGACGAGACCTCCAGGAGATCGTCGAGCTTGGCGGGTTTGATGTACTTCACGAACGCCTCGACCACCGGCATGTGCACGCGACGATTCACCTCGGACATCGGCAGGTGCTTCTCACGCAGGTACTCGACGCGGCCGACTTCGAAGTAGGTCAGGTAGTTACCGTAGTAGACAACCGACATGGTGTCGGTGTCCTTGTACCGGACACGAATCCGGGTGAGCGAGGGCATCGATCGAAGATCGTACCATCACCGCCGCGGATCTGGTGACGGCCGCGGGCGTCAGACGTCTACGCGCTCCTCCGAGATGGGCTTGCGCGCCTTCATGTTGAAGCGCCCGTCGTAGATCGGGCGGCCCTGGGTCGTCGGCCCCTGGTACTGGCAGAAGAGCATGAGCCCGCCCGTCGCCGTGGAGAGCGGCGGCTCCGAGTGCGGGTCGGGATAGAAGAGCATGGTGCCGGGGCCATAGGTCGCGTCCCCGATCTCGAACTGGCCCTCGAGGATGTACCAGACCTGAGCGAAGTCGTGCTGGTGGAACGGGTGGTGCGAGCCGGGGTCGTAGCGGACGAGGCCGGCGTTGGGCTCCGTCGGCCGCTCGGGCCGCGGATGAAAGAGCATCTTGCTCCACTGCCCTGGCCAGCGGAGCGTCTCCCACGGCCGGTCATCGGCGTGGACCGCTTCCATGTTTTGGTGCCGCTTCTCGACGGTGTCGCTCATCTCGTCCTCCCCGAGGTCAGAGGTTAGAGGTACTGTCCGTAGCGGATTTTTTCGACCATCTCGCGGATGCGCCGATACCCGTCGATCTGATGCAGGAGATCCTGCGTGGTGACGAGGCCGGCGTCCCGGCCCTGCCCCGCCGCATGCACCTTCTGCTCCAGGGCGCGACCGAGGATCTCCGAGATCTCCGCGCCGCTCATGCCACCCATGGGAGGCAGCACCGAGCGGTAGTCGATGTCGGCGAAGAGGGTGCGCCCCGCCGCCGTCTCGGCGCGCTTGCGAGCCAGCTCCAGGATCTCTTGCTGCCCCGCCCCGTCCGGTAGCGGCACCTCCACCAGCCGATCGAGGCGGCGCGGCCCCACCAGCGAGGAGTCGACGGAGTCGGGACGGCTGGTCGAGCCGATCACGAGGAGACTCGAAAAGTCCTCGAGCTCGTCGAGCTTCTCGCAGAGCGCCACCCCCAGACGTGCCGCCGCCTCGCGCGCCGGCGCCGGAGGGAGGAGATGCTCGAGGGAGAGGGCATTGGCTTCGTCGAGGAAGACCACGCCCCGGCCCTGGTCTTTGGCCACGGACAAGATCTCCGGGAGGAGCTCTCCCGTGTTCGGCCCGAACTTCGAGGTGAGGTTCATGAGCTTCAGGTGATAGAAGACAGCGGCCGTCTCCCTGGCCAGGGCGCGGGCGAGCATGGTCTTGCCCGTGCCGGGCGGGCCGTAAAGGAGCACGCCCTTGGGCGGCTGGATCCCCCACTTGCGGTAGAGCTCGGGATCGGTCAGAGCGGTGCCGAAGCTCCGCACGACGGCCTTGGCCTCGCGCAGCCCGCCGATCTGCGCGAAGGTCGTCTCGGGTGCCACCTGCACCAGCACCCGCCCCGTCAGATTGCCGTACTTCTCCCCGAGCTTCGTGAAGACGTCGTCGATGCGACGTTGGATCGCCCATTGCTGACTGGCCGCGTTCGCGAGCGGAAGCGATCGGCCAGAGCTTGTCTCGTCGGCGGCCATGAGCCTAGATGCGAGGCGCCTCGGGCGCGGGGAGGACCTCGGACTTGTCGAAGACCCGATCCTCCACGAGGACCGGGGCCTTCGCGCGAATGGCCAATGCGATGGCGTCCGACGGCCGCGAGTCGAGCTGCATCTCGCGGCCGCTCGCGTCGAGGACCACGGTGGCGTAGTAGATGCCATCCCGGAGGTCGGTGACGATCACCTTGGTTACCGTCACCTTGAGCCGACCGAAGAGGGTGAGGAAGAGGTCGTGAGTCAGCGGGCGCGGCGGCACGCGATTCTCGAGGGGGAAGGCGATGCCCGTGGCTTCCGCGGCCCCGATGCCCATGGCGAAGCTCCGCTTGTCGCGCTTGCCCTGGAGGACGATCGCCGGGTGCTGCCCGCTCGGATCCACGAAGAGCCCGACCACCCGCGCCTCCTGAGGGCCCGTGGCGGGCGGCGTCTGGGCGGGCAGATGCGCGGGCGACGTCACCAGCAGCGCCACCGCGAGCAGCGGCAGCGCGATTCTCGACGCGCGTGAGAGTATCGCCATCATCGTCCTCCTCGCGAGGCTGAGCGCGCCCGCAGTATCCGGCCCGGGTAGGAGCAAGTCAACTCGCGGGGACCAGCTCGCCGGTCGGGCTCGCGCGCAGGCGGAAGGACAGGGCGAAGCCCGCGATGATGATCACGGTGAGCGCGCTCCACATGACGCGGTAGCCGAGCCAGTGAGCGATGTGACCGAACACCACCGCGCCCACGGCATTGCCCACGAGAAACATCGCGCTGAAGATGCCCACCGCGCCGCCCCGCCGCCGCTCCGGCGTCACGTCCATGAGGAGAGTAGCCAGGGCGGGATAGAGGAAACCGTGGGCGCCGCCCGCCAAGAGCCCCGTGAGGAAGAGGAAGGGCACCACGGGGAAGTTGAAGCGCGGTCCTGGGAAGAAGGCGAGGGCGACCAGGAGGCCCGCCGAGCACGCCATGATGAAGAAGCACGGCACGATCACCTCGCGGCGCCCGCGCGTATCGATCAGGTTGCCTCCGACCACGCGCACGCCCACCGCCGCGATGGCATACGCGGTGTAGAAGAGGCTGATGCTGTGCACGCCCAGGCTGTCGCCGAAGGTCGGCAGGAAGGTGAACATGACCCCGGTGCCGAGACCGAAGAAGAACGCCAGCGCCATGTGCATCTGCATGATGTCGGCGATGCCCTCGCGGAGCGACTCGAGGCCTGGCCCCGTCCCCATGTGGGGTGAGCGAATGCCCAAGGTGCGGAGCACGAGGAAGGCCGCGGCGGCGGCGAGGAGGGTGGAGAGGGTGAAGAGCCAGCTGAAGCCCAGGCGGCGCACCACGAGCTCGCCGATGAGCGGAGCCAGCGCCGTGCCGAGGAAGCCCGACACGCCGTAGATGCCGAGGGCCCAGCCGCGGCGCTCCACGGGGACGAGCTCGACCACGTGCATGTAGTTCGCCACGAAGAAGGCGGAGAAGCCGATCCCCTGGACCGCGCGCAAGAGGGCGAGCAGCGGGAGAGAGAAGAGCACGAGGAAGCCGATGGAGGCGAAGAGGAGGAGGGCCACGCCCAGGAGCATGAAGAAGCGGCGGCCCATCCGATCGAGCCAGAGACCGATGAGCGGCTGGCAGATGATGCCCGCCGCACTGTACATCCCCTGCACGAACCCGATCTCCGCCTCCGTGCCGCCCAGTCGCTGGATGTAGAGCGGCAGGAGGATGAGGCAGCTCAGGCTCGACATGAACACGAAATTGGTGAAGGTCGCCCGCGCGAAGGGTCCGCTGGCGACGAACTCGAGCCCGCGGATCACGGACGTTGCGGCCCGCTTTCTCCGAGACGTAAGATAACCGGGATCATGACGAGGGCCGCCATCGCTCGCGCTCACTCTAGCATGCAGACAGAGCCG
>Ga0126382_10000319_pt1 | contig 18351 bp, 16 predicted proteins | sample PanSoiMetPlot_30_FD_92548 | JGI IMG/M metagenome (GOLD analysis project Ga0126382, IMG submission 92548) | Tropical forest soil microbial communities from Panama - MetaG Plot_30 | ecosystem: Environmental > Terrestrial > Soil > Tropical forest > Bulk soil | place: Panama | collected 2016-02-17
CCCGGCACACACGGGGCCGGCCACGCAAGTCGGCTGTAGTCGACTTGCGCGAGATTAGCGCCGATCTCGGGTAAACCCGAGATCGGTGGCTGGCCCGAGCATGAACCTTGCTGTGCTTCGTGCATTTGCGCCTCGGGCAGCTGCACAATCCTATCCAAAATTTAATCCGGAAAGCCCCGGCAGCATTGCGGTCCGCTGGAACTGGCATGTGTCGTCGCGAGTTCCCTCACAAATCATTGTGCGCCGTTTCAGGCCGCCGCTGACCCGAGGAGACTGCCCATGGTCTCGACCGATTTCCCTCTCAGCGCCCTCCCCGCGTCCGAGCACCAGGTCCAGCTGCGCCGTGCCGTGATCGCTTCCACGATCGGCACCGCCATCGAGTGGTACGATTTCTTCCTCTACAGCACCGTGACGGGGCTCGTCTTCGCGAAGCTCTTCTTCCCGAACTCCGATCCGTGGGTCGGCACGCTCGAGGCATTCGCGATCTATGCGGTGGGCTTTGTCGCGCGACCCGTGGGCGCGGCGATCTTCGGCCACTACGGCGACCGCATCGGACGCAAATCGACGTTGATAGCGACGCTGCTGCTGATGGGACTCGCCACCTTCGCCGTGGCGCTGGTGCCGACCTACGAGAGCATCGGCATCTGGGGCGCCGTCCTCCTCACCGTCCTGCGTTTCATCCAGGGCGTCGGTGTCGGCGGCGAATGGGGCGGCTCGGTGCTGATGTCGATGGAATGGGCCCGCACCAATCATTCGCGCGGCTTCATCGCGTCCTGGCCGCAGTTCGGCGTACCCTGCGGACTTTTCCTCGCCAACCTCGCCGTCCTGGCATTCAGCCAGATGTCCGGCGAGCAATTTCTCGCCTGGGGCTGGCGCGTGCCGTTCCTGCTGAGCCTGCTGCTCGTCGGCGTCGGACTCTACATCCGCCTCGGCATCTTCGAGACGCCGGTCTTCGCCAAGCTTCTCGCCGAGCGCAAGGTCGAGCGCACGCCGATACTCGAGGTGATCAAGCGCCATCCCAAGGAGATCATGCTGTCGGCTTTCGCACGCATGGGCGAGCAGGCGCCGTTTTACATCTTCACGGCTTTCATCTTCTCCTATGGTATCGGCTCGCTGCACGTGTCGCGCGATTTCCTGCTCACGGCGGTGCTGACCGCGTCGGTCTTGTCCTTCTTCTCGATTCCGTTCTTCGGGCATCTCTCCGATCGGATCGGGCGCAAGCGCATGTATATGGCCGGCGCCGTCGTGACCGGCGTTTTCGGCTTCGTCTATTTCGGCATGCTGGATACCGGCCTCGCAACGGTCATCTTCCTCGCGATCGTGTTGTCGCTGATACCGCACGACATGATGTACGGCCCGCAGGCAGCGCTCATTGCCGAGAGCTTCACCGGCCGGTTGCGCTACAGCGGCTCCTCGCTCGGCTACCAGCTCGCCTCCGTCATTGCCGGCGGCCCGGCGCCGCTGATCGCAACCTGGTTGTACGGCAGATATCATTCGTCGCTTGCGATCGCGGTCTATATCGCGGTCTGTGCCATGCTCAGCCTGATCGCGACCGCGCTGATGACCGACTACACTGGCAAAGACATCAGCGGCGAATACAAATAGTGACGGGCTCGCGGCTGATTGAATCCGCCGCGGCGACACCCTAGAGCGCATCCCAATTGGGTCGAATCGGGATGCGCTCTGGATTCTTTGTTTGGCGCATGTGCCTTTTCGGAAAACCGGTTTCCACTCTTCCGGGGACATGCGCTAGAAGCTTGGTTTGCGCGACCAAGCGGGGTGCCCAAAACAGGCACCCAAGGAGCATCCATGACGTCCGCGACCGAGAGCCAGCAAACGCCGCCCCAGCTGATCGACGCCAAGACGTTCTGGCGCGTGCTGGGCGAGCGCGCCATCGGCGCCACCATCGTCACCGCACGCGGCGCGGACGGCCCGGCCGGTTTCCTGGGCTTGTCGGCGACGCATGTCTGCGCCGATCCGCCGACCATGCTGGTGTCGATCGACCGCAAGACGTCGGCGCTCGCCGCGGTGCTGCACAGCCGCCATTTCGCGATCAACTATCTCGGTCGCGACGGGCAGGCGGTCGCCGACGCGTTCGGCGGCAGGACGGCCGCCAAGGGTGCCGACCGTTTCGAGCCCGGACGTTGGGGGACCCTGACCACCGGCGCGCCGGTCTTCAACGACGCGCTCGGCGTGCTCGATTGCGTCCTGGAGCAGACCATCGAGCATCACGCGACCACGATCGCCATCGGCCGCGTGGTCGAGGTGATCGCGCGCGGCAGCGGCGATCCGCTGGTCTATTTCCGCGGCGGCTTCTTGAAGATCTGACCGAACCGGCCGGCGAACGCGCTACTCCGCCGCCACCTGCGCGGGCGCGATGAACTGCGACACCCATTTCTGGCGGCGTTTCACGTTGTGCCGGTACATCGCCTCGAACTCGTCGGGCGGGAACGAATGCGTCGACGCCCGCGCGAGCAGCGCGTCGCTCCACGCCTTGAGCCGCGGAAACTTCTCGATGTGGCCGAGCGGCCTGATCCGGTCGAGGAAGACGTAGCGCTGCAGGAACGGCGCATAGGCGGCGTCCACCAGCGAATATCTGGCGCCGTTGAAGAACGGACCGCTGCCCTGCTTCTCCAACGCCTTCTCCAGGCGCTCGAACGGCTCCGGAATCTTCTCGGCCGCCTTGTTGTAATCGGCCTCGGTGTCGGCGTAGGCGGTCGCCGTCACCCCGGCGGCGAAGGTCGGCACATAGTCGGTCCAGGCGCGGTTCATGGCACGTGCGATCGGATCCTCCGGATGCAACCGCGGTGCGATGGTCTCATCCAGGTATTCGGAGATGGCGTTCGATTCGAACAGCGACACCTGGTCGTCGACGCGCAGCACCGGCACCTTCTTGTGCGGCGAGATCGCCAGAAACCAATCGGGCCGGTTGTCTGGCTCGATGTGGCGGAATTCGAAATCGATCTTCTTCTCGCGCAGCACGATCGCCGCCCGCTGCACCCACGGGCAGGTCTTGAAGCTCACCAGCAGATATTTCGCCATGGCATCCTCGGATCAATCATTTCCACGCCGACATAGTCGCATGCCTGTCGTCAGATCTCCACGACCACGTAGTCCTCCTCGAGCGATACCGGAAAGGTCTCGGCGACATACGGACCCTTGACCAGCTGCTCGCCCGGCTCGACCGTCACCTGAAACTGCCGCGCCCGCACCGAGGTCGGGTCGCACCAGGATTGGCCGGTGCGGATGTCGAACTCCCAACCATGCCAGGGGCAGCGCAGAAATTCCTGGTGCCGCGCCAGGCGGTAATGACCGGGACCGTCGGACTGGACGAGCGCGACGATGTTGCCTTTGCACAGCGGACCGCCGGCGTGCGGACAGCGATCGGCCAGCGCGAAATAATCGCCGTCCAGATTGAAAATTCCAATGTCGCGCCCCTTCACCGTGACGTGCTTGCACGTGCCGGGAGCGATGTCGCGCGCCGTGGCGACGACCTGACGGCTCATTGACGGCTCACTGCAGACCGTACAACGCCTTCGCGTTGTCCCGGAACAGCATCGCCTTCTGCGCTTCGGTCATGCTGAACTTGAAGACGTGCTGCGGATCGTCGAAGTCCCAGTGCGGATAGTCGGTCGAGAACATCAGCCGGTCCCAGCCGATCCAGCCGATGATGTCGGCGAGATGTCCTGGATCGTCGGGTTCCTCGATCGGCTGCGTCGTGAACCAGACGTGCTCCCGCACGTATTCCGACGGCAGGCGTTTGACGTGCGGCGTTTCCTTGCGCATGCGCTGCCAATGCTTGTCCATCCGCCAGCACAAGGCCGGCGCCCAGGCGAAGCCGCCCTCGATCATCACCACCTTGAGCTCCGGGAACCGTTCGAACACGCCCTCGAACACGAGGCTCGCCAAGGTGTTCTGCATGCCGCTCGAGGTCGCGTAGTGCTCCTGCATGTAATAGGTAGGCCAGCCCGACGCGGTCGAGGCGTGCCCGCCGCTGTAGCCCTGGACGTGCAGGCCGATGGGGCGGCCGCAACGCTGTGCCGCCTCGTAGATCGGCCAGTAGCGTCGATGTCCCGGCGGATCACTCGAGCGCGGCGATATCAGGATCTGGACATAGGCCGGATTGCTCGCCCGCCGTTCGATTTCCTGGACGGCGAAGACAGCGTCTTCCTGTGGCACCACGATGCCGGCGCGCAGCCGCGGCTCCGGCTTGACCCAGGTCTCCAGCTGCCAGTCGTTGACCGCGCTCGCCAGCGCCGCCGCATAGTCCAGATTCCGCTCCTCCATTCCGGCGCGGCTGAGCGGCATCAGCATGCCGACCTCGACGCCGTTGGCATCGAGATGCTGCCGGCGCATCAGACCGAGGTCGGATCCCGGCGGCCCTTGCTCGGGAAATGCATCGACGCGCATGCCCGACGCCGTCATGCGCGGAAAAGGCAGCTGCCCCGACAAGCCGTTGCGCAGGTGCTCGCCCAGGGTCGTCATGTGCTCGCGCCAGCGTTCCGACAGGAATGGATGCAAATCCTTGGGCGAGCGAAACGCCGGGTGAATGTCGCAGTCGACGACGGTGAGCCGCTGGGCTGCCGCCTTCTGCCGAACCGTGATGTTCATCGCACCGTCTCCTCGGTTCTTGTCGCCCGTTCGCCGGCCAGCGCGTCGTCGCGCAGGCGCGGATAGGTCTCGAGCGGATTGTCGATCATGAGCTTGCGGATGGCGTCGTCGGAGAGCCCTTCCGGCAGCACGTCGTCGCCGTCAAAATGCCAATGCGGATAGTCGGTCGAGAACAGCAGCACGCGGTCGGAGCCGATATGCTCGAAGGTGCGCGCCAGCATGTCGGGCGCGTTCGCCGGGGCGTCGACCGGCTGCAGCGTGAAACGTACCTGGTCGCGCAGAATTTCCGCGGGCGGCCGGTCGATCCACGGCACCTCGGGCCGCACCCCGCGCCAAGTCTTGCCGGTGCGCCACATCAGGGTCGGCAGCCAGGTGAAGCCCGACTCGATCAGGACCACCTTGAGCTTGGGAAACTTCTGGAACACGCCTTCGCACAGCAGGCTGAGCAGCTGCGACTCGAAGGCGGTCGACTGCGCCACATAATCCTCGACCCGGTGGGACGGCCATCCCGACGACGTCGGTGCGTGCCGGTAGGTGCTGCCGGCGTGAATGCCGATCGGCAGGCCGTGCCGCTCGGCCGCGGCATAGATCGGCCAATAGAGCCGGCGTCCCAGCAGCATGTCGCCCATCGCCGGCAGCAGCACCTGCACGAAGCGCCGGTCGGCGGCCAGGCGCTCGATTTCGGCGACGGCAAGCTCGGCGCTGTGCGCCGGCACCAGGATCGAGGCGCGCAGCCGGGGCTCGCGGTCGAGCAGCTCCCTCGCCACCCAATCGTTCACCGCCGCGCACAAGGCAGCCGCCATATCCTCGTTGAACAGGGCGATCGCGCCATGCAGCGGATTGCAGATCGCAAAGCGGCTGCCGAACCGGTCGAGCGCTTCGCGGCGGATCATGTCGAGATCCCCGCCGGGGACGCCACCCGGCGAGCGCCAGTCCGGCCGCGCGGTGAGCGGCGAGTTGGGCGGGTAGCTGGTGAGAACGAAGCTGTACCTGTCGATATGGCGGCTGACGAACTGGTCGCGCCAATATTCGTCGAGATAAGGCAGCAGCACCGTCGCGCTCGGCAGCGCCGGATGCAGGTCGCAATCGATCGAACCCTTGAACGGCACCTTCATCGGCAACCTTCTTCAAGCGAGCGGCCGATTCCGGGCCGATCGCATCGATAATATAGTGCCTACAGCTCCATCTGGCGATCGGTCGGCCGCCAGGCACTATACCGGCGGTCAACCGCGACCAGGACGGCGTTGATGACCAGCACCAGCGCGGTCGCCACCACGATGCCCTCGAATACACCTGTCGTATCGAAGTTCTGGCGGGAATGCTCGATGAGATAGCCGAGCCCTTCGTTGCCGACCAGGAACTCGCCGATGATGGCGGCGCTCACCGCGCGCGGCAGCGCGATCTTCAGGGCGGCGAAGAAGAACGGGAGCAACGAGTTCCAGATCACCTCGCGGGCGATCGTCGCCTCGCTCGCGCCCACCACCCGCGCCATGTTGATGAGCGCCCGGTCCACGTTCCGGATGCCGGCGAACACCGCGATGAACACCGGGTAGAAGACGAGCAGGCCGACGAGCCAGAGCTTGGGCGCGTCGTCGATGCCGAACCAGAGAATGAACAGCGGGACCAGCGCATATTTTGGAATGCCGACCGACGCCATGATGTAAGGCTCGACCGCGTTGGTGAGCCGGGGCAGGCGCCGCAGCAGAAACGGCAGTGCGATGCCGAAGAGGCAGCCGAGCGCGAAGCCGATGGTCGCGAGCCGCAACGTCACGTAGGTGTGGCGGACGAGGCTTCCCGACAGCGTATCGTCGACGATTCGCTGCAGCACCTTGAGCGGATCGGCGATGTAGAGCGGCCCCGCCACGTCGGCGCCGATCTTCCAGGCGAGCACGAGCGCGACCGCGAGCGCCACGCGCCCGGCGGTGACGGCGTGCCGCCGCCATTTGATGGGGCCGCCCTGGGGAAGATCGAGCGCGCTGTCGTGAACGGTCATTGCACCTGCGCCCTGATGCGCTCGTAGGTCGCGCCGAATTCCGGATGCGACATCAAACCTCTGATGTCGCGCGGGCGCGGGATCGTGATGACATGCTCGCCGGCGATGCGGGACGGCGTCCGCGACAGCACCAGCGTACGGTCCCCGAGCGCGATCGCCTCCGCGATGTCGTGGGTCACGAACACGATGGTCTTGCGGCCGAGGTTCCAGAGCCTGAGCAGGTCCTCCTGCAGGTGCAGGCGCGTCTGCGCATCGAGCGCGCCGAACGGCTCGTCCATCAGGATGATCGGCGGGTCGTAGGCGAGCGTGCGGATCAGCGAGGCCCGCTTGCGCATGCCGCCCGACAGCTCATGGGGATAGTGGTGCTCGAAGCCGGCGAGGCCGACCGTGCGGATCAGCATTTCGGCGCGCGCACGCGTCTCGGGGTTGAGCCGCCGTTGGACGTTGAGCGGGAACAGGACGTTCTCGATCGTCGTGCGCCACGGCAGGAGATTGTCCTCCTGCGTCACATAGCCGATGCGGCAGGACAGGCCGGGATTGAGCGCCTTGGCGTCGCCGAGTGGCGCCACCTCCGACTGGTAGCGCACCTCGCCACCGCTCGCGGTGTCGATCTGCGCAATCACGTTGAGCAGCGTGGTCTTGCCGGCGCCCGAGGGCCCGATGATGGTCAGGAATTCGCCGTCGGCGACCGAGAAGCTCAGATCCTGGATGATCCACGGTGAAGGCTCGCGCCCGCCGCGCATGGCGAAGCGTTTGCTCAGGTCGCGGACTTCGAGCAGAGGCTGGCCGGGCATGATCAAGTCCCCGTCTCGACCGTCAGGTCCGCGGGCGGGCGCCAGCGCAGCAGCCGGCGCTCGGCCGCGTTGACGCTCCAGTTGCCGAGAAAGACGATCAAGGTGGTCGCCACCAGCGCGACGAATATGCCGGTGGTATCGAAATTCATGGCGCCGAGCTGCACCAGGTAGCCGAGCCCGCGGTTGGCCGAGATCAACTCGGCGATGACCGCGCCGCCGATCGAATACGGCATCGCGATGCGCAGGCCCGTGAAGATGTAAGGCACCGCGCCCGGAAAAACGATATGGCGCGCAACATCGCGTTCGCTGGCGCCGACCACCTGCGCCATCCGCACCAGCCTGGCGTCGAGCGCCCGCACCCCGGCCAGCGCGCTGAAATAGACGATGAAGAACACCGTGACGGCGACCAGCGCGATCTTCGATTCGATGCCGATCCCGAACCAGAGGATGAAGAGCGGCGCCAGCGCGAGCTTCGGTGCGCCGTACCCGCCGACCATGAATGGATCGAGGATGGCGGTTGCGATCGGCAGGCGGCGCAGCGCGAACGGCAGCGCGGCCGCCGGCAACGCGCCGAGGAGGAAGCCGAGCGCGGCCTCGGCCGCGGTGTAGGACGCATTGCGCAGAAGCTCGCCATCGAGGATGCCGGCGGTGAAGCGCGTCAGCACGCCCCACGGCGAGCCGACCCAGTAGGCACCGAGGGTCATGCTGAGCGTCTGCCAGATCGCGATCAGCACCAGCAGGACGACGATCTGGTCGCCGCGTGCGCGCAGCCTGGCGGCCGCGCGGCTCGACCATAGGGCAACGCGGGCTGACTTCCGCTCGTCTCCCAGGATTGCCATTTCCTCTCCACGACGCGCCGCGACACGGTCTCGCGGCGGCACGCTCATATTGTCGCTGGTGAACGCGCGTATCGGGCACGTGCGTCAGGTCAGCGCAATTGTGACGCCATGCCCTTCCTGTTACAAACATTTTAAACCGGAACGATAAGGCGGGAGGACGCCATGTTCAAATGGCACAAGCTGCAATGGCCCGTGTTCGGTAGGCCAATGCGGGTCGCGACTATGTCCATCGGAATTTCGGTTGGGCTCGGCCCCACTCTGGGCAACAGCCAGGACATGGAGATCGTGATGGCGCTGCCGGCGCCGACGCTGACCTTCAGCTCGGCCTTCATCGCCGAGGATGCCGGCTTCTACAAGAAGGAAGGGCTCAAGGTTTCCCACCGCAACATCGTTGGCGTGGGCTCGGTCAATGCCGTGATTGCTGGCAGCGCCGATTTCACCATAGGCACCGGGCCGGTCTTCCTGCGGGCCGCCGCGCAGGGCCAGCGGCTCCTGGCCTTCGCCAACGTCGTCGACCGTCCGCTGGTCGAGCTGGTGCTGCGCAAGGACGTCGCCGAAGCCGCCGGGATCACCCCGAACATGCCGCTCGCCGAGCGCGCCAAGGCAATGAAGGGTAAGACCATCGGCATCCAGGGCGTGGGCAGCATCGTCCATGCCTGGCAACGACTTGTCGCCGCCCGGGGCGGCCTCGACGTCGAGAAGGACGTGCGCATCGCGCCGATGGATCCGCCGGCCATGCTGCCTGCGCTGCAGAATAAGGCGATCGACGGCTACGCCACGTCCCTGCCCTTTACCACGCAGGCGGTGGTGAACGGCAGCGCCATCATGCTGGCGAGCGGCGTCAGCGACGCGCCCGATCTCTTGCCGTTCAATTATTGCCTCGTCTACACGAAACCCGAGACCTGCAGGGACAACCGGGAAAAATGTGCGCGGGTGGCGCGCGCGGTGGCCGGCGCCACCAACTTCATTCTCGACAAACCGGGCGAGGCTCTCGAGCTCTTGCGCAAGCGGTTCGACAAGATGGATCCGGCGCTGCTCGAGGCCGCATGGCAGGTGGTCTCCAAGGCCCACGCCCGTGACATCAAGGTGAGCGTCGCGGGGCTGGAGAATTCGCAGAAGGTCAGCCTCGAGTCGAAGCTGCTCGCTGCCAAGGATGCACTCACCAGCTTCGACGGCCTCTACACCGACGAGTTCGTCCGCTGAGCGGCGGCATGGCAACGCGCCGCGTTCAACTCGCCGTCGGCGTCCTGTGCACGCTCGTGATCGCGACGGCGGCGTCGCCCGCAGCCCGGACACAGAGCTACCCTCCCGGCCCGGTCAAGATCATCGTCGGCGTCGGCCCCGGTGCCAGCCCGGACGTGATCAGCCGCGTGGTCGCGGACCATCTCGGGCGCCTATGGGGACAGCAGGTCGTCGTGCTCAACCAGCCCGGCGCCGGCGGCGCGCTCGCTATTCGCGCTGCGGGCAACGCACCGCCCGACGGCGCCACGCTCTATCTTGCGCTCGCCTCGAACTTCATCGCGCTGCCGGAGATGCAGGCCAACCTGCCGTTCGACGTCGCGCGCGACTTCGTGCCGATCGGCTATGTCGGCGAGCACCCGATGCTGATTGCGGCGAGTCCAACGCTGGGCGTGAGCACGCTGCCGGAGCTGATCGCGCTCGCCAAGAAGCGCCCCGGCGAGCTCAACATTGCCGCCGGCAATCGCGGCAGCATCCTGCACTTCACCGCTGAATGGCTGCGTAGTGCGTCCGGCATCGATGCCGCGCTGGTACACTACCCCGGCGCGCCGCAGGCGCTGACCGACATTCTGGGCGGACGGGTCCATGCCATCGTCGACGCGGCGTCGGGGCTGGCGGGCTCGATCAGCGGCGGCTCGATCAAGGCGCTCGCGGTCGCCTCCGAGCAGCGCCTGCCGACCCAACCGGGGCTGCCTACCGTGGCCGAGACGCTGCCGGGCTTCATGGCGATGGGCTGGTTCGCGCTGATGGCGCCGCCGAAGACGCCGGATGCCATTGCGCGCAAGGTCAGCGACGATCTGCGTACGGTTCTGGAGCGGCCGGAGTTCAAGCAGCGCTTCTTGGATCTCGGAACTTATCAGCGGCCGATGTCTCCTGCGGAACTCGCAGCCTTCATCGCGGACCAGCAGCGGATCTGGAAGCCGGTGATCACCGAGACCGCGGCGAAGTCGCCGAAGTAGCGCTGAAGGTGTCCTAAGTTCCCGCGAATATTGACTCGATCTACAGGGAACCGGAACTCGCCTTGATTCTGCAACAATCGTCCTCTGTCGCTCGAGAGAGCGATGACGCACTCGGGGCTAGTGCATCTTGGGTTATGCGTTTATTCTGAGCGTCGGATTGGAACCCGGTCACCGTCCGAAGGTCTGACAGCCTGCTGCTTGTGCAGAGCTGCGTCCGGAGCAACCCATGAACGAGGCTGTTGTCTGCCTGGCAGCCGCCAGAGACTCCATCGGTTCGCCGTCCTTGCTCGGCGTTCCGCCGAGCCTCCTGGAATTCTTTCCGGGCCCGATCTATGCCTGCGATGCAGCCGGACGCATCCTGTGGTTCAACCGCAAAGCCGTCAATTTATGGGGCCGCACACCGCGCATCGGTGATGACACCGAGCTCTTCTGCGGGGCGCACAAGTGGCTGATCAGCGGGCGCCACGTCAGGCCCGAGGAGACCCCGATGGCCTTCGTCCTCAAGGCCGGCGTGGCGGTTAACGGGGTGGACGGCACGATCGAACGACCGGACGGCTCGCAAATCGCGGCGGTGGCGCACATCGAGCCGGTCAAGGACGCCGCGGGCAAGCTCGTCGGCGCCGTCAGTTGTATCTATGACATTACCCATCGCAAGCGTGCGACGGACGACCTGACGCGCAGTCGAGCGGCCCTCGAGGCGGGTCAACAGATTCTTCGCGAGCAGTATCAGCGCTTCGCCGCGACCTACGAGCACGCGACGGTCGGCATAGCCGAGGTCGACGCGCAAGGCCGCCGGCTGCGCGTCAACGAGGCTGCTTGCGCGATCACCGGTCGCTCACGCCTTGAGCTGATCGGCGGCAGTGTCTTCAATGTCCTGCATTCCGAGGACCGCGACGACGATATCGATCAATACCGTCGGCTAGTCGCCGGCGAGATCGATCGCTATTCGATCGAGAAGCGCATCGTTCGAAAGGACGGCATCGTCATCTGGGTCGCCGTGACGTGCACCTGTGTGCGCGATGCCGCCGGCAAGTTCGACTACGGTCTGCGTATCTTCGAGGACATTACCGAGCGCAAGATCGCCGAGGACAGGCTGCGCGAAAGGGAGCGGCAACTTCGCGAGCTGCTCGAAGGGCTGCCCGCGGCCGTCTATGCCACCGATACCCTTGGGCAGGTCACGTTCTACAATCAGGCTGTCGTCGAGCTGTCAGGGTATCGGCCCGAGGTCGGCAGCGACCAGTGGCCTGCCGCCTGGCCGCTCTTCCGGCCGGACGGCACGCCGCTGCCATACGAACAAAGTCCCATGGCGACGGCGCTCAAAGAAAACCGGCCGGCGCGGGGTGCCGAGGCGGTGGCGGAGCGCCCCGACGGCACGCGCGTCCCGTTCATCCCCTATCCGACGCCGCTGCATGACGCCGCAGGCAGGCTGATCGGGGCAGTCAACGTCCTGGTCGACGTCAGCGAGCGCAAGCAGGCCGAAACCGCGCAGAAAGTCCTGCTCGACGAGCTCAATCATCGCGTCAAGAACAACATGCAGATGTTGCACTCGCTGTTGCGGGCGGCGCAGCGGCAAACCGACAACGCAGAGGCGCAGGTCGTATTGGCGGACGCGAGCCAGCGCGTTGCCGCCATGGCCGCGGCACAGCAGGTGCTCTACGACGCCGATCATCCGACCAACTACGACAGCAAGGATTTCATCGCGGCGGTATGCAGCACGGCCAAGCAATCCCTCGGCAAGACGATCGATATCACCTGGGACGCGTGCAGCGCGGAGCTGCCCAACGATACCGCCATGCCGCTCGCCCTGATTCTCAACGAACTGCTCACCAATGCCGCAAAGCATGGGACCAAAGGACGAGAGGGCGCCTCGATCAGGGTCGCCTTGACCAGGAACCCCGATGCGTTCGTGCTGCATGTCGATGACGATGGGGAGGGCTTCGATCTGCAGAAGGTCCGCACACGCTCGTCCGGGCTCGGCCTGGTGATCGGCCTCGCCCGGCAGCTCGGCGGCACGTTCAGCGTCGAACGCATACCGGGCGCCCGGTGCGTCGTGCGATTTCTCGAACACTAAACTCCACCAAAGGATCGCAAATGACCATGTGGAACCGTCTCAGCCACTCTCTGTCTCCGCGCGAATCATCGGGCCCTGTCTTCCTTCCGGACGAGCGTCCGGCCGATCGAAAGATCCACAAGCCGCATCGGATTCTCATCGTCGAGGATGACTACCTCGTCGCGATGGAAGCGGAGGCCGCCGTCGTCGAGGCGGGCTTTGAGGCGGCGGGGATCGCAAATTCGGCCGACGAAGCTGTGAAGCTCGCAAAATCGGAACGCCCGACCCTGATCGTGATGGACATCCGTCTCATCGGCAAGCGCGACGGCATCGAAGCGGCGTCGGACATATTCAAGGAGACCGGCGTCCGCTGTATTTTCGCCACCGCGCATCATACGTTGGCGACGCGCACGCGGGCGGCACCCACCTGCCCGCTCGGCTGGCTACCCAAGCCGTACTCGATGGAAGACTTGATCGACACCATCAAGTCGGCCGTCGCGGAATTGGACGACCACGACTAGAGCGCGATCGTATGGATCGGGATGCGCTCTAGATTCATCGTTTGGCGCATGTCCTTCCCACCCCGGATCAAGTCCTGGGCAGGCTTTTTCCGGGACACGCGCTAACCCCGCGCGACCGCCGCCGCGATGTGCTGCGGCTTGATCGGCGTCCGGTTGAACTCCACCATGAGCGGGCGCAGCGCATCCGACACCGCATTCGCAATCACCGCGGGCGGTGCTATGGGACCCCCCTCGCCCACGCCTTTGACGCCGAGCGGATTGTGCGGCGAAGGCGAATGCTGGTGGATGATCTGAATGCCCGGAATTTCACAGGCGGTCGGCAGCATGTAGTCCATCAGCGATCCGGTGACCAGCTGGCCTTCGGAATCGTAATGGAACTCCTCGAGCAGCGCCCCGCCGAGGCCTTGCGCCGCGCCGCCAACGATCTGGCCTTCGACCAGCAACGGATTCACCACCACGCCGCAATCATGCACGATGAAATATTTCTCGACGCTCACCTGCCCGAGCTCGACATCGAGCTCGATGATCGCCGCATGCACCGCATAGGACCAGGTGACGGTCGGAGGTTCGTAATAGAACGTTTCCTCCAGGCCCGCGTCGATGCCTTGCGGGCGGCCGTGATCCCAGCCCGGACGCGCGGCCTGCGCCACCTTGGCGAGTGACACTTCGGCGCCGGGCACGCCGAGGATGCCGACGCCACCCTTGCGCAGCTCGAGATCGGTGGCGGCGCATTCCAGGAGATTGGCGGCGATGGCGAAGACCTTCGTGCGCAGCCGATCGCTCGCGCCGTGAATGGCGGCCGACAACGTCACGGTGCTGCGGCTGGCAATGGTCCCGAACCCGACCGCGATGGCCGACGTGTCGGCGAGCGACATGACCACATCGTCGGGCTCGACCTGCCAGGCGTCGGCCACGACCTGCGAGAAGATCGTCTCCATGCCCTGGCCTTGCGGGCAGGAGCCGCCGGACACGAAGATCTTGCCCGACGGCTCGATCCGCACCACGGCGCTTTCGAACGGACCAACACCGGTGCCTTCGACATAGCAGCCGATCCCGAGGCCGAGATGACGACCTTGCGCACGCGCGGCGCGCTGCCGCGCGCGGAATGCCTCGATCCCGCCGATCGCGGCCAGCGCCTTGCGCAAAGCCCCCTGATAGTCGCCGCCGTCGTACACGATCGGCTCCCCGTCCCGGTAAGGAATGCCCGCGCGAAACGGCATCTCGTCGGCGCGGATCATGTTGCGCAGGCGCACATCGGCGGGCTCGAGCCCGCGCGCGGCGGCGACGAGATCGATGATCCGTTCCATGGCAAAGGCGGCCTCGGGACGGCCGGCCCCTCGATACGGCGCATTCGGAACCTTGTTGGTGGCGGCGATCCTGGCCTCGATTGAAAGCGCGTCGATCTTGTACGGCCCGGTCAGGTGCACAGCCGTATTGTAGACCACGCCCGCGCCGATCGGATTCCAGGCCCCGCAATCGACGACGAAATGGTCACGCAGCGCCAGGATGCGGCCGTCGTCGTCGAAGCCGACCTCGACCTCATGGATCTGGTCACGCGAGTGGCAGGAGCACATCAGATGCTCGCGGCGGTCCTCGAGCCACTGCACCGGTCGCCCCAGCCGGCGCGCCAGGAACGGGATCAGCAGGTCTTCCGGATAGACATGACCCTTGAGGCCGAAGCCGCCACCGACGTCGAGGGCGACGCAGCGTATGCGCGCTTCCGGGATTTGCAGGACGGTCGCCGCTTCGCGTTTCACCCAATGCACGACCTGGGTCGCCGACCAGATCGTCACCGCATCGGTGCGCGGATCATGGACGCCGACGACGCCGCGGCATTCCATGGGCGCGGCGGCATAGCGGTGATGATGGAAGCGGCGCGTGAGCTTGTGCGGGGAGCGCGCGAGCGCGGCGGCGAAGTCGCCTTTGCCGATGGTGAAGGCGCCGATCAGATTGGTCGCGAACTTGTCGTGGATGACGGGCGCACCCGGGCGCAACGCTTGCTCCGGATCGACCACGGCCGGCAGCGGATCGAGATCGAGGATGCCCAGTTGCGCCGCATCCTCGGCCGCGTAGCGGCTTTCCGCAACGATGACGGCGAGTGCCTCGCCGACGTGGCGCACCTTGTCGTCGGCGAGCAGCGGCTGCTGGGGATTGATGAACTTGTGCTGGACCTGCGCCGTCCATTTGCGCGGCAGCGAGAGCTGGGTGTCGGGCACCGGCGGCAACAGCTTCGCGAGCTCGGCACCGCTCAGGACATCGATGACGCCGGGCGCCGCGGCGGCGCGCGACAAGTCCACGCCGCGGATGCGGGCATGGGCGACCGGGCTGCGGACAAAGACTGCATGCAACATGCGCGGCAGGTCGAGATCGGCGATGAATTGGCCACGCCCGGTCAGCAGGCGGTGGTCCTCGCGGCGCAGGATGGAGCGGCCGACGAAGGACGTTTTGCGAGGATCGTTCATCCCTGCAGTATTACCCGGACGGCGGCTTCGGTGTCGACGAAAGTCGCGGGGTGCGAGGTTCTCGCTCCGGCAACGAGCCGCGGGATGATGCATGCTGCTTCAACCGGTCGATGTCACAGGCGGGGCATGGCGGACGGTTCGGCGGCGTAGAGGCGATCGAGCTCCCGGTAGTCGGGCAAAGTGGTGTCGATGGAGCGGCCGGAAACGATGACCGCGCGGTCGGACTGCGGGCGGCACACGAGCTCGGGAAGCGTGCGGGCGCTCGTCAACACCAGATCGGCCGGTTGGCCCGCGGCGATCACCCCGCGGTCGGCAAGTCCCATGATTTCGGCCGAAGCGGCGCTGATGAGGCGGATCCAGGGGCGCTGCGAATGGTCGAGGTGGAGAATGCGCGTCGCCTCGCGAAACACTTCCAGCATGTCGAGATCGCCGTAGGCGTAGAACGGATCGCGGGTATTGTCGCTGGCGACCATGACGGCGACGCCGGCGTCGGTGAGCTCGTGCAGCGGGGCGACCCCGCGCCACCGCGGCGTCCGTCCAGCGGTGCGATCCTGCAGGTACATGTTGCACATCGGCAGCGACACGACCGCTACGCCCGCCTCCCCTACCCGCTCGATGGTGCGGTCGCAATCCTCCTCCGGCGCGATCGACAGCGAGCAGCAATGTCCCGCGACCACCCGGCCCTTGAAACGATGGCGCAACACGGCCGCGGCGATCCGCTCAAGGCTGCGCGCGTCGGGCGAGCCGCTTTCGTCGACGTGCACGTCGACGTCGAGACCATGGGCGGTCGCCATTCCGAACAGCCGGTCGAGCGCAAGCTCGAGCTTGGGTCCGGGCGCATCGCCGAGGAAGGTGATGCCGCCGAGAATGCCGCCATGGCGGGCGACCGTCTCCGCGATCGCGCGGAACTGGGGCTCGTCGTCGACCGCAATGTCGATCGGAAACAGCGCGACCGCCTGCAGCGCAATGCGCTCCTTCCATTGTGCGCGCATCTCGGCGAAGACCGGCCAGGAGATGGCGGCTTGTTTCCCCAAGGAATCGATATGCGTGCGCAGTGCGCCGGTGCCGTGTGCAAAGGCGCACCGCAGCGAGAAGTCCATGCGCGTGCGCACGTCGTCGGCGCTCCAGTACGCCTCGCGGTCGGCCGCCACCGCCGCGCGCGCGGCGGAATGGCTGCCGTCGGGGTTGGAGCTGCGCGGCGAGATGTGACCCTTGTCGATATGGGTGTGCACGTCGACGAAGCGCGGCAGCACGATCCCGCCGCGCAGATCGATCGCCGGCAGAGCGGCGGCAGCCGCAATGGCGCTGGGGCGCCCCAACGCCGCAATCCGCTCGCCGTCCACGACGATGTCGCAGTCGGCGAACCGGTCGGCGGCGGCAAGCTCGGCCACGGCGGGTGCCAGGTCGATCGGCACGCGCGCGTTGGCGATGCGATACGCCGGCGCCGCCGGCACGGTTGTGAAGGCGGGATATGGCCACGAGCTCGCGGGGGTCACGTTCATGGGCAACTCCGAAGCACGACCGGCTCGCATAGGATCGACTCGAGCAGGATCGCCGGGCGCGATCTTGGCCGAGGGGCCGCCGTTCGTTAAGCGAGAAACCGACAAGCAACAAGCGCGCCAATGCGCCGCCTGGATGGCCCGCTGTCACGCCTCACCGCCCGTGATTCGCGAATTCAGGCCAGCGCGCCAGATCGCCACCACCAAGGATGGCCATCACGAGCCCCGGGGGCGCCGCAAACACCCCCAGGGGCTCTGACCACGATCGATAGGGATATTTTCAACCGTGGCTAAGTGGGAGACAGCCTCCAGCCGCATTTTGTTCCCGGAACCTTTTGGAAGGTGACGCGCTATCTGTGTGGGTTGGTGGCGGAGCTTTGCGGGTCCCGCCAGCGTCCGCCCTTGGGGGATCCGGACCGTAACCCCTTACTGCCGGAAATCCCCTCTTGATCACTGGGCCGCTCGGCAATGGGCGGCCTCTTTGTGTCCGGGTCGGCGGCTCCCGCCTCGCGACAAGGTCGTGCGCGACCACCGCATTGGTCTCTGGGCCGAACTCCTCAACCTGGATCGCCATCACCGTAGCGTCGCGCGCACGATGACGATTCTCTTTCCGCCCCCGTCTATGCTGGCGTTCCGCGTTCGCGGCCGCGCCTCTCTGGAGTTAGAACTGATCGCCCTGCGATATCAGGTGAGCGTTGTGAGAGGACCGCGCAGAGGCCGGCGTCGACTCTGGTCCGCCGATTGGCTCCAGTGCATGTGGCTCTACCGAATCCGGCCGCAGATCCTGGACGGCATCGTGCTGGTCACGTGAGCGTGTCGTCACCTTCAACGGCGCGTGACGTTTCTTGACAGCGAAAATGATGTCGTACGTCATCGGGTCGTAGTAGGACAGGAGCGCCCGCACAAACTTACGAGGCTCGACCCCCAACGCGTGAGCCCAAGCCAGGTAACGGCGCTGAGGGATGCGACATCGCCCGTGCTCGAGCTGCGAGATGAAGGTGTGATTGTCGGCACCAACCCTTTTGGCCAGATCGCGCTGGGACAAACCGCGTCGCTCGCGCAACTCACGCAGCCAGCGTCCTGCTTCATTACGGAGTTGCTGGCTCAGCTTGGCCGATGGTCGCGATATGCGGATATGGCGCATGGACCTTCCCGTCTTTGGTTTGTCGAGCGCTTCCATCGCCTTTGCGGCCCGCCGGCGGCGTCGCACTCGCTCTGCCGATAAGACGATAGAGCCGATCGATTGGTTTGAAGCGCCCACGCGCATCTAAGCCTGCGCATTGGCCGGCAATAGCTGCACCGCGGGCTTTCCGTCCTTTCCAAAACCGTGCAACTTGACCTCGCGTCCCTTGAATGCGCTCTCGTTCAGCTGCTTCAGCACCTC
>Ga0126382_10000323_pt1 | contig 18287 bp, 17 predicted proteins | sample PanSoiMetPlot_30_FD_92548 | JGI IMG/M metagenome (GOLD analysis project Ga0126382, IMG submission 92548) | Tropical forest soil microbial communities from Panama - MetaG Plot_30 | ecosystem: Environmental > Terrestrial > Soil > Tropical forest > Bulk soil | place: Panama | collected 2016-02-17
GGGAATCTCACCCTTTACGAGAAAGAGTTTTGAAGCCGCCTCGGAAGCTCTCAATGGCTCTCTCACCCAACGATACTGTCGTTCCTGCAACGCGGTGGTGGGGTAACCTTCATCCGCCAGGCGAATAGCTGGCGTCATCACATCAGCGCGTGACAAGACACCGTACTTTCGCTGGGCATAGTCGAGCGTCGCGGGAGTGGAGGGAACTGTACAGGCGCGATAGCCAATGCTTTGCTGGCGCTTGTCAACCGTTGCCAACGACACCGCAGCCGGTGCGTAGGAATGACCGTCGATCACTACGGCCGTTCCATCCGCCCGGTGAATGAGCATGACCGTTTGACCACCCAGTCCCGACGAACCGGGTTCGCAGACGCCCAACGCCCACGCTGCCGCGACAGCCGCGTCTACCGCGTTGCCTCCGTGACGGAGCACCCCCAGGGCGGCGTTAGTGGCCGGAGCAGAGGAGGTAGAAACCGCCCCTCCTGCTCCCGGCCTATCGGAGTTCCCGTTCTCGTCACTGGGGCTTGATGTTTGTTCGCTATGAGCCAGCATCGCCTTCTCCATTCTCCGGCAGATCGTCGAGCCAGCACGCGCCTTCCTTATAAGGTCGCGAGAATAACTTGCCGACCATCTCAGGATTCCTGTTCTGGTGATAGCGCATATAGAGACGGTTGTCGTCTCCGAAGCCCAGAATCTCTATCTTGCCTGTGTAGTGCGACATGATGTACTTGAACGTCTTTTGTATGCCGCTCAGTCGCTGGTTCAAACCACGAATGATTTCTACGCCTCGGCGCAACGGGATCTGAAAATGAGATGCGCCTTTTACGGGGCGGCCCTGGAAGATGTAGTACGGTCGCACACCAATCGAATGGCATTTCTGGACCGTGGCCGCGAGAATGTCCGGATCATCATTGACCTTTCCCAGCAGCACGGTTTGATTCAGGAACTGCACGCCTCCTTCCAGCAAACGCCTTATATTATTCTCAGCATCCATTGAAACTTCGCCCAGGTGATCGAAGTGAGCAACGATGACAGGGGTCTTTCCTGCGCTAAGTATTCGCTCGAATAAGCCAGGCAGCTCCGGATCGGCAAATCGCGGCGGGTAAAACGCAATCGTCTTTGTACCGAAGCGGATTGAACTCAGGTGCGGAATGGGAAGCAGATGGTCCATTATGCGATGCAGCTTTTCAGTCTTGAGTACAAATGGATCGCCACCTGACAACAGAACGTTGTTCATTTCCGGATGCTGCTTTATGTATTCTCCAACCTTAAAATAGTCCGGAGCAATCTCATCGGAATCATTACCGACGATCCGTTTGCGGAAGCAATAACGGCAATAGGAAGCGCAACGGTCGGTGACGAGGAGCAGCCCTGTCTGTCTGTACTTGTGTTGTAGACCCGGCACGACTGTGCTGTCGTGCTCTCCGCTTGTATCGAGTTTGCCGGGACTATCGAACTCTTTGAGGGACGGCTCAACGATGTATTTGAGCTGTTCGTAATAGCCGCTCTTCCGAATCTGTTCGTCATAAAACTTGGTTACCTGGTAACGAGTTATGTCGTTATCGCGTAACTCGTTTTGTGAGAAGAGGCGCTCACCTTCCAGAAAGTTCATCCTCACAAGTTTTTGCTCCTCGCGAGCGCGGGAAGGTGGCGGCGGATAATTTGTGCGCGCTCCTTGAATCTGCACAAATGTCGTAAGCATTTTTCCTCCCTAAGGTCAGTTTCGAAAGTTTGCTTTCATTCCTCTCTTCGAACGGAGCCATGCGACCACCTCTTTGTCTGCTAGCAGTTTATTACTAGCAGTTTATTAAGTGCACAGACTGATTTTCCGATTACCAAGAACACACATTGGCTTTCAGATTATTAGAAGCACTGACTGATTTTTCAGATTATTGAGAGCACGGACTGATTGTCCGAGCTCGTGATCTTAAAAGAGCCGTTCAGAGAGGCCTGTCCTGACGTCTCGAAGCTCCGACGTTACCTCCGACGCCTCAAAGCTTCAGCGTCGCCCCACTCTAGTTTTTCGGACACAATATTTCATGATGAACTTCAGCAAGTGAGAGGCCGCAGGTCCGAGACGGTCTGGATACGCTAACTAACTGAGTGTTATATGCTAACCGACTGAATTAAAACTTACGCAGTCCCGGCGTCGGTATATTTTGCTATGCAACTTTTACCAAGTGCGCTGGGTGCCGATCCCGTCTTCTCGGGGAATGAGCGCAGTCGGTTGCGGTAATCGATGGCATGTCGATGAAAAGGTTGGATTTGCTTCGGCGACCAGGCGATTGGCTGATTGACAAGATTAGCCCATACAGGTCACTGGCCTGTCATCGGTAGGACAATTACCTTTTTTACCGGATATTTATGGTCAAACTCTCATCGGATTGCAGCCGCCGGCCAGTGCAAGCCCTTAGTAGTTTTCGATCCCGATAAATTGCCTGATAATGCAGAGGATTGTATCCGAAACGCTCAGACGCAGAACTTGGAGTAACGGGGCACATTCGTTTCTGAGCGTCTCGTATACAATCCTCTGCATTATCGTGCATTCAATTCGGCCTTCAGCTCCTAATTCCACTTAATACCTTTAGCGCGCTCAAGCAAGGTGGAACATTTGTGAATCCTTGGGCTGTAGGATTCCTCGCACATGCTCCTATGTTGCTTTTCGTTGCATCTCAACGGTCATTTTTGTGTCAATTGCGGTCGTTCCCGGCCTAGTGGCGCTGTTGGCGTGTTACGGCCGGCGCGAAGGGCGACCAGGGTTGATCCCATGGTAGCCCTCCGGTCCAAGTAAATTAATCGCTCGACGGTCGCACGATTAAGTGATCGTGCAGTCGAGGCGAGTCAAAGAGGATTGGAGTTAGGCTCCGGCGGCGCCGCCGAACATTTTTTCCTGTCGTTCCTTCATCTCTTCCAGCGTGAGGTCTTCGACGTGCGTTGCGATGGACCACCTGAATCCAAATGGGTCGACAACGTGACCGTAGCGGTCGCCCCAGAACTGGTCAGCCAAGGGCATTGCCACTTGGCATCCCGCAGCTACGGCCTGCTCAAAAGCGGAGTCGACATCCGGCACGTAGAGAGCGATCAGGAACGGAAAGTTCGCTTTCGCCAGTTCTCCGCGGCCGAACTCGGGGAAGTAGTCATTCAGCATCAGGTGCGAGTCACCTATTTTGACAGCGGCGTGCAAGAGTTTGCCGCCGGGTCCTGGAGCGCGAGCGATCTCAACCGCGTTGAACGCGCTCTTCAGGAAGTCTATGTAGTTTGACGCTCCATCCACCGTGAGGTGGATGGTAAGTGAATTGAGACCTTCTGGAATGGGCGATTTTGCTTTTGCCATAGTGCAATACATGCTATGACACAAGATGCCTGGCATCAAGGACTCCAATGCTCGACACCCACCGCTTTGCGCTTCACCCCTCGATGCTCACCTCGCAGGCACGCATTGCCCCCCCACCTCTCACAACCTCTTTCGGCTTTCGGGCAAATACTTTTCCAATACGTACAGCCGGTTCATCCACTTCCACAGTGGGATCGTCAAATGATTGCACCACTTTTTCATCGATGGCTGAGAAGCGAATCGTCGATACACAAATTTGATATCAGCAAGGAATGCGTTGTTGTTCGGACGCTACGAAATTTACGATTGCAGCGCGGCACGCATAACGTTTTGGACGGCAACATTGTTTTTAGTATTGCTTGCGGTCTTGCACATAATTAAGCCAGAGTACGACCCCTCGTGGCGCATGATCAGTGAGTACGAGATCGGCAGGTTTGGCTGGGCGACGCAACTGGCATTCATGTCCTTGGCCATCGCCAGCGTGAGCGCAATAGCAGCAGTGTGGTCGCAGGCGAAGTCAATTATCAGCTATATAGGTTTAGTGCTACTGTTTGTTGCTGCAACCGGCATGATTATCGGGGGCCTCTATCCTAGCGATCCCATAACGACCGGCCCGGAGGCCGGGACAGAGAGTGCTTCGATCTAATTCAATAGACAGGAGCATATCTGTGAGATCAAAATGAGCACAGCCCCGTGAGAGTTGGAGCGAAGCCCGAATAGATGTCGTCGCACCTATATCGCTCCGCCTTTCCTGCTGAAAATCTCGAAAATTGAGAGGAGATCCTATGCCCACTGCGACTGCGGTTTTACCGCCAGTAGTCGATGAAGCACTGCACGCACGAGATTTTATAAGGCTGCGCGACGCTCTCAAGAACTGGCAGCCGCCTGACGTAGCGGATCTGATCAGTGTTCTACCGGTTGAAGACCAGGCGGTAGTATTCCGGATTCTGCCAAGAAAGCTCGCGGCAGAGACCTTCGGCTACCTGACCCCGGCTCAGCAGGAGAAGCTTCTAAAAGCGATGGCTCAGGATGAAGTCACCGCGCTTCTCAACAACATGCCGGATGACGACCGCACGCTGTTGCTGGAGGAGATGCCTGCCGCTGCCACTAAGCAGATGCTCGAACTGCTGACGCCGGAAGAGCGCGCGGGTGCCGTCAAGCTGTTGGGTTATCCCGAAAGCAGCATTGGCAGACTGATGACACCGCATTACATCGCCGTGCGTGAAGGCTGGACCATCCAATATGTTCTGGATTACGTTCGCGAGCACGGCCAGGACAGCGAGACGCTGAGCATGATTTATGTTGTCGATGATCAGGGCGTGCTTATTGATGATATTCGCATACGGACCTTCCTGTTGGCGCCTCTCACTGCCAAAGTCGCCGACCTGATGGACTATCGGTACGTCGCGCTGAAGGCCGCCGATAGCCAGGTATCAGCCGTGCACGTCTTTAAGGACCAGGACCTCAAGGCGCTACCGGTGACGGACACGACCGGCGTCTTGATCGGGATTGTCACAATTGACGATGTGCTCGATGTGGCTGAAGCGCAAGCGACTAAAGAGATTCAAAAGATAGGTGGATCGGAAGCTTTCGATGAACCTTATATGCAAATCGCCTTCTGGCGTATGGTCAAAAAACGTGGTGGATGGCTGGTGATCTTATTTCTGGGTGAAATGCTCACGGCGACCGCCATGGGTTTTTTCGAAAGGGAGATCGAACGAGCGGTGGTTCTTGCGCTCTTTGTTCCCCTCGTCATTTCAAGCGGAGGCAACTCAGGATCGCAGGCGTCAACGCTAGTGATCCGTGCTCTGGCGTTGCGTGAGGTAAGGCTTCTTGACTGGTGGCGCGTCATGCGTCGGGAGGTCCTTTCCGGTCTGGCTTTGGGATCAATTCTAGGAACCATAGGATTTCTTCGCATCAGCGTTTGGTCGGCCTTCTCTAACATCTACGGCCCACACTGGCTGCTGGTAGCGCTGACCGTTGGCTTTGCGCTGATTGGCATAGTGTTGTGGGGCACGCTGTCCGGCTCGATGTTGCCTTTCTTGCTTCGTCGTTTGGGTTTCGACCCTGCGGCCTCTTCCGCGCCTTTCGTAGCCACTCTGGTGGACGTGACAGGATTGGTAATTTATTTCAGCGTTGCGGCGTTGCTTCTCAGAGGCACACTGTTGTGATGGCGCTACCTGATTGTCTTACTTCTCGCGATATGCCATGCCTCTGCGAGTCCACACATCGCGTCCAAATTGGCGCCTACGATGGACATTAACTTTTTTGTGGGTTCCTGGCGTGTTCCGCTGCCTCAATCGCCGTTACTTTCTCTGAGTCGCAGCAGGTCGCCGCCACGCAGAGACAAACCTAAGTCAACAACCGATGTACGTTTCGGTGTGCGTTGCCGGAAGCTTCAGCGCTGATAAAACAAATCGTTTTTCGCGGACCAATTTACCCGCCGGCGCCGACAGTTTTCGGTTACGCTGCCGGAACCGAAGCCGTCACTTGGGTTCTGACAAAGAACTGCGCTAGGGTCGTCACGACCGTCATGATAATGGCCTGCTCGGCAGGATCTAGTTTCCAACCGAATGCGAGCCCTAATGCAAGGACCGCCTTGAGCAAACCTACAATCAAGGCCAAACCCCCATCTTTTGCCACCGAGAAGGAGGTAATTATCCCAACGAGCGCGGCAGCAACTGCATTGATTGCAGTCTGTTGATCGGTTAGAAGTTTAATGTGAAAGACCGGACCAAGCATCATCACGACGCTGCTGACCAGCCCCAGGAACAGGGCCGGTTCACGTTTAATACCCTGCACGATCTTGTTCATGTTAGCCTCCATGAAGCTTGGGTTTTTACTTCGAGCGGAGCAAATACAAGATATGAGCTCTTGCGAACTTTACTCGGTTTCGGGTTTAGGACTTATACTTCAACCGTTTCAGATTACTGCCATCGTTTGACTTTAGACTAAACAGCGCACCTGGCGTGTATAGGTGGGCACGTACATCGAAGGAATGGAGATCGCCCTGGAAAAGCATGGATTCAGGACTCTGTTTTGGTCCCCGATGTGATAGCGCCGGGTTTTTTGTCTTCTGGCTAGAGCTAAATATCTTCGTAATCTTTTTGCGATTTGCGAAGTCGGTAAACTGATCGATGCAAGATAATGCAGAGGATTGTATCCGAACGCTCAGAAACGAATGTGCCCCGTTACTCCAAGTTCTGCGTCTGAGCGTTTCGGATACAATCCTCTGCATTATCTTGCACTGAGACTCGCCTTACTCTGTCAGCGCTTTGTATTTAGGATCTGCCGTCGCCGTAGGATTTCTGCGCCGTACGGTGTTCCCGCATACATCGCAGGATCTGGCTCCGGATCCTGGCCGGGGCAATCGACAGAGTGGCCAAAGTAAAAACACGCATCGGCCAGATCCCCCAACGTGGTCGTCGGAGGAAATAGCGGGACCTCTTTACCTTGCGCGAATCGGCGCATACCCCAAGAGAACTGATTCGCGGGCACACTTGCGGCAGGCGCTCCCTTTAGAGAGAGCAGCACCGGTCGTTGCTCGGAGTGTACCGCCTTATCGAGGCTCTCGTATCCCGGCCCTGAACCTCCCAATAAATTCACAACGAATACCTTGCCTGGGTTGCTCTGTTGCAAACTTCCAAAGTGTGCATTGCGATAAATCACGAGAGCTTTCCCATGTACACGAAGGACCTGGTCGCGAATGATCGCTACCAACGAATCATCGCGCCGTTCCCCACCCGCAAACATACTGTAGTCCGCCATTGAATGTATCTTGCTCCAGTCTATAGGGGGATCTCCTCCAAGAACCCGCAACTGCTTAGACTTTGTCAGCTTTTGTTCACTTCGCGAACTGCGGTGAAGAACTCCGCATGAATCGGGGAGTCCCAGGAGGCGACTTGCGTTTGATCCCGCCAGACGCGCTGCAATTCGGTCATCGGCACGTCTTCACCCTGAATGTAACGGTCCAGGATTGGCTGGTATAGCGAGTTTGCCCATTCCACCACTATGAACCGCGCTTTGTTTGGAAAATCAGGATGGCGGATCAGCCGGAGCCGAAGTTCGGAGCCCGCTGTCCCACGACTCGCCCCAAGCGCAACCACATCAGCTTTGTCAAACGCGGAGAGGATTCCGGTCAGTGCCTGGTCCCAACCCGGGGATTCGGTCGGCAAGAGCACCTCGGGCCTTGGTCCACGTTGCGTCGCTTCTGCCTGCGGCGTTCGAAGAGCCTCGCCGAGAATTCCAAGTGCCAGAAGACCAACAAAAGCTGCCCCGCCGATTGCTCGCGGCACTATGCGTTGGTGGCTCGCACTGTGCGACGGAGTCATACGACCGAAGACTCTCGAAACGAGTACCGCTGTCGTGGTCATAGCATATTCCAGTCTTTTAGACGACGGCGAATCAGTTGAGTTTCCACTGCCATTAAATAACGTCGGGTTCGCGCACCAATGTTGTCCTGCCGGCGCTTCACCAAAAAAAATTACTTACTGCAACAATGATTGGATTGAATTCCTACGCTATGCCCTCAAGGATTCATTCCTTCATCCATCCAACGCTTGAAGAGCGCTACCTGATCTTTGGGCCACGCGCCGTCGCAGGGCATGCTGCCGTCTTCGAGCTTGGAATAGATACCTGCGGCCTTTGCCCTCACGTCGTCGTAGGACGAAAGGTCGAGGCCAAACCCCTTCATCGACTGCACATCGGGCGTGTCGCGAAACAGCGGGCGAATATCGTTTGCGAAGCTTAATGCCATGTCAGATTCTCCTTTGATTTAAGCGCTCAAGGTTGCCGCTTGCTGCCGGCTACACAACCTTAGAGCGAAGTCCAATGGTTTGCTTCGTGTGGAAAGAAAAACGGCCTTGTAAATCAAGTGCTGAATCATAGCCGGTCGGCGAGTGTACACGATGAAAGCGACGTGATAAATGGCAGGGAGCTGCTGTCACACGTGTTTAAGCCGCATTTCAAACACCACAACTTGTTTGGCCTTCAGCCGCCCATCGTTGCCTGTCTTGGGTGGAATTGCAACATAAGTCTCATTCGCATCTGAGTCTTTGCCGGATGCAAGGACGATGTCTCGTGATCGGAGCCCGGTTTGGTTCTGACCGCGTACCGATTGTTTCGGGAAAATGCCCGGAGTTTCCTTCCTTACGGAGTTTTTATCGCCAACGATTGCCGCCACTCGGGTCGCGGTTGGAGCATCCAAAAGGCAGCGATTCTCAGCTTCGGAACATTTCGAACTCAGGGCAGCGCTTAAATAGTCGATCGGGTCGTGAGACACAATGACCTGGAGGACCTCGGTGGCCGGTTGCTCGTCGAAAGCAACGGAGAGCTGGAGTGGTACATCTGGCTTGATCCGGTTGTTGACCTCTCGAGGATTGGGGTAAAGCATGAAGCGCTGTTCGCCGCTCTTGCTTATCTCGACATTGACGATATACACATATCCCAGGAAATTGCTCTCAATCACCACTCTCAATTTGTCGTCGGTTGTGAATTGCTGCGTTGGCGATACAGGCGCGCCGGATTTAACGTCCATTACTTTCACAAGCATGGCATCGGCGACCTTGCTAATGTATAGACCCCTGGCAGTGCGATCTGTTTGCGTTGTCCCGGAGCCGACACTCGCAGCCATCCCCAGATGCGTTGCCGGAGCGTATCCAAACAACAACGCCCCGCCAAGAGAAGCAATGGTCAGACTAATCATTAGTTTCATTGGCATTTTTTCCTGTGGTCTCAATCAGTCAACTCCTCTGTTGCATTTCGGCTCAGGAGACTTGCTAAGCAGCACCCTAATTGACGCATTTTAGTACTTATTAGTTTCTGGTTTCTAGTTTCTGGTTTCTTTTTTTAATCTGTGCAATCTGAGTAATCTGTGGATTCTTCTCCTTTAGAGACGTCAGGAAATGATGCCACTGGTTTATCCACAGATTGCGCAGTTTACACAGATTAGACTAATCAGGACCTGGAAACCAGAAACTAGAAACCAACTGCGCAATCTGTGGATTCTTCTCCTTTAGAGACGTCAGGAAATGATGCCACTGATTTATCCACAGATTGCGCAGATTACACAGATTGAATTAACGATCTCAACTGGTTTTGAGACGAGCCGAAGCTTGCCAGTTATAATTCGTGACACGTCGAGCATCGCGACAGGTTATCACTCCCAGATAGCGGCACAACCTCAGACGCGATAGACTCTGTCCGGTAACAGATGTGGTCGAGGAAACGCTTTTACAACGCGGTACAACCTTGGTAAGGCGCTTAGTGCTCGAGCCTGGAGAGGCAACAGCCTGGCATGTTGACCCCTACTCCCGCGTGAGCATAATCATTCGCGGAACGGCCCTGGCAATTGAGTACAGAAACGGAGAAGAATCCAAACGCGTTGAGGTTGTCGCTGGACAAGCAGACTGGGACAATCCAACAGACGAGATACATCGCGCGGTAAACGTCGGCGGGGAAAGCTACGAAGAAGTCACCATCTTCTTTCTTGATCGAAATGATGCGATACCGCAACCAGTCGCCGAGTGAGTTGTAAGCCGCGCATAAATAAGCGTCGCGCAGGAAAAGGAGATTGCAATGAGAGTAGTCAAAGCCGCAGGGGTCCAACTTAGCCCCGTCCTGTATAGCCGCGAAGGCACGGTCGAAAAGGTTGTGCGAAAAATCCACGAGCTTGGTCAACAGGGAGTGCATTTCGCCACTTTCCCCGAGACCGTGGTTCCTTACTATCCGTACTTTTCCTTTGTCCAGACGCCCTTGCAGATTATCGCCGGACCTGAGCATCTGAAGCTGCTCGACCAAGCCGTGACGGTTCCGTCCCCTGCCACCGACGCTATCGGCCAGGCTGCCAGGCGGGCGGGAGTTGTGGTGTCTATCGGCGTTAACGAGCGCGACGGCGGCACCCTGTACAACACCCAGCTTCTGTTCGATGCCGACGGCTCATTGATCCAGCGCCGCCGCAAGATCATTCCCACCCATTACGAGCGCATGATCTGGGGCCAGGGCGACGGATCGGGCCTACGCGCGATCGATAGCAAGGTCGGTCGCATTGGCCAGCTGGCGTGCTGGGAGCACAACAACCCTCTGGCGCGCTACGCGATGATGGCCGACGGCGAGCAGATCCACTCGGCCATGTATCCGGGCTCGATGTTTGGCGATCCCTTTGCCCAAAAGTCGGAAATCAATATCCGGCAGCATGCGCTGGAGTCCGGGTGCTTCGTTGTGTGCGCAACGGCGTGGTTGGATGCTGATCAGCAGGCTCAAATCATGAAGGACACTGGCTGCGAGATTGGCCCGATCTCGGGCGGTTGCTTCACCGCGATCGTGGCACCCGATGGCACCTTGTTAGGCGAACCCCTGCGATCGGGCGAGGGCGCGGTCATCGCCGATCTCGACTTCACGCTCATCGACAGACGCAAGCAGGTGATGGACTCGCGCGGCCACTACAGCCGGCCGGAACTGCTCAGCCTCCTGATCGACCGCACGCCCACCGCGCACGTCCACGAACGCACGAGAGATAGAAATGGGGAAGACGCGCCCGGCACGGAGGTCGTCCGCGTCGCCGTTGTCTGAGGCAGGAAGCGGGAGCAGAGCGACGGTGGCGTCGTTCGATTTGGATCTCCTGGGCTGACTCCATTTAATGCTCGATTAGTTGGACACTGAAATAAACGGTATGATGAGAGGCGGAATCAGACCACGTCGCCGGTCAAAGTAACTATGAAGAATGCTACGGCATTGGCCATACGGTAAAATCACGCATAGCCATTCGCACAATCTTACCCTTCATCTGATGAAGTGCATCGTTAAGCTCAAGCAGTTCCGCCCGTCCTAACTCCAATGAATGCTCATCGGGCTGATAGACTGTTCCCGCCCGATAGTCCAGGTAAGGCGTTCGGGTGTTCTCGATGTGATTTCCAAGAATATGTGCCACGACTTTGTTCCGAGTGAAATCAACCAGGCGCTGGATGCTGTTGACGAATTGAACCGGGTCTCTTACATAAAGCCTGCCGGGGTAGAGGGTATCACCTGTAAGTAATATCGCTGTCTGTCGATCATAGATTGCAATGCTTGTCGCATCGTGACCCGGAATAGGTATTACATCAAGGATGCGATCGCCCAGATCATACTGAACAATTTCTTCGGGCCAGTTCTTTATATCGAAGAATGATTGAACCACCTTCAAATCCGGCAAAACCAAAGTAGTATGTTGCAAACTCTTAAACTGATCATCGCCGCCGGTATGATCTTTGTGAGCATGCGTATGAGCTACGACTAACTCGATTAGTCCTTTCTTATTTCGAGCAAGCCACCTGGTGATCACGTTATTGACTACTCGTGCAACATCAGTTTTGCCTGCGCCTGTGTCGAGTAACAATGCTTTATCTTTACCAAAGAGAAGATACAAAAACGGTTTCTCAAAATTTGAGCAGCCTGACTGACGAAGTATGTAGAAGTCTTCGTTATATTCGTGCACTTGGAATTCTGGTAGCTCGATGCACTTCGGTCCTCCGAGCAGCCATGTTCTCGGTAACGATCCTGGTTTGACTCCTGCACCATCCGGTTGCGGTGCCTGCGTTAAAGCCAGGCCCGATAGAAATAAAATCACGGTTACGCTCAAGAAGACTTCGATGAAGCCTCTGAAATTCCGCATTGCGGTCAACTCCTAATTCAAGGGATATCCGGAATTACAAACCTCAACAGTCCTTTCCTATCTGATCTGCTTCTTGATCCGTCCGATAAGCCAGCGGTAAACATATAGGAACGATCACTTTTGAGGCCGTGGTTCCACACTTAATGTAAACCTTGCGCTGGTTCCTGCCCTGGTTATCTCAAGAGTGTCGTTTGAAACCGGAATGACTATACGATTGTTCCGATTGTATGCGAGGACGATCGCGAATCCGGACAGCGAAGACCTATCGTTTTTCTTGTCGGCCCCCCACAACTCCAGTGGGCTGGAGTCCGCAATCTTCTGTTTGTACAACATCTGAATTTTTGGCGTTCCCGTGTCCTCGCGGTTACCTCTGAATCGGATCATCACCCGGGCAAGGACCTTGGCCTCAGACCCATATTCGACAACGCCGGCCAGATTATTACGATTATTCGATTCCGGATAGGGAATGCTGGACATGTCAGAGCGGTAGGCAACATAGCGTTTAAGCGAGTTCGATGTGTTGGGGACCTCAATTTGAAACAGTTGTGCCGTTGATGTGAATACCTTCACTCCGCTCATGATGTTAAAGAATACATATGTGTCCTCGGCGCCGCAGCAACCGCGCTTTGTGATTCGATAAAAGCGATCGGCAACCGCTCCCTCGTCCCCTTCCTGCTGTATGGTCCATAGCTTCTCTCCAGGGTTGTCATCTTTGCCAATCCAGGCCTGTACATTTACGGTTCCCTGCTGTCCCTCTGCCCGCAAGATGCGCTCGCTGCGAAACTCTTCCAGCAAGAGCAGGCTACGGAACTGTTCATCCGATACAATGTTGTCCGGATAAACATCCGTGAATGTGAAGCGCCGGTTAGTCGTAGTAGTTATTATTCCCTTTTCTTTGTCAGTCCGTGTCACGATTTCCGAAGTAGCCGTTCGCTCAAGACCCTTGTGGTCTTGTGCCGGGATTGATGCGGCAGCGATACAAAACATCAACGTCGCCAGTATCAATACTCTGAGAAATTTCATTGTCGTACTCCTGTTACTCAGTTTCGGAGGCGCGCTTTACGTCTGCCCTGGATATCAATCATAAATCAGCACCACCGTTCCGACCGTCGTGATGTCGCTCAACTCTTTGGCAGTTGAGATCGGAATTCTAATGCAGCCGTGACTAGCCGGATAGTTGGGCACGCTGCCGCTTCCATGAATGGCCCATCCTTGATCAAAATAATTGGGGTAATAAATCATTCCCAGCGGGGCCTTCCGCCAACCATTTACCTTGCGATAGACCGTGAACCGGCCCCTGGGAGTGACGGCCCGGCTCGTCTTCCCCTCGAACGTATACAGCTTTCCGCTACCCGACGAAACCGGCAACACCAGCGTCACCCCGACTTTCTGATCTACTACAAACAGCACTTGCCGCTGCAGATCGACCTCGATGTGGGAATAGCCCGTCTCGCGTGGATTGGGCCGCGTCGCCGCGAGTGCCATCTGAGCGTCGGCCGCATTAAGTTTGCCAGTCTGATTACGTCTTTCGACTCGTTGAAACGCCAATATTGCGCAACGCGCCCGCTGGGCGTCTCGATCGCCTGCCGGGCCAGCCCAGTAGCCGATCTCCAAAAGATGTTGTTCAGCTTTATTCACGACCTCTGCAGTCGGTGGGGCTACAGAGGGCCTTGGGGCAGCACCTCTCGTAACACCGAAAGCCAGAGAACCTGTCAATGCGAGCGTAGCCGTGAGCAAAACCAACCCACTTAGCCGCCTCGCAACTGTTATCCTGTTAGTTCGTGTATCTTCGCCATTCAAATTAGGCGACGCAATTTTCGAATAGATACCTGGAATGACATCATTGTTAGTAGCCTCTATATTTCTTATGCCGGTCATTTTTCAATTGCTCCTTTTTAGTTCTGCTCGCGAGCACTAATAGTCCGCTCGCGAGCCGCCGATGATTGTGTGCTGACAGATCATCATCGCGGCGAGCGCATGATTACCGGTAACGAGCCCGCCGGTCACTACGTAAGTGCGTAGGAATTTTCGGTTTGTGGAGGGTAATTTCTGTAATTTGCGCGATCGAAGAATGTGCCAGCTCCATAAGCCAAGCTGGATCTCGTCAGCAAATCGCGCAAATTCGTAGAATAAAGCGAAAATTAGGAGGACTACAATGTCTCTTGAGGAAATGCTAACTGTTTGGAAAGAAGTGAGGGCGGGACTCATCGACGAAGTTGCCCAGATACCGGCTGAGCAATTTGCGTTTCAAGCGACACCGGAGTCTCGCAGCGTCGCTGGCATCATCCGTCACATCGTAGGAGCGCAAGAGTTCTTAATAGGCGAGCTATGCCGGCCGGATACCGATTTCAAACGAGCGCCGATTCGTGAATTGGCCGAGAAGAACGCCGCAGAAGCCCATTCGGGCGGAGACAAGGAAGAGTTGATCGGGTCGCTCAGGTCAACCATAGAATCGGCTGAAGCTGCCCTCCGCGCGTTCGGAGAAGAGGGAATGAGAGAAAAGGTAGCGGGGCTGGACGGTAAGAAGAGATCGAAGCTCGTCTTGTTGTACCTCTACATCACTCACGAGATGTACCATCGAGGGCAGATAAGCGTATACGAGCGCTTGATGCGGATCGAGCCTGCACTCACTGCGAAGGTCAAGCAGTTTCTCGCTTCCAGGTAACTGTAACAAACAGAGGCTGCATGCATCTTCATTGATCGAGTATCCTCCGCGGGTCTACCTGCAAGAAGCGGCGTTCAGTGGCAAAATAAGATAGGTCTATGGAATCGGCAATCAGCTCACTACGCCGTGCGAAGGATGTCGACCCTGAACAAGAAAAACAGGGGGATCCAGAGGCGCGAATACTGCAGGGACACATATCCGCGCTATTTGCCTTTGATGTTGGATACGAGGTCTCGCTGGAGAAGCTGGCGAATCTGCTTCCCTCAGTTCCTGTTCAGCCCCTGTCACCAAAGAAACTTACTCCGACTTTTACCCAATACAATCGCCCGCCCCGCGTTCTGAACCTCGGTTCTTGTCCGGGTCCATTCGGCGACACTGGTCAGGTCAGGGCAACATTGTTCGATTTCGGCGTCGTGAGCCTCGCCTACCGTTGGGCTGTGGCAAAGGAACACGACACATTAGTCGCCGATCTGCCGATGATCAGTCAGCATCTTTATCAGTCGAATCTTGTAGCCAAAGCCCGAGACCAGGTGAAGGAACTGGTAGAGCGAGTCAAGCCGGCAATTATTCGGCCGAATCTCTCATCGATCGTCGAGGACTACTATCTGTTTGTCATTGAACAGCTCGGGCCTTCTTTGGAAGCCGGAGAGTTGCTCGGAAAGTATCGATCAGTCCTTTCCCAGACATTGCGGTTCGAAACGCTTTCACTCAGCTCCGAGCAACAAGACGACGCGCTTCGTCAGAAGTTGTCCTACTACGAGAACGATCTTCTGTTGATCGATTGGAATGCAGCGATCATTTACGACCAGGACTACGAAGATGCCGCGAATGTGCTTGAGTTATTGAATGTCGAACTCCTGGAAGCGCGTTACATCGATTCTGAGCTCGATCAACGGATCCAGGAGCATGCCAATCTCGCTCACGGTCGCACAGGGTGGCCAGTTCCGTTAAGGACACCTTTTCGGAAGGCGATTGAAGAGCTCGGCGAATTGCGAATCGAATCTGGATTGCTTGCCGAGCGGTTGGGAAATTCGCTCAAGTTGATCGGCGATCTGTATCTCGCGCGAGTTTATTCAGCGGCTGCAGAGCGATTTTATTTGCAACAATGGCAGAAGACCATATCTGACAAGCTGGATACTATTGAGATTTTTCACCACCTGGTTACAGAGCGTATACGTACAGCACAGAGTCAGACGCTTGAACTTGCTGTCATTCTGCTGATCCTGGTGGAATTGTTTGTGGCGCTTCTCAGGCACTGAACGCCAGGGAAGTCACGGCTTTGTGTAATCTAATCCTTCAGTAATCTGCCCATCGCCGTTCTGTACTTGTATCGTCACCATTTGGCCGGATTCGATTCTCTTATTAAGCTTCTTGCCGATCAGCAGGCCGGACGCAACATCATCGCGTAAGGTCTTTTGGAAATCGCCATTCATTAAAATTAACGACTCGTCATCAAAATTCTCGCCGCTAACGACAAGATTTTTCCTTTCGCCGGTAACATTATTGATCTTTGGAGCGTAGCGGCTGTCGGCATAGACGCGCACGTAATCGACGATCATCGTTTGGGGAAACGTTGTGGTCTGATCCGGATTGCCGGGGAAATTGCCGCCCACCGCAACGTTCAGGATGATGAAGAACGGATGGTCGAAGACCCATCGCTTACCCGCCGCATCCGCGGGCGTCTTCGTCTGGTAAAGATTCCCATCCACATAGAAACGAATAGCCGCCGGTTCCCATTCGACGGCGAAGACGTGAAAATTGTCAGCGAACTTCTGACCGGCAGCCAGCGTGTATATACCCGTGAGTGGCGAACCACCCGAATAGCCCGGTCCGTGCAAACTACCGTGAATGACCGCTGGCTCACGGCCGATGTTTTCCATGATGTCAATCTCGCCGCAGGCGGGCCAACCCACCTCCCCGAGATTCGCGCCGAGCATCCAGAAGGCCGGCCAGATGCCTTGTCCGAAAGGTACCTTGATACGGGCTTCGATTCGGCCGTAACGCTGGGTGAACTTGTCTTTGGTAAGCAGTCTTGCGGACGTATAGTCGCGCCTAATACCATCCTGTCCAGTAAAGGTTTCTTTGATCAGCTTGATGACCAGATGGCCGTCGCCATCAAGAAACGCGTTGTCGCTGCGGCGGGTATAAGTTTCAAGCTCGTTGTTGCCCCACCCGTTGCCGCCCACGTCGTAGTTCCATTTTAAAGGGTCCGGAACGCTGCCGGAAGCGCCATCAAATTCATCGGCCCAGCGCAACGTGTAGCTCTCCGCGCCGGCAGAGTGAGCAGTCATTAGAACCGCGATAACGACCAAGAGAGAGATTGGTTTCAACACGACGCACCTCTTGATGACAGGATGAGCCCGGCTGCGGATCACTAGTATATGGTTAATGAGATTAGGAAGAAAGATTTAAATCGATCGGCCGAGATTGTAGCAAATTACACAGATCTAATAGCGACGTGATAAAGTTACGGCCATTATGAGAATCAATCGACGCGGGTTCCTGGCAGGTGCTTCTGCGGCGAGCGTGTTGGCAAAAACCCGACTCTCGCTGGCCGAGCCTAATCGACCCTCCTTGTCCGCGGAGCCATTTTCGGTCGCAGGAAAAGAGGTTGTCGTGTATACAACAGCCAATCAAACCGATCACCGGATTTCGGCAACTGACAAAATTGGATTCAAACATCTCGGCCAACCGCTGGAGACACAGATTTGCGTTTTTGTGGATCCTGGCCGAACCTTCCAAACAATCGTGGGCATCGGGGGAGCAATCACCGATGCCTCAGCGGAAACGTTTGCAAAGCTGCCCGCCGCAAAACAGCTTGAGATTCTGAATGGCTATTTCGACGCCAACAACGGCATCGGTTATACACTAGCCCGCACCAACATTCATAGTTGCGATTTCTCGAGCAGCAGCTATACATACATCGAAGAAGGCGATAAGGAGCTAAAGTCATTCACCGTCGCCCACGACAAGCAATTTCGCATTCCCATGATCAAGAAGGCGCTAGCCACTACCGGAGGAAAACTCGCGATCTTTGCAAGCCCCTGGAGTCCGCCGGCATTCATGAAAGACAACAACAGCATGCTGCACGGCGGAAAATTGAAGCCGGAGTTTTATCAGTCCTGGGCCAATTACTATGTGCGCTTTATCAAGGCGTACCAGCAGGGAGGTGTGCCAATCTGGGGACTAACAATTCAAAACGAACCGATGGCTACCCAAACCTGGGAGTCTTGTATCTATACAGCCGAAGAAGAGCGTGACTTCCTAAAGCAGCATCTGGGTCCCACGCTGAAAAGAGCAGGACTTGACGATAAGAAAATAATTGCGTGGGATCATAACCGGGATCTTGTCTATCAACGTGCCAGCACCATTCTGAATGACCCCGAAGCAGCCCGCTTCGTCTGGGGCATCGGCTTTCATTGGTACGAGCCTTGGAGCGGCGGTGAGCCGATGTTCGATAACGTCAGGCTGGTGCATGAAACCTTTCCTGATAAGCATCTCATTTTCACCGAAGGCTGCGCCGATTCCTTCAATGCCCAGAAGCTTCATGACTGGAGTCTCGGCGAGCAGTACGGACGTTCGCTGATCAATGACTTCAACAGCGGCGCGGTTGGTTGGACGGACTGGAACGTATTGCTTGA
>Ga0126382_10000324_pt1 | contig 18257 bp, 16 predicted proteins | sample PanSoiMetPlot_30_FD_92548 | JGI IMG/M metagenome (GOLD analysis project Ga0126382, IMG submission 92548) | Tropical forest soil microbial communities from Panama - MetaG Plot_30 | ecosystem: Environmental > Terrestrial > Soil > Tropical forest > Bulk soil | place: Panama | collected 2016-02-17
AACTGGGCCTTGAGCGCATTGTGGCAGTCGTTCAGCCAGCAAACGTACCGTCGAAGTCAGTAGCCGCGAAGATCGGAATGAAGCATATAAAGAACGCTCACTTTTACAACACAGATGTTGAGTACTATGCCATCACCCGGGACGAGTTCGGCCCAATCTGACGCTCGCAGATCACACAAGCCAAGCTCGAGGGAGGCCTTACTGCCATACTGTCTGATTGCACCCACAATCGTGGTGCTGCTATCGCTTTCCATTTACCCACTGATCTATGCCGTCAAGATAAGCTTTCAGACCGGCGCCGGCGATGCCGCGAGATGGACGTTCGCCAACTTCACAAGACTGGCGAGCGACAAGTTCTTTCTCGAAGCCCTCGCACACACGTTCATCTACGCTGCAATTGCTTTGACCTTTGAGTTCCTGCTGGGCCTGGGATTGGCGATATTGGTCGACGGCCCACTGCGGGGAAGATCGTTTTTTCGAAGCGCGTTGTTGATACCGATGATGTTGCCGCCGGTTGTCGTCGGTGTGGTTTGGCGATTGATGCTCAACCCTGACTTCGGAGCAGTAAATGGAACGCTCAAAGGTGTGGGGGTGAACACCGAGGCACTTACGTGGCCTGCGTCCCCGCTGCTCTCCTTTGCATCAGTAATAGCAGTAGATATCTGGCAGTGGACGCCGTTCATTTTTCTGGTGCTGCTCGCCGGGCTTCAGGCGATTCCCCAGGAACCCTATGAGGCGTCAGTGATCGATGGATCGAGCGCGTGGCAGACCTTTCGCCATGTAACACTTCCTTTACTGAAGCCGGCAATCCTCATCGCTCTGCTGCTCAGAACAATGGATCTGCTGCGAGTGTTCGATCAGATTTTCATCCTTACCCAGGGCGGCCCCGGGTTTTCGACCGAAACTGTGAGCCTGTATATCTACCGAACCGCATTCCGATTCTCGGATTTCGGTTATGCCGCGGCGATGTCATTTGTGCTTTTGATTCTGACGAATATCGTGAGTGTTGGTTACATTCGTTTGCTGCAAAGACAGGAGGCGGCGTGAGCGAGGACGTAGCGCGAAACGCAGCAAAGTTGCGGCGCATTGATCGTGAGCGCAGTCGAACCACAGGTCGCGCTCGGCTCGCGATATGGTCCAGGTACGTTCTTCTTATCGTCGCGGTGTTAGCGGCAATCACGCCAGTCTACTGGATGGTTACGATTTCATTGAAGAGCGAAATCGACCAGTTTGCCGTGCCTCCCCGTTGGATTCAGTTCGCCCCAACGTTAGCTCACTACTATGACTCTTTTCTGACGCGCTCGTTTGGGCAGTATCTGGTGACCAGCATTACTGTGGCCGCCCTGTCGACAATTTGCGCGGTGACCATTGGAACTCTTGCGGCCTATGGTCTGGCGCGATTCAAGCTGCGCGCTAATCTCGACCAACGTTTGTCGATGTGGATTCTGTCGACGCGAATGTTCCCGCCGATTGTGACTGCCGTTCCGCTCTTCTTGATGATGCGCGATGTGCAGCTGCTTAATACGCTTACATCTTTGGTGATCGTCTATACCGCCCTGAATCTTCCGTTTGTGGTGTGGATGATGCGTGGTTTCTTTCGCGAATTACCGCGAGAGCTCGAAGAGGCGGCGATGGTGGACGGCGATTCGAGGCTTGGGGCTCTGGTTCGAGTAATTCTGCCACTGGTGACTCCGGGGTTGGCGGCAACGGCGGTATTTTGCTTGATCGTGTCATGGAATGAATTTCTGTTGGCCGTAGTCTTGACGCAGACCGATGCTGCGATGACATTGCCGGTTGGAATTGCGGGGCGGGTGACTCAATACGAAATAAAGTGGGGAGTGATGAGTGCGGCAGGCGTTGTAGCGATGATTCCCATAATGGTATTCGCGATGGCGGTTCAGCGTTACTTAGTGAGGGGGCTGTCCCTGGGCGCAGTAAAGGGATAGGTCCTATAGGTCATATAGGTCCTATGGGGTTTCATTTTCAATGGACGTCAAATTCCAAAACGTCACCAAACTTTTTGGGCGCACAACAGTCGTCGACCACCTCGATCTCGTAATCGAGGATGGCGAGCTGGTCGTTCTTCTGGGACCGTCAGGTTGCGGTAAGACCACGACACTCCGGATGCTCGCAGGTCTGGAAGAGGCAACGTCGGGCGACATCTTCATCGGAGATGAGCGAGTAAACGACGTTCCGACGCGCTACCGGGACATCGCGATGGTTTTTCAAAACTATGCTCTTTATCCGCATATGACTATTGCAGAGAACATTGCCTACCCGCTAAAGGTTCGAAAGGTCGCTAAGGACCAAATTGATCAGCGAGTGAAGAGAGTCGCCGACAGCTTGGAGATAGCGGCCCTGTTATCGAGAAGGCCTCGTGAGTTGTCAGGGGGTGAACGCCAGCGCGTTGCCCTGGCTCGCGCGATCATCCGCGAGCCAAGAGTGTATTTGATGGATGAGCCTCTCTCTAATCTCGATGCGAAACTTCGAGTACAGATGCGAGGCGAACTGAAACGATTGCAGCACGAGTTGGGCACTACGACTATTTACGTGACGCACGATCAGGCCGAGGCAATGACGCTGGCGCATCGGGTCGCGATAATGCGCGGCGGAAAGCTTCAACAATTCGATACGCCGATGAACATATACAATCAACCGGCCAATCGCTTTGTTGCCGAATTCGTGGGCAGCCCGAGCATGAACTTTATCGAAGGGGACGTGGATGTTGCGTCGCGCAGTTTTGTTTCTGATGGGCTGTCGATCGCGTTGCCGGAGACGCGGTTACCGATGCTGGCAGACCTGCAACGTGTGACGCTGGGCGTACGACCTGAGAACATTGAGGTCTCGTCGACAGAGCGTGCTGGTTGGCTTAATGCATCGGTGTATGTGACCGAGCAAATGGGTAACGAGACGTTTGTGTTTTTGACGATTGGCGGGGATAAGGTGATCGCGCGAGCGCCGGCAGATTTCCGGGCAGAGATGGAGAGTCGCGTGTGGGTTCAGATTGACGCGGGGAAGGCGTTGTTTTTTGATTCTGATTCAGGAGAGGCGCTTCGAATTTGAAATCTGAAATCTGGAATTTGAAATCTGGAATAATCTGGAATTTGAAATCTGGAATTTGAAATCTGGAATAATCTGGAATTTGAAATCTGGAATAATCTGGAATTTGAAATCTGGAATAATCTGGAATTGGTATTCCAAATTTCAAATTGCAGATTTCAGATTTCAAAATTCCAGAACCCTAACGCCGACTCAAAACTTTATACAAATCTTTCCAAAGTGGGCGCCGCTCGCCATATATTCGAATGCGTGTCTCGCTTCATCAAACGGAAACACTCGATCGATTACCGGCCGCAGTTGATGCAATGCTATTGCTCGATTCATCGCCTCAAACGTGTCCCGGCTGCCGACCAGCACCCCTTGAATCCGAAGGTTCTGCATCAAAATTAGAACCAGGTTTACCTCCGTCGCATTCCCCGACAGGTTGCCTATCAACGCAATGTGTCCGCCGATCTTGATCGCTCGAAGTGAGTTCGCAAACGTTCCGGCTCCTCCGACTTCTATTACGTGATCGACGCCTGTTCCACCAGTTAACAGCTTGGCCTGTTTGTCCCAATCAGGAGTCGTTGAATAGTTGATCCCGAGATCCGCACCCAAAGCCTTTGCGCGCTCGAGCTTCTCGTCGCTGCTGGACGTGATGATGACGCGAGCGCCCGATAGTTTGGCGAACTGCAATGCAAAGATTGAAACTCCTCCCGTGCCTTGCAGGAGCACCGTTTCACCAGCTCTCAGCCCTCCAAGATTGATCAACGAGTTCCATGCGGTTACCGCCGCGCACGGCAGAGTGGCAGCCTCCTCATCGGTAAGATGACTTGGCAAGTGAACGAGACCGTCTTCATGAAGTGCTCGAAACTCGGAAAGCATTCCATCAAGCGGACCCCCGAGCGAAGCTCCGAGCTTAGAGCGCGCCGGCTCGCCACCGAGCCATTTCTGCGAAAAGTTTGCGGCAACGCGATCCCCCACTTTTACTCGCGCAACACCCTCGCCGACCGAGACTACCTCACCGACTCCGTCGGATAGTGGAACGAGCGGCAACGGCAATCGTGGGTTGTACCTACCTTCTACAGTCAGCAGGTCCCGATAGTTAAGCGATACTGCCTTCATTTTAATGACCACATGAAGCGGGGCGGCGGTTGGATCCAGCCGTTCAACCTGCGTAAGCGATTCCAATCCAAACTTGTTCTGAATTTCAAATGCTTTCATGTAATTTAGTCCTTCATTTTGAACTAACGTTCGCGTTTAAAAACGTTCAGCGTTTAGCTCTCAGTATCGAATCCTGTACACACTCGTTCTCCCAGAGGGATTCGTTTTGTGCATAGGCTCGCGTAATATACCTGCAGATTAATTGAGCGGCAATGGGGAGGAAAACAGTTCAACGTTCGAAGTTCAGAATCTCGTTCAAGTCTCTTGAACGCAGAACCCTGAACGCCAAACGCTGAACGCAAAAACTGAAAGGTTTTGTGTGGTGAAAAACTATGAAAGTAGCCCTCAATGGCGCGACGACCATGAACGCGGATCTCGAAACCGATATCCGCGCCGCGAGCAGCGCCGGGTTCGATTATCTCGAGATATGGGCATCAAAACTGCGCGCCTTTCTGAAGTCACGCAGCACCTCTGATCTCTCACATCTTTTTGTTACTCACGGCCTGAGTCCCTACAGCATCAACTCCATCGAGCGTATAACCTTTCGTGATGACACAAGCCATCGCGCTCTTCTCGATGAGTGCGAAGAGCTCTGTCGAATTGCTCAGGCGATTCGCTGCCCCTACGTAGTGGTCGTTCCTTCGCCGGCTCCCAAAGATGTCCTTCGCTCAGATGTAATCAGCGAGTCCGCGGGAGTACTCCAGGAACTGGCCTCCATAGCAGCTCAGCACAGCGTAGCCCTTGCATTCGAATTTCTTGGCCAGCCTGATTGCAGCGTCCAAACGCTTGCGCTTGCAGATGAAATCGTCAAAGAAGTGAGCCATCCAAACGTTGGTCTGGTAATTGACAGTTTTCACTTTTATGCAGGCGGCTCCACAATAGAATCTATAGAAGCGCTCGACGCTGAAAAACTATTTATCTTTCACATCAATGACGCTGAGGACCTGCCACGCGAGCAACTCGAAGATCGACACAGGCTACTTCCGGGGCTCGGCATACTACCGTTGAAGCAAATTATTCAGGCCTTGAAGGGTATCGGTTACAACCGCGTGGCAAGTGTGGAAATCTTTAGACCCGAGTATTGGCAGCGCAACCCGCTTCAATTGGCTCGCGACGCCCACGCTGCCGTACTGAAAGCATTAGAAGTGTGAGTCCGGTATGCGAACGTCGTTTGTTCATCACTCTTCATCTGCGTAATCTGCGGATGCATCTTAAGCGATGGAGTAATGGCTGTGTTGCAACCTTTCGAAGCCAACTTTAGAACAGCATCAGAGGAGAACGCCCACGATGGGACAGATTAATATCGGCATAATAGGGGCGGGTTATATTGGCGGGGTCCATGCATCGTTGCTTACTCGCGATCAACGGGTTCGACTGGCCGCAGTGAGCGATTTACTCGCTGATCGAGTGGAGCAACTTTCGCGATCGACTGGGGCAAAAGTAATCGACAATACCAGTGAACTAATCGATAGCGTCGATGCGGTTTACATAACAACGCCCAACACAAAGCACACGGAACTGGCTCTAGCTTGCATTGACGCCGGCAAACACGTCTTTTGCGAAAAGCCGATGGCCACCACGTTATCTGATGCGCGAACCATTCTCGAAGCCTCGGCTAAGGCCACGAGCGTCTTTCAAGTGGGTCATAATCGGCGTTTCGCTCCTGTTTATTCAACACTCAAGGAACTGATCGAAACTGCCGGGCCTGCGCATTCCGCTCATCTCAAAATGAATAGGGGAGAGTTGATCAATCCGACGTGGGTCGGCGATCCAGGGATCACTGGCGGGTTTCTGTTCGAAACAACTATTCATATGTTTGACATGATGCGATTTCTTTTTGGCGAAGTCGCGAGCATCGATGCCGTAGGCTCAACTCATGAATACCCCGAAGTCGATGACTTCTCTGCTCTAATCCGCTTCGAAAATGGGATGCACGCGACTCTGGCTTCGTCAGCCGATGCGGGTTGGATGTTTCCGTTCGAGCGAGTTGAGGTTTTCTGTCACCACCGCACCTTTACGACTCGCGAGATGGAGAGCCTGACGTACAGCGATGGACTAGACGGAAGGCACTTCACACAAACTATGCAGCAGTTGTCGAAGGAGGAGAAGTGGGGTTATGCCCAGGAAGATCGCGCGTTCATTGACGCAGTTGTGCATGGGGCGCCTGTTCCGGTCACCGCTGAGGATGGGTACAAATCGGTTGAACTGGTCGAAGCGGTTTATCGAGCGGTCGAAAGCGGCGCGCGTGTAACTCTCAGGTAATGCGCGGATTACTTGCCAGTCCGGGCGGCATCCCCGCTGGTTGAGGTGAATCGAATGATCTGGTTGTAGGTAGGATTCTTTTCGCCCGATTGTTCAGCAGGCTTTGTCGCTTCCACCGAAGGAGCCGACGGGACAGCGCCAAGGTGAATACTGCTGTAACGAGTGTAGATTGTACGGACGTAATTTTGGGTTTCAAGGAATGGCGGAATGCGATAACCATAAAATTCAACTGCGCCTTCGCCGGCGTTATACCCCGCGAGCGCAAGCCGTACATCACCATTGAATCGATCCAGGAGCCACCGAAGGTACTTTGTCCCGCCAAGCACATTCTCGCGCGGATCGAAAATATTCTTCACTCCGAACCTCGTGGCCGTTTCGGGCATGAGCTGCATCAGTCCCGAAGCCCCTTTTACCGAAACTGCATTTCGGTTGAATGAAGACTCAGCCCGCATCAAGGACAGGATAAGACAAGGATCCAATCCGTTCTGCGCAGCGGCCTCCTGAACGAGAGCGTCGATCGCGGGATTCCCCGACGAGATATGATGTCCAGCGAGAAGTGCGGGAATTTTGATTTGGGTGCCCTTTTGTGCTGCAGCTTCGTTGGCCTTTAACTTGTTCAGCTCCTCGGCCCGCGCGCGTTCCTGGTCTTCGTTAGTGAGCGGTACCGGGCTTCGCGCAGGCGGAGATAGAGGTCTCTGTTGTGCCGACGCCGACACGGCCACAACTAAAACGAAACCGACTGCTAAGAGCTGCTTGTTAATCATTGCTGTATTGTCAGGCGAGCGAGCTCGGCGCTGTCTTCACCGCGCACGTAGAGCGTGATTTTCTGCTTTGTTCCGACCTGTCTGGGATCGAAGATGATAACTCCGGTCAACGACTCTCCCTGCGCCAGTACATTCTCGGGTTTGCTTTGATTCACCACAGTAGTAAGAGGCTTAGCGCCTTCGGCCCCATCATTGATTTCGACTGACAATGCAGTAAAGGCGAAGTCCTTGTCACCGGTGTTTTGCATTGTGTAGCGGAGGTACGCTTTTTCATCAAATATCAGCATCCGCGGATCGAGCGTAATAATGACTCTCTTTGTGGTCACCCTGGTGTTGCTCACCTTGGATTCGCGCAAACCTAACATCATGGCTTGCATGAAGCGTCGCTCGATTTCCTGGTCAGCACGCTGCGTAGAGAGTTTCTCGGCCTCTGCAATTTTTGCGTCCGCCTCAGCGGTTTTTCGGTCGGCCTGTTGTTGTGCGCTGCGAATAATCTCATTTGCTTTCTGCCGCGCTTGTTGTTCTGCCTCTGCTTTGAGACGCTCGAAGTCAGTAGAGGGCTTATTGGAGGGCTTATCGGGCTCTGCAGGGCGTGATTCCGCGCCTGGTGCAGGTGCTGGCGAACTCCCTGGTGCTACATCCGTGACATTCACCATCCGGTGTGCCTGCGCGGTTGTGACTATGGTGAGATCGAAGCTATAGGTATGTTTGCCCTCGGTTTTGACAAACATGTTGCTGGCCCCACGTGGTGCAACCGGCTTGACGAAGACCTCGTTTCCAGGATGTTCAGAGGTCCCGCTGCGTTGGACGACGAAGGTCCCCTTGCCGGTGCCCGCGTCGTACAGATCGCCACAGATGATTTCCTGAACCGGGTCAGCGAATCGGATCATCGTGGTGATGCCCTGTGCGGTCTTAATTTCACCGATTCGATCGCTGCTCAGTGCAAGAGACGCCACGGGTCCTTGTGCAAACGCGTGGTGTGCCGGCGCCAGCGACAATAAGGCGAAGATAAAGGCTGCTACGAACCTCAACTGGCCTCCTAAGCTTTAAATCCAGCACGGAAGGATAAGCCTCGCAATCAACTATTGTTACAAAGAACAAGAGCCTGAATCAAGGTTAAACTTTGAATGCGCACCCAATTCCGGAAATGTACCGTAGACTGTCTGGTCTGCGGTTGGAGCGTAGACTGACTAGTCTGCGGATGTAGCGTAGACTCTCTGGTCTGCGCATTTTTCGAGTTCATAAATTTGTAAATCAGCGCAGAATAGACAGTCTACGCTACATTTACTGTGTCGGCCCTTGTTGGATAGGACTTGATGATGTCGAAGTCAGCTTATCCACGACATATAACGCCAGCAGAGTCGTTAAAACGAGCGTGACAGCGATGCTGATAATTGTTCGGAGGATCTGACGTTTGTTAGCGGAACCGGCTTTCAACCACCCACGCCAGCCGCATTCGTGACAGCGATATGTCTTGTGCGAGGTCAACAGCTTTAACAGTTTCTCCCTGAAGCCTCGCGTATGGGATCTGTGAGTCATTGCCCCGCATAGGGGACACAGCATAGAAGACACCGTCTATTCTCGCTTTAACAAGAAAACGCCCCGGCGTTCTGCTCGCCGAGGCGTTTCGTCAAATGGGGTTGTTCGCCGAAACTCTGGGTTCCTTTACTATCGCACCGGACTGCTGGGAGGGTTGGTATCACCCCCGCCTAAAGCAACTCCTAACGCGATTCCGGCACCAACACCGATCAGCGCAAGGAGGCCAATCAATCCGCCGCTAATAAAGGGACCTCCCGCAGCTCCTGCGGGGGCTTTGGGACCCTCGCAACCAACTTCGACTTCTGCTCCGCCAGTACCAGAGAGCTCAACCGCACCGCTGTATTTTGCCTTCTGCCCCGCATTAAGCGTAGCAGCGGTTGGCGCGGTGACGTTGACCGAGCCCTTCTTTACTTCGACCTCGGTGCGTGAGCAGGTTGTCCTGACTTGAAATGTACCGCCGACGCATGTCAGCGTGACGCTGGTGCCATCTTCTATTTCGACGCGCCCGGCCGGACCAAAATCAACGATCGCCGATCCGTTTGAGCTGGTGGAAACAGTGCTCCCGGTCATAACAGTGGCGCCCGACTGCGCGGCATTACCGTTAACCGACACCTGGCCTGTTTTCACCGTCAATGTACCGGTGCAATCCTGAGCTACGAGCGGATCTATTACGATTTCCTTGCTGATCTCAGGCGCAGCAAACGAGCGAAGTGTAAACACCGTTACAATTGCCGTTGTAAGGGCAACGCTCATTGCCGCTCGCCGGTAACTGGTCCGTAATCTCATAACATCCTCCAGGCGGGAAAGATATTGCCTGCGTTCCTGGGTAAGAGCAGGCCCCAGAATATGAAATCAAGGTGCAAATGTCAACAGATTTTTCTGACTAGATTGTAGTTAAAATTCCCAATCGATTCTATTATTTAGGGAGATCCGCGGGGGCAATATCGGAAAGGAAAGGGTTTCGCCGATCCTTGTCAGACAGAATCGGCGTTTCTATCTCCCATTTGATCCCGATGAACGGATCGTTCCAGGCAAGACCTCTTTCGTACTCGGGACGATAAAAATCGCTGCATTTGTATAGAAACTCCGCCGTTTGACTCAACACCAGGTAGCCGTGTGCAAACCCGGGGGGTACATAAATCATTCGCCGGTTTTCTTCGGAAAGAATGGCAGACTCCCATTTGGCGAAGTGCGGCGATTCAGGCCTGATGTCCACGACGACGTCCAACACTTCACCCTTTATCACCCGACACAGCTTTGCCTGAGGATGCTGAATTTGGTAATGCAAACCACGCAATGTTCCTTTTATTGACTTGGCGTGATTGTCCTGAACAAATCTGTCCTTGATTCCAATCTCGGCAAACTTGATCTCATGATAGCTTTCGAAGAAAAAGCCGCGTTCATCTTCAAAAACCGAAGGCTCGATCAGGCAAACCTCCGGCAGCCTCGTTTCGATCCGTTTCATTTCTCGTCAACCGCGATGCTGGCGCTGTTAGCTGGTACCGTGGAGACCCCGGGCGAAGTCTCTCTGATTAACTGATGTGCCCACCCGTTCCGGCGGGGTATTAGACGCGAGGCGCCCTCGTCACCGAAGAACTTTACATTGCTGTATCTCGCATCGCGATAATCTTTCACACGTCCAGTCTCGATCGCATCGATAACCTGCTTAATTCCTTCTTCAAGTGTCCACAAAGGCTTGAATCCGAGAGTCTTCCTCAGTTTGCCGAAGCTGACTTTGTAGTCCCTGGGGTCGGTATCCGATCCCTCGGTTACGAGCTCCGCCCCCGGAACCAGATGCGCGATGATTTCGGAAGCTTCCTTTATTGTGTAGTTCTGCTCGTCCGAACCAACATTGAAGATTTGATTGCCGACCAGAGAGAGTGGCGCTTCAAGCGTTCTCAGCACTGCTTCTGCGGCGTCGTCGACATGCACAAATGGTCGCCATTGATTGCCCCCAAAGATGGTAATCGTTCCTTCAATGATCGCCTTCGCTGTGAGCAGGTTAATCACCAAGTCGAAGCGGGTACGGCCCGACAAGCCGTAGATCGTTCCAAATCGCAGGGACGTTGGTCCAAAGCTGGCATCGGCCAAGCTGGTCAGCACCTGCTCCGACGCGATCTTGCTGCGGGCGTACATGGAAACCGGGTATAGCCTTGAGCGTTCGTCAAGCGTGGCGGGATTTGCTCCATAAACCGAACAAGTGCTGGCGAATATAAATCTGTTCACGTTGCTGCCTTTTGCTACTTCCGCGATCATTCGCGTTGCCATCAAGTTGACCTCAATCGTCAGCTCTTCATCCAACGCGCACGCTGGGTCGCCCACAATTGCTCCGAGATGCACGACGGCGTCTATGTTGCGCATCGCCTCGACTACCTTATCGACCTGACGAAAGTCCGCCTGCATTATTTCCAGGTTTGGATGATCGATTATCTCGCCTAACGGCTCCGTACCATAGATCAACAAGTCGAGCAGCCGCACTCCGTAACCCTTTGCGAGCAATTTAGGCAACAGTGCCGATCCAATATAGCCGGCTCCCCCGATAACCAGCACCTTGCGCAACGGAGTAGGGGTCGCTGTTTCAAGACTGATTTCAGAGCGCACCACGTTCGACCAGATAACCGCCCACAATCGCGAAAGGACGAGCACTGCAACGCTTAATGCCCACGCCAGAACAAGAGCTCCGCGCGGCATGTCGAGGACACCCCCTGTAAAGTACGCTATGAATCCGAACAGAAGGTAAGCCAGGCTGACCGCCTGAGTGATAACCAGAGCCTTGTACCGACCCTGGTAAGCGCGTCCCCGAGTGTAAAAGCCACTCAGGCCAAAAACGGTGAGGCATGTAACAGTCAGCAGCACCGCAAAGTTTCGATAGCCGAGAACAAAATTCCAAAAAATGGTCTCGTAGGTAACAGCGAGAGTCGCTCGCTCAAACGCTATGAGATAAAAGAATCGCATCGCCAGCGCTGTGAGCACGGATGCATTGATCAGGAAAATATCCGCCACAACACGCACGAGTATTTCCTGTTTAGGGCGAGTTAAGATCGTGGCTTCTCCTTTAACCTCTGTTTTCGTAAGCTCGGCTTCTCGTTCTTACGTTGCAGAACTGGCCATCTGTGGATCAAGTACCTTCTTCACCTGCGGGGCGCATTCGTGTATGCGTCGGATTGCTCTACAGATGCCTGATAGGACCCGATCGCTCATATGAGACCACATTGGTAGACTCAAGCTTCTGGACGCAAGCATCTCAGTACAACACAAGCTGGCTTCAGATGGGGCGAACCCCTTGTATGCCATATGACGATGAACCGGCGGATCATAATACTTTCGCGTGTCTATATTCTCAGCCGTCATTGCAAGCGCAAGCTGGTCGCGGTTCAACCCAAATGAATCTTCATCAACCAGGATCGAGAATTCGCGGTAAGAGCTTCGATTGCCATCCGCTATTTTCTGGAAACTGATCCCGCGGAGTCTGCCCAGCTCTCGACGATAAAGATCCGCAACTCGGTTGCGATGTTGCGCGGCTTGCTCCAGATTGCGCAGACTATGAATACCCATCAAGGCACTTAGTTCAGGCATTCTCGCGTTCAGCCCGGCGAAATCGCTCCCATAGTTGCCGTCATTGCCATATTCGCGGCCAATCCGAATTCTTTCAGCCAGCGAGTCATCATTTGTGGCGACAATTCCACCCTCACCAGCAATTAGAAGCTTCGTGGGACTGAGGCTGTAGACATGCGCGGTGCCTTGTGGCCCAACTGGGACTCCTCGGTAGAGAGCCCCAAATCCATGTGCGGCGTCAAAGATGAGACGCAGACCGCACTTCTTTGCGATTTCAGATAATTCATCGATCTTGGCTGGGTTGCCAAAGTTGTGCACAGCGAGGATTGCAGTCGTGCTGGGAGTGATTGCGTACTCTACTGCAGCCGGATCAATATTCGTCGTATGAAGATCCACATCTGCAAAAACCGGTTTGAGCCCCGACCAAACGAGCGAGCTGACACTCGCCATGAACGTGAAGCTCGGAACAATCACATCTCCGGTGAGTCCAAGCCCTCGGTAGGTGAGCATCAACCCGAGTGTGCAGCTTGATACCGCAACGGCATTTTTCACTCCCAAGTGCGCGGCAACCGCTTGCTCGAATGCGGCAACGTGGCGGCCCTTGGTTACCATTCCACTTCTTAAAATATCCTGGATTTCCGCTTCCAACTCCTCGAACGCAGGCAAGACCGGGCGAACAATTTCGATCTTGTTATCGAAAATTGGGCTTCCGCCCAGAGATACTGGTCTATCGGTCATGCCATTGATCCCCTCTTGTCTTTATTACCTTTGCTGGCACGCCGACGGCCGTTACGTTTGGAGGGATATCATTAATGGCAACCGCACCGGCCCCAATGATTGACCATCGTCCGATGGTTATCCCTTGAATTACATTCGCGCCCATACCTATGTAACAGCCTTCGCCGATTGTTACGTTGCCAGCGATGCGGGCACCAGGATTGATATTGCTATAGGGGCCGACTGTTGAATCATGACTAACCACAACCCCGACATTGAGGATACTATGGCTGTCAACGAGGGCGCCTGTATTAATAATTACACTCGGGAAAATCGTCACTCCCTCGCCGAGGCGCGCGAATGATGACATGAGCGCCAGCGGCGAGACGACGTTCGCGAAGCTCAAGCCGATTGATCGAGCCCGCTCAACAAGGCGGCGGCAAATCCTTGGCGAGCCAACGGCACAGATGACTGCAATTTCCTTGCGATCCGTGCCCTCAAACCACGACCAATCGCCCAGCACCGGCAAGCCGTCGCGGCTTTGTCCGTGCAGATCGCGATTTTCATCGATAAAACCCAGGGCTTCGATTTCCCCGGTCGCCTGTGTTTGATGCCGGAGAATATCGGCAACTTCTCGGCCGTGACCGCCAGCGCCGATGATCACGACCCTTTTCAAATGGAATCAGGCTCCTTTTCGCACAGCTTTTTAAAACTTGTGTGCGCCGGCGTGTCCTGATCGTGTTGCGGATAGGAAACGAGCATTCGGGTTACCAATACTGGCCGTTGTAGTTCGGATGGTCGAAACCAGTTTTCTTTTCCAACGAGGTCGAGCACTTGTTTACCAGTCTCAAGCCACGTATCCAATCGGGCACCTTCTTTCAATGGATGACCGATTACAATTACATCGCACTCACTGAAGTCGTCGAGCGAAGACACCAGTAGTTTGGATAGATGCGGCAAGTGTTTTTCGACATAGGCAAGGTTGCCGCCGACGAGCCGGGACGTTGTGACGTTCGGGTCGTAGATCCACTAGCAACTTTTCGCCCAAGGGCGATAATTTCGACCAATTTCAACCCGAATCACGCTTGCTTACTCAGGGTTCCCTCAAATTCCTGCGCGGTAGCGTGTCCCGGCTGGCTTATGCCATCTCGCGTGAATATCTTTAGAAACGTAAGCGCAAGGATCTTTAAATCGAGCCCCAGGGATTGATGATCGACATACCAGACATCAAAAACGAACTTTTGCTCCCACGAAAGAACATTCCTGCCTTTGATCTGAGCCCACCCTGTAATACCAGGCGATACTTCGTGACGGCGAAACTGCTCTGTTGTATACCGATCCCGGTAGTGTGAGAAAAGCGGACGGGGTCCAACCAGGCTCATCTCGCCTCGAAAGACGTTTATCAATTCTGGCAATTCATCCAGACTCGTCGCTCGCAGGAATCGGCCGACAGCCGTCAGGCGCTCCGCGTCGGGCAGCAATTTTCCATTCGCGTCCAACGCATTGGTCATCGTGCGAAACTTTCGAATAAAGAAAGGCCGGCCTTTAGAGCCCAGTCTTTCCTGTGTGAACACAACGGGAGAACCAAAATGAATTCGCACTATAACCGCAATAAGTACCACGAACGGGAGCGCGACTGGCAACGCCAATATGCAGAAGATCAAATCAAGAGCTCGTTTGCCGCCTTTTTTGTAAATTGGCGTAGCACTGTCAATGCCAGTCGACATCAATCATCTTCTCTCTGTTTTTAAATGAAAGTTGTCGTGGGAAATCATTAGCGCCAACCAGAGATAGTGGTTACCGGCAACGCCGGTACGCCGACCATCAATGTATTAGGCGGAACATCTCTAGTCACGATTGCTCCTGCCGCTACAACTGAATTGTCGCCGATCGTTACTCCCTTAAGCACTATGGCAGAAGCGCCAATCCACACGTGGTCTCCGATTCTCACTGTCAGGTCTCTGGGGGTCGGTAGCGGATCATCTTCGTACACAATCTGATGCATGTCGTTGTCAATGATCGTGCAGTTCCACGAGATGGCGCAATGACGGCCGATCGTTATTTCGGTTCGTGCGCTTATGACTGTCCCGTACCAAATACTTGTAAGGTCACCAATTGATAACGTGGCCTGGTGTCCAGACGACCCAATAGCTGACAGGACTACTCGGTCATGGATCTCACTCAAGTGGCCAACCCGAACAACGCCGTTATCGGTTCGCACTTTCACCCCACGGTGAATTATTGGAAACCTGCTGAACCCGGCTAGCCTGTATCTCAATGCCCCTCGCAGAATTCCGCAGGCGAGCTCCGACTTACGCCACAGGGGCATGGAAGCAACCTTGATCAACCTCTCTCCGCTCGCTTGAATGATCTCCTCGGTTGCTTGATATTCAGAGTTGGTCATCATCTACGTGCAATTACCCCCGGCGGAAGCCATTTTTTGAATCAACGCAATGAATTGCTCGGTATGCACAGACCGATTGAAGTACCTTTCGACATATATTCTTCCATTACGACTCATCGCTTGTGATTCTTTCTGATGGCCGGCGAGAAACCGTATTGCATCGGCCAATGAAGCTGCGTCTCCGGGCTTGCTGAAAATACCAGCTCGCGCGGTCTCGACAACTTCACGAATTACACCGTCGATCGCAACAACGACCGGTCTCCCCGCGGCCATGTAGTCAAAGACTTTATTCGGATACGTCATTTGGAACATCCTGATGTTCTGCAGGATCGCAACGCAAGCATCAGCGCAGGCAAGAAAGTTTCGCATCTCGTTCTTCGGTTGAGGTCCAGCAAACGACACGTTATCGAGGCTCTTGGTTTCTGCCTGCGCCTGCAAGCGCTTGCGCTCTTTGCCGTCACCCACAATCACGATATGAATTAGCGAGTCAGACTTAAGATGTGCTGCGGCTTCGAGCAACAAATCAAGGTCGTTGGCAGGACCAACGGCTCCCGCATAGACCACTACGAATTTGTCATTTAAGCTGAGTTGCTTGCGAACCCCACTTCCATCAGATGAAGGATCAAACATAGCTGGGTCTACGCCGTTTGGAACCAGTGTAATCTTTTCTTTCGGGACATTCTTCTGGATTAAGTAGTCAATATAGGCCGGCGAATTAACCAACAAGTGAGTAGCACGCGAATATAAAAAAACCTCAAGCCAGCGGGAGCAAGCAATCAACAATGGGTTTTTTAGGAAACCCATATCAATAATGAACTCTGGCCAAAGATCTCGGATCTCCAACAGAAATGGACGTCGGCGCAATGCCGCGACCAGACAGGCAGACATTGCCTGGAAGATAGGTGGTGATGTGCCCATCACAACGTCAACCCTGCGAATTCGTAGTGCCTTAATGAAAGATGACGCTGCGAAACTTACAAGAGAGAATAAACGGCCGACGAAAGTGCCGTGAATCGTCCTCCCCGTACGTGCGCGCAGAACTGTTAACCTTTCTGGGACGTCCAAAGTGAGTTTGGTGTCATCAATCGCACTCGCTCCTGTAATGTAACTGATATCACTAGCGATCACGGTTACCTGATAGCCCGCCCTGGCAGCTCCGCATCCCAGTTCGAAATGACGTGTTCCGCCGGGTTCATTTGGCATTGTGAAGCCTTGATGAATCAGCAGGACGTGTGCCAAGGAATCTCCAACTGATCCGTTACTCCGCCGTCAACGCGAACTGAGTTTACCAAGGAGTCATTCGGACTAAACTCAATCGTCGCGTGCCACATATCAGTGTGCAGTTGAATGCCTTGTTCACTCAATGACAGCCAACAGGGTTGAGGACCAAACAACGTGCAGAACTTCATCGTGCTTGCACGGGCGGTGATTGCTAAAGACAGCGCCGGTTCTCTACTGTTGTAGCACCGCGCACGCCAGCCGCGCGGGCTCGCTTCCTCAGCTCGAACGAGGGACCACTCTGACTGGCTCGATGATGCCATGCGCACGAAGTAAGGGCCTTTCAACGTATCGAGTCTTAAGTTTTTATCCCTTTCATCGGATTCATTGGGCACATCAAGAAGAAGCCAATGTAGCCGGTAGTCGTGTTCCGATGCACTAGACAACTGATCGATCACCAGCCAATGGGTACTGACTTGCAATATCGACCGACGATGAGCAACCGGAGCATCAAGACGTTCGTAGCCATCGTGCGCACCCTCCCAACAAGCCAAATGGCCAGCAACTGACCGCTTGCTGAAATGTAGGCGCCCTTTCGCCCATGGAAGCCATAGAAATCTCGCTGCTCGCTCCATTTGATCGAGACCATCGACACCAACAGTGTTGTGATACGCAGTACGAGCAAGCGGATTATCCCAGGGCGGAGGCGCGTTATAGCTGAACGTCCCAGCGTCAATCGCGATGTTTTGGCCGCGCCACCATAAGTCCAAGTGAAGCAAGTCGGCTTGCGAGGGTCGATGCCGGAACTTACTACAGCGCGCAAATGCAAAGCTGTCCTCAGAACGGAGTGTGTAGCACCCCGCTTGTTCGGCCTTTAAGTCCGCTCTCACCTTCTTCGCTAGGGGTGCAGCCAGCGCTTCAGGTCCAAACAACCACAGCAGGTCCTCGTCCCAGGGACCCGCCGAGTAACAGCGCGTCCGTCCCGCGAAGTAATGTACGGACTGAATCACCGGCCGAAAGTCGTTATAGTCACAGTTGCTCAACGGCAATAACAACGCACCATCGTTTTGGCCGTAATTAGGAACCTGGCCGCTGTTGTCATCCTGGACTTGGTACAGAAACTCTCCCGCCTTACAAACGCGCTCCTGCAATTCATCGCTAAACGGCTGACCCAATACTTCGCCGAGACGCAGCGCCCACAAATAATCGTGCAGCATTAGTCGATGATAATTCGCTGAATGTTGGGAGAAAGAGCCATCCTCGTAAATCAGTTCTTTGCCTAGGCTCTCGAGCACTCGCCGGCCCGTCTCCTTCCAATCATTAGCAAATCGAAACTCAGGAAACAAAGCGCCGATGGTCCATAATCCGACGCCTTCGCTGATGCCATGATTGCTCTGCTGACTGAGCGCGTATTCCAAGTTGGCGTGTATGCGTTCCCCTGAGACAGCGATGATTTGAGCGAGCTGCGCCACTCGCTCTGCGGTTGTGTCCTCAGCATCTAGAAAGGCATAGAGTCCGAAGCACCAGGCCATCACCCTAAAGCTGATTTCCTGCCCGCATTTCCAATTCGCCCCGAGCTGCGGGGAATTATGCTC
>Ga0126382_10000325_pt1 | contig 18218 bp, 18 predicted proteins | sample PanSoiMetPlot_30_FD_92548 | JGI IMG/M metagenome (GOLD analysis project Ga0126382, IMG submission 92548) | Tropical forest soil microbial communities from Panama - MetaG Plot_30 | ecosystem: Environmental > Terrestrial > Soil > Tropical forest > Bulk soil | place: Panama | collected 2016-02-17
CGGCCTGTCGCTGACGCTCGAGCGGATCGGGTTCGCGCTCGGCCGCCTGAAGACCGGAACGCCGCCGCGGCTCGACGGCCGCACCATCGACTGGGGGGCCGTCGAGATGCAGCCGGGCGACGAGCCGCCGGAGCCGTTCTCCACACTGACCGAACGGATCGAGCAACCCCAGGTCCAGTGTGGCATCACCCGCACGACCGAGGCGACCCACCGCATCATCCGCGCCAACGTCCACCGCTCGCCGATGTACTCCGGCCAGATCTCGAGCCGCGGCCCGCGCTACTGTCCGTCGATCGAGGACAAGATCGTGCGCTTCGGCGAGCGTGATGGGCATCAGATATTTCTGGAGCCGGAAGGGCTCGACGATCCGACCGTCTATCCGAACGGCATCTCGACCTCGCTGCCGGAAGAGGTCCAGCTCGCTTTGGTCGCGACCATTCCCGGGCTCGAAAAGGCGCGCCTGATCCGCCCCGGCTATGCCATCGAATACGATCACGTCGATCCGCGCGAGCTTGAGCCGACGCTGGAGGCTAGGCGCCTGCCGGGGCTGTTCCTGGCCGGACAGATCAACGGCACCACCGGCTACGAGGAGGCGGCGGCGCAGGGGCTGCTGGCAGGCCTCAACGCGGCCGCATGCGCGGGCAGGGCAGGCAGGTCCGCGACCGCGATCACGTTCGACCGGGCCGAGGGCTATCTCGCTGTGATGATCGACGACCTAGTGACGCGCGGCGTCACCGAACCCTATCGCATGTTCACGTCGCGCGCGGAGTATCGTCTGACCTTGCGCGCCGACAACGCCGATCAGCGCCTCACCGACAAGGGCATCGCCATCGGCTGTGTCGGTACGACGCGTCGCCAGCGGCATGCGGAGAAGATGAGCGTGCTTGCAGCGGCGCGCGACTTTGCGCGTTCGGTGTCGCTGACGCCGAACGCGGCGGAGCGCCACGGCCTCGCGCTCAACAAGGACGGTCAACGGCGCAGCGCGTTCGAGCTGCTGTCGCATCCCGACATCGGCATCGCGCGGCTCGCGCACATCTGGCCGCAACTCGGCGCGCTTCCGCCGAAGATCGCGGAGCAGATCGAGATCGATGCGAAGTACGATGTCTATCTCTCGCGCCAGGCCGCCGACATCGCAGCGTATCGCCGCGACGAAAGCCTGGAGCTGCCGGAAAGCCTCGATTATACGGGGCTTCGCGGGCTCTCCAATGAAGTCCGCCACAAGCTCACATCGCTGCGCCCGCGCACCATTGGCCAGGCCGCACGCATCGACGGCATCACACCGGCGGCCTTGACGCTGCTCGTTGCGCACTTGAAGCGGAGGAAGCGCGACACGGCGTTTGCCGGCGCGCGCAATTGAATTGCAGCGCTGCAGATTTCTCTTCACGCCGCCACTGTTTCACGTGAAACATCGCCATCGGTGTGTTTCGCGTCACGTTGTTTCACGTGAAACATCGCGATGCGTTTCGTGTCGCGCGATCCGCGTCAACAATGCGCGATGGTTAACGGCGCGACTTGGTCGTCAGGATCCCGATGAAGCGATCCCGTTCTGCGACTGCTGTTGTCGACCTCGCTGCTGATCGCGCACGCGCGTTTGCGCTCACGCCTGTTTCACGTGAAACATCGCAGCGCCTCGATCGCTTCGTCGAGCTCTTGCTGAGGTGGCAGCGCACGACCAATCTGATCGCGCCGTCCACGATCCCCAAACTGTGGACGCGGCACATCGCGGACTCGCTGCAATTGATCGATCTCGTGCCGGACGCACGGGCCTGGGTCGATCTCGGCTCGGGCGGTGGCTTCCCCGGCCTGGTGATCGCATGCGTGCTCGCGGAGAGGTCCGGTGCGCTGGTGCATCTCGTCGAAAGCAATGCCAAGAAGGCCGCCTTCCTGCGCGAGGCCCAGCGCGTCACCGAGGCGCCGGTGCGGGTGCACCTCGAACGAATCGATGAATTCGCTGCGCGCCTCGCGGAACCCGTCGACGTCGTCTCGGCGCGCGCCGTTGCACCCCTTAACTCGTTGCTAGATCAGGCTTTTCCGCTTCTGGGGAAAAACGGCGTGACAGGCTTGTTCCTGAAGGGCCAAAATGCAGAGCTGGAGGTTGGCGAAGCCAGCAAGAATTGGAATATTAAGGTTAATCTCCTGCCGAGCCGTACTGATCCGGCCGGCCGTATCGTGGTCATCCGGTCCCTCGCGCGCGCAGCCGGATAACACCCTCAGATTCCAATCGATTCCTGCGCGCGCGAGCCCGGATGTGATGCCATGACCGACACGATGGAAGCGCCGCCCGCAGCGCCTCAGTCCGTTCCGTTGGCGCGCATTCCCCAACTGCAGCCGCCGCGCGCGCTGGCGATCGCCAATCAGAAGGGCGGCGTCGGCAAGACCACGACCGCGATCAATCTCGGGACTGCGCTGGCGGCCATCGGCGAGAGCGTGCTGATCATCGATCTCGATCCGCAGGGCAACGCCTCGACCGGGCTCGGCATCGATCGGCGCAGCCGCCGCTATTCGACCTACGACGTGCTGATGGGCGAGGCGGCGTTGCGCGACGCCGTGCTGGCGACGGCGGTGCCCCGCCTCTCCATCGCGCCCTCGACGCTCGATCTCTCCGGGCTCGAGCTCGAGATCAGCAGTGAGCGCGATCGCGCCTTCCGGCTGCGCACGGCGCTCGCGCCGCTGCGGGCCGAGACACAGCCGAACTCCGGCTTCAGCTACGTGCTGATCGATTGCCCGCCGTCGCTCAACCTGCTCACGGTCAACGCCATGGCGGCCGCCGATGCGGTGCTGGTGCCGCTGCAATGCGAGTTCTTCGCGCTCGAAGGTCTGTCGCAGCTGCTGCAGACGGTGGGGCAGGTGAAGTCCGCGCTCAATCCTGCGCTGGTGATCCACGGCATCGTGCTGACGATGCACGATGCGCGCAACAATCTCTCGAACCAGGTCGTCGCCGACGTGCGGGCCCACAGCAAGGACAAGGTCTACGAGACCATCATTCCGCGCAATGTGCGGGTGTCGGAGGCGCCGTCTTACGGCAAGCCGGTGCTGGTCTACGATCTCAAATGCGTCGGCAGCGAAGCTTATCTGCGGCTCGCGACCGAGATCATCGCGCGCGAGAAGGAGCTGATCGCGGGCGCGCCGCGCCCGTGAGCACGTGACCACATAGAGGTCGGAGAGGGGAAATGCCAGAAGAAGGCCGATCGCGACTTGGGCGAGGACTTGCCGCGCTCATCGGCGACATCGGCGCCGACAATGCGACGATGCCGGATCGTGCGCGCAACCAGCGGCGCGTGCCGATCGAGTACCTCAAGCCCAATCCGCGCAATCCGCGCAAGAGCTTTTCCGACACCGAGCTCGACGAGCTCGCCGCCTCGATCAAGGAGCGCGGCATCATTCAGCCGGTCGTCGTGCGGGCGGTGCGCGGCGCCAAGGATGCCTTCGAGATCATCGCCGGCGAGCGGCGCTGGCGGGCGGCGCAGCGCGCCGGCCTGCATGAGGTGCCGATCGTTCCGCTCGAAGCCACCGACAGCGAGGCGCTCGAGCTCGCCATCATCGAGAACGTGCAGCGCACCGATCTCAATCCGCTCGAAGAGGCGGGGGGCTACCAGGCGCTGGCGGACGAGTATCAGCACAGCCACGAGGACATCGCCAAGATCGTCGGCAAGAGCCGCAGCCACGTCACCAACACGCTGCGCCTGTTGAAGCTGTCGGAGCCGGTCAAGGCCTACATCAATGCCGGCAAGATCACCGCCGGCGCCGCGCGCATGCTGGTGGGGGCGGACGATCCCGAGGAGATGGCGCGCGAGATCGTCGAGCGCGGGCTCAACGTCCGCCAGGTCGAGGCGCTGGCCAAGGAGCGCGCGCAGAACCCGGGCAAGCCGGTCAAGAAGCGCGCGATGAAGAATGCCGACACGGTGGCGCTCGAGCGCCGCCTGTCGAATGCGCTGGGCCTCACGGTGCGGATCGACCACCGCAGCAAGGGCGGCGTGCTCCAGATCCAGTATCGCAACCTCGACCAGCTCGACCACGTGCTGCGGCGGCTGGAGAAGCATTGAGTGGCCCAGCAAATCAGACGCGTGGTGACGGGCCACGATGCGAACGGCAAGGCGGTCGTGATCTCGGACGGGCCCGCGCCGTTCGTGCACGTCAACGCGGTCAATCCGGACTGGTACTCGACCGACATCTGGCGCACCGGCGAGACGCCGGCGCCGATCGTGGCGGCCGCGGCGGAGCCGACGCTCGGTCCGCGCCGGCAGATGCCGCAGAAGCGCGGCACGGTGCTGCGCATCAATCATTTCCCGCCGGAGAACGAAGCGGTCCGGCAGATGGATGCCGCGGCCTCGCGCGCGGCTTTCGCCGCGCTCGGCAACGAGCAAGCCGCCACCTTCGGCAAGGGTGGTCGCCATCCGCTGATGCATCGCACCGAGACCATCGACTACGCGCTCGTGCTCTCCGGCGAGATCACGATGGTGCTCGACGATCAGGACGTGCTGCTCAAGGCCGGCGACGTCGTCGTCCAGTGCGGCACCAACCACGCCTGGAGCAACCGCTCCGATGCGCCGTGCGTGGTCGCCTTCATCCTGATCGACGGTGAATTCGAGCCCGGGCTCAAGGCGAAGCTCGGCTGAACGTCGGCGCTTCTTCTTTGAGCATGATCTTTTCCGAAAACCGGTTTCCACTTTTCGGGATCATGCTCTAGGCAACCGCACTCGCCGTTCGGCTGGGCTGCGCCTGTCGACGAAGCTGCGCCCAGATGATGGCGTGCAGGACCAGCCAGAATGGCACCAGCACCGTCGGCACGAACGACCATGGCAGGTACTGCATCGCCTCCGAGCCGGCACCGGCCTGGATGATCTGCAGGGGCGAACCCGCCGCCGTTGTCATGCCGAGCGCGATGGCGGCCACGAGGTCGGCCGCGCCGAACAAATTCCAGGCGGTGATCGCAGTCCTGTGCCGGGTTCCGGTTTGTGTCGTCAGCCACAGCAGCGGGACGGCCAGCACGCCGGTGATGATGTCACCCCAGGCGGCCGAGTGCGGGAATGGCCCGGCCAGCCGCCCTTCCGCCGCCAGCAGGAGAAACAGCACTGCGAACACCCGGCCGATATTGAGTCCGATCATGAGCGGCATCGGGATGCTCAGCATCGCGTGACGCGCTGCCGGCCACGCAGTGGCGATCGCCGCAGCCGCGAGCGGCAGGCCGACGAAAGGTCCGATGACGGGGAACGGCTTCGTGGTCGCGAGCATACCGGCGGCGCCGGCGGCGGCCGCGAGCCCGATCCAGATGCCGGCGAGGCCGGCCAGCACGAGCTTGGCCGCGCGCGTAGTGTCCATGAAAACGATCACCGCATTGACGGCGAATACCATCAAGGCGGCGGTCACGATCGTACCCGCGAAGTCGAGCATCGCCTCCTCCTTTTGCCGGTATTGGTATCGGGGCCGCTCCGCCGCCGACGCGGACGTTCTCGCGATCGCTAAAAGATGTTCAAGATCATCTTTTGCGCGTATTTATTCAGATTAGGCTTCACCATCGAAACCAGGCTTCGCGACGGAGGACGGCATGCCCTATTCAGCGGAGCACAAGCGCGAGACACGAAAGCGGATCCTCGAAAGCGCCAGGCGCCTGTTCAACCGAAAAGGATTCTCCGAGGTCTCGATCGACGAGATCATGGAGAATGCGGGGCTCACCCACGGCGGTTTCTATCGGCACTTCAGCGGCAAGGACGAGCTCTACGCGGCGGCGGTCGAGTGGTTTCTCTGCAAGGAAGCACCGAAGCCTTGGCAGTATAAGACGCGGCGCAAGGGCAAAGCTTCCAGCGCGCCGGGCAAGCCGCGCGCCCAGCGCATCGTCGACGCATACTTCTCGCGCGATCACTTCGACGATCGGGAGAGCTGCTGCCCACTGATCGGGCTGGCGTCGGACGCGCCGCGCGGCAGCAACGCGGTGAAGGCGGCGTACCGCGAGGTGCTGGAGGTGCTGCTGCAGCTGCTCCAGGCCGACCTCGATGAGCCGCGGGCGCGCGAGCGCGCGCTCGCCCTCGTAGCCCTGTGCGTCGGCGGCATGGTGGTGGCGAGGAGCGTGGACGATGAGGCTTTGGCCAACGACCTGCGCCGCGCCGCGCATCGGCATGCGCTCAGTACCGGCGGGTGGGACGAGAGCCGCACGCGGTGAGGTCCCGCGCTATTCCTTCCGCCGCGCGTTCACGGCGAGCGCCAGCAGTGCACGCTGGGTGATGGCTTCGGCCATGCTCGATTGTTTGCGCGTCTCGAGCGTGGCGTCGGCGAGTTGCGCCATCGCGCGCTCGAGCCGCGCCGCCGTCCAGATCTTGAGCGCTCCTTCGACGGCCGGCTTACGGCTGAAATGAACGAACGGCTGGATGCCGCCGGCGGCCTCGCTGATCGACGCGCCGGCTTCGACCGCGAGCCTCGCCCGGTGCAGCTGCGCCACTTGGCGCAGCGCGGCCGAGATGATCGTACCGGGCGACGTGCCGGCGGTGTGCACCTTGCCGAGTTGCACCTCGAGCTCCCCGGTGCGCCCGGCAAAGGCCGCATCGATCAGGCCGTCGAGCGCCAGCGTCGAAGCGTCGGCGACCACCGCCATCACATCTTCCAGCTCGACGCGCGGCTTGCCGCGCGCGAACAGAGCGAGCTTGCCGATCTCGTGCCGTGACGCCAGGCGGTCGCCGCCGAGCAGGGGAACGAGCGCGGCGCGCGCCTCCGGCGCGATCGTCAGGCCGGCGGCGCGCATCTCGTCGTCGATGAGGCGGACGAGGTCGCGCTCCGCGTCGGCGTAGCAGGGCAGCGCCACGGCGTTCTTCGCGCGCTCGCACAGCGCGCGCAGCGGCGCGCTGCGCTTGAGGTCGCCGGCCTCGATCACCACGCGGCAGTCCGGGGAGGGCGATGCGATCAGCAACTCCACCGCGGAGGCGATATTGCGGCTGCCCGCTTTCACCCAGACGGCGCGGCGGCCGCCAAACAGGGGGATGGTGTTGGCCTCCTCGACCAGGCGCGTGGGCTCGCCGGCGAGGTCGTCGCCGTCAAGGCGCGCAAGCTGGAATGGATCCTTGGGGTCGTCGACCGCGGTGCGCACCAGGGTCTCGGCGCGCTCGCGCACCAGGCCGGCGTCGGGACCGAATACCAGCACGATCGGCCGCGCCCGATCGGGCCGCGCGACGAACTTGTCGATGTCGGAGCCTTTCAGGGCGACCACGGAGTGTCTTTCGCTTCGATCTCTTGGTCGCGCCCGCGGCGATGTGAGTGCTCAAGTCCCCGCGACGAAATAGGATGCGAGCCGTGACATGATATTGCTGGCGATTACCTTCGCCGCCCGGGTCTCCGCATCGCGCAGGCCGCGCTGGCGGGCGAACCGCTGCTGCTGACCCGGAATATCGTAGGACACGCGCGCGAAGGTCTGCCCGGTCACCACGACCTTGTTGGTGGCGATCTCGGTCAGCGAATAGGTGGCGTTGATGCCGTAGTTCTCGATTTCCGGCCGCGAAGCATTGATGTCGACGATGACCGATGCCCGCGTCGAGGTCATGGAAATCTTCAGCCGGTGGGTCGGCGGGGCCGAGGCGCCGCCGCCGGTGAAGTCGAACAGCAGCGCATTGCGGATTTCGACCGCGAGCCGCGCCTCGTCGGTCCCCTTCGGCGCATCGATCTGCAGCACGTCGACCGCGCTGAGCTGGTCGCGCAGGACCGGCGCGCCGTCGACCGGCGAGCGCTCGCCATAGAGCGGCTGAAAGCAGCCGCCGGCGAGCGCGGCAATCGCCATCGCTGCGGCGGCCCGGACCAGCCGCTTTGCCCCCTTGTCATGCCACCACATTGACGATCCTTTGCGGCACCACGATCACCTTCTTGGGCGCCTTGCCCCCCAGCGCCCGTTGTACCTCATCGAGCGCCAGAACGGCACGCTCAATCTCGGCGTTCGTAGCATTGCGGGCAATTGTGACTTCTGCGCGTTTCTTGCCGTTGATTTGCACCGGCAGCGTCATGGTATTTTCGATCAGAAGTTCCGCCTCGAGCTTGGGCCAAGCCTCAGAAGCAACTAGCGTTTTTCGGCCGAGCGCAGCCCAGCACTCCTCCCCCAGATGGGGCATCATCGGGTGGAACAGCCGTACCAGGATATCGACGGCCTCGCGTACCGCCCAACGATAGTCGTCCGAGGGCTCGGTCTCGAGATTGGCGAGCGAGGCCTGGAAGGTATTGGCGAACTCGTAAATGTGGGCGACGCAGACGTTGAAGCGCAGCCGCTCGACGTCCTCCGAGACGCGGGCCAGCGCACGGTGCGCGGCCTTGCGCAGCGCCAGCGCCGGCTCGCCGAAGCTCGCGGGCCGCGGCGCATCGACCGGCGCCGCGACGTCGCGGGCCTCGTGCACCAGCCGCCAGAGCCGCTGCACCAGGCGTGAGGCGCCCTGCACCCCTTCCTCGGTCCAGATCACGTCGCGCTCGGGCGGCGAATCCGACAGCATGAACCAGCGCGCAGTATCGGCGCCGTAGTCGGCGATGATGTCGTCGGGGTCGACGGTGTTGCGCTTCGACTTCGACATCTTCTCGATCGGGCCGATCTTGATCGGCTCGCCGGTCGCGATCAGGGTGGCGCGCCGCTCGCTGCCGGCGCCGTCGATCTTCACCTCGGCCGGCGTGACCCATTCGCCGTCGGCGGCCTGGTAGGTCTCGTGCACCACCATGCCCTGGGTGAACAGCCCGGCGAACGGCTCGTCCATCGCGATGTGGCCGGTGGCACGCATCGCGCGGGTGAAGAAACGCGAATAGAGCAGGTGCAGGATCGCGTGCTCGATGCCGCCGATGTACTGGTCCACCGGCATCCAGCGGTTGGCGACCTTGGGATCGGTCGGCGCCGACGCGATCCAGGGATCGGTGAATCGGACGAAGTACCAGGACGAGTCCACGAAGGTGTCCATGGTGTCGGTCTCGCGCCGCGCCGGCTGGCCGCATTTCGGGCAGGCGACATGCTTCCACGTCGGATGCCGGTCGAGCAGGTTGCCGGGCCGGTCGAACTCGACATCGTCGGGCAGCTTCACCGGCAGTTCCTGCTCGGGCACCGGCACGATGCCGCAGGCATCGCAGTGGATGACCGGGATCGGGCAGCCCCAATAGCGCTGGCGCGAGATGCCCCAGTCGCGCAGACGGAAATTGACCTGGCGCTTGGCGACCGGACGACCGCCGCGCTGCTCCTTCTCGAGCCGCCGCGCCACCTCCTCTTTTGCCTCGGCAATGGTCATGCCGTCGAGCAAGCGCGAATTGATCATGCGGCCGTCGCCATCGTAGGCGGTATCGGTGATGACGAAGGTCTTCGGGTCCTGGTCGGGCGGGCACACGACGGGGGTATTGCCGAGCCCGTACTTGTTGACGAAGTCGAGGTCGCGCTGGTCGTGCGCGGGGCAGCCGAAGATGGCGCCGGTGCCGTAGTCCATCAGGATGAAGTTGGCGACGTAGACCGGCAGCTTCCAACCGGGATCGAGGGGATGGATCGCCTTCATGCCGGTGGCGAAGCCCTGCTTCTCGGCGGTCTCGATGATCTCCTGCGCGGTGCCGTGGCGCTTGCACTCGGCAATGAACTCCGCGAGCGCGGGATTCTTCGCGGCCGCGGCCGCGGCGAGCGGATGGTCGGGCGCGATCGCCATGAACTTGGCGCCGAACAAGGTGTCGTGGCGCGTGGTGAAGACCTCGAGCTCGTCCTCCGCGTTCGGCGTGGTCTTGGGATCGAGCGCGAACCGCACCAGCAGCCCTTCCGAGCGGCCGATCCAGTTGCGCTGCATGGTCCGCACCTTGTCCGGCCAGCGGTCGAGCCCGTCGAGCGCCTGCAACAGGTCGTCGGAATATTTGGTGATGCCGAAGGACCATTGCGGCATCTCGCGCTGCTCGACCACCGCGCCCGAGCGCCAGCCGCGGCCGTCGATCACCTGCTCGTTGGCGAGCACGGTCTGGTCGACCGGATCCCAGTTCACCTTGCCGAGCTTGCGCTCCGCCAGTCCCGCCTTGAGGAAGTCGATGAACATCTTCTGCTGGTGCTTGTAGTAGTCGGGGTCGCAGGTCGAGATCTCGCGCGCCCAGTCGAGCGACAGCCCCATCGACTTGAGCTGCGCCTTCATGGCGGCGATGTTCTGATTGGTCCACGCCTTGGGATGGATCTTGCGCTCCATCGCGGCGTTCTCCGCCGGCAGCCCGAACGCATCCCAGCCCATGGGGTGGAGCACGTTGAAGCCCATGGCGCGCTTGTAGCGTGCGACCACGTCGCCCATCGTGTAGTTGCGCACGTGGCCCATGTGGATGCGCCCCGACGGATAGGGGAACATCTCCAGCACGTAGTACTTCTGGCGCGGATCGTCGTTGCGGGTGGCGAAGATGCCCCGGTCGTCCCACACCTTCTGCCAGCGAGGTTCCGCCTCGCGCGCGTTGTAACGTTCAGTGGTCATGGAATCGGTATACCCGCCAGATATTTACCAAGGCACTTATGGCCAACGCACTAGGGCACGAGGTGGGCCTCGGTCAACAAGTCCGCCAGGGTCGAAATGCGGATTCTCACGCGGGGTCGCGCGAAGGTGACACCGGCTGGTGTCCGCCATACTAGCGCGCAAGTCGGGGCACCGGCGACGCCAGGATCACCAGCGCCTGGATCAGGAATCCGACTGCCGCAATGACGAGGCAGGTCGATGCCCCCGCCAGCGCCCCGGCGAGCGCCCCGATGGCGGCGCCCAACGGCCGGGCGCCGTAGGCCACCGCGTTGATGGCCGTGACCCGGCCCAGCAGATCGGGCGGGGTCACGGTCTGGCGCAACGTCGTCGTGCTCACCACCCACAGGATCGGCCCGGCACCCATCAGGAAGAAGCTCAGCGCCGCCAGCGCTGCCGACGGTAGCCAGATGGTCGCCACCATCGTCAGTGCGGCGGCGAAGCCGGCGAGCGGCCCGATGGCAATGACGGTACCCAAGCGGAGCGTCGTCATGATCCGGGCCGCGAACAGTGCGCCGATCACCATGCCGCCGCCGAGCGCGCCGAGCGTGATGCCGACGCCGGCGGGCGACAGCTGCAGGTGCTCGACGGCGTAGGGGACGTAGACGGCGAGGATCACGAACAGGGCCGTGTTGAAGATGAATTGCGTGATGAAGATCGGCCGCAGCAGCCGATGTCCGATCACGAACACGATGCCCTCATGCACGTCGCGTAACGGATGCTGCTGCGGCGCCTTGGCGCGCGGCGGCTCGATGATGCCGATCAGCAGGATGACTGCAGCGGCTGACAGCGCCGCGGCCAGTCCGAAGGCCGGCCCGCCGCCGATCCAACCAACCAGCGCGCCCCCTAGCGCCGGCCCGCCCGCGAACGCGGTCGTGCGCGCGAGCTCGATTCGTCCGTTCGCGCGCGGCAGCAGTTCGGATGCGACGAGCGACGGCACCAATGCGGGCGCCGCCACGCTGAATGCCACCGTTCCGCATGCGCCGACGAAGCCGAGCAACGCGAGCAGCGGCAAGCTCAGGGCGCCGGATACCACCAGCGCCAGCACCGCCAGGAGCGAGACGACCCGGAGCGCCTCCGCGCCGGCCATCAATCGTGCCCGCGACATGCGATCCGCCAGTACGCCGGCTGGTATCGACATCAGCAGAAACGGCAGGGTCTGCGCGGTCTGCAGCAGGCCGGTCTCGCCCGCGCCGGCGCCGAGCCCCAGCACCGCGACGATGGGCGCTGCGGCGAGCGCGACCTGCTCCGCGGACTGCGCCGCCAGATTGGACCAGGCCAGGCGGGTGAAGGCGGACGGCAGCTTGTCGGTTGAATGCGAAAACATGGCTCACCTTGGTCGGCTCGTGTTCCTGCGGCGCTGGCGAGCGAAGCGAGCGGCCAGCGCCGCAATTTTGAGATTCGCGCGCGCATAGCGCGTCGGAAGACGCGCGTGAACGCGCTTATGGCACTCGCCCTGAACCGGGCTCGTCGGCGCACGCCCGATGTGGCAGCCGTCGCGATGTTTGGCACTCCGTCCCTTGCGGTCGAATTGGTTCCGGCGAAATCGGGCCCTCGCAGCTTTCGGGTGGCGGGATTATCTTGGATTTGAAAGCAAGGGGCGGAGTGCTTGCGGTCCTGCGATCCATAGATTGCCCGTCAGGAGACGGACCTGTCCGTCCGAACCTGATGGAGCATGACAATGACAATGGCGTCTTTGATGATGCGAACCGACGAAACAGTGCGGCCAATGCCTCGACGGTTGACCGACGACGCGCGCTGGCGCGCGGTCGAGCGGCGCGATCGCGAGGTCGACGGCAACTTCGTCTATTCCGTGCGCACGACCGGCGTCTATTGCCGACCGTCCTGCGCGGCGCGCCAGCCACGACGCGCGAACGTGGCGTTCCACGCCACCTGCGCCGACGCCGAGCGCGCGGGTTTCCGTCCATGCAAGCGCTGCCGGCCGAACGAGGCGTCGCTGGCGGAGCGCCAGGCCGCGGCGGTCGCCGACGCATGCCGCTTGATCGAGGAGGCCGAGGAGCTGCCGAGCCTCGATGCGCTGGCGAAGGTCGCAGGCTTGAGCCGCTTTCATTTCCACCGCGTGTTCAAGGCGGTCACTGGCGTCACCCCGAAGGTCTACGCTGGCGCTCATCGCGGCAAGCGCGTGCGTGCGGAGCTCTCGCGGACCGATACCGTGACCGAGGCGATCTATGGCGCCGGCTTCAATTCGAATGGCCGGTTCTACGCCGCCGCGTCGGACCTGCTCGGCATGACGCCGAAGGAGTTCCGCGCCGGCGGCCGTGGCAATGTCATCCGCTTCGCGGTCGGCGAATGCTCGCTCGGCGCCATCCTGGTGGCGGCGACCGATAAGGGTGTCTGCGCGATCGAGTTCGGCGATGATCCCGACGCGCTGGTGCGCGGCCTGCAGGATCGTTTCCCGAAGGCGCAGCTGGTCGGCGGCGATACCGCGTTCGAGCAATTGGTGGCCAAGGTGGTCGGCTTCGTCGAGGCGCCAGGGCAGGGGCTCGATCTGCCGCTCGACATTCGCGGCACCGCCTTCCAGCAACGGGTCTGGAACGCCATCCGTGCGATCCCGGCGGGCGCCACCGCGAGCTATCGCGACATCGCCCAGCGGATCGGCGCGCCGAAATCGGTGCGCTCGGTGGCGCAAGCCTGCGGGTCGAACGTGCTGGCGGTCGCCATCCCGTGCCACCGTGTGGTGCGCACGGACGGCGCGGCCTCGGGCTATCGCTGGGGCATCGCCCGCAAGCGCGCGCTGCTGGCGCGGGAGCAGGCGGCATGACCCCGGCGCTCACAGCATCACGCGAGCGCGCGTCCGCGTCGGCGGCGCGCGTGCTCGCCACTGACATCGCGGCGCTCGATTGGGCGGGCATAGCGGGTCAGCTCGACGCTTACGGCTGTGCCACGACCGGAGCGCTGCTCACGCCCGCGCAGTGCGCGGCGCTCGCCGAGACCTATGCAGCGGATGCGCCGTTTCGCAGCCGCGTCGTGATGGCGCGGCACGGCTTCGGCCGCGGCGAGTACAAGTATTTCGCCTATCCGCTGCCGGACCTGGTGGCGGAGTTGCGCGCGGCGCTTTATCCGCCGCTCGCCGACATCGCCAACCGCTGGAACAAGACCATGGGGATCGCGGTCCGGTATCCGCACGATCACGCGAGCTATCTGGCGCGCTGTCACAAGGCCGGCCAGGCGAAGCCGACGCCGCTGCTGCTGCAGTACGGCCCCGGCGACTATAATTGCCTGCACCAGGATCTCTACGGCGAGCATGTCTTTCCGCTGCAGGTCACGGTTCTGTTGTCGCGGCCGGGCGAGGATTTCAGCGGCGGCGAGTTCGTGCTGACGGAACAGCGGCCGCGCATGCAGTCGCGCGCCGAGATCGTGCCGCTCACGCAAGGGGAGGGCGTGATCTTCCCCGTGCATCATCGGCCGGTGCAGGGCACGCGCGGCAGCTACCGCGTCAACATGCGCCACGGCGTGAGCCGCCTGCGCTCGGGCCATCGCCACACGCTCGGCGTCATCTTTCACGATGCCAAGTGACGCAGCACGGAACAAGGGAACAGTGCATGCCCAAGATCGACATCGCTAAGGTGCCGGCACGTCAGGGTTCGGGCTATCCGCCGCCGTTCGATGCGCCCTGTGCTGCGCGTACGCGGCGGCGCTTGGGCGACGCGGGCGGGCTTCGTGATTTCGGCGTCAATCTGATGACCTTGCCGCCCGGCAACTGGTCCAGCCAACGCCACTGGCACAGCGACGAGGACGAGTTCGTCTATGTGCTCGAAGGCGAAGTGACGCTCATCGAAGACGGCGGCGAGACAGTGCTGCAGGCAGGCGACTGTGCGACGTTTCCGAAAGGTACCGGCAATGGCCATCACCTGATCAACAAATCCTCCGCGATGGCTGTTTATCTGGAAGTGGGCTCGCGCAACCCGCACGACCTCACCACCTGCTCCGATATCGATATGATGAGCGCCAACGCCGACGGCCGATTCGTGCACAAGGATGGCACGCCCTACGGACCCTAGGGCGACAGTGATAGGCTTGGGACATGAGCGTTTCTGCAGATGTCGTCGAATCGCCGCTGACCAAAGTTCGCGCTGAGATCGCGAGTGCATGCCGGGATGCAAAACGCGATCCTGCTTCGGTGTCGCTGGTCGCGATCTCGAAGACCTTCGGCGCCGAGGCGATCGAGCCGGTCATCGCCGCCGGCCAGCGCGTGTTCGGCGAGAACCGCGTGCAGGAGGCGAAGGCGAAGTGGCCCGCGCTCAAAGAACGACATCCCGGCATCGAGCTCCATCTCGTCGGTTCGCTGCAATCGAACAAGGCGAAGGAGGCGGTGGCGCTGTTCGACGCCATCCATTCCGTCGACCGGTCGAGCCTCGCCGAGGCGCTGGCGAAGGAGATCGGCAAGCAGGGCCGCGCCCCCACGCTGTTCGTCGAGGTCAATACCGGCGCCGAGCCGCAGAAGGCCGGCGTGCTGCCGGAGGCGGCGGATGCATTCCTCAAGGCGTGCCGCGACGAGTACGGCCTGGCCATCGCCGGGCTGATGTGCATCCCGCCGGCGGATGAACCGCCGGGGCCGCATTTTGCGCTCACCGCGAAGATCGCGCAGCGCAACGGGCTGCGCCTCTTGTCCATGGGCATGAGCGCGGATTTTCCGATTGCCGTGGCATTCGGCGCGACTCACGTTCGGGTCGGCACCGCCATCTTCGGGGCCCGGACGCAGCCCTGAGGTGCTGCTAGGAGCGGATGTCGATCCGGGTCCGGGGTCCGAGCCGTGCCAGCAGCCGCCGCAGCTCCCCGCCGCCTAGCGCGACGCACCCAGCCGTCGGCGACCGATTCGGCCGGGCCAGATGGACGAACACCGCGCTGCCGCGGCCGGCCACCCGCGGGCGGCTGTTGTGGTCGATCTCGACGATGAAATCGTAGAGGTGATCGTTCCGCCATAGCCGGTCGCCTGGTTCACTGGCCGACCGCCGAAAGGGTTGGTTATAGCGGCGATCGGAGGTATCTTCGCACCAGGCTAGGTCGGCAGTGATGCGTCGTGCCGGCAGGGCCGTCGGGGGGCGCGGGTGACGGTCCGCCCGCCACCACAGGCGGACCAGGCGGAAGCGTCCCCGTGGGGTCGCGCCGTCGCCCTCGAACTTGTTGGCACGGATGCCGCTGCGCCCGAGCACGACCGGAATTGCCCGGAAACCCGCAAGCAGGATGCCCCGCATCCGGCTGCCCGGTCTGGTTCGTACGTGTATCAGGGAGAAAGAGCGGCAGTGGTGCATGTCTCAGGGCCTTCGAATCGGGCAATTTCGGCTATCCTCAACTAGCAAACCCCGCTTGCTCTTTTGCCCCCGAATGCTCTACTTCGCGCGACGAATTGCAAGTCGGAGTTGTCCGGCCTGCTCAGCACACCGGCTCTCACAGCGGCTTTCTTGGGGCCTCGATGAATGACCAATACCCGCAAAATCCTGATCGTGGACGACGATGCCGAGCTGCGCGACGCGCTGGTCGAGCAGCTTGCCCTGCACGAGGAGTTCGAATCGATCGCCGTCGATAACGGAACCAAGGGCGTGCAGGCGGCCAAGGCCGGGCAGATCGACCTTGTGATCATGGACGTCGGGCTCCCCGACGTCGATGGACGGGAAGCCGTGCGCATCCTGCGCAAGAACGGCTTCAAGGCGCCGATCATCATGCTGACCGGCCACAACACCGATTCCGACACCATCCTGGGGCTCGAATCCGGCGCCAACGATTACGTCGCCAAGCCGTTCCGCTTCGCCGTCCTGCTCGCGCGCATCCGCGCGCAGCTGCGCCAGCACGAGGCGAGCGAGGACGCGGTGTTCACCATCGGGCCCTATACCTTCCGGCCGAGCTCGAAGATCCTGCTCAACCCCAAGGGCAACAAGGTCCGGCTGACGGAGAAGGAGACTGCGATCCTGCGCTACCTCTACCGCGCCGGCCAACGTCCGGTATCGCGCGAGACCTTGCTGCAGGAGGTCTGGGGCTACAATTCCGGCGTCACCACTCACACCTTGGAGACGCACATCTACCGCCTGCGCCAGAAGGTGGAGAAGGACGCCGCGACCCCCTCCATCCTGGTCACCGAGGCGGGCGGCTACAAATTGGTGCCATGACCTCGGCCAAATGACCATCGAGGACGACATCAGCTTTTTTGAACGTGTGCCGACGCTCAACACGCTGGGACGGCAGGCGCTGCGCATCCTGGCGATCGGCGCCGAGACCCGCTACATCCACGGCGGCGAGGTGCTGTTCAATTCCGGCGAGGAAGCCGCCGGCGGCTTCGTGATCCAGGAGGGCCGCTTCAATCTCTCGTCGGACGACGGCCGCGACATCACGGTCGGGCCGGGCACGCTTCTGGGCGAGGTCGCGCTGTTCACCGAGACGATGCGCCCCACCACCGCGACGGCGCTCGAGCCCTCGACCGTGCTGGTCATCCCGCGGCCGTTGTTTATCAAGATGCTCGACAGCTTCCCGGATGCGGCGCGCAACCTGCGCGACATATTGGCGTCGCGGCTTGATCAGTCGGCGCGCGAATTCCACAATGTGCGCGTCGCACTCGACGCGCACGAGCCGAAGTGATCTGACACCGGCGACTTTTTCATCGGTCGGCGCAACCGCGACTAGGTTCGACGCGATGAAGACCGGTTCAATTCCTCCGCGCATCCATTCCTCTGCCATTCGCTATTTCGATGCTGTCCGCCGCGCCAAGTCGATTCGGGAAGCGGCGCGCCAGCTCAATGTGGCTTCGTCGGCGGTGAACCGACAGATCATCAAGCTCGAGGAGGAGATCGGCGCGCCGTTGTTCGACCGCCTGTCCACGGGACTCGCGCTGACGGCGGTCGGCGAGGCGTTGGCGCGCCACGTCACTACGGTGCTCCAGGACCTGGAGCGGATGGGCTCCGTGATCGACGACCTGCGCGGTGCGCAGACCGGCCACATCACGGTCGCGGTGGTCGAGAGCGTCGCCGCGTCGATTTTGCCGCTGGTGATCGATCGGCTGCGCGAGCGCGCGCCGCGCGTCACCTTCACCATCGCGGTCATGGGATCCTTCGACATCCCCGGCGCGATCGCGGCCGGCGAGGCCGATGTCGGCGTAGCCTTCGCGCTGCGCAAGTCCGCGGATCTGCATCAGGTGTTTCTGTCTCAATTCAGGCTGGGCGTGGTGGTGAAGCCGGATCATCCGCTGGCACGCAAGAATATCGTCACCCTTCCTGCGTGCCTCGGATTTCCGATGATCCTGGCGACGCCGGATTTGTCGATCACCAATCTGCTGGAGGCGGTCCTGTCCCAGGGGCCGTCGTATCTCTCGCCGGTCATTACATCCGGCTCGATCGAGCTGATGCAGGATCTGGTCATCCGCGGCCATGGGATCGCTTTCCAGACCAAGGTCGGCCTCGAACGCCGGCTGATCGAAAACTCCCTTGTTCACATTCCGATCGACGCCAAGGGGCCGTTGTGGAGCGACCTCGGCATCTATACGCGCGCGGGCCGGATGCTGCCGACGACGACGGACCAGTTCGTACAGATGCTCAAGGATGAAATCCGGGCGCGCGAGCAGGCCGAGAACAAGGGCGTGAGCTGATGCCGTTCCGGCAACAGGGTAGGCGACATTTGGCGGTACCCCGCGGCGTACCATTCTGAAATCGTCCGAATCAGCGGGGCACGCCTGAGCCCGGGGCGCACCCGGGCGCTGAGAATTGAATATGCGCTACTTCCTTGCGTTCATGCGTTTTCGAACGGACAGCC
>Ga0126382_10000327_pt1 | contig 18174 bp, 9 predicted proteins | sample PanSoiMetPlot_30_FD_92548 | JGI IMG/M metagenome (GOLD analysis project Ga0126382, IMG submission 92548) | Tropical forest soil microbial communities from Panama - MetaG Plot_30 | ecosystem: Environmental > Terrestrial > Soil > Tropical forest > Bulk soil | place: Panama | collected 2016-02-17
GTGCTGGGCGGCTCCGCCGCCGCGCACGCCGTGCAGGAGGTGGAACGTGACCGGAACCGGTATCCGGCCGTTCGACATGTAACAGCTGACGGCGGCCTCGTTGACGATCTGCGACCATGCCAGGAAGCTGAAGCTGCCAGTGCCGAGATCGACGAATGGGCGCATGCCCGCCATCGCGGCTCCGATGCCGGTTGCGGCCGCGCCTGCCTCCGCGGTGGGCGGGTCGACGATACGGTCGGGGAAGTCCTTGCGGATGCGGTACATGAGATGACGCTGCGGACCGAGGCCGAGCACATAGCTGCCGATCAGGCTGACGCGGTCGTCGTCGGCGAGACTGTCATGGAGCGCATCAACCAGCGCGTCGGCGTAACTCTGCGTGGGCATGGCTTGATCTCCTCACGCGAACACGTGGTCGAGGGCAGTCTCGACCGCGGGCAGCGGGCTTTGCAGTGCGAAGGCCACCGCGGCGTCGATCCGCGTGCGCGTTGTCTGGTCGAGCGACGCCAGCCGTGCGACCGCGTCCGGGCTGCCGCTTGCGAGCCGACGGCCGAGCCGCAGCACGGGGTCGTGATGCTCCAGCCAGTCGGCGTGCTCTCCGCTCGGCGCAACCTCGCCGCTCGCCATGCGCATGTCGGTGGTGCCCGTCGCCGGCTCCGGCCACAGCGGATTGCTGCCGGGCCAGCGTCTGGTCACGGCCTCGATGAATACCGGCCCCTTGCCGGCGCGGCAGAGCGCGATGGCATCGCCGGCCGCGGCGTGAACCGCGCTCGCGTCGGCGCCATCGACGCGCATGGTCGCGATATTGACCGACTTGGCGATGCTGCAGAGATCGCTGCTGGCATGGACGAGCGTCGGGTAGCCCGCGCCGGGCGCCCAGGACCCTGTGCTGTTGTTCTCGCAGATGAACAGGACCGGCAGATGCCAGAGCGACGCGATGTTCAAAGCCTCGAAGCTGACGCCTTCTTCCAGCGCGCCGTCACCGAAGAACACGGCAGACACCGCGCCGTCGCCGCGCTGGCGGCAGGCGTAGCCGCCGCCGACGCCGAGCGAGATGCAGCCACCGACGATGCCGGAGGTGGAGAGGAAGCCGAGATCGGGCTCGCTCAGATGAAGGGTGCCGCCGCGTCCGCCATTGAGGCCGGTGGTGCGGCCAAGAATCTCGGCCATGGCGCGGCCGGGATCGGCGCCGCGCGCCAGGACGTGACCGTGATTGCGATGGGTGGTCGCAACCCGGTCGCGCGCGTCGAGCAGCGACATGACGGCGACACCGGTCGCCTCCTGTCCGATATAGAGATGGTAGTGCCCGATGAACTGCTTCTCGTTCGAGAGCCGTAACACGGCTTCCTCGAACCGGCGTATCAGCAGCATCCTGTCGAGAAGGGTCCAGGCGAGGTCGTCGGGCAGGGGTCGCGACATGGCAATGCCTTGCTGATGAGGACGATGAACGTCGGGATGCGTCAGGCGCGATGAATTCTCGTTGCAGAAGGTTCGCCGCGCAAGCGTGCCCATGATGGCCTCGTGCACGGGTCACGCGCTCAGACAGCCGATTGCAATCGAAAAAACAGATGCCGCGCGGCCCTGACCGGCATCGGACCGGTCGAGTTGAGCCGCGCGGCACCCGGCGGGGGGCCGGGGTAGGTCAGCTAACCGTCAAGGCCGCAGAGCGCGCATGGCGCTTGCCGTCTTGGCTGAACGGACCAACTGGATGAATTCGTTCCGATAGCCGAACTGGTCGTCGCCGCGCGCGGCCGACGCGATGCGCAAGACGTCGTCGTAGGTGAAGCTGCCGGTGTAGCGGCCGCCGCGCAGGATCTCGCCGAACGCCGCGACGCTGGTGGCGAACCGCGCTTCTGTCGGCGCCTCTTCGAAGCGGGGATGCTCGGATGCGCGATCGACCGGCGTGCTGATGAGCGTGCTGACATCCGACTTCGGCAGCTTGTAGCGGATCTTCACGAATGCATATTCGTTCGCGGCCGCCGCCGGCGCGGTGGTTCCGGCTGCGCCGGACGGCTGGCTGTAGCGCAGATCGCCGACGACGCGCGGCCCGCCGACCGGAACGATCTCGTAGAGCGCGGTCACGGTCTGCCCGGAGCCGACGTCGCCGGCATCGACCTTGTCGTTGTTGAAGTCATCGCGGTTGAGCAGCCGTGTCTCGTAGCCGATGAGCCGATACTCGGCGACGGTGGCGGGGTTGAACTCGGCCTGGATCTTCACGTCCTTGGCGATCGGGATGAGCGTGGAGGTCGCTTCGTCGACCAGCACTTTGCGGGCCTCGTTGAGCGTGTCGATATAGGCGGCGGCGCCGTTGCCGTTCTGGGCGAGCGCCTGCATCAGGGCGTCGTTGTAGTTGCCCATGCCGAAGCCGAGGATGGACAGGAAGATTCCCTTCCCGCGCTGGCGCTCGATGAAGCCTTTCAGCTCGTTCTTGTCGGTGATGCCGACGTTGAAGTCGCCGTCGGTCGCCAGAATCACCCGGTTGACGCCATCCGGGTCGAAGTTCTGCTCGGCGAGCTTGTAGGCCTGGCGAATCCCTTCGGCGCCCGCGGTGCTGCCGTGGGCGTCGAGCCGCTCGATCACGCCGAGGATCTTCGCCTTCTCGGAGGCGGCGGTCGGCTCGAGCGCAGTGCCGGCGTGGCCGGCGTAGGTGACGATCGCCACGCGATCCTTCGCTTCGAGCTGGTCAACCAGCAGCGCCAGCGACTGCTTGACCAGCGGCAGCCGGTTCGGGGCGTTCATGGAGCCGGATGTGTCGATCAGGAACACGAGATTGGCGCGCGGACGCGTGGCCGGCTGCACCGCATAGCCCTTGATGCCGATCTGGACGATCTTGCGGCCCTCGGACCACGGGCTCGGAAACACCGCGACCGTGGTGTGGAACGGCTCGCTCGCCGAAGCGGGCGCCGGATAGGCGTAGGGGAAATAGTTGATCAGCTCCTCGACCCGCACCGCGGCCGGTTGCGGCAGGACGCTGCGATTGAGCGAGGCGCGGGTGAAAGAGTACGACGCGGTATCGACGTCGATCGAGAAGGTCGAGACCGGCGCCTCGCGCACGATCTTGAAGGCGTTCTCCGTGGCGCTCGGAAATTTGTCGCGCCCGACTGGTTCGCCCGGCGTGCCGGGCTGCTCAGGCGCCGGTGCGATGCGCCCCCCGGCGAACTGTTCGGCCGGCGCGACACGCGCGGCGGGCGCCACCGGCTGCGCCAGCCGATCTCGCATCACAATGTTCGGCTCCGACGTCTGGCCGGTCCGGCTTTCCGCTTTCGGCTTGTTGGTTCCGCCTTCCGCCCGATTTGCCGGCGGCGGCGGGCGAAAGTCTTGTGAGGGCGCGAAAGGCGCATAGCCCTGCCCACTCTGCGCTTGCGAGAGAGGGCCTTGACCCGGTGCTTGCGAAAGACCGCCTTGCGGCAGAGGACTTTGCGGAGAAGGACTTTGGACGACCGGCGGCGGACTGACATTCGCCTGCGTCGCCCCGATCTGGTCCTGGCGGGACTTATCTGATGTCTCGAAGACGATCTGGTTCGATGTCGGGACGAGCGAGGTCTCGTTGACATAGAGCCAAGTGGCCGATCCGGCCATCAAGACGACGAGGCTGGCGGCGATGAGTTGGCGTGCACGCGGCATGAGGGAGCTCCTGCGCGACGGCGAGTTGGCAGAGGCCGTCTGCTGCGTGAGACGCAGGTCGTGCGCGTTTCCTTGGCCGCGCGGGAAGTTTTTTTCCTCGAACCGCTCCAGGGCAGTTGCGATCGCAGCTTCCCGGGCGTCCGGCTCAGGCGCCGGTGCCTCGGGCAGCCGAGCGAGAATGTCGTGCTCAGAGGCCATCGGGAACGTCCATCCGTGGGGTCAGTTGTCGCCTCGCCTCATGCATCCGCCAGGAGACGGTGGACTCGGCCACCCCAAGGGCCCGAGCCGCTTCCGCATGGGTCAAGTCTTCCCCGACAACAAGAACGACGGTATCGCGAAGGAGCGGGTCGAGCCGCGCGAGCCCGCTTGCCAGCCAGCTCCGACGATAGGCGTCGCGGCCATCCGGTCGTGGCGCCAGGCCGGCCAGAACAGACAGGCGCTCGCGCAAGCGCAGCAATGTCAGTCCGCGCCGCCGGTGATCGCGACAGGCATTCACCGCGATGCCGATCAGCCAGGTGGTGAATTTGCTCTCACCCTTGAAGCTGCCGATCTTTTCCACGAGCGTGCAGCAAACATCCTGGGCGATGTCTTCCGCCTGCGAGCGTGATCCGGTCAAGCGCCAGGCAACCCGATGAATGCGATCGTAGTGCTGCCGCAGCAGCGACTCGAATGCATGTCGATCGCCGCCCGCCGCACGGTCGACCAGATCGCGATCGGGGTCGAAGGCGACGCCCGAGGCCAAGCTGCCACCGCCCGGCGGTGAAGCAAGCAGCTCTGCGGCGGCTTCGCCCGCCCCGAGCTCGATCGAACTATTGGTTCCCTCCAAGGGACAATCCTATCGATCAAGCCGATTGGTTTTGGTCGGCATCGAGCCTAGCTCCCGCTCCGGCGGAATCGCCGCCTGTACTCATGAGACGTGCGTCCAGCTGAATTCCTTGGGTGGGTACGAAGGTTTTTTTCGAGGACTCCCACGCACACATGTGTGCAATTCGGGCTAACACAGGTTCATGTGACGCCGATAGGAACACATGAGGATGACGAAATAAGTATCTGAAAAATAACAGTATTTGTGTCTGTTGCGCGTTCAAGGCAGCTGCATCAGCGGCTGCCCCATACGAATGAGAGTGCCCTCCCGCACGGTCTCGCACAGCGTGAAACCGTCGGGCGCAAAGACGATGATGGTCGAGCCGTGCTGAAACCAGCCCATCTCTTCACCCTTGTCGAAGGGGGCATCGCACGCAATGACGATCGGCTCCCAGTGCTCACGGTCGAAGGGGAGATCGAGGAAATGCAACCGGATGCCGGCGACCAGAATCGCGGCCACCGGCACCAACGTAACGATGTGGCCGCTTGCGCCCAGCCTGGTCCGCAGCAGCGCACGCTCGTTCTTGCAGAACAGCTTCTCGACGCGTTTGAGCGCGATCGGATTGACGTTCCAGGTGTCGCCGGAGATGTGGGTGACCTGCTCGACGCGGCAGTCATGGGGGGCGTGGAAGCGGTGGTACATGCCCGCAGTCAGTCGCAAGGTGACGTAGCAGCCGTTGTGGTGGGCGTGCACCAGATCGGGATCGCCGAGCAGATCCTCCAGCGTGTATGGAAAGCCTTTGACCTGGACGAGGGCGCTGCCGGCGATCGGACCGCAGGCGCCGACGATGGCGTCACAGGGGCTGACGAGGATGGCAGGATCCCGATCGATTGGCCGGGCGCCGTCCTTGAGCTCGCGGACAAAACAGTCGCGCAGGCTTCGAAACTTCGTCGTTTTCGCCTCGCTCAGATCGGGCTCGGAGAAGAAGCGGAAAACACGGATCGACAGGTCCCGCACCAGCGGTTGCTCGATCTGGCTGAACCAGCCCATGAATCGAGTCGCCAGGCGGCGCGGGAGGCGGTTGGTCAGCAGGAAGTTAAGGTCTTCCTGTAGCAGTATTTTCAGGACCTGCGAGCGGATCGTCATCTGGCGGTCAACTGGCTTGGGTACACCGCGATTCGATGGAAATCGGCAATACAACGCTCGCATTGTACGCGGTGGGCGCCGCCGTCCTGGCGACGTCGCTGGTCAAATTGAAGACGCGGCTGGAGCTGTCGCGGGCGAAGCACCGCTCCTTGTCGGGGCATTCCCGGCTTGCCCGTCGGATCGCGTCGCTCGTGCCGTTCTACGAATACGACGAGGCGCAGTTCTTCTGCTCGGACGGCGCTCCCGAGGATATTGTTGCGCGCCGGCGCACCGGCTTCGCCCGGCTTTCGGAGCTTTACCGGGAGCGGTTCGCCGAGACGGTCCGGCGCACCGCGGAGGTCGCGGACGGCATATCCGACCTGCAGTTCACCGACGCCTATCGCGTGCCGTTCCAGTACAGCGATTTCGTCCGCAGCCGCCTCAAGGCCGGCGCTTTCGTTCAATCGTCCTCCGGCGTCACCCTGACCGATCTCGACGGCAATCGCTTCTACGATCTCACCGGCTCCTACGGCGTCAACGTCTTCGGCTACGACTTCTACAAGGACTGCATGGAGGGCGGCCAGCATCGCGTACGAGAGCTCGGCCCGGTGCTCGGGCCCTATCATCCAGTGATCGCCTACAACGTGAAACGGCTCAAGGAAATTTCCGGGCTCGACGAGGTGTCGTTTCACATGTCGGGCACCGAAGCCGTCATGCAGGCGGTGCGGCTCGCCCGCTACCACACCCGCCGCTCGCACCTCGTACGATTTTGCGGCGCCTACCATGGCTGGTGGGGCGACGTGCAGCCGGGTGTGGGCAACCCGGTGCCGGCGCACGAGACCTACACCCTGAAGGACATGGACGACGATTCGCTGCGCGTGCTGCGCAAGCGGCGCGACATCGCCTGTGTGCTCGTCAATCCGCTGCAGGCGCTGCATCCGAACGCGAATGCGCCCGCCGATTCGAGCCTCATCGACAGCGCCCGCAGCGCGCGATTCGATCGCGACGCCTACGCTGATTGGCTCAAGCGCCTGCGTGCCGTCTGCACGGAGCGAAATATCGTGCTGATCTTCGACGAGGTTTTCGTCGGCTTCCGCCTCGCCATGGGCGGGGCGCAGGAATATTTCGGCGTCCGGGCCGACATGGTCACCTACGGCAAAACACTCGGCGGCGGGTTTCCGATCGGCGTGGTCTGCGGGCGCAAGGATGTGATGAAGCGCTTTCGCGACGACCGTCCGGCGGACATCTGCTTTGCCCGCGGCACCTTCAACTCCCATCCCTATGTGATGGCGGCGATGCACGAGTTCCTGCGCCATCTCGAGAGTCCGCAGGCGCGCGAACTCTACCGCGGCCTGGACGAGATCTGGAACGCACGGGCGGAGCGGCTCAATCGGTGTCTGCGCGATGCGCAGCTGCCGGTGCAGGTGGTGAACGTGTCGTCGATCTGGACGGTCTGCTACACGCAGCCGTCGCGCTACAACTGGATGCTGCAATATTACCTGCGGGCCGAAGGCCTGGCGCTGAGCTGGATCGGCACCGGCCGGCTGATCTTCAGCCTGAACTATACGGATGCCGATTTCGAGGCGGTCGCCGACCGTTTCGTGGCGGCGGCCACGGCGATGCAGCAGGATGGCTGGTGGTGGTGCGACGCCGTGACGACCAACAAATCGATCAGGCGTCGCATCCTGCGGGAGATCATCGCGCACCGCTTCTCGTCCACACGCGAGCGGCGGAAGCCTGCTAGCGACTAGCGGGTCCCGCCTGCGGAAGCGCTCTCGGCCGGCTCCTCGGAATCGGCGTCGTGCGCCATGTATTCGGTGTCGTACAACTCGCCGCGCAGCAGGTAGAGCGGCGCCTTGTAATAGAGCATGAGGTCGTGGAACGGGTCGGTGAGGATCTTGGTCGCCCAAACCAGGCCGGTCTGGACGTCCTTGATGAAGAACAGCTGCACGGTGCGGTACACGAGGCCGCCCAGCCCGATGACGAGCCAGATCAGCGCCACATGGCGGATGAATTCGCCGGTGGTGGCGTGCGGCTCGAAGATGCCGAACAGCGTGGGATCGAAATAGAGGGGAAGCGGCGACAGCGCCCAGATCGTCATCAGCACGACCTTGCGCTGCAGATTGTAGCCGACCTTGATCTCTTCCTTGTACTCGTGGGTCGCCTGGTTGACCTCGTCGTAGTCCTTCGGCTCGAAGAAGAAGTGGCCGATCTGCCGGCTGGTCATCGCCACCAGCCAGCCCAGCAACGCCGCCGCCACCGGGTCGGTGAACATCAAGGCGTAGGCGGTAAGGAAGCTCAGGGCGCTGACCAGGTGCAGCGCTTGATTGATTCGGCTGTGGTGGTAGTAGCGATGATCGTCCCACCGTTGGATCTTGAGCGCCTGAAGAAATCCGTCCATTGATTCCGCCTCTTTTCTGTTACGGTTTTTAGACAAGAGATGTGACAGTTACACGACTCTGCTCCGGCGCGCGTGACAGATCCCCAAAATTCCGCCTATAACCGCTGTAAAGAGCGGGAGTTGGGGCCTGTTCAACGGCCGGCGCGAGCCTCGAGGCGATTCGCGCTCTCTGAGCTCGCCGAGGCCTTGGCGAATCGGATGAGCGAAAAGTGGCCAAGCGGCGGCATCGGACGCCGCTCGATCAAGCTCACGGCCCGCGTCCGCGCGGCCCAATGCTCGTATCTCGCCCAGGGGAAATCCGTACGCCAGCCGAGCGGGCGCGCCATCGGCGCGAACCAATGCTCGAAGGCACGCCGCAAGCCCGCCTCGGCGCCGACGCGGCTGACCAACACGATCTCGCCGCCCGGCTTGAGCACGCGGGCGAATTCATCGAGCGTGGCCTCCGGGTTCGGCACCGTGGTAACGACATATTGCGCCACGACGACATCGAACGAGTCGTCCGGGAAAGCGAGCCGTTCGGCATCCATGACCGCGAGCGACTCGACGTTGCTCAGGCCGAACTCGGCGACCCGCTCCTGCGCCTTGCGCAACATCGGCTCGGACAGATCGACGCCAACGAGGCGGCTTGTCCTGGAATATTCGGGGAGCGATATGCCGGTGCCAACCCCGACTTCGAGGATCCTGCCGCCGATGCGTTCGGCCGCGATGATTGCCGCGTGCCGGCCCCGTTCGAACACTGCGCCGAATACCAGATCGTAGACCGGCGCCCAGCGCGCGTAGGCCTTCGCGATCGTATCTCTGTCGAGTTCTGCGTGCATTTTCCTGTCCGCTTTCGCCGCTCTATGCAGCGCGCGGCGTGCGGGAAGGACCGACTACCACCGGGTTGAGGTGCCCGATGAATTGTCGTGCGCTCTTCTCCCACGAGCGGGTCAGCGCGAAGGCGCGACAGGCCTCCCGCGACATGCGAAGTGCGCCCATGCAGGCCACGCGAAGGTCGTCGTGAAGTACGCCGATCGGGTTGTCCGCAATCACGTCCTTCGGGCCAGTGACCGGAAAGGCCGCGATCGGAACCCCGCACGCGAGTGCTTCGAGCTGGACGACGCCGAAGGTGTCCGTCCGGCTCGGAAACACGAAGGCATCTGCCGCACCCAGATGAGCGGCCAAAGTCTTGTCCTCCAGCAAGCCGAGGAACTTGGCGTCGGGGAAGCGGCGTCGCAGCTCCGCTTCCTGGGGCCCATGGCCGATCACGACTTTCGAGCCGGGGAGGTCGAGCGAAAGGAATGCTTCGAGGTTCTTCTCGACTGCGACGCGTCCTACGCTGACGAAGATCGGGCGGGGAAGATCGAGATTGATGGCGCGCTCGGGCCTGAATACCTCGGTGTCGACCCCACGGGTCCACATGCCGAGGTTCTTGAAGCCTCGCTGGCTGAGCTCGGCCATCAGCGAATCGGTCGATACCATCGTGACGGCCGCGGCGCCATGGAAACGGCGCAGGGCCGCATAGGTCCAGGCCTCGGGTATCGCGATGCGGGCCGAGATGTATTCCGGGAATCGGGTCGTATAGCTGGTCGTGAACGGCAGGTTATTTTTCAGGCAGAAGCCGCGCACTCGCAGGCCGATCGGCCCTTCGGTGGCGATGTGAATGGCGTCCGGTTCGGCTTGTTCGATGCGCCGTGCAATTTCCTTGCTGCTCGGCAGGGCCAGTCGCAGTCCTGGATAGGTGGGCACCGGAACGGAGGGGAAGCCCTCCGGCGACAGGAAATCGACCGTGACGCCCAGACTGCGTGCGGTGCGGGCGAGCGACGTCAGCGTGCGGACCACGCCGTTGACCTGGGGATGCCAAGCATCAGTTGCGATGAGCACCCGCATCAGGCCACCCGAGCCTCGGGCATGTGTGCCGTGCGCTCCGCGTCGCCGGCGCGGCAGGAAGCATCAGCACGGTAACCGTGTGGAAATTGGCTTGGCGTGGGGGGCCGCGGCGCGGCTTCCATCTCGAATCGCATGCAAAGACGTTAACGGCCGCATATCTCAATCATGTGACGCTGCCGTGCGGTGGGGAGAACGGAGGATACGCGAATGCCTCAGCCCGGCTGATTTCGTGCGTCTACGGGTCGCTGCGCTTTGTAACAATTGTGTTGCAACCTGATGAGAGGTTGCCGCCGCGATTCTCTGCCCCTGTGGGGAGCAAATTGTCGGAGGCCGATGCTGGACGCGACGAATGTCATCACGCGGGCTTTAAAACAGCGAATTGGCTGGAACCGAATCGGTCTCGCCATCAGTCTTCTGATCATCGTGATGTCGTCCGTCACGTTGTTCCGTTTGCTCCGCGACATTGATGTTGAGAAGGTCCTCGCCGCGGTGCGGGCGACATCTTCTCAAACGATACTCATCGCCGGCGGGTTTGTGGCCATCGGCTATGTCACGCTGACGTTCTACGATTTCTTTTCGCTGCGTACGATCGGGCGGAAGGAGGTACCATACCGGATCGCAGCGCTTGCCAGCTTCACGAGCTACACGATCGGCCACAATATCGGCGCGACCGTCTTTACGGGCGGAGTCGTCAGATTTCGGATCTATTCGGCCTGGGGCCTGAGCATCATCGATGTGGCCAAGATTGCCTTCGTCACCGGCCTCACATTTTGGCTCGGTAATGCGTTTCTGCTCGGGATCGGCGTTGCGTATTCGCCCGAACTTGCGAGCGCCATCGATCAATTGCCGCCATGGCTCAATCGCGTCATTGCGCTTGCCGGGTTGGCGGTCATCGTCGGATATCTGACCTGGTTGCGGCAGCGGCCGCGCGTGATCGGCCGCGACGAGTGGCAGATTGTGCTACCGAATGCGCGTCTCACACTCGTGCAGATCGGCATCGGAATACTCGATCTCGGCTCGTCGGCGCTGGCGGTATACACTTTGCTGCCGGCCCAGCCCGCCATCGAGTTCATCGCATTGCTCGTGACATTTGTGTTCGCGACGTTGCTGGGCTTCCTCAGCCACGCGCCGGGCAGCCTCGGCGTATTCGACGCCGCCATGCTTATCGGCCTCCCGCAATTCGAGAAGGAGGAGCTGCTGGCGTCGCTGCTGATCTTCAGGGTCCTGTATTTCGTGCTTCCGCTGTTTCTGGCGGTCTTGGTGCTCGGCATCCGCGAACTGTGGCTCTCCGCCGGAGGAAGGGCGCGAGATGCGAAGCCGGACGAGCCGCTTTAGCTTTCGACCTTGGAGCGACGGTCTTCGTTGGCCTGGCTCAGCGTCAGGTTCTCCAAATGTTGCGCGGAAGGCGGCGACTGCCTGGCGAGCTCGCTTGCGAGCACACGTCCGATCTTCGCCAGTGGAGCGGGCCGCATCATCTGCACGTGCTCGCAGTCGACCTCGTGGACCACGACCTTGCCGCTGACATAGCGTTTCCAGCTGTCCGCCGGTGGCGAAGTGTCGTCCCGTGTGGCGACAAACAACGACATGTCGCCGTCGAAGCGGCGCGGACGGAAGCGATGGCCAAGGCGGATGTTGTCCTTCATGACCTGAAGGATCGCCGTGGCCTGGTGTTCCTCGAGATTGGCAAGCAGGTCTCCGGCCTCGCGCAGGATTTCGAGGGCCTCCGAGACCTGCAGCGGCTCGTCGCCGCGATAGTAGCCGAGCGCCTTGAGCTGCTGCGCGAGCAACTCGCCATCATCGGCGTTCCGCTCCGGCGGGCCGCCGCTCTCGTCAGCCGGATAGGAGTCGAGGACAGCGAGCAAGCCGACGCTTTCGCCTTGCTGCTGGAGACGGGCCGCAATGGCGTGGGCAACCAATCCGCCGAAGGACCAGCCGAGCAGATTGTATGGTCCGGCAGGCTGGATCTGCCGGATGGACGCCAGATAGTCCGCTGCCATCTCTTCGAGCGTCCGGGGCGCCAGTTCAGGCTGCAGGATGCCACGCGCCTGCAGGCCATAGATCGGTCGATCGGGCGGCAGGTGCCGCATGAGCCCGGAATACGACCAGCCGAGCCCGCCGCCCGGATGGATGCAGAACAGCGGCGGCAAAGTGCCGGTGGCCCTGAGCGGCAGCAGCATCTCAAGCGGAGAGCGGTGAGGGCGGTTGTCGTTGAGATGCGCGGTCAGTGTCCGCACGGTCGGAGCTTCGAACAGGTTGCGGATGCCGGCCTCGACCCCGAGCGTAGCGCGGATGCGGCTGATCAGGCGCGTGGCCAGCAACGAGTGGCCGCCGAGCTCGAAGAAATTGTCGTCGATGCCGATGCGCTCGACCCCCAGCACCTCCGCGAACAGCGCGCACAGCAGCTCCTCCTGCGGCGTGCGCGGCAAGCGCCGCGCCTGGGCAAGCGTGAGATCGGGCGCCGGCAGCGCCTTGCGGTCGAGCTTGCCGTTGGGCGTGAGCGGGAGCTTGTCGAGGGCCACGAATGCGGACGGCACCATGTAGTCCGGCAGCCTCTCGGCAAGATGCGCGCGCATCGCCGTGGCGTCGACGCCCGCGCCGGCAGCCGCCACCACGTAGGCCACCAGCCGCTTGTTTCCGGGCTGGTCCTCGCGCGCGATGACGGCCGCCTGTGCCACATCTTCGTGGCGGAGCAACACTTCCTCGATCTCGCCCGGCTCGATGCGGACGCCACGCAGCTTCACCTGGGCATCGGCCCGGCCGAGGAAATCGAGCACGCCGTCGACCCGCCAACGCGCGAGATCGCCGGTGCGGTACATGCGGTCGCCCACCGGCCCGAACGGATCGGCCACGAACCGCTCCGCGGTCAAGGCGGAGCGCCCGAGATAGCCGCGAGCAAGGCCGGCGCCTGCGATGTAGAGTTCGCCCGCGACGCCGGCCGGCACCGGCTGCAGGCCGGCGTCCAGAACATAAGCGCGATAATTGGTCAGGGGGCGGCCGATTGGCATATAGAGGCCCGGCTCCTCGCCGGGGACCGCAAAGCCGATTGCGTCGATCGTGGCCTCGGTGGGGCCGTACAGGTTGGTGATGCGCGCTACATCGAGATGGCGCGGAATCAGCCGCTGCAGGTCCATAGAGAAGGGCTCGCCGCCGAGGACCAGATGGTGCAGCGAGGCCTTGTCCGGCGCGTTGCGAACGAGGCTTTCGAGCAGCGACGGGGTGCAGTTGAGAAGATGAACCTTCTTGCGGCCGATCTGGTCCCAGAACTCGTCAGGCGATTCCCGGACTGCGTCGCTGATGACGACGATCGAAGCGCCGTGGACCAACGGCAGCGTGGCTTGCTCGATCGAGGGGTCGAATGCCGACGAGCTCAGGAGAGCGATGCGGAAGCCGGGTCCTGCGCCGAAATCCTTGCCGAGCGTGAGAACCTTGTTCGAAAGACTGGCGTGATCGACCACCGTGCCCTTCGGGGTGCCGGTGGATCCGGACGTGTAGATCACATAGGCGCTGTTTTGCGGTTGCAGGTCGCTGGCCGGGACTGTCGCCGGCTGCCTGGCAATCGTGGCCCAGTCGGCATCGAGGCATACCACTCGTGTCTCGTGCTTTGGCAGTCGCGCGAGCAGGGCGGTTCGGGTGACCAGCACCGGCGCGTGCGCGTCTTCGAGCGTGAAGCGAAGTCGCTGCGGTGGATAGCTCGGATCGAGCGGCAGATAGGTGCCGCCGGCCTTCAGGATGCCGATCAGTCCGATTAGCATTTGCAGGGAGCGTTCGACGCATAGCCCCACCACCACCTCGGGCCCGACTCCGAGACCGTGCAGGTGGCGGGCCAGCTGGCTCGAATGCGCATCGAGCTCGCCATAGGTGAGGCTCTGGTCCCCGAAGACCGCGGCGACGGCATTCGGGGTTTTCTTGACCTGCGCAGCGAACAGCTCGGGCAGCGTAGCCGGCGGGATCACACGTGTGGTGTCGTTCCACTCCCACAGGATGATCTGGCGCTCCTCGGCCGTGAGAATGTCGAGGGTGCCGATCGGCTGGTTCGCGTCGGCAACGGCCGCCTCCAGCAGCCGGAGCAGCCGTACGCCGGTCCCTTCCACGCTCGCGTGCTCGAACAGGTCCGGTGGATAGCTGAGCCGCAGCTGCAACTGCTCGCCGGGTGTGGCGGCGAGGCTGAGAGGATAGTGTGTGGCGTCGCATCCGCTGATATCGGTGAGCCGCAGCCCGCCCGCATCCGCCGCAAGGCCGCCGCGGTCGACCGGGTAGCTTTCGAACACCACCAGCGTGTCGAACAGCTCGTCCAGTCCGGCCAGCCGCTGCACCTCGGCTAGTCCCAGATGCTGGTGCGCCATCAGGCTCGACTGGGTCTCCTGCACATCCACCAGCAGGTCGCGGAACGCCTTGCCCGGAGGTAGCTTGACCCGCAGCGGCAGCGTATTGATGAACAATCCCACCATGCGCTCGATGCCGGCGATCTCCGGCGGCCGACCCGCCACCGTCACGCCGAACACGACGTCGTCGCGTCCGGTCAGGCGTCCCAGCAGGATCGCCCACGCCGACTGGATCACGGTGTTGAGCGTCACGCCCTGGCGGCGAGCCTCGAGGCTCAGTGCCTGGGTCAGGGAGGTGCTCAGGGTCAGCGTGACCTGCTCGGGCACGACCGGCACGCGCCCGGCATCATGCAGGACCACACGGGTGGGCTGGTCGAGACCCGCCAAGGCTTCACGCCATGCGGCGATCGCGCCATCGCGGTCCTGCGCCGCGATCCAGGCGAGATAGTCGCGGTAGGGCGCCGCCCGCGGCAAGGCATCGGCCAGCGTCCGGGCACCAAGCTGTTGCGCATAGAGCGTGAGCAACTCCTGCACCAGCACGGGCGTCGACCAGCCGTCCATCAGAATGTGATGGTTGGTAAGAACCAGCCGATGCTGATCGTCTGCAAGGCGGACCAGCGCAAAGCGCAGCAGCGGCGCAGTGCCGAGATCGAAGCGCTCGGCCCGCTCCTCGGCCAGAACAAGGGCCAGCCGCTCCGCCCGCCCCGTTTCATCCAGGAAGGACAGATCGACACGCCGCCAGGGTACTGTCACCCCCGGCACGATGATCTGCACCGGCCGGCTCAGGCGCTCATGCCGGAAGCTTGCGCGCAGGCTGGCATGGCGTGCAACGAGCGCCCGCGCCGCCGCTTGCAGCGCCGCGCTGTCGAGCGGCCCCGCGAGCCCCAAATCCAGCTGCACGGTATAGATGTCGGGCGCCTCCGCGTCGTAGAGCGCATGGAACAGCAGTCCCTCCTGCAGCGGCGAGAGCGGCAGCACGTCTTCGATCTGCGGATATCGGCTCTCGATCTCCTCGATCTCGTCCTGCGTAAGTGCGGCCAGCGGCAGATCGGACGGCGTGCGTCCGCCGGTGCCGGGCACCGACACATGGCGCACCAGCGCTTCCAGCGCCCGGAACCAGCGCTCGGCCAGATCGCGAACCGCATCCTCGCTCACCAGCGCTGGCGCCCACGTCCAGGTCGCGGTCAGCCTGGCGCCATCAGCGTCATCGCGGGTGTGTGCGTTGACCTCCAGCACGTGGGCCAGCGGCATGGCCGGCTCGCCGCCGAGCTGCACCGCCTCGGGGGCCGCTGCCCAGTCCGCCGTTGCCGATGCTGCAAAGCGTCCGAGATAGTTGAAGCCGAGCTGCGGTGCTGCAAAGCCGGCCAGCTCCGCCGCCGTCTGTGGGTTCAGATAGCGCAGCAGGCCATAGCCGAGCCCGTTGTCCGGCAACGCCCGCAGCTGCTCCTTGATCGTCTTCACCGCGCGCCCGAGCGCGGGGCCAGCCGCCAAGGCCTCGTCGAGATCGAGCGCGCCGGCGTCGAGCCGCAGCGGGAACAGGCTGGTGAACCAGCCCACCGTGCGCGAGAGGTCGGCATCGCCGAAGATGTCCTCGCGCCCGTGGCCTTCGAGATCGATGAGCACCGCCCCGCCGGCGCCGCGCCCGCCCGCCCGGCACCAGTCCGCGACTGCCAACGCCAGGCCGGTCAACAGCACGTCGTTGATGCCGCCATGGAAGGCCGCGGGCACGCGTGTCAGCAAGGCGCCGGTAAGCGCGGCGGGCAGCGTGAGCGTGAGATGCCCGGCGGTGCCGCTGACATCGCGCGCCGGATCGAGCGCGCCGTCAAAGAGCGAGAGCGACGGCTCGCGCAGCATCCGGCGCCAGAGCGAAAGCTCGCCTGCGCGCTTCGCCTCCTGCGCCTCGACCGCAAGCCGTTGCGCCCAGCCCCGGAACGACGTGCTGCGTGCCGGCAGCGCCGGCTCGCGTCCGTTGGCGATCGCCTCCCAGGCCGCCGCAAGGTCCGGCACCAGGATGCGCCAGGACACTCCGTCCATCGCCAGATGATGGACGGTCAGCAACAATCGGCCAGGCTGCGCCGCGCCGGCGTCGAACCACACCGCTTGCACCAGTGCGCCGGTCGTGGGTGCAAGCTTCAGCTCCGCGGCCTGTGCCGCTGCGCCGATGCAGCCGAGCAACGCCCCGGCATCGAGCCCGCGAACGTCAATCCGTTGCAGGCAGCCGCCGGCCGCCACTGCGCCGGCCGGCGCCACCTCCAGGCCCCACTCCTTGCTCCCGGCCGCTCCGCGCAGGCGCAGCCGCAACGCATCGTGATGGTCGAGCACGGCTTGCAGGGCGCCGGCCAGGTGCGTTTCCTGCATGCCGGCCGGCACCTGCAGCAGCATGGTCTGGTTGAAGCGCTCGATCGATCCGCCTTGCTCGGCGAGCCAGCGCATGATCGGGGTTGCCGGCAACGCTCCGGTGGCGAGATCGGGCAGGGTGGCTGGGGTCTCGTTCACGACGCGGGCCACCTCGGCGAGCGCCGCGACGGTCTGATGCTGGAACACCGCCCGCGGGGTGATCAGCAGGCCGGCGTTGCGTGCCCGGCTCACTAGCTGGATCGACATGATGCTGTCGCCGCCCAGCGCAAAGAAGTTGTCGTCGATGCCGACCTGCGGCAGCCCGAGCACCTGCGCGAACAACGCGCATAGCAGCTCCTCGTGCGGCGTGCGCGGGTCGCGTCGCGCAGCCGCAGGCATGACATCGGGTGTTGGCAGCGCCTTGCGATCGAGCTTGCCGTTGGTCGTAAGCGGCAGCTTGTCCAGCATGACGAACGCCGACGGCATCATGTAGTCCGGGAGCCGCACCGAAAGGTGCGCGCGCAACGCCGTAAGGTCGACGTCCGCGCCTGATGCCGGCACCACATAGGCCACGAGCCGCTTGTTGCCGCCCGGTTCCTCGCGCGCGATCACGGCCGCCTGCGCGACATCGGCATGGTGGACCAGCGCCGCCTCGATCTCGCCAGGCTCGATGCGGAAACCGCGCAGCTTCACCTGGGCATCTGCACGCCCGAGGAACTCGAGCACTCCGTCGGCGCGCCAGCGCGCGAGATCGCCGGTGCGGTACATGCGGCTGCCGGCCGGCCCGAACGGATCGGCCACGAATCGCTCGGCTGTCAGCCCGGCACGTCCCAGATAGCCGCGGGCCAAGCCCGCGCCCGCAATGTAGAGCTCGCCCGTGATGCCGGCCGGCACCGGCTGCAGGCCGGCGTCCAGAACATATGCGCGATAATTGGTCAGAGGACGACCGATGGGGACGCGAGCGTCGGCCGGCTCGCCCAAGACAAAGGCTGTGGCATCAATGCAGCATTCGGTCGGGCCATAGGTGTTGGTGATCGGGACGTTGCCGAGCCGTTCGCGCAATCGACGGTGCAGGGACGGCAGCGCTTCCTCTCCACCGATGACCGTCCGATGGAGCGTGACAACGGAGGGGACGGCCTCGACCATCGCTGCGAGCAGCGATGGTGTCGTGTCGATATAGTTCACGCCACGCCGGGACACCAAATCCCAGAACGTTGCCGGCTCCTGCATGTCGACGTCGGCCATCAGCACGACGCAGGCGCCTTGCAGCAGCGGCAGGAGCTTCTGCTCGACCGAGGTATCAAACCCGATCGAGGCGACGCCGAGCACGCGATCGCCGGGCCGCATCGGAAAATCCGCCATCTGCGCGGAGGACAGGTTGCAGACGTTCTGATGCGTGATGCTGACACCCTTCGGAGTTCCGGTGGAGCCCGAGGTGTAGATCACGTAGGCCGTGTTGCGCGGATCAAGCGTGATAGCCGGCGCGGTCGTGGGCTGGCCGGCGAAGTCGATCCAATCGGCGTCGAGCCGTACGATGCGGGCGCCATGCGCGGGCAGCCGGTCGGTGAGCGTTGACTGCACCAGCAGCAGCGGCGCGCGCGCGTCATCGAGCATGAAGCCGAGCCGCTCGGGCGGATAGCTCGGGTCGAGCGGCAGATAGACGCCGCCGGCCTTGAGGATGGCGATGAGGCCGA
>Ga0126382_10000329_pt1 | contig 18084 bp, 26 predicted proteins | sample PanSoiMetPlot_30_FD_92548 | JGI IMG/M metagenome (GOLD analysis project Ga0126382, IMG submission 92548) | Tropical forest soil microbial communities from Panama - MetaG Plot_30 | ecosystem: Environmental > Terrestrial > Soil > Tropical forest > Bulk soil | place: Panama | collected 2016-02-17
TATGAGGGACGGGTGGCGGTCCGGATGGGCCCGGTCCGGCTCCAGTTCGGCGGGACGGCCGAGATCACCGAGCGGGACGACCCGGCCAAGCGGGTCGTGATCCACGCGACCGGGGCCGAGCTGAGGGGGCGGGGTCAGGCCAGCATGGTCGTCACCGCGACGCTGGCCGGGGCCGGCCGGGGCACCAAGGTCGGCGTCACCCAGGACCTGCAGCTCGCCGGTGCGGCGGCGCAGTACGGGCGCGGCATGATCTCCGATGTCACCGCCGTGCTCATGCGCGACTTCTCGGCCAACATGGCGGCCCGGATTGACGCCGCCGAGCGAGGCGAAACCCCCGCGCAGGCCGCCTCGGCGTCCCCGGCGGGAGGGTTCACGCTCGGGCTGAGGGCAGCGATGCTCGCGCTCCAGCGCGTCTTCCGCCGATTCTTCCTGCCCTACCAGGCCAGCCCGGGCTGACAGAACCGGGCCAGCTAACGCCCAGTCCCAGACCAACCCGAGCCGAGGAGAACAGGCCATGGTCTTGTGGTGGATCGGCAACGTGATCCTGCTAGTGGTGGTACTTCCGGTCGTCGTCTACCTGCTCAACCGCGTGCTCGCGGCGCTGGAGCGGGTCCGGGGGGCGACCGACGAGATTCTGTCGGGCGGGGTCGCCCTCGTCGGCGAGCTGAACGGCCTGCCGGAGGCGCTGGCCACGACCGACGAGACCGTCAAGGAAGTGGCCGATGGCGCGGTCCGCTACGCGGGCTCGGTCGCGAAGCTTCTCCCCGAGCAGTAAAGGAGACACAGCCATGCCAGCAGCGGCCTGGGCAACACTGATCATCTCCGCGCTGATCATCGCGATCACCGCGGTCGGCCTGATCAGGGTCATCCTCCACCTGTACGCGATACGCAAGGCGCTCGTGGCGACCACCGGGGGGGTGCAGGCCGTCGCACAGCTGACGAGCACGGTGCCGGAACGGCTCACCTCGGTCAACGCGAGCCTGAAGCCGGTCCGCGACTTCTGCGAAACGGTCTGAGGAGCCTGCCATGCAATCAAACGTTCTCGCCGCGGGCGGCAGCAGCACGGGCTGGGTCATCGGCTGGACCATCGGCATCGTCCTCACCGTGGTCGTGGCGGCGCTGGTCATCGCGATCCTGTGGCTGGCCAAGTCGATCGGCGACGAGGCACCTAAGATCAACGGCGCGCTGACCGAGGCGGTGCACAACACCGCGCCGCTGGGCGCGCTGCGCACCACGATCGAATACGCCGTGACCATCATCGGCGGCCTGCAGCGCGGCCGCGCCAGGCTGGGAGACGACAATGCATAACGTCGCGATGTCCTCGGCCGAGCACACCGACTGGCTGGTGGCCAACATCGTCGGCCTCATCGTGGTGGTTGCGGTGGCCGCCCTGCTGACCGTCCTCATCCTGCTGGTGAAGATCATCGACCGCCGCGTCGTGCAGGTGCGGGACACGCTGAAGGCCGCGGAGGCGAACACCGCGGACACCGCGCTCATCCCGCAGGTCGCCGACGGCGTGGACCTGGTGCTGGCGGAAGGCCTCAAGCACCACCTGTTCCTCGGCCGGGTACTCGGGAAGGTGAAGACATGACGGGCATGGTCGTTTTCACGGTCATCGACATCGTCCTGCTGATCGCCGGGCTGGCGTTCTACCTGTTCTGGGTCGGGTCACTGCTGGGCAGGATCGCCACGAACCTGGAGGAGTGCGCGCAGATCGTGCGGGAGATCGTGGGCCACGCCAAGCTGATCGGGCCCGGGGTGGAGCACATCAACGCCACCGGCGGCGTCGTGGCGGGCGCCCTGCCGCTGCTGTACGGGATGGCGGAGGAGATCGTCACCGACGCCACGTACACGCCGGCGGAGCCGGCGCCGCACGAGCCGGCCCGCCCGGCGTCCGGCCGCCGCCGCTCCCGCATGCTCGACGCGGTCGGGTTCGCCGAGCGGCAGTAGCGACCCGCTCCACCGACCCGCCCCTCATGATCACGGACACATATGGGCGCTATGCGCGCACAATCGTCCGTGATCATGAACTGGGCGGCGGGGAGCCGGGGTCGCCCGGGCCGCGGCGGGCGAGCGGGCCGGTGTTGGGCGCCGACGAGTACTCGCCGATCCACTCGTCCTTCCAGGACTGGCCGTAACGCTCGGTGTTGCAGCGCGGCTGGTAGATCGCCGCGAGCTCGCGGGTGATCTGCTCGCGGTGCCCTGGCCCGCCGCCCGGCACCTCGTACGTGCAGATGTAGACCTTCCACTTGGACCCGGCCCGGCGCACCCAGCAGTGGGCGCGGGGGTGCTGGAACGGGAACCGCTCGGCGGACAGGTCGTCGGAGTGGCCGACGTAAATGACCGCGTACTGGTCGGGCTTGGCCTCCGGCTCGGGCTTGTAGCAGATCGCGTACACGGCCGGCGTGGCCGGCGGGGTCCACCCGCCCAGCAGCCGCGGCCCCTCGAACGGGTAGCCGGCCAGCGAGCCCAGCCTGATCATCCGCCGGTGTCCCCGTCCTCGCCGGATTCCTGGTCCTCGCTGACGGCCTCGACCCGCGCGATCGGGTACACCGGGAGCCCGGCCTTGGCGACGGCCCGCGCGAACTCGCCGGTGGCCTTGTCGATCGCCTCGTCGCGGGACTCGGCGTGGACAAGCAGCTGCGCTCCGTAACGGTTCGTGCCGATCCCGGTGGCGATGCCGGAACTGGCCGCGACGGCGTCGGCCAGCTCGACCACCTCCTCGCGTGAGAGCACGCGATCTCCTTGCGTCTCGATCCCCACGCTCCATCTCACCGGGTGTTCCCCTCACAGGCTGGCGGTGCCGCGTCCACGTTCAGGTTTACCCGGCTTCCGCTCCTGATCATGACCGTGGCGGAACCGCTAGCCCAGTTTCGGCAGCAGCGCCGCGAGCTCTTCCAGGCTGCTCAAGTCGTGGCCGGACAGCACCAGGTCGACGTGCTCGGCGGCGACCATCATCCCGAGAGTGCTCGGCCGGAACTGCGGGTTGTTGCCCCGGTGCGGGTTCATCCATACCAGGCGGTGGCACAGCCGGGAAAGCCGTTCCATCGCCGTGGCGAGGACGGCCGGGTCGCCCCGGTCGAGGCCGTCGGAGCAGATGACCACGATGCCGCCGCGGGCGAGGCCCCGGCGGCCGTAGTCCCGGACGAAGGTGTCCAGGGACGCCCCGATCCTGGTCCCGCCCTCCCAGTCGCACACCGTGTTGGCGGCCCCGGCCAGCGCCTGGTCGGGGCTCCGGTTCGCCAGGTCGCCAGTGATGCGGGTGAGCCGGGTGCCGAAGCAGAACACCTCGACCTTGGCGGCGGCCTGCTTCGCCGTGTGCGCGAACTGCAGCAGGTTGCGGGAGTAGTCGGCCATCGAGCCGGAGATGTCGAGGATAAGGATGAGCGGGCGGAGCCGCACCTTGCGCTGCCGCCAGAACAGCTCCGCGGGCTCACCGCCGACGCGCAGCGAGGCGCGGATAGTACGGCGCAGGTCGGGGGCGCGGCCCGCGTTCCCGGCAACGGTCCGCCGCGTGCGCCGCCGCGGGGGGGTCAGCCGGATCCGCGCCATGATCCGCCGCAGCGCCGCCAGCTCCTCGGGAGTGCAGGTGGCGAACGACTTGTGCCGCAGCGTGTCCACGTCGGAGGCCATCAGGCCGAGCACCGCCTGCTGCTCGTCGCCGTCGGCGGCCGGATCGGTGGCGGGGACCTCGAGCACCGCCTGGGTTTCGGTGCCGGCGTGGGCCCTGAGCGTCAGCAGCTCCCTCACGGGGTCGCTGGCACCGAGAAAGAACCTGCGGAACACCTCGTCGTAGATCTCGATCTGCTCATGCCGGGTGACCAGCGTGCTCCGGCCCGCCCAGTACAGGTCCAGCAGGTCGGACGGGTCCAGAGAGGTCATCGCCGCGCAGTAGGTCAGGACCTCCCCGGAACCCACGGCGAGCCCGGCGGCGCGGAGCGCGCGTGCGAAGTCCACCAGCATCCCGACGATGGGAGCGCGCTCAGGCACCGGAGGTTATCTCCTCCAGGTTGTCCCGCACCACGTCGAGGTCGTCTCGTTCCTTCACGACGGCGCCGAGCGTGTCCTGCGCCATCTGCGCGTCCAGCCCGGTCGCTCCGGCACCGCCGAGCGGGTCGAGCGTGCGGGCCCAGTCGATCGTCTCGGCGACGCCCGGCGGTTTGGCCAGGTCAAGCTCACGCAGCCGGTTGACGGCGGCGACCACCTTGCGGGCGAGGGCCTCGGATACGCCCGGCTCCTTGATGAGCACGATCTCCACCTCACGGTCGGCGGGCGGGTAGCCGATCCAGTGGTAGAGGCAGCGGCGCTTCAGCGCGTCGTGCAGCTCGCGGGTGCGGTTGGAGGTGAGCACGACCAGCGGCGCGCTGTCGGCCTTGACGGTGCCGATTTCCGGGATGCTGATCTGGAAATCGGAGAGCACCTCGAGCAGGAAGGCCTCGAACTCGTCGTCGGCGCGGTCGACCTCGTCGATCAGCAGCACGGCCTGGTCGCCGGAGCGGACCGCCTCCAGGAGCGGCCGCTCCAGCAGGAACTTGGGGCCGAACAGCTTGTCGACCGCCTCGTCCCCCAGGACCTGGTGCTCGGACAGCGCCCTGATCTGCAGCATCTGCCGGGTGTAGTCCCATTCGTACAGGGCCTGGTTCGTGTCGATGCCTTCATAGCACTGCAGCCGGATCAGCTTGCGCCCGAAAACCGACGCGAGGACCTTGGCGACCTCGGTCTTGCCCACCCCGACCTCGCCTTCCAGCAGGATCGGGCGCTGCAGGGACATCGCGACGAACAGCGCGGTGGCCAGGCCCCGGTCGGCCAGGTAGCCGCCCTGGCGCAGCAGGTCCGTCAGCTGGCCGACGCTACCCGGACCGCCGGCCGCAGGCTCGTTTTGCGGCATCTGCGTTATCGGCGGGGCTTGGCCGGCCCGAGGACGAGGTCGGCGACGCTGCCGCCGTCGGGGTTCAGCTTGCCTTCGCGCAGCAGCCGTTCCCGCCAGGCTGCGCGCAGGTCGCCGTCGTCCTCGGCCATGTCCTGGAAGCCCACGTTGGCCATCCGCTTGCAGGACTTCACGGCGCCGGTGGCCTCGTCGAGGTCCGCGGCGGTCTGCCCGCGCGCGCTCCACACGCCGCGAAGCACATCGAGCGCCTCATCGGGCTCGCGACTCATCTTCAGGCACCTCCGGCCGGCACTGCTGTCCGAGGCCGACTGTAATTGGTCTTACCCGTGAGGGCGACCACCGATTAAGTGATCTCTTATCTGGCGGCCTCACCGCCGCAGCCAGCGTTCTCCCATGATACTGAGCCGGGTGGCCGGCCCCGCTCCGCCGGTCCCGCCGCCCTCCGCACCGCCGGCTGCCCGGGCCGTGAGGCCTGGTGCATGTGCTTCCTGATCAGGCCGGCCAGCCCGGAGGGCCATACCACTTCGGCCGTCGAATCAAGCTCGGCCAGCGTCCACCAGCGCCAGGCGGCAATGCCATCGGAGGCGTGCATCGCTTCGACGCCCCGGATCTCGCGGCGAGCCTGGTCGATCCTCGCGAGGTACAGGCGCTCACGCTGGCGTACCACCTGCCCGGCGTATTCCATGTCGAAGCTGCGCCTCTGCACCTCGCCGAGGAGAGCCACGTCGTTCCACCCGGTCTCTTCCGCCAGCTCACGTGCGGCGGCAGCCCGATAGGCCTCGCCCGCGTTCAGGCCTCCGCCGGGGGTGGACCAATGCCTGCCGTTAGGCGGGCCGTCGTCGTAACGCATCAGCAGCACGCGATCGCCGGGATCCAGGAGAATGACCCTGGCGGCCCGGCGCACCGGGAGTCTGCCCATCACGGGCGCAGCTTAACTGCCGCTGGCCACACCACCGCGCCGCGGTTAGGCTGCGGCGGGTGACCGACTGGGCGACGATCGCCTCGCTGGCGACCGCCGGCGGCACCCTGGTGCTGGCCGTGGCGACCTTCGCCTCCGTCCGCTCGTCCAATCGCTCGGCTCGGATCGGTGAGCGCGCCGCCCGCACCGCCGAGCGGTCGCTGCTCGCGGGCCAGCGCCCGCTGCTGGTGAACTCACGGATACAGGATCCCGCGCAGAAGATCGAATTCTTGAATGGGAACTGGGTGACCGTCTCCGGTGGCGAGGCGGTGCTGGACCCCGCCGACGAGGCTATCTACATGGCCGTCTCCATCAGGAACGTCGGAACCGGCCTGGCGGTCATGCACGGATGGCACGTGATGATTGGCCGGCAGGCCGAACGGACCCACCCGCCGCTCGAGGAGTTCACGACCCAGATCCGGGATATCTACGTGGCGCCCGGAGATATCGGGCTGTGGCAGGGTGCCGAGCGGGATCCGGCAGCCGATATCTTCAAGGCGCTGACCGCCGCCATCCAGGCGGGGGACGATCTCACGCTCAGCATGCTCTACGGCGACTTCGAGGGCGGGCAGCGGGTCATCACCCAGTTCGCGGTGCGGCGCGGGAACCAGCGGTGGCTGGCGTCCGCGGCCAGGCACTTCAACGTCGATCGGCCCGAACCCCGCTAGCAGCCAGATGGGCGCGCGCCGGCTGTCGCCCGTGCGGCACCAGGTCCACGGGATCATCGCAGGCCGGGGGTAAAGTGCAGGTCAAGACCGCGAAAGATTCAGCCGGACCTGCGCGGGAACGATCGACGTGGGACGCACGGGCAGAGGAAGGATGTGATCCTTCATGACAGCGCCCAACCAGGGTGAAGACACCGGGTCCGGCGTCGTCGCCCAGAGCCAGCCATCTGGTGCCGCGCCAGGCCACAGGGGTGTGAAGCGGACACGCCTTGGTGGCGTGTGGGTGGCTGCCGCACTCTTCGCCCTGGTCCTGCTCCTGCTGCTGATCTTCATTTTGGAGAACGGGCAGCAGGTTGACATTGCCTTCTTCGGCGCGCACGGTCACATCCCGCTGGGTGTCGCATTGCTCCTGGCCGCGATCTTGGGTGCGCTCCTGGTGGCGATACCGACGGCCGCGCGAATCATGCAGCTGCGGATGGCGACGCGGCGCCATTCCCGTGCCTCCGCCAAAGGCGCCCCCAGAGCGCCGGCGACCACGGCCGAGAAGCCGCCGTCGGGGGCAGCGGGCCAGTCCTGACGGGTACCGGTGGCACCGGGCCAGGCACCGGGCCAGGCACTTGCGGGCGTCCTTGCCGCCCGCGTCGGCGAGCATGCGGAACAGGCCGAATCGCCCGCCAAGAACCGTCAGTGCGCTAGTAGTTGCTTGGCCCGGCCGTCATCACCAGCCCGGCAAAGGCGAACACGAGGAGAATGACGAATCCGCCATAGAAGGTGAGAAATGCGGCCCCCACCGCGGGCGGCAGAATGATCATGCACGTGGCGCACGCGACTGCCTTCCTGTTCACCGGCTTTCGGGTCTGTACCCGGACGGGTTTCGGCCGCGGTGGTTCGATCGGCGGGGCCGGGATGTCGGCGGTGATCGCGGTCAGGTCCGCGTAGGTCCGCGACGCGAGCACCAGACCGGCTCGCATGCCGAGCTCGTCCTTGGTCAGCCGGCCCTGCACGAACGCGTCCTTGAGGGTGTCGATCACCTGCTCGCGGTCGGCGTCGGATGCCCGGAGGTGGCCGCTGCCCGTCGCGCTCACGGCCCTCTGGCCCCCCGGACCCATCGTCATCGGCGCCTCCCACCAGCACAACGCACGAAAATCTTAACGCGATTGCTCCGTCACGGTCATCTTCGACGCTTGCGGCCCGCCTTCTGCCGGAGCCGGGCGCGCCCGGTGTGCGGGTGCTGGTGATGATGGCAGCCATGACGTTGCGCACCCCGTTCACGGAGTCCTTCTCGTTGCGGCACCCCATCGCCCTCGCGCCGATGGGCGGATCGGCCGGTGGAGCCCTGGCGGCAGCGGTCTCCAACGCCGGCGGGCTAGGGCTGGTCGGCGGCGGCCGCGCGGATCCGGTCTGGCTGGACCGCGAGCTGCGGATCGTCGCCGAGCGAACAGCCGGGCCGTGGGGTGTCGGGTTCCTCAGCTGGGCGGCCGATGCTGGCGCCGTCGAGCGGGCGCTGGCCTATCGCCCGAGCGCCGTCATGCTGTCTTTCGGTGATCCCCGGCCGCTCACCGAGCCCATCCGCGGGACCGGCGCGGCACTGATCATCCAGGTCACCGACCTGGATGAGGCGAGGCAGGCGCTGGACGCGGGCGCCGATGTCATCGTGGCGCAGGGAACCGAAGCCGGCGGGCACGGGGCCCGGCGAGGGCTGTCTACCCTGCCCTTCGTGCCGGTCGTGGCTGATCTGGTGGCTCCGACGCCCGTGCTGGCCGCTGGCGGGATAGCCGATGGGCGGGGACTGGCTGCGGCCCTGGCCCTCGGGGCGGCCGGCGCTCTCATCGGGACCCGCTTCCAGGCCACCCCCGAAGCCCTTGTCGATCCCTCCATCACCAAGGCGATCATCGAGGGGCGTGGCGAGGACACCGAGCGCAGCACGGTGCTCGACATCGCCCGGGGCGCTCCCTGGCCGTCGAAGTACCCGGCCCGCACCCTGCGCCATCCGTTCATCGAACGCTGGCGCGGCCGGGAAGATGAGCTGGCCGCCGACGCCGGCGCCAAGCGGGCCTACCGGGAGGCGGCCGAACGAGGCGAGCTGCCTCCGGAGCCGGTGTGGGCCAGCGAGGCCATCGACCTGATCACCGACCTGAGGCCGGCAGCCGACCTCGTCGGTGCCATCGCCGCCCAGGCGGAGGAAGCGCTCGCCCGAGCCGGCACGCGCTGACCGCTTACCAGCCTGGACGATCGGTGGTGCGGGAGCCCGTCTAGCCCGGCCCACCCTCTCCTTTGGACGCTGCAGGGAAGGTCGGCCACGGATACTCCTGGTCATCGGGCACCAGTTCGTACTGCTCTCGGCTGAGCCGTTGCAGGGTCGGCGATCCGGCCGCCTGGCCAAGCACGGTGGCGGCCGGGTCCAGCGGAACCTCGGGAACCGGGCCAGCCAGCACGTCGCCCGTCTCACGATCAAAGAACTGCGCGACGTAGAACCGGCCGCCCGCCTTGATGTGCCGGGGATGGGTCAGGGCTTCCATCGCCATGAGGGCAGATCCTACGCACTTTGGGGTGCTACCACCGACGGGGACGAAACCAGCTCCACCAGCTCGGCGGCTGCTCCCCTTCCGTGGGCGTGCGCACGAACACGTCGCCGAGCAGGCCGTGGGCCCGTATCCGGATGAGTGGGGTGCCCGAGCGCCTGGGGACGGGTGTGAGCCGCAGTTCGCGGTCGCCCAACACGTCGAACCCGGTGAGTTCGACCTCCACGCCCTCCGGCACGTCGACGGTCAGGTTACCCAGCAGTGTGACAGCCGAGATGTCGACCACGTCGTCGCGGACGACCACCCCGCGCAAGTCGAGATAGATGTCACCGAACAGCGCGCGGGCGCGCAGCGCGGACGGCAGCCGCCAGCGGCCCACCTGCCGCCGGTTACCGAGAACCGTGACGATGGAGGAGACCGTACGTGTGGATCCGACGGGTGGCGCGGCCTCAAGCCCGGCCGTAGCGGCTTCCAGCTGGTCCCGGGTTTCTGCGGACAGCGCCGTACCCACCCGCTCACTGAACTCCTGCAAGGGCAGCCGCCCATCGCCGGCCGCGCGTTTCAGAGCCTCCACCGCGGCCTCGCGGTCGGATTCCGCGACGGGGCCGGGCGGCTGCTCCGGGCGGGGCTCGATCTCCATCTGCCCACACTAACGAGCCCGTCGCGAAGGATGAGCAGCGCGGACCGCTCGCCGGCAGGTGGCCGCGAAACCGCCTGATCAGGAGATACCGGCGCTCCCGGAAGCGGCGGATTGGGGCCGCCTGCTGATGTCGCACAGCCCGTCTGAGCCGATGCCCAGCCCAAGGTTGTTGATGTTGAACAGGTGGTTGGTGGAGACGAGCCAGTCGATCTCGCAGATCTCGCGCTCCGAGTAGTGCCGCGCTAGCGCCTCGAACGTGCCGGGGCTCACGTGTTTTTGCTCGGTCAGCTCGGTGGCGAGATCGAGCGCTGCGCGCTCCTCGTCGCTGAACAGCGGGCTTGTCTGGTACTCGTTGATCGCGTCCAGCTTGGGAATGTTGTGGGGCGCCTTGTTGATCGCGTACCACCGGCCCGCGTCCATGCACCACGTGCATGTGTTGATGCTGTCGACGCGCGCGCGGACCAGCGCCGCGGTATCCGGCGAGAGCTTGAGCTTGTTGTTGAGCCGGTAGACCTTTCCCATCCAGGTTGTGTACGCCAGCGGCATCCGGGCGCTGAACACGGTCAGCCAGCCCGGCACCTTGCCGAACTGCCGGCGCATGAACCAGTAGGCGAGCTTCAGGATCACGCCTTTCGGCCTATCGATCGGGGCAAGATATGGGGTCATGCCGGTTCGGCTCCTTCCGGTAGCGGGATGGAGCACCCTAGCGCGAACGTCGTCATCGCGATCGCCCGCGCTGGGGCTCCATCTGGATGACCCCGCCGGGCCCGGCAATGTGACCCGGCAGGCGGACCCGCTGCAGTCGTGCGCGGAAGCCTTCGTTGCGAATGGTCAGGTAGGGACATCTGGTTGGCTACCGTCCGCCACCGGCTCGCCTGCTACCTGGCTGGTAGAACGTGGAGATGCCGTTCACATCTGCCCGTGCCGGTGGTGCGGGATGAGCGAGCCCGCGTCACGCCCGCTGCCGTGGGTGCGCCGGATGTCTGGCCGCGATCCCGACGAGGCGCACCGTGCTTCCACGCCGCTGGAGCTGCTGTTCGACCTGACGTTCGTGGTTGCGGTGGCGCGGGCGGGCCTTGAGTTGCGCGACGCACTCGCACTGGGGCATGTGGGTCTCGCGCTGGCACGCTACGCGGAGATCTTCTTCGGCTTGTGGTGGGCGTGGGTGAACTTCACCTGGTTCGCCTCCGCTTACGACACCGATGACGTGCCCTACCGGCTGCTGACGTTGTTGCAGATGGCGGGCGTGCTGGTCTTTGCGGCCGGGATCCCGGCAGCGTTCGAGCACTTCGACTTGGCCACGGTCGTAGCCGGGTACGTGATCATGCGGCTGGCGCTGGTGGCCCAGTGGCTGCGCGCCGCCCGGGGCCATCCCGAAGGCCGCGCCGGGACGCTGCGGTACGCCGCAGGCGTGACCGTGCTCCAGCTGTGCTGGATCGGGTGGCTCTTCCTGCCCAGGGTGGCCCACGTGGCCGGGTTCTTGGTGCTGGTGGCCGCGGAGCTGGCGGTACCGGCCTGGGCCGAGTTCGGCGGGCGGCCCACTCCCTGGCATCCGGGCCACATCATCGACCGGTACGGAGGGTTCACCATCATCGTGCTCGGGGAGGTTATCGCGGCGATCGCCGCCGCGGTGCAGGCGGCGGTGGGCCATAGCCGGGCCTCGCCCGGCCTGCTCACCGCCGCAGCCGCCGGGCTGCTGCTGGTGTTCGCGCTGTGGTGGCTGTACTTCAAGCACTCCGCCGCCGAAGACATCCGGCGGTCGATGCCCTGGACGTTCGTGTGGGCGTTCGCGCACTACCTGATCTTCGCCTCCGTCGCGGCGCTCGGCGCCGGGCTTCAGGTCGTGATCGGCACCCTTATCCACGGCATCCGCGTCACCCCGGCCTTCGCCGCCTTTACCGTGGCGATCCCGGTCACGATCTACATCGTGGTGCTGGCACTGCTGAGCATCCGCACGGGCGGCGAATCCGCAGCCCTGCGGCTGACGCTTCTCACCAGCGCCTTGGTACTGGCAGCCGCCGCAGCCACCCCCGTCCTCACCCTGCCGTTCAGCATCGTGATCATGGTTGTGCTCGTGGCCCTGCTGCTCGCCTACCTTCTCATCGCCGCCCACCGGGCGGCCCTTCAGCCGGGAGGCTGACCGGGCCCCGGCACAACGGCGCACACGCCGGCCCCGTTCCCGGCAACTGCCGACCGCTCAATGCCGTGGGACAATTGCATCAAATTCAGTTGATGTATATTGGGCGGGTGGTGGCATCCGGCATGTCCGTCCCGCCGTCGTTCGTGCGGCTGGCTGGGCATCCTCTGCGCTGGCGGCTGCTGGCGGAGTTGGCGCGCGGTGACCGCCGGGTGCGGGAGCTGGTAAGCCTCGTGGGCCAGCCTCAGAACCTGGTCTCGTACCACCTGCGCAAGCTCCGGGCTGACGACCTGGTCGCCGCGCGGCGCAGCGCGTTCGATGCCCGGGACGCCTACTATCACCTCGACCTGGCGAACTGTGCCGATGCCCTCGCCGCGGCGGGCCTGGCGCTGCACCCTGGCCTGCGGCTGGCGCCCGTCCCCGCCGCCGCACCGGTACGCCGTTCCCGGGTCCTGTTCCTGTGCACGGGCAATAGCGCCCGCTCGCCGGCGGCGGAGGCGCTGCTGCGGCGGCGGGCGCCCCGGGTCGAGGTGGCCAGCGCCGGCAGTCACCCCAAGCCGCTGCATCCCAACACGGTGCGCGTGCTCCGGAACTACCGGATCGAGCTGGCCGCCCGGCCGCCGCAGCACCTGGGCGTGTTCGAGGGCCAGCGCTTCGACCACGTGATCACGTTGTGCGACCGGGTGCGCGAGGTATGCCCGGAGTTCGGTGGCCCCGCCGAGCAGGTGCACTGGAGCATCCCCGATCCGGCCGCCTCGGGCGGGCCCGGCCAAGACACCTATCCGGCTTTCGAGCGCATGGCCGCCGAGCTGGACATGCGCATCCGGTTCCTGCTCGCCACGATCGGCGCGGCGCCCGCGCCGGCATCGACCCAGGAGGTGCGATGAGCAACCCAGAACAGATGGTCAACGTCCGCTATATGGTCGATGACGTGCAAGCGGCCATCCGCTTCTACACCGGTCACCTCGGCTTCACGCTGCGCTCCAGCGCCGCACCCGCCTTCGCCGACGTGACCAGGGGCAACCTGCGGTTGCTGCTCGCAGGCCCGGCGAGCTCGGCGGGCAGGCCCATGCCCGACGGCCGCAAGCCCGGCCCCGGCGGCTGGAACCGGATCCACCTGATCGTGCCCGATATCAGCAGCGAGGTGGCGCGGCTGCGCGCCGACGGGGTGAGCTTTCGCAACGACATCGTCACCGGGCCGGGCGGCAAGCAGATCCTGGTCGAGGACCCGGCCGGGAACGTGGTCGAGCTGTTCGAGCCCGCGTCCGGTCGCCCGGGCCGCGCGTGACTTTGTCCGTCCCAAGGAGACGGCTCTCCGGCACCCGATGCCGCGGCCGTGACCCCTCGTTAGGCTCGGCAACGTGGTGACAGAGACTGATCTTGCGCTGGGTGACGGGCGTACGCTGCATGTTTACGACACCGGCACCGGTGATGGCGATGCCGGACTCGCCGTCTTCTGGCACCACGGCACGCCGAACACGGGCGCGCCTCCCGAGCCGCTGTTCGCCGCCGCGGCCGAGCGCGGCATTTGGTGGGTGTCGCATGACCGGCCCGGATATGGCGGGTCAACTCCTCACCCCGGCCGGGACGTGGCGTCCGCGGCCGCCGACGTCGCCAGCGTCGCCGATGCGCTGGGCATCGACCGGTTCGCGGTGATGGGTCATTCCGGTGGCGGCCCGCACGCCCTGGCGTGCGCCGCGGTGCTGCCCGGGCGGGTCCTGGCCGCGGTCTGCATGTCGGGGCTGGCCCCGTTCGGCGCCGAGGGCCTGGACTGGTTCGCGGGCATGGCCCATTCCGGCGCGGCGGAGCTGCGCGCCGCCGCCACCGGGCGCGCCGCGCTCAAGGCCCACTTCGCTTCCGCCGAGTTCGACCCGGAAATCTTCACGGCGGCCGATCACGCCGCGCTCTCCGGTGCCTGGTCGTGGATAGAAACCGTCGTCGGTCAGGCGCTGGAAACCGACCAGGGCGGGATGGTGGACGACGACCTGGCCTACGTCGCCCCCTGGGGCTGCGACCCCCGGCAGGTCAGCACCCCCGTCCTGTTCGTGCACGGCGCCCAGGACCGGATCGTGCCCAGTTCGCACAGCCAGTGGCTTGCGGGCCACTGCCGCTCGGCGGAAATGTGGCTGCGCCCCGACGATGGACACGTCTCGGTCCTCAGCTCCAGCGTCATGGCCCTGGACTGGCTCCGCGAGCATGCCAGCGGGGGGTGAGCCGCGAATCTGCCGAGCTAAGCGGTGGCCGGTGACCTGCCCGATACAAGTGGGGTTCCGTTCGCTCACGAAATACCCGTAGTTAGTGTTGCAGGGCTAGGAACGTCTCACGGACAGTCCCGCTAGGAAACGTCATGCAACAGCCAGAACCCGACGGTGCAGCCAAGACCCAGCTGCCCGAGCTGGCCGCCCTGCAGGATCGGCAGATGGTCGCCGAGACGCCGGGCACAACGGTCTTCGACGTAAGGAACGTCTCGATCTTCTACGGTTCCTTCCGCGCCGTCACCGACGTATCCCTGACCATCTACGAGCACGAGATCACCGCGTTCATCGGCTCGTCCGGCAGCGGCAAGACGACCGTGCTGCGGGCATTCAACCGGATGAACGACCTCGTGGCGGGCGCCCGCATGGAAGGCGACATCGACTACCGCGGAGAGTCGCTGTACGGCCCCGGTGTCTCGCCGATCGCCGTGCGCCGTCGCATCGGCATGGTCTTCCAGAAGCCCAACCCGTTCCCGAAGTCGATCTACGACAACGTCGCCTACGGGCCGCGCATCAACGGCGAGCACAACAAGGAAAAGCTGGACGAGATCGTCGAGCACTCGCTGCGCCAGGCCGCGCTCTGGGACGAGGTGAAGAACCGGCTGGGCAAGTCGGGCCTGAGCCTGTCCGGCGGGCAGGCGCAGCGGCTGGTCATCGCCCGCACGCTCGCCGTCGAGCCGGACGTGGTCCTCATGGACGAGCCCGCCTCAGCACTGGATCCTATCGCCACGGGTGCGATCGAGGACCTGATGCACGAACTCAAGACGCGGTACACGATCGTCATCGTCACGCACAACATGCAGCAGGCCACGCGGGTCAGCGACCGCACCGCCTTCTTCTCCGTGCTGACGGACAGCGAGAGTGATACCCGCACCGGCGTGCTCGTCGAGTACGGCCCGACCGAGCGCATCTTCCACGATCCGTCCGACCCCCGCACCGTGGCCTACGTCACCGGCCGGATCGGGTGAGCCGGGCCTTCGTGGCTGTCAGCGGGACGCGCCCTCATCAGGAATGTCGGACCGGCCGTGCGGCCAGCTGGTCGGGTGTTCGCAGCCGGGCCAGGCCGTCCTCGACTGCGCGGTTCGCCTGGGAGCGGCGGCCCTCACCGCCGGCGTCCCAATGCACGAGTACATGCTGGCCATGACGGCTCACTAGATCCAGATCCATGAGCGGCGATGACCGCGGATGAGCGCCAGCGCAGCGATGACACCGATCAGGGCGCCAAGCCAGCCTAGAACGAGTAGCCGGGCGGGCAGTCGCGCCTCGGCCGCCCCCACCGCGCGATCCAGGACCCGCGCATGCGCTTGCCCGCCAGCGGTGCCGGTATCGACGTAACGGACATAGCTGTCGGCGACGGCGTTTGCGGTTCGCGCTGCTTGGCCGGCGGTTTCACCCCGGGCGCTGATCGAGACAACGTTGGAGGTCAGGATCCTGACCCGGATGTCGCTGCGCAGAGCTGACAGCGACATGGTGGGCTTGACGTTCTGCAGGGCGCCCGCCAATACAGGGTCACTCCCGGCGATCGCTACCTGCGTCCCAATATGGTGGGCCGCCGACGGCTGCACTATAACGAGCGTGCTGGCGGCGAACACCGGCGGGCTGAGCATGGCGAACGCGATTCCCGCGAGCAGGCCCAGCGTGGCGACCGCAGCGGCCAGAGATGCGCCCGCGGTCACTCCCTTGCGCACCGGGGGCCGGGCCTGCGGACCAGTGGGCCTCCGCGGCTGCCAGGCTCTGCTCAGCCCGGCGGGAAGGTCGGCGGTGACCGCGGCCAGCTCCGGGAAGGTCCGCGAGACGAGCGCTTGGCCGACCCGCAGGTCAAACTCGTCCTTGGTCAGCCGCCCCTGCACGAATGCGGCCTTGAGCATCTCGACCACATGCTCGCAGTCGAGGCGGGACGCCTTCAGGCGGCCATCGCCCCGAGGGCCTGTTGGCGTCCAATCTCCCGGCCCTGCCATCATTGGCTCCTCCCAGCCGCAAGCAAAGAAAAGCCTACTGCGGCAGCACTCTGGCGGCCATGCCCAAGGGTCCGGACCGGCCTTCTCGACGCTCAGATGATCTGTGTCGTCGCGGTGGCCGGTGTGGGTCGCGCCTTCGGACGGGTCCCCGGGCGCGGCCATGAGCGATGTTGCCAGCGAGCAGGGTCATGGTGGCGGCGATAGGTATGTCCGGCGCTGCCGGAAGGAGTTTCCCGCACAGGTTGGCGACTCCCGGCCGGTGCAGCGGCGTCCGAGCTTGTCCATACCCGTTGTTAGCAAATCCGTTTAGCAAGACAGGCATGACCGGATGGTCGGGATGTGTTGCCCCGGATCGCGCAACGTACCGGGCGGCGACCCACGTGCCGGTGGGACTGCCGGAGCCGGGCTGTAGGGCGGCCTCAGCGCGCGGCAGCCGTGGTGAGGTCAGCCCGGGTACCGGTGCGCAGGCCTCCGAACGCCGTGCCGAGGGCCGCGCCGCCGGCCGTACCCGTCGTCCAGAAGACGATCATGCCGAGGAGGAACTCCGGACGTAGGACGTCACCGACCGCCGACTGCCACGTCGGCGGCACGGCGTCGCCGGTGCTCAGGTAGCCCGCCTGCTGGTGCGCCCAGACCAGGGCCTCGGGAATGCCGACGGCGAGCACCGCCACCAGGGCGGCGAGCCCGGCCAGAACTCCGGCGCGCAGCCCTGAGCCGAAGGATCGGTTCCGCCAGGCCGCGGCGAGCGCGACGGCGAGCAGCAGGACGCTCGGGACGGCCATCCAGAAGCCAAGCACCCCACCCTGGCCGTGCGTCAGTGACCAGCGTGAGGCGGCGAACGACCCGCCCGCCACGACGACTGCCACCCCGGCGGCCCGTACCCACGCGCCGTGCGGCCGTCCGGACCGCAGCGCGGCCCACACGGCGCCGAGGGCGAACCCGCGGCGCTCGGCCGGCGGGTCGATCGCCGCAAGCTCGGCCCGCAGCGCGGCACCCCACGCGCACCGGTTCTCGGACAGGTCGGCGGTGGCCAGGTCGAGCACCAGCTGCCAGACATCGCGTACCGCACGCCGACGGCCCGCGTTCTGGGTACGGGCGCCGAACGCCGCTCCGAGGAGGGGCCACGGCAGGGCCCAGATCAGCGCGACCAGGAAGGCCTCGAACGGTATCAACAGGTCACCGTCGGCGAGGTTCACGACCACAGGGAACGTGTCGCGCTCGGCCAGGTAGGCGGCGCGCAGCGGCAGGTGTGCGGACGCGGCGCCGGCAGCAACGGCGACGAGGACGAGCAGCCCGGCGACGGTTCCGGCCCCAAATCCGCGGGCACGGGCCATGGCGGCCGTGGCCAGGCCTACGAGCCCGGCGCCGGGCGGCAACAGCGACTTCGGCGGGGTACCGTTGCCGACCGCGACCAGGATCGAGGAAGTGATAGCGAAGATGGCACAATCAGGGGCTGCATACCGGGCGGTCACCGTTGCCCCCCAGTCCGGGCAGGCCGTCACCGTCGGGCGCGGTGAACTGGTGCGGGTCGTCGATGTCGATGGCCACCAGGTCGGCGACATGTGGGCGATCGATGCCGCTGATCGAGGCCGGTGGCTGTCGGCAAGCCATACCCGCGATCGCTGCGAGCGGCTGTTTCCGGCCATGGGCGAGCAGTTTCGCGATCAGTATGGCGAGCCGATCCTGCAGCTGGCCGCCGACACCTCGCCGGGCGTGCACGACATGCTCTTCCCGCCCTGCGACCCGCCGCTTTACCAAGGCCGCGGGCTGCCCGGCCACCCGAACTGCCGCGACAACTTCCTGGCTGCGGTGGCCTCGGCTGGAATCTTGCTGCCGGTCGTGCCTGACCCGGTGAACCTGTTTCAGAACTCCGGCCCGCAACCCGACGGCAGGCTCGTGGTCGGCACCGCCGCGTCACTGCCGGGCCAGTTTGTCTCCTTCCTCGCCCTTCGGGACCTGGTCTTTGTCCTCACCGCATGCTCAGTCGACTACCCGCCGCTCAACAACGGGCACTGCAGCCCGCTGCGGATCGAAATCACGCCACACGGCCGGACCACCTAA
>Ga0126382_10000330_pt1 | contig 18080 bp, 12 predicted proteins | sample PanSoiMetPlot_30_FD_92548 | JGI IMG/M metagenome (GOLD analysis project Ga0126382, IMG submission 92548) | Tropical forest soil microbial communities from Panama - MetaG Plot_30 | ecosystem: Environmental > Terrestrial > Soil > Tropical forest > Bulk soil | place: Panama | collected 2016-02-17
CTCACACCATCAGCTTCTCAGGATGCATGAGTTCTTGCGGTAAGGCGAAGTGAACATTTTCGTCCTCGCCTGGCTGTTCTTCGAACTCGACTGCGCCCATCTCGCGGAGGTGCTCAAGCACTCGAATGACCAGTTCTTCAGGCGCTGATGCGCCAGCGGTGACGCCTACGATTTGTGCGCCATCGAGCCAGGCGGGATTAATCTCATTTTCATCATTCACAAGGTAGGCGGGTGTGCCGGCGACGGCGGAGACTTCGCAAAGACGTTGAGAGTTCGAGCTATTCTGAGATCCGACTACCAGCAATACATCAACGCGCTCGGATATCTCTTTGACCGCGTTCTGGCGGTTCTGTGTCGCGTAGCAGATATCATCCTTGGCGGGAGAGGTGACGCTCGGGAATCTTTCTTTGAGCGCATCGACAATTGCCGCGACGTCGTCCAGCGACAATGTTGTCTGCGTCAGATACATCACGCGATTAGGATCGTTAACCTGCAGCCTGGCAACATCCTCGACTGAACTCACGAGTTGCATGGGCGCTTCGCCCATCGTGCCTTCGACTTCCTCGTGTCCAGGATGTCCTATCAAAACGATCGAATATCCGTCTCGTGCATACCTGATTGCCTCAAGATGTACCTTGGTGACGAGTGGACAGGTCGCATCAATGACTCGGAGTTTCTTAGTTTCAGCTAATTGTACAACCTGCGGCGAGACGCCGTGAGCGCTGAATACGCAGACTGACCCATCCGGGATCTCTTCAATACCGTCCACAAAGACTACGTTGCGTTTGCTGAGGTTCTCAACGACGTACCGATTGTGTACGATTTCGTGAAAGACATAAATGGGCGGTGGAAAAAAATCCAGCGCTCTTTCAACGATGTCGATGGCCCTCACTACACCGGCGCAGAACCCTCGGGGCTTTGCAAGGACCACTCTTCTAATGGACATCAATCAAATCCTTCCGATTTCTTAACAAACTAAGTCACCCTAGACGACACGCTGCCTGCAACTCAACGAGAGTATAGCAACCGAGACAGCCGCGCTCAAAGCCGCTCGCAAGCGCTTCCTCACAGCCGGGAAAGTTGATTTTGTGCCCTTGCATACAAATTGGACCTTAAGTACAGGACGGCCGAAAAGTGCGCCTAACCGTCCCCGGGAGTCGCAAAATGAAGTTTCCTGAGATCATTCCCCCGGCAGACCTTCTGAAGCAGGTCGACGGTATAGAGAGCGGGTTGCGGCAGCGACAACGTCTGGGGATCATAGGACTTCTTGCCACGCTCGTTCAGGGGATCATACTGGTTGCCAATAACGAGTGGTTCCAAAAGCTGCTCGCTCGAGATTGGACCGATTTATTCAAAACACATTGGCCCTCACTGCTAATGCTGGCAGGGATTGTGTTCTTTGTGTTCCTCGCCGGATGGGCAAGATTCTGGCTTGACGAGTCGCAAGCGCCCTTTCGTTATACCTACTCAATCGCGGATTTCAAACCAGTTCTGGGTGAGAAAGCTGATGGACCCAGGGAGGACCGGATCTCCGTTCAGTTATCTCATGACCTCGCTGAGAGATTGAATGAAAGGATAAAGCGTCTCTCTCTGCTCGATGAAGAAACAAAACCCGCCCAAGCGAAATCAAGTGACGAGGACTCCGGCACTGGTTCTAGAAGGAAGTCGCACATTCACATACGCGGGTTTTACCTGATCCGGACAAAGCCCGATGGAAGTTGGTTCGTTGAAGTCATGCCAAATTTTGGCGCACGTTCGTTATGAGAGGGGTTCCAGGGGTGCGATAGCCTTAACCGCCGAACAGTTGGAAAAGATAAGGGCGGCAGTACGGGCTGAGGTTCGTTCGACACCGATGACTTCCGTTTCTCCAGTTATTTTGACTAACTCTGAGATCAGGTCTTTTCTCCGGCAATTGATTGCGTCTGAATTCCCGAGCCTATTTGTAGTTTCTTACGACGAGCTGTCAGCGGAATCAAACATCCAACCCATTGCCAAAATCAAACTTTGAGACCGGTGCGCGCGTGTCTAATCGGAACCCTCACTATGTCCGGGAGTCTGATCTTGACCTGCAGCGCGCAGCCTGCTAAAACCCGCCCAGTGAGTTTGCCCACCGTTATTTTCGACCTCAGTCAAATCAAATATGAGATCGAGCGATTCCTGCTTAACGGTGAGTTCGACTTGATCGAAGATGACCGGACACTCGCGCGGACGGACGGAGATCGCAGCAATGCTGAGTTTTCGTTCGGCAAGTTAATCCTGTCGTGTTGGGGCGACGGTTGGTCGCGCTCGTGGCGAATCATCTGCTGTGAGCTAACTCCGCAGCGTTTGAAGCTTGAATGCGCCAAGCAGATGGGACTGAAACGATGTGAGGTCCTTTTAAGTCGCGGCTCGGAGGCTCGACTTCCTGCACATGAAAGAAGGGAATTTGCAAGAAAGCTCAAAGCTATGATCGAGGCAAACATTGCCGGCGTTCGAGTGGAAAGAGCGGTCACTGCGAGGAACGATCGCCGGCATCTCTCGGGCGTGTACGCGCGCCTGGTAATCAGAGATCGGAAGAAACGGTTTGCGGGAATCGGAGTAAGTGACAGCGAGTTGCAGCAAAATATAGAAGGGGTCCTTACGGCAGGACTTACCTGGATGACCGAACTTGTGCGTAAGAGCGGCTCGGTTGATGGATTAATGATTTTCGCTCCTCGGTGCGACACGATCGCGATCCGACTGAGCGCGATAGCCTCGACCGCGACGATTCGGCTATTCAAAATTGATGAAACAAAAGGATCAATTGAGGCGATCTCACCTTTTGATCAAGGCGATTTGAATGACAGCTTTCGGAAGGCGGCTCGCAGAGCTCACTGGCCGCGACTAGGAATGTTGCCGCCTGATTGCGCAATGCTCGTTGAGGCCGTTCGACAAATAGCGCCGGATCACATCGACGTGCATCATCGAGGTCCGTGGGTTTCGTTGTCGATCCGAGGACTAGAGGTTGCCAGGGTGTTGATCAGTAAGCGCCGGGTCGAGTTTGGAATTGGTGACGCGCGTGTGAAGCTGGATCAACGCAATCACGAGCAATTAGAACGGCTGATTCAGGAGACAATCGTCAATCGCCGGCCCGAATCTGAGCTTCGGAATGAGATGACGTTTCGTTTTCAGCCTGAGCGCTGGCTCGAGTCAATCATCAGCGCTGACGTTTCGGCGGTGGATCCAACCCTGGATCCTGATTTTGTCTATTCGCAAGTTCCCACCTATCGAGATGATCAGCGCACGTTTATTGACCTGTTAGCGACGACAAAGATCGGCAGGCTGGTTGTGATGGAGTTGAAAGTCAGCGAGGAAACCGAGTTTCCGTTCCAGGCGCTCGACTATTGGCTACGTGTCGAATGGCACCGCGCGCGTGGAGACTTTCATCGTCGAGGGTACTTTGAGGGGTTGCCGCTGAGCGATTCGCCGCCGCTCCTATATCTTGTCGCGCCCTTGTTCCGGTTTCACGAGACGACCCAGCTTGTCGCTGCTTCGATCGATAAACGAGTGCCGCTGTACCGGATAGGAATCAATGAGGATTGGCGTAAGGGGGTCAGAGTTCTGCTGAGAGAACGACTCAACTAATGGTTCGGATGTAGCGTAGACTGTCCAGTCTGCGCACTGCTGATTGGGTAAGAATCTTAGGTCAACCAACGGCATTCCGCCGACTGGACAGTCTACGCTACATCCGGCGCAAAGATCGCTTCATCGTCGTCTGGCTTTTCCGAGCAGCGCGTTGAGGCTTAGAATCCCGGAGCCTCGGGAAGCGATATACAAGAAAACAAAACAGTACAAAACCGCGAGCTCTCCCCCGTTCACAATCGGCCAAGAGCCTTTTGATGCATGCTGTCTGAAGTAAGCAAAAGCCATTTCTCCGCTGGCTATAAACGCAGCGATGCTGGTCAGCAAACCTACAGCTATCATGATTCCGCCGGCAAACTCAATCACTCCGGCAGCAATCATCAAAGGCGCCTCTTGCTTCTGTCCGCCTAATACTCCAAACAGTTTTTGCGCGCCGTGACATGCGAACAACGCCCCCGTCACAATTCGCATAAGCGCATAGAAAAAGTTTGAGTACTTACCGAGCCATTTCTCCATTGTCTAGTCCCCGTTATTTGAGGTATGTAGAGCGTCCACTCGGAAGTCAGGATGAGAAAAAAACTAAGAGCCGTGCTTATTGGTGGTCTTTGAGACCTCGCGTTGAGCCTCGAAATTATAATTCAACTCTCGCGCAAAGGCGCCAAGAACGGCAAAAGACGCGAAGCGGCCTCAAGCCTTTACCGGTTCTTCAACAACTCGGCTATGAAGATCGGCCGGTTGATATGCAGGCTGGCGGCGCGCCATCAATGCCATCGCCAGCAGATAAAGACCGGCTCCGACCAGAAGCGCTTGATTAAAGCCGGTCAGAATCGCTATGACCAGCGCCGCGACCGAACCCATCACTGACGTGGCGCCGTTCAACCCCCACGCCCACGGAATGATCTCCGGTGCATTTCGCGCCAACAGGCGAATCCCGATCGGCATCGGCATTCCCATCACCATCGCGAGCGGCGCCATTAACACCACCGCGAGAACGATTCGGAACTCTCGTGTAAGGCCAACCAATCCATAGAAGATTGGCGGCAACGCAATTATGTAAATCACGACTAGACCAACCAGTACCATCAAGAGTTTCATTAATGCCGGAGTAAGGCGTTCCTCGCTCACTCTTCCCGTCAGATAACTGCCAAGAGCGCTGAATGCCAACACCGAAAAGAGCACTACCGCTAACGAGTACACAGGATGACCCAGGAACAGAATGAATTTCTGTATCATCGCAACCTCGACGATGATGAAACCGGCGCCCAGGCAGCCAAAGTAAAGCAGGTACCTGAGCTTTGTGCCTGTTCGCGTTGAGAAGGCTTTTCCACGAATGAGCACAAGCGGGCCGATGATAAACAACACAACAAGGACACTGGTAATTCCAAACAGAGCGAACAATATTGATGTGCCAAGATTGGTCTTCTGCCACTCCCCAGTTGTTCCTTCGATGACATTCCACAGGTTCGCAAACCTGACCGAGTTGAAGAAGAAGGGATTGTTGTCGCGCGTAGGCTCTACATTCGTATCGTAGCTGGCCCAGACCGCTTCAGGGTCCGAAGCTTGTATCATTTGAGTGAATACGTTCGCCGGTTGCGTTAGTGGTGTGTATAACAATTGGAAGTTGTTGGCGTACGCGATTCTTTCTATTGACTGCACTTCATCGTCGGTGAACTCGCTGCGTTTGAAAATATAGGTAGCGGGCGTGCGATCATAGCCGCTCCGCGCGTCGCGAACCAAAACGATGTGACGAGCGGGGTTCGAGATGCCGAGCTCGGTCATCATCGATCGAGTGAGCGTAATCAGACGAAGCAACTGGTCGGGCGGTTCGAAATACCAGCGCGTCATGGTCAACGCTCCGTCATCAGTAAGATGACTGACATAATCCTTGAATGCTTCGACGGTGTATAGATTGTTTTCGCTAAGAGAGAATGCGCCGGCCGCAGTCGCCGCCCACGTGTCCACCATTGTTGCCTGGATGATGTCGTAACGGTCCTGGGAGTGTCGAATAAAGCTTCGCCCTTCATCGACCACTAAACGGACATCCGGCTGTTGATAAATCGAACCCGAATAACTCTTGAACGGTTCCGACGACATTACATCGTGCGCGATGATCGGGTTTATCTCGACTGCGGTGATATGCTTTTGGCCGAAGACACGGGCGGCCATCACGTCGTTGCCCCCGCCGGGCCCGATGATCAATACGTTTGCATCGCGCTTCAGGTTGTGAACCAACGCGCTGAGGGCGCCAAGAGCATCCTGATGAAGCGCAGAGTTGCTCGCATCCTTGCTGATACTGGTCGCTGCGTCAGCATCGATTTTGATTTCGACCGCCGAATCGAGGCTTCCCTCGACCGTAATCCGGGAAAACGAATTCCATTTCGAAAAAAGAACCTTCTTTTCCTCGAAGCCCTTCGATTTACGAATGTCGATTCGATGGGTAGTGCTGTTATAAATGACGAGGCCAGCCAGCCCAAACGTAAGCACAATTGAACAAGCCGCTGCGATTCGATTTCCTTCGTTTGCGAATCCGAAGAACACCCCTCCAGCCGCAGCGAGCGCGGACACCAAAATCACAATATTAATCGCGCCAATTGTGTTGAGCACCGGTATCAGCAGAAGACAGCCCAAGGCAGCGCCTGCCAAATCGAATAGATAAAGATTACTGATGTTTTTCGCCAGCCGGGTGATCGCGAGCGTTACTGCGCAACCTGCGAAGAAGAAAGGCAGCGACGCAGCGCCGTAGATCCTCGCGAGCCGGTAATAGTTCTCAGGGCCAGTTTCGAATGTCAGCGGATTGGACAGAATGACATAAAGAGAGAAGAGATTGCTCAGAGCAAACAACATCGCCGCTGCCGAAAGCCACTGACCAGTCCGTTCAGGCTTTAAGCCGCGCTGGATTATGTAAATGAACACTCCGCTCGCTCCGGACCCGAACAACGCCAGAGAGATGGCCATAAAGGCAAAGTGATAGTACATCGTCGCGGAAAAGAGCCGCGTAAGCGATAGTTCGAGCATCAGGACTGACAAAGTAATTAATGATATTCCCAGAAAAACCCTTCGATAGTTCATTCAGCGTCTCCGGTGACAAACTCGTAAAAAGCCCAGCGTAAAGCCAATTGATTCGTTCCACGTAGTAACGAATTTATTCGTTCTGTTTTGGTATTGTTAGAAAATCAGTCAACGAATAAATTCGTTACTACGTGGAATGGTTAATTCTGTCTGAAATTCATTTTTGTTGATTGCTTTGTTTGAGACTTAGCAGCGCTTCGATAGCCGAACTAACCTGTTCGGCTCGTGCGTCCCACGTGGCGCCCTTAACTGCGAGTTGACGCGTCGTTCTTTTGTCCGCCGAATCGTTGTTCAGCGCGTCTTCAACCTTCGCGATGAAGTCATCGTAGCCTCGTGAGACGCGCAGTATACCATCCAGCGGTTCGTATTCGTAAATCGGTGTAATAACAACAGGCTTACCAGTGGCCAGATATTCACGCACCTTGATTGGACTGCCATAGGCCACAAAACTGTTGTCGGTGACCCAGGGCAATACACATACGTCGAACGCCGCCGCATAGGACGGCATAGACGCATATGGCCTCGAACCGAGGTAGTGAACGTTCTCAAGCGATTCTATGGCCAGAGGTGATGCGCGCAATCCGACCAATATCCACTGCCATCCGGGTCGCTTTCGGCTGACGTAACCAACCAGCTCCTGATCGATGAGCCAGGGTTCTATCGCTCCGAGGTATCCGAGCCTCGGGTGCGGCACACCTTGCAGATCGCAGGGCTGTGGACCTTTCATCGAGGCCGCCGTAGCGAAGTGATCGTAGTCAACCCCTTGTTCCAACAGCATAGACTTCGACTGGGTATCCGGATTCGATCCGGTCTCTTCGTCGAAAAGCTTACGGCCTGAATAAAAGACCAGATCGGCGCGCCTCAAAAGATCGCTGTGCATTTCAGATATCACGTTGGCTGCCGTTGCATGGTCCATCTGGTTTGCATCGTATTTGTCGGAAACCTGATAAACGAGAATGCGTTCTCCGAGACTCCCAACGACTTCGCGCGCGGTTGGAATAGCGATCCAGAGGATCGGATTCGGCATCTCAAAAGCGACCATTAACAACCGGAGCTGTAGCACCAGGAGCAAGCGATTGATCGCTCGTGCCCATCTGGTTGAATAAATAGGAAGCACCAGAGGAGAAATGACGATGATTCCCTCTTCGGTAATTCGAAAAGGTTGAATGTAGCTGCGAAGCTTGCGTTTTATCTTGCTAAAAAGGTCGGGATTCGCAAAAGAGGGCAAACCCATTGAGATTGAATTGACGAAAATCACCCGGTTACCGGCACGAGCGAAACGACGCATTAAATGATTCTTCGAGTGCTGATGGTGATACCACCAATCCTCTCCTCCGAAACATATGATTGATTGGTTTCGAACCATACCTGGCAAACTTTATCCGTGAATCAAAACCGATACGAAGTTGTTGGCGATATGCGCTCCTATTGCCGGCCAAAGTGAGTTCGTCTGTTTCATAATCCATCCAAACACGCAACCGAGCAGGAAGACGTTCACTAAATTCTTTGTTACCCCCGGAGAAAAGCCGTTTCGAGATACCCAATAAGGCATGTGCACCGCCACAAACAAAAGTGCCGATATCACATTAGCTACCCAAAAGCTCAAACTCTCGTTCAATCGATTTAGAAAGAACCCTCTGAATAATATTTCTTCCCAGATAGGTGAGACCGCTACACCGGCAAGGATGCTCAACCAATCAGCAGATCTCTGTGACAGGATGGCGCCGATGCTTTTTCCGGAGATTATTGATTCGCCGATTATTGCCAATGAGAGCCAGACCGTAATGACGACCATGGCTGGAAGCAGTCCACGCTTGTTAACCGGAGTACTTAGCTTCAGGTAGTCGAATGGTCGGAGTCGACAGATTGCAAGCGTAACGAATACCGGCAAGACCCAGATGACAAACTTGACGGTATTGGAGAATACATTCTTCCCGAGAGGTGATTGAATGCTGTCATCGATGCGAATAACGATCAGGGCGCGGACCGACCAAACCGCGAAGAAGGCGACGACATAAATCCAAAATACATTGAGCGGCAGACCTCGAGCGCCAGCCGTCTTGAGATTGTTTGCTGCTGGAGCTGTCTGCGTTTGATCCTGGCTAATCATCTTTTTAACAGTCCACGAACCGCCTCGAAGACTCGCGCGGCATTGTGACGCCACGTATACCGTGCAATGGCATCAGAGCGTCCAGCGATTCCTAACCGGCGTCGCAGGTCCTCATCAGCCGCCAGTCTTTCAATTCCAAGTGCAAGTTCACTGGCGTTGCCCGGCTCGACAAGAAGCCCGTTTTCTGCGTCGATGATAACGTCTCCGACCTGGCCAATCCGGCTAGCCACGATTCCTTTTTCCATTGCCAGGTATTCGAACAGTTTTGTGGGCGAGCCAAAGAACTCACTGCCATCAGTGGAAGGTACGTGCGGCGAAACTAGTATGTCGCACGCATCGAGATACGCCGGAACGCGGTCGTGGTCGATAGCGCCGGTGAAAGTTGCGTTTACCGCTGTGGATAGGACGATTGATTCCGTACGCGCTCTCTGTTCTCCGTTTCCGATAAACAGGAAATGACAACGAGACAACCGATCATTCAACAGTTTTGCAGCCTCGGCTAGAACTGGAGCGCCATGCCATGGTCCAAAAGTACCCGTGAATCCGACGACGATTCGGTCCGTGGCTCCTAAAGCCCTTCGGACGTCAGCGCCGCCACAGTTTGGCCGGAACCTGTCTATATCGACGCCATTGAAATTTACAACGATCTTTGAAGAGTTTATACCGGCTTCAATCAGAATGCTTCGCTGGACCTCTGAAACTACAAAGATCAGATCTGCGGCGCGAAGATTGAGAAGTTCGATCCGCTTGAGAAGCCAGAACAATCCTACTGGATCCCAATTCCGGGCAAGCCATGTTTCGGAGCCGTTGAACTCAAGCAGGAACGGCAGGCCGCTAGAGATCGAAAGCAAAACGCCAGTGCAGTTGAACCGGCTGTACCGCTGGTAGATGAAATCGACGCCGCTCAGGATTTCCTCCGCCGATTGCAGGGACTTAACTGTGAAAACCAGATTGTTCCATATCTCGAGCAGCGCTTTCGTGAGTGAGAGCGCAGAGGATGGAGCAATCGCCATCGCGACCTCGTTGTCGTGTTCTTCACCGGATACAAGAAATCTGAGGCGATGGCCCAGCTCGGTGGCGCCTTTTGAAAAACCGGATACATGTGTTGGCATCCCGCCTTCGGATGCGCTGGTCAGCGTAGCTCGAACATAGAGAGCGCTCAGTGACGCAAGCTCCGAAGGCTCATGCTCCCTGGTTTCTCGCGAAGCGCGAACCACAACGCGCAGCAGCAACAGTGCGCCGGCGAATTCAATCAGCACCCAATACAATGGAACTACCAGGCCATATCCGAGAAGGAACTCGAATGCACATCGCGGCGCTTCAACCAACAGTACTCCGAGGCGAGAACGTGATTTGATTAGATTGTTCGAGTCTCCAAGAACAACACGCCGTGCACCAGCAAGGATCGCGAAGATCATCAGCGCTCGATGCCCGCTTTGAAGTTTCAAATCCCTTGCAAACACGCAAAAGACATCGGGCGAAAGCGATCTGACGTTGGCGAGAGCTTTCCTTTTTGACGCCCACTTGAGATCAACCTTATCAAGCGTCCAAATTTCAGCATTGGGAAGTTGCACGGAAGCCCAGTCAAATGCCGCGTTAGTATCACCGGACAAATCCAACAGCAGCGCGCGAGGTTTCTTCTTCTTTTTTGCGTGCTGATCGCCGAGCTCCGTCATCGGAGACACAGATTTCGATTCTGACGAAACAGTGATCACGTCTGGATGATTGCTTGAAGAGGGATTCACGTGTTGTGTTGAGAGATTCGTTCCAAAATTACGCGAGCCAGTCAAACGTTGAGTGCATCGAGACGCTGAAAGCGTGAGAACAAAACTGGAGCTTCGTCTTCGAATGTAATCCCACCAACGCACGTTGGTGGGATTAGCATGTCTGTGTGAAGTGTCACTCTACTCACTCCGCTCCAATCGTCGAATGAATTTCCGATAGTAGAGAACGTGCAATATGTAGTCCAGCGCCATCGATGCGGCGACCGTCCACGCAGCGCCCGCGATGCCAAAACCAGGAACGGCAAACACAAGCCCCAGCACAGTCGCCACACCGGTGATTAGTACAATGTTGCGCAATTCGGCGCCGCGACCGTGCGCCGCAAGAAAAATGTTGTATGGTTGGAACAATCCGACAAACAGGTTCATTGCGGCAAAGGGAATCAACAGTGACGAGGCCTCGCTGTATTTTGGAAAGACAAACCTGAGAACAAACGGCCCGGCGATGACCAGCGCAACCGAGGCGCTGAATACAACCGCGGTATTCCATTTCGTTATTCGTGCCGGCACTCGCGGAAGCCGGCTGAAAGCACGGAAGCGCGTCGTAGCAAGAGACCGGCCTAGCATTGAGATCGGATTGCTGAATTTCTGAGCGATCGCATATATGCCCAATGGCGTCGTGCTCGATAAAAAGTATGCTATCGCCAATTGATCCGAACGCGAAGAAGCCAACCCGCTTAACCGGGCGAGGTAAAGATTGAAGCCGTAGCCGCGCGTCTCGTTCAAGGTGATTCCGATGTATTTACGGGCTCCCTTGAAACGCGGCTGCATTTGAAGCAGGGCCCAGCCGGAAGCGATGCCGATACCCGCCAAATAGGCTCCCAGAGCTGTCCCTGCGGTCAGCCGGTGCGTTATTACCAACGCGATCAAACCTATCAGGTAACAACCGGACATCGTCAGTTGAAATACCGACAGCCGCCGAATCTGATTGAGACCTTGACAACTCTGCTCGATAAAAAGCTGAAAGGGTTGAAAGAACGACAATGCCGCCGTGCTCACAAGCAACCAACGGACATCCTTAGAGAAAATCAAATCAATGGGTTTTGCCGCTGCGGCTATGAACAAAGCGAAAGCGATTCCGATCACAAGAGTGATTAAAACGAGCGCGCCCAATGCCTGACGCTCACTCTCTCTGTTCTCGGCGAGAGCAAGTACGCGAGCTCCAGCCGACGAAAACCCCAGCTCGAAAACAAGACCGCTAACCAGAATGATGCTCAAACAGAAAGCGAGCCGCCCCATTTCGCCGGGCTCCATCCACCGACCCAGGATGATGCTGGCAAAGAAACCGGCGAACATCGAACCCGTCTGGGCCGAGAAGAGCATGCCGGCCTGACGACTGGTCTCCCCTAAGCTCAGCAGGAAGCCAGACGCGCGGGACCTGGTATCAGGCGCAGGTGTTAGAGTTTCAGCAGTCAGCTAATTGCTCCTCGGCTTATTTGATTATTCATTTTTCTCTATGTCGGTCGACCCTGGCTTTAACCCGAAATACACAAAGAACGCTGCGGTTTGGTTGAACAACAAGGCGCAGCTTTTCAAGCTCGAAGCCGCACATCAGCTTCTGTCGTTTGGCTCGCGTTCGAACGCCCTCCTATCCAACGCTCGTACCAGAGACTCAGATTGAGCAACGTCCACAAAAAGAAAGAGTAGTTCTGCCGGCCTGCCTGGTGTTCACTGATCAGATGATTCACAAATTCATAGTCGAACAGCCCGCGTTGTCGAAGGGAGGAGTTCACAATGTTTTCCTCAACAAAGCGACCAAACGGGCCGCGCATCCACTCTTCAAGAGGCACGCCAAACCCCTTCTTCTCGCGATCCAAAACTCGATTTGAAATTACTCCCTGTAACGCACGCTTGAGAATGTACTTTGTTTCACCTTTGTGATATTTCAACGCGGATGGAATCGACATGGCGAACTCCACCAGCTCATGATCAAGGTACGGCACTCGAGCCTCCACCGAAGCGGCCATGGTCATCTTGTCCACGCGCATAAGCAGCAGCTCCGGCAACCTCAGCTTTAGTTCCTGATAGATCATTTGAAGCAGCTGATCGGCGGCAGCTTTTTCAGCGAACAACCGGTTGAGATCCGAGCTCACTACTGAGTACGATGAGAACCCATCGCCCGCGGCCGCTGCGATCCGCTTCTTAGCTGCCGCTGTCAGCAAGCGGCCCTTATTCACCTCATCAAAAATCAGAGTGCCACTCCAGAACAGCTTTTCCCCTTCAGCAAGCCGGCGAAAAACATCCGAAAGCATCTTGCCGCCCTTTGGCAACATACGCTGCGCGGAGGTTTGACTGATCATCCGGCCCGCGGCCGCTATCGCATGTCGCAACGATTCGGGCGAACCGGCAAGGTGACGCCAGAATCGATTGTAAATATCGAGATACAGCGCGTAATCGCGATAACCGCAAAAAAGCTCATCTGATCCCTCGCCGACTTGCACCACCTTCGTACCGGTCTCACGCGCAAGCTTCGCTACGTAATACAGCGGAACACAAACCGGATCGGCAATCGGTTCGTCCTGATGAAAGACCAATTGAGGCAGAAAATCACGGAGCTCCTTTTCGCTGATGAGCACTTCGTGATGTTCAGTCTGGTACTCGCGAGCAACCTGGCGTGCTTCATCGAGTTCATTGTGAATAGGGTTGTCGCGAAATCCAACTGTGTACGTTCGAACTGGCTGGTCCATCAGCTCGGCCATCAACGCGACATTTGCGGTAGAGTCGACACCACCCGACAGAAATACGCCGAATGGAACATCACTCATCATTCGTTTTTCAATCGACTGCCTCAGCAAGCGACGTAGCTCGTAAGCGATCGCAGGCTCGCCATTATGGACAGACGGTTCGACTTTGCCTGGGATTGCGTCCCAGTAACGATTGATTTTCACATCCCCACGCGCATCGCAGGTCAGCAAGCAACCGGCGGGCAGTTTTTGAATGCCGGCAAACAAGGTCTGCGGAGGAGGAGTGGTCATGAATGTCAGGTAGTGATAGAGAGCAGTTTCATCTATGTCCGGTGAGATTGTGGGATGTTCCAGGATTGCTTTTATCTCGGAAGCAAAGATCAGTCTGCCGCCGCTCAGAGTGTAATAAAGCGGCTTCACACCAACGCGGTCACGAGCCAGCACGATGCGTTGCGCGTCTTCGTCCCACAGACCGATGGCAAAATCGCCGTCGAGCTCGTCAACGAAGCTGAGGCCCTTTTCTTCGTAAAGGTGAATGATAGTCTCGGTATCAGTGCGGGAGCGGTATAGATGACCTTTTTCTTCCAGTCCGGGCCTGAGGTTGCCGTGATTGTAGATTTCGCCGTTGAACGTTAACCAGACGCGTCCATCCTCGTTTGACATCGGGTTGCGACCGGCAGGCGAGAGGTCGACAATTGAGAGCCGGCGGTTTCCGAGGCCTACTCTCTGGTCGTCGCTAACGTAAGATCCGGCGTCGTCCGGTCCGCGATGAACCATCGTGTCGCGCATCCGAACGATGAGAGCTTCGCTCACATTCGGACTCGCCCCGTATTCGTATATGCCGCAAATCCCGCACATAAGGATGTAGGTAGACTGTCTAGTCTGCGCAATGATTTCAATCCCACATAAACGAGCGCAGACTAGACGGTCTACGCTACGCCTACAATTCACGTGCGCAGACTGGACAGTCTACGCTACGTCTTCCGAACCGCTAACAACTGGAAGCTAATTTCCGCCGGTACGTACGCTTTAAAACTGTAAATGATAGCAGACGACTTTAAGCGAGTCCCGTATGACCTAGACACCCATCGAGGCTCCATCCGAACATCGACGTCGTATTCGCAGCGAGGCACAACCGTAAGCGCGGCACGCTCGTCGCGAGCAATTGCAGTCTTCTGAGCATCAATTGTGATCTCCAGGCCAGAGTCGAAATTGAAGTAGACCTCGAATAGATGCGAGCCGCGCCCGCTGAAAATATCTCGAATCATCCAGATTCGCTTCTGCTTGTCCAGAGTTACTATTCGGCGATGCGTAACCGGCGAGGCGAATCGTCGATACGCGTAATGCTCGGCGTCCAGGACGTCCCGATCAGCAGTGCTCTCCCATACATTCACCTTTGGGCGCACGTTCGTCGCGAAAGCAAAAAGCTCACCCGCATTAACCTGACTGATTTCTTCTCCGTCGATGCGGACAGTGTTGTGATAGGCAGTCGAGCGAAACAGGTTTCGCTCCTGTTCATCGGCAGTGTAGACGTACGTACCGGGATCACTAAGAAAGGTCCTGTGAAAGGCAAACAACTCTATCGACAGCGCGTCGGAGTGCGCGTGAGAGCCGCGACCTCGCGCGCCGTGGTCTCCGCAGTCAATTATTGAATACAGCTTGCCGGTGCGTTGAACGAAGATCTGCGCTTTTTGAAATGCCGTTGATTCAGGGGCTGATTTGTTAATCGGCAAACGATCGAATATGGCAATACCTGGTTTCCCGAACCACCAAATCGCCTCTTCATCAATCCTCGTTTGTTTGAGCTTACTTTCGTCTAGAAGAATCGCGCCGATCGACAAAAGGTAAGAGTGATCGTCGGCTCGTCGTTCTTTTAACTTGATTAACCGGCCATCGTCAGAGTCCCCGATAGTGGGGGCTGTTCCATCGGGCTTTAAATAGGATTGAACAAATTCGAACATTGCCCTCAAAAGCCCTGTGAATTCCTCGTCGACAGTCAAAGCTGTGGATTGAGCAATTGAAAAGAAAAGCGCGAATATCTCGAGTACCAGACGGTGGTAGCCAGTCGAGGCCTCATAATCGACGCCGTCTTCCAGCACCTGCCGCTTCATCTCTTTCAACAGCCTTGAAGCGCTGAAGCTACGCCAACGACCAGACTCTTGAAGCTCTGGAACACACGTTCCGATGACGAACAGGCCGATCAGGTCAGAGAGATAATGATTACTGGTCGTCCGATATGAAAACTCAAGGTTCGAACGAATAAAGCGCCCGTGTGCCAACAACATCTTCAGGATGAGCTCAACAGCCTCATTCGTTAGATTCGGCGAGGATCGAAACATCGCAAAAGCAGCAGCAATGTTTACTGCGCGAATGCCGGCTTCCATCGCAGTGACCCAATTGGCGCCGAAATTCGGCGGGTTTGCTTCGTACCAGGACGCGAGTTGAAGCAGAAACTCTTCGGTGTGGCGCTCATCCCCCGAAAGCAAGTATGCGCGCCCCAGTGTCACCAGGTGATGAAGTCGATTGAGTTCCCAGACGACACGAACGTCAGCCCCCTGGGCGATGACAAGCGGTACGTGGCTGGAGTGACGAAGAGGCCATCGTACATTTGCCTTTGGGTCACAGTGCCAATCAAGCCCAGGACCTAAATCAAAAACCTGACCGAACAGAGCAATTTTGTGCTTCAGGATACCTTCCGCTTCATTCCGGGACCGTTCGGCAGAGGCAGGGAAAAACTGCCTGATTGCCGCGGCTGTAGATTCCAAATCAGCAAGCCCGCGGAGAACGTGAGGACCTGAACCCTCGCGAAGTCTCAACAACACATCTGCGGCAGACTTTCCCTTTAGAGAATCAGACAGCTCCTGGTCGGACACATAACTCTTTTGCGGGCTATTTGTCGCGCGATTGATCGCTCGTGAAATCCGTCGCCGGGCACGTTGCGCGGATTCGGCCGCTATTTGACCCGGAGTCATTCCTTCCAGCTTACGACGAATTTTCTCAGTGCGTCTCAAGATGATCTAAATGTAGTTGGAAACTGGGGGTAGGTGGATTTGCTTTCGGAACTGCGCTGATAACGCTCCGAGAAAGAAAAGAAAGTAAAGGTTCAAGTCGGAATAGTAGCCGCTGGCGAGAGTCAATCCTGAAATCCAATATGCTAAGACGAGGGCGATATAACATGAGTATGCGACCACTTGTTGCCGGTCCGCGGCTGCCTTGAGTCCGCGCCAACCAATTAGAAACAGAAATACATTTGCCGCAATGTACAACACCAGGCCAGGGAATCCCAGCTCTGATGCGATCCAAAGGAGATTCGAATGCGGACTGTTGGCCGCTTTTGTTTCCAGCACCTCCTCAGGTTCCTCGTCGGAATAGTAATGTGATTGATCAAAATAATCTGCATAATTCCCCAGGCCAACTCCGAACAAAGGATTCTCAAACGCAATTATTGTGGCTGCTTGCCAGGTCGCTAGTCTGCCAAAAGCGCTTCTCGGATCGATCAACCGAGCCCCAAGCGCTGGTGCTGCCCGTAGGACGAACCACCCGCCAAACAGAACTAAAATGATCCCAATCGCGGCTGCCGGCAAAAGCCTTCGCCGAATGCTGGTACTCTTACAAAACAGTTTGCCGGTTGTGCGATGCTCAAGCCATATCTGACCTATCCAGCAGATAAAGATTGCCATTGCGACCACTCGAAACGCCGACAAGAGAGCTCCTAACCCGGCGCAGACTGTCGCGACGAAATAAATTAGCTTTCCGCTGCGGTCGAAACGCAAGCGGATCAACCTCGGCGCGGCTTGCAGAATCACGAATAACAACAGACAGATAATTGCAAAGGAGGAATCGGAAAGGAAAGGACCGTTTACGCGCCGTTCACCTTCGCGCACCAGCTCCGCGCCTTTGTATTGGAAAAGATCAACTCCTGTCGCCACTTCGTAGGACCCGTTAACAAACAGGAACATCGCAAGTGCAATGCATCCAATTACCAGCATCCTCCCACTGTTTCGCATGCTGAAATATCTTCTCGCAAAGTAAAAAGCAAAGAGAGGTAACCAGAACGCATCAACCGCGATTCGAACCGAATATGCAAGATTGTTCGAGTGCATAAATCCGCTGGCGAGTGCGAGGATGGAGAGCAGCGCCCAGGCTAGCTCAAACTTTGTCAGCGAAAATGCTGCTTCTTGTGATTTTGCCCTTACGTCAGGAAATGAATCGAAGAAAATAGAACGAGTTCCGATGAGCATTAACAGAAGCAAGAGGAAAAATATCAAGCGGTCATATGTTATGATCGAGCGATCCAGCGGGTAACGCAGATAAAAGGATGCCACTGGCGTGGTAACAAACCACGCGAGCATCACTGTCTCTAAAGTGACCGCGCCGCTGAAAACGAAAGCAATGCCGAGGGACATTGCGGTGATGACCGCCGCGTCACGATAGTTCCCCCTCGCGCAAAGCCCAACCGCGATTGCTGCGCCGGTTGTCAACGAAACAAAAGCCGCAGTCAGGTGAAGTCGCGACGACAGATAAAATGAATCGGAGCGCTGTCGTTGGATTTCCATCGCTAATGCCCTAACAAGACGCTTAACTCAGATCTTCAATCGCGTCCACAATGCGTGCGGCTGCGTTTCCGTCCCACAATTCAGGAACGCGCGGTGATGTCGTCGGACGCTCAAGTGCGGCGAGCGCCTCACGCTTTATTATTTCGGGATCGCTTCCGACAACACGATTGGTTCCTTCGGTCACTGTAATCGGCCTCTCAGTGTTCTTGCGGAGCGTGAGGCAAGGAATCCCGAGGACGGTGGTTTCTTCCTGTACGCCGCCGCTATCAGTCAGCATCAG
>Ga0126382_10000331_pt1 | contig 18051 bp, 14 predicted proteins | sample PanSoiMetPlot_30_FD_92548 | JGI IMG/M metagenome (GOLD analysis project Ga0126382, IMG submission 92548) | Tropical forest soil microbial communities from Panama - MetaG Plot_30 | ecosystem: Environmental > Terrestrial > Soil > Tropical forest > Bulk soil | place: Panama | collected 2016-02-17
CAGGTAAGGATCTTTCGCGCGGAGAATGGCAATATCGTTGCGGCCGAGTTCCGTGTCTTCCGCCACAAAGATCGCGCCCGCTCGGGTCGACTTTGCCCGCCCCGCGTAGCGCGGATTCGAAAGAAAAGTAACTTCAGAAGGCCCGGCTTCATCAACACCGGTGGCGCCTTCAATTTCAATGTTAGCGTGTTGCCGTTCGCAGGACGCGCAGGTCTGTGCCGCAAGATCGGAAAGCTTCATAGCGCCTGAGTTTAGCGCAAGTGAGAGTTCTCGGCACCCTCACATCATGCTGACCGGATCGATTTCGATGCTGATCGCGCGTAGGTCACCGCCGCGGGTCTCCATTCTCGTCATGGCATCGTCGATCAACTTGCGCAGCTGCTTTCGACTGCGCGACTTAATCAGTATCTGCATCCTGAACTCGCCTCGCAGACGCGATAGAGGCGCGGGGGCGGGTCCCAGGACACGACACAGGTTTGCTTGGTTTGCTTCCATCAACGTCCTACGCAAGTCTGCGGCAATGGCCTGCGCTTTCGCCGCCTCCTTATAACGGATCAACAATATTGCCAGGGCGACAAATGGCGGATAAGCGTGATTGCGGCGGTGTTTGATTTCTTCACGATAAAACATTGCGAAATCCTGCGACGCTGCTTGCCGCAAAGCATAGTGCTCGGGGTGGTACGATTGAATGAGTACGCGACCGGGCTTGTGTCCGCGTCCCGCGCGTCCGGCAACCTGAGTGATCAATTGGAACGTTCGCTCAGCCGCCCGAAAATCAGGCAGCGCCAATCCTGCATCAACTGAGACAACGCCAACCAGCGTCACGTTCGGAAAGTCATGACCCTTCGCGAGCATTTGCGTGCCGACGAGAAGGTCAAGATTGCCGGAACTGAAGTCGAGCAAGGTTTGTTCAAATGTGTGCCGCCGCGATTTTGTGTCGCGGTCGATCCGGCCGATTCGTAACCCTGGAAAACGTTTTCGCAATACTTCTTCGATCTGCTCCGTTCCTTCGCCAACGTAATAAATGTATTTGCTAGCACAGACGGGACATTGTGAGGGCGAACGCTCGCGGTGATTACAGTAATGGCAGACAAGCGTCCGATCCGAACGATGATATGTCAGGGTCACTTCGCAATTCGGACACATTATTGACTCACCGCAGGATCGGCAGAGGATGAAGCTCGAGTACCCGCGCCGATTAAGCAGGATAATCGTTTGTTCGTTGCGAAGGTGCGTATCCTCAATCGCTTCGAGCAGTTTGTCTGAGAAAATGACCGGTCGTTGGTGCTTCGCGAAAGCGGCACGCATGTCAACTATCTCAGCACGGGCCATGGGACGATTCGCTACGCGTTCTGGTAAGGGCAAGTACCGGTACTTGCTCGTCTCAGCATTATGGAATGACTCGAGTGATGGCGTGGCTGAGCCCAGAACGATTACCGCAGATGCTTTTTGCGCCTGCACAATTGCTGCATCACGAGCGTTGTAGGACGGCGATTCCTCCTGACGATAAGACGTGTCGTGCTCTTCATCTACGATAATCAGTCCAGGATTCTGAACGGGCGCAAAAATCGCTGACCGCGTGCCGAGAGCAACGCGAGCTTCGCCCCTGCGCAAGCGCGACCATTCATCAAACCGTTCTCCTCTGGACAATGAAGAATGGAGGATGGCGATGTCGTCGCCGAAGTGCGCCCTTAGCCGTCTGGAAAGAATCGGCGTGAGGGCGATTTCCGGAACGAGCATCAGTGCGCCGCGATTCATTTCCAGCGCCACGCGCATGGCGCGAAGGTATATTTCGGTTTTGCCGCTTCCGGTCACGCCGTGCAGCAGCATGGGCGTAAATTGTCCATCACGCATGGCTGATGTCACGCTTTCCAGTGCTGCTGTCTGGGGTTGATTCAACTTGATCGGCGGGATTCCGGAAGGCTGCGCGTGCGCCAGCGGATCGCGACGCACCTCCTGCTCAAACTCTTCGAAGATGGCTTTCTTTATCAGCGTGGTAATCACAGATTGCCCGACACGGGCGGTTTTCAACAGATCGATCACTGCCATCTCATTTCCATTTGTTTTCACTGTATCGACCGCCCGCTGTTGCTTTTCGGTCAGCCGGAATGATTGATCTGTAGAGAACTCCTGTACGCGGACCATCTTGCTGCGCTTCGCGCGCGCTGGGGGAATCGTGCGGTATGAGCGCTCAATCAGACCTGCGGTTTCGAGTTCCTTCGGCCACTTCGCTGCCTTCGAGATTCCCATTCGCAGACGAAAGGCATTTAGTTCGATGTCGCCTTCGTCGGCGAGCAGACGCAAAGCCTGTATGCTCGCGCTGTCATTGTTGTTCTTCTGCACAGTCTGAAGTTTTTCCAATCCTAACTTAGCGATCGAAAATCTTTGCTCAACGGTCGCGTTTATCCCTGCGGGTAGCGCGGCGCGCAGCACCTCTCCCCACGGCGCCGCGTAATAATCTGAGACCCAATGCGTGAGCTCCAGGAGTTCGGAGGTAAGTGGGGGCTCGATGTCCAACAACTCCTGGACATCTTTTATCTCGGATTCGATTAGACTCGTGCCCGCGCGCAGCCGTGGCAAGAGCGCGACAATGTAGCCCGTCTGTGCTTTAGTTCCGAGTTGGACAATTACACGCGAGCCCGGTTGAGCTCCCTGCATGGAGGACGGCAGGCGATATGTGAATAGCCGATGCAGATGGACAGGAATGGCGACTTGCGCGTAGCGAGGAGTTTCTTCGCTAGCAATTTGGGCAGCAGGATTCATGGCAGGGACAATTCGTGCTTGTGAGGCGCAAAACGTTCGGTGACGTATCCAATCTACGAAGACAAATCGTTTAGGTGGTGCGCTCTCGGCTTTCCAGGTAGTCGCGGACTTTCTTCAAATCCTCCCACGTTTCCCGCTTTTTAGAGGGATCTCTGAGAAGATAGGCTGGATGAAACGTAGGCATGACTTTGATGCCGCGAAAATCCTGGAACCGGCCTCGCACGCTGCTTATCCCGGCCCGGATCTCGAGAAGATTTCGCAGGGCGGTGTTTCCCATCACCACGATTACCTCAGGCTGAATTGCCGCAATTTCGCGGAACAGAAACGGACGGCAGATGGCGGCTTCTTCCAGGGTTGGTTGGCGATTGCCGGGTGGACGGCAACGATTTACGTTGCCGATGATCACGTCTTCGCGTTTCATACCCATCGCCTCAATCATCTTTGTTAAGAGTTGTCCGGCTCGTCCGACGAAAGGTTTGCCTTGGGCGTCCTCGTCAGCCCCCGGCGCTTCGCCCACAAACATCAGGCGGGCTTTCCGGTTACCATGCGTGTTCACAACCTGCGTTCGCCCTTCGCACAACCCGCAGCGCGTGCATTCGCCGATGTCGCGCCAGATGTCTTCAAGCGTTTCGGCTTCCGTTGGGGCCAGGAGCGTGGTCCCTTCGGTCTGAGCAAACAATAGGTCCTGCGAAGGTTTGGTCTGAGGGGAAGTTGTTGAAGGAGCGGGAGCCTGCGAAGTAACGACAGATGGTTGTTCTCGCGTCGGAGCGTTAATGACGCGTTCTTTGAATTGAACTAATCCAGCCTGTACTGCAGTTTTATCAAAGGATTCGATCCCGAGTTCCGCGAAATATCGAACATACTCGCGAGCGGTTTCGAGGAGATCAACCCGTTCGTTGTCAGTCGTCCGTAGATCGGCCATGCCCTATTTCTCTGAGGCTCCACGTCGCAGTTTCACTATTTCATCAAGAAGTCGGTTCGCCATCGCTGGCTTAGACATTACCGGCAATTCGATCGGCGTAGGATTGTTCCGCAGCAATATCATCCCGCCATTATCTTCCGCGTCGAATCCGATCTGTGGCTGCGAAACATCGTTCGCTACGATCGCGTCAAGATTTTTTTTGTGCAACTTCTGTTTAGCATTGTCAATTAAATCGTTCGTTTCAGCGGCGAACCCGACAATGATTTGCCCGTTATGTCGCGCCCGCGATACGGCCTCGAGAATGTCGACCGTTTTCTCCAATGGCAATTCGAACTCCTGTTTGTCTTTTTTTATTTTGACGGACGCCGTTTCTTTCGGCCGGTAGTCTGAAACGGCCGCCGCCGCTATGAAGATTGTGCCGTCATTCATGGCACGGATCGACGCCTCGTGCATCTCTGCTGCCGAGACCGCCTCGATGATCGTTAGTGGAACATCGGGTGTTACCGTGGTTGCTCCGGCAATAACCGTCACCTTTGCTCCGCGTTTTTGAGCGGCTTCCGCAAGCGCGAATCCCATGCGTCCTGATGATCGATTGGAAATGAAACGTACTGGATCGATCTGTTCGCGCGTCGCTCCTGCAGTGATCACCACATGTTCGCCATCCAAGTCGTGGCTGAGAGAATTCGAATTACCTGCATGAGTAGCGAGCATCTGTAGCGCGGTTGCCACAATCAGCTCAGGCTCGCTCAATCGTCCCGGTCCAATCGTGCTGCAGGCCATTTCACCCTCGTCCGGCTCGATGATCCGAACGCCGTCCCGACGAAGCTTTTCAAGATTTCTCTGCGTGGCGGGATGCTGCAACATTGTGGTGTTCATCGCCGGAGCAATCAGCACAGGTGCCGTGCAGGCGAGGTAAGTCGAGGCTACGAAATCGTCTGCGACGCCATTTGCAAACTTTGCCAGGATGTTGGCGGTAGCCGGCGCTACGACAAATAGATCCACAGATTGCGAAAAGGTGATATGCGCTATGGGATCGGGATTATCGGGGGCGTAATCATCTACAATCACATCAGAACCAGAGAGCGCGCGGAACGTCAGAGGCCGAATGAATTCACAGGCGTGACGCGTCATGGCTACCCGAACTTCACAACCTGCACGCTGCAGTCCGCGCAGGACTTCAATTGCTTTGTAAGCTGCGATACCCCCGGTTACCGCGAGCGCGACGCGTTTTCCTGGGTTCGCCGGAAGATCGCTGCTGGTCATGGTTAGAATCGAAATGTAACATCGCTGAATTCAGTGCGCAATGTAGAGGAGTTTTAAAACGATTATAATTCGAAGGCCAACCAATGTGAGCTAAGAATAGGCTTCGTTTGCCCTGGCAAAGTAAACTGCTTTTCCTAACGTCCGAGTAAGAACGCTAATCGAGGGCTTTCACATGACGCGCATATTGTATCTGACCCGGCTGATGCTCGTTTTGTCCGTAGTGTTGGTCGTAGGCCCTTCAGTGCTGGGACAGAAACGGTCGAACACGAATGCCAGTGATGCGCAGTTCGGTCCCGTCATGCGGGCGTATTTGGGGTACCTCCGCAATGAGCAGGAAGTCGTCGACGACAGAATTTCCCGACGAGAAATCTCGCCGGCCTACTACCGTCGTAATTCCGAGCGAATCAGGGCGCTGAGGCAGACGGCTATTCGACTAGTTAGTCAAAGCGGAAACGATTACGTTCCGGAATTGGAAGCAGTAACAGTCGACGAATTCAGTACTCTGTTCGAGGATCCTCCCAAGCCGTCGGCATTGCGCCTCAATACGATTTTGACAAACAAATTTCGATACTTGGGAGCCGTGCATCCCGGCGAAACTTTTTACGTATTTGCCCGCCTTGATCCTTACGAACAAGCGGCTTTAATGGAACAACAGCAAACAAAGACTTCATCAAAAGCCGGCGCTTCGTCCGCGACTGGCCAACCGGTTGGACAGACATCCGGTCGGCCGCGGCGCTCGGTTCCCTAGTTTTGCCAGTCAATCCGGCCATTTTCCTTGAGGATTTCGCGCCCCGAAATCCCGAACGTGGATCGGTACCGCGGCCTCGAGTGACACAGAATCTTGACACCCTCTAGGGAAAAAAGGCCTTTACACCTCTGCTACTGCATGCTATCTTCCCGAAGCCGGCGCAGTTTGCGGGTTAGGTCGTTCAGATTCAAGGTTTTATTGTTGACAGAGGCCGGTACTTGAGGTACAAAAAGCAGGATTTTTGGGCCTGAAAATTGGTCCCAACGTTTATTTCTGTCAGGATGTGATCTCGAGTTTTTCTCGTTCACTTCCATAAACTTGTTCAACTTGTACGGGAGGAAATGATGATTAGCAGAACGTGGAGCCGTAAGTCGATCGCGCTTTGTTTAGGAGTGGCCGTTCTGAGCGTTTATTCGATGGTGGCCCTCGCAGCGCCTGGTCAAAAGGCAGCATCGGGCGAGCTTTCGGTTTCCGGCCAAGTCACGGTAAACGGCCAGGCCGCCATTTCAGGTGCAACAGTATTTTCCGACAGTGTCGTTGCCACCGGCGCGAATAGCAGCGCTACGATTAGCTTGGGCAAGCTCGGCCGTGTTGAGCTGATGCCGAACAGCAGTCTTAAGGTGAGCTTCACTGATAGCAATATTTCAGGCGCACTTGATGCCGGCAGAGTTCAAGTCTCAACACTTGCGGGCACCTCGGCAATTGTCACCACGAAAGATGGTTCGGCTGTTGCAGACGCCGCTCAGGCAGCGTCTTTCACAGTCGATGTCGAGTGCGGAAATACGATCGTTGCTTCGCAGGCTGGCACGGTTGAGCTGCGCGGGGCAGGGGCTCCGAAAGCTGTAGCAGCTGGAACCTCGGAGAGTGCCGGTACTCCGCAACCAGGGTCGCGGTGCACCCGTCTCACCACGAATCCTAGCTTTGGTCATCTGAGCGGCGGAGCACTTGCTGCGTTGCTGTTGGCGGCGGGTGGTGCCGTCGCGGCCGCGATTCTTGCTTCGACGCACAATAACGATTTGAACTTTGGCGGGAATGTGGTTGTAATAAGCCCGACCAAGTAACGAAGTAAATTGGCTCGTCTGCGTAAAGTCTGCGCACGGCCTCTTACGTCCAACCAAACGGGTCACGCGCTCTGTCAGCGCGTGACCCGTTAGTCTTGCTATCAACTCGTCGAATACTTTCCAACTGAATGCACATTGCCGTTATCGGATCAGGTTACGTTGGACTGGTGAGTGGTGCCTGCTTCGCCGAATTTGGTGTCGACGTAACTTGCGTAGATGTAGATGCAGATAAAGTTGCGCGATTGTCGCGCGGCGAAACAATCATCTACGAACCGGGTCTGGACCAGCTCCTTTCCCGTAACGTTCAGTCTCGACGCCTGCGATTTACAACGGACCTTGTGTCCGCAATCAAGCCCGCCACTGTGATCTTTCTCGCGGTTGGTACCCCACCCCGTCCGGATGGATCCGCCAATCTCAGTCACGTTGAAGCTGCAGTGCTGGAGATCCTCAAAAACATCGGGGACGATCACAAAGTTATCGCCACGAAATCTACGGTTCCTGTGGGAACGGGAGCATGGATTACCAAACTGATTCGTGAAGGATGCTCGGCTGCGTCGAAGGTGAGTGTTGTGTCCAACCCGGAGTTTCTGCGAGAGGGTGCAGCGATCAATGACTTCATGCGTCCAGATAGAATCGTAATCGGCAGTAATGACGACAGGGCCACTGAGATAATGCGCGAATTATACCGGCCCTTGTATTTGATCGAGACGCCATTCGTCTTCACGTCGCTGGAGGGGGCCGAGTTGATCAAATACGCGGCGAATGCGTTCCTCGCTACCAAGATTTCGTTTATCAACGAAGTGGCAAATCTTTGTGACAAGGTCGGCTGTGATGTCCACGAGGTGGCGCGAGCAATTGGTATGGATCGTCGGATCGGAGGTAAATTTCTGCACCCGGGCCCTGGTTTCGGTGGATCCTGTTTTCCTAAAGACACTCGCGCCCTGGCGGCAATTGGCCGCCAATTGTGTTCTCCTATGCGAATTGTTGATACTGTGATCGAAGTTAACGAGCGGCAACGCCTCGCAATGGTACCGAAGGTAGAAGCGCTTGTCGGTGGTCTCACAGGCAAGCGCATCGCCGTACTAGGATTAGCGTTTAAGCCTGAGACCGACGACCTTAGGGAAGCACCAGCGATTGACATCATTCGCGCATTGCTTTCACGGGGCGCCACCGTGACGGCGTACGACCCTGTGGCCATCGAAGCAGCTCGCAGGATGCTGCCGGACATTGACTACGCGACAGATGAGTACGCCGCAGCAAACGGCGCGGACGCGCTGGTTTTCATTACCGAATGGAATCAGTTTCGCGCGCTTGATTTGCCGCGCATTCGAAATGTTATGAAGAACCCGAAGATCGCCGATCTTAGGAACATCTATGAACCGCAAGACATGCGGGACCTGGGATTTGAATACGTCGGAGTGGGCCGCTAGGCATGGCTTTGTCGGGCATCGCAGTGGTTACGGGTGGCGCCGGTTTCATCGGATCTCATCTGGTAGCAGCCTTACTTCAACAGGGCGCGCGCGTCAAAGTCCTTGATGACCTATCGACAGGCTATCGCGAGAACCTCGACGAGATCCGCGGAGAATTCGACTTCATCCACGGCAGCATTACGGATTCCCAAACGCTTAATCGAGCTCTGGAAGATGCAGAGCTTGTCTTCCACGAAGCGGCAATCCCGTCCGTCCCACGCTCGGTCGCTGATCCAATCAGCACGCATGAGGCGAGCGTAAACGGGACATTCTCGTTGCTGTTGGCCGCACGTGATCACAAGGTGCGACGGGTGATTTACGCAGCGTCAAGCGCAGTGTATGGAGATCAGCCTGTACTCCCAAAGCACGAAACCATGCGCCCCTCTCCGATGTCGCCGTACGCAGTGGCGAAACTTATTGGCGAGTATTACTGTCAGGTGTTCGCGCAGGTCTACGGACTGGAGACGGTTTCGTTGCGTTATTTCAACGTCTTTGGGCCGCGACAGGATCCAAGCTCGCAGTACTCAGGAGCGATTTCCCGATTCATTGATTCCCTGTTATCCGGGCAGCGGCCGGTAATCTATGGCGATGGAGAACAATCACGCGATTTCACCTATATCGCAAATGTTGTTGCAGCCAATCTTGCGGCGGTGCAAGCACCATTGGCAGTTGGAAAAGTTATCAACGTAGCCAACGGAGTTGCGGTTACCTTAAATCAGTTGTTGGAAGTGTTGAAAAATCTGACCGGCTGCAGCAAAGTCCAACCGCGATACGTCGAGCCGCGTGTGGGAGATGTGCGGCACAGCCTGGCGGACATTTCAGAGGCAAAAAAGCTCTTGAATTACAAGCCCGTTGTCGGATTGGAACAAGGCCTGAGACTAACGATAGATTGGTGGCAACGGAGCCGGTTCAATCGAAATACGCCTTCCGCCATCTCTCCGGCTTAAATACAAACAGAGTGTGTCGCCAATTCGCTTAGGCCGCGTTGGCAGCCAAAATTCTTATGCGTTGCGAGTGAATGAAGTCGTGCTTCTCGCTCGGCTTCACCGGACTTCAGTGACCCTGCGATAGTTTTCCGATCAGCGAGAACATCGGCAAGTACATCGCGACGACGATCGATCCAATCGTTACTCCCAGGAAACCAATCAAAGCCGGCTCAATTAAGGTAAGCAGGTTAGCGATTGCCGCGTCCACTTCCTGTTCATAAAAGTCTGCAATCTTGCCGAGCATCGCGTCCAATGAGCCGGTTTGCTCACCAATGCCGACCATCTGCGCCACCATGTGCGGGAACACTTCAGCGGCTTTCAACGGTTCGACGAAACTCTTGCCTTCCTCTACTGCTGTCCTGATAGCAAGAATGGCTTCTTCGATTACTACGTTCCCAGCCGTTCGCGCGGTGATGTCTAATGACTGCAGGATCGGCACGCCTGACGATAACAACGTGGAAAGTGTTCGCGAGAATCTCGCAACCGCAATCTTAAGGAAAATGGGGCCGAGTATTGGCACCTTCAATAAGATAGTGTCGATTTGCTTTCGCCCTCGCGGAGTCTTGTAATAAAGCTTCAAACCGACGACCAATCCGACTACCGCTACCAAAATAGTAAGGCCGCCCCAACCTGCCAGGAAGTTGCTGATTCCAACTACGATTCTGGTAGGAAGTGGCAACAGCTCACCGGGACCAAGGAGGCCCATAAAAATCATCTGGAACTGAGGAATCACAACAACCATAATTACCGCGACCGCCGCGATTGCGAGCACAATTACGGCTGCCGGGTAAATCATCGCAGAGATGACGTCGCGCTTCAGCTTTACGATTTTTTCGATGAATGTCGACAGGCGCTGGAGGATCAAATCGAGAATACCGCCGGTTTCCCCTGCTTCGACCATGTTGCAATACAGTTGATCGAAGACGCGCGGATGCCGGCTCATGGCCGCGGCCAGTGTTGATCCTTCTTCTACATCCTGCCGGACCTGGTTGAGAACTTGTTGGAAGTATTTGTTATGCTGCTGCTGGGCCAAAATGTCCAGACACTGCACCAGTGGCAAGCCCGCATCGATCATTACCGAAAACTGGCGGGTGAAAATTGCTAGATCCTTCGACTTTACTTTCTTGCGCCCAGACAGCTTTGGGATGCCAATTTCGCGGCCCTTTTCCTTCACGGACGTAACTGTCACCTGTTCGCGTCGCAGAATCTGGTGCAGCGCCTCGCGGTTTTCAGCTACGCGTTCTCCCGCGACTATCTCATTCAGGCGATTGCGACCTTTGTATACGTAAGTTGGCATGTTTTGAGTACTCCGTTCTTGCAGTTCGGGTATATCTATTTCCGCACGGGCACGCGCTGGTTCTGCGCATAATTAGGAGGCATAGTATTCGGCCGTCCTTGACCGCCATTCCCACTGTTGACACCTGATCCGCGGTCGATGAGATCCCGCAACTCGTTCGCGTTGGATGAACGCTGCATCGCCAGCTCACGCGTGATTTGTCGTTTATGAAACAGTGTTGCGAGGGATTGGTTGAAGGTCTGCATTCCGTAGATATCTTGTCCGGTCTGCATCATTGAGTAGATCTGGTGGACTTTATCCTCGCGAATCAAATTTCTGATCGCCGAGTTTGGTACGAGGATCTCCATCGCCAGCGCACGTCCTCGTCCGTCAGCCCGCGCCAAGAGTGACTGACACAGTATTCCTTCAAGTGTCAGGGATAACTGGGCACGAACTTGCGCCTGCTGCACGGACGGAAATACGTCGATGATTCGGTTGATGGTTGAAACTGCTGAGTTTGTGTGTAGGGTCGCAAACGTAAGGTGGCCGGTCTCGGCAATTCGCAAGGCCGATTCAATCGTTTCCAGGTCACGCATTTCGCCAACCAGTACCACATCTGGATCCTGCCGTAACGCGGTGCGCAGAGCTTGCGGAAAACCCTTGGTATCGGCATTCACTTCGCGTTGGTTGACGATGCAGTTTTTGTGATTGTGAAGGAATTCGATCGGGTCCTCAATTGTCAGAATGTGTTCATGCCGATCACGATTGATCTTATCGATCATCGCTGCCAGAGTAGTCGATTTGCCAGAGCCCGTTGGACCCGTTACAAGGACGAGTCCCCTAGGTTTGGTGCAAAGTTCCTTAACGACTTGAGGAAGCCCGAGTTCATCGAACGATTTTATTTCGTAAGGAATGGCACGGAAGACAGCTCCTACCGCACCACGCTGATTGAAAATATTGGCGCGAAAGCGTGACAGACCTTTCACGCCGAAGCTCAGATCCAGCTCAAGATTTTCTTCGAAGCGATGCTTCTGCGCGTCCGTGAGAACGGAATAGGCGAGTTGTTTCGTTTCAGACGAAGTGAGCGGCCGGTAACCTTCCAGCGGCCGCACCTCGCCATGGACGCGCACAAGCGGTGCAGTTCCCGTGGTTATGTGCAAGTCAGAACCACCCATCTCCGAAAGGCGATGCAGTAATTCTGAGAGAGAGATTTGTGGTGGATTTTCCATGGGAATCCTTCCTTATTCCTGTTAGCAGTTACTTGTTCTTGCTTTCCTCGGCTGAATGAAATGTGCCGATGAATTTTTCCGCGTCCGACGTGACCCGTGCATTTGATGACTCGGCCGTCTGTGTCGTCAGCGAATAGATTCGACCGTTCATTTCGGTGAAATAAACGTTCCACACTTGCTCGCGCTTGCCGTTTCCGGCCGGCGTTTGAGCAATGACTTCGAAAACCTTTTGACCAGCGACGTCTTTTTGGCGATCGTTAATTACCCAGCCGCCGGATGTCACCATCTTGTCGATGACTGTCCGTCGCAGGTCAGTGAACGATACGCCGGCGAGTGTGTTTCGCTGTTGGCGCCAAAATAATTGGTTCGGGGAGGGCGCTGCAGTTACGACAGTTAGCGTCGCTTGTGCTTCGCCGGTGTCCCCAGCTATGCGAAAGGTTGACACTCCATTTTTGACAGCATCTGTCGACCAACCGGCCGGCAGACTCATTGTGAACGCGCCGTCACGATACAGACCTTCGGGCAGCGCATTCGGCTGGCTGACGTGATTTTCAGCTTTCAGCGCGAATTCGCTTAATTCATTATCCCGAGCGGCCATTAGCGCTCTTCGCCGCGCAATTAGCGCTTGACGTCGGCGCATCAACGCGCGGTGACGCCTCCACCAGGCGCGCGAATGGTGGCGATGACGATGTGATGACATCGTCATAAATGATCTGAGATTGTGGGCAGTTGACGTTGCCAACGGAACAATAACAACCGTTGAAACCAGTAACGCTACGGACAAACCTAATCGACGTAACATACTAATCTCTCCTTTCACGCCACCGTTTCGCGTAGAACCTCTTCGATTGTGGTGACGCCATTTCTTATCTTCTGCAAACCTGAATCTCGGAGTGAGATCATACCGTCCTCGATCGCCTTCTTTCGTAACTCAAGCGCCGACGCTCCGATCAGGATCAACTCGCGAATCTCATCAGTGATCTCCATAACTTCGTAAAGTCCTATCCGTCCCTTGTAACCGGTATCGTTGCAACTGGGACATCCTTTGCCTTTATAGGTCTTGACTTTGCGAGCTTCTTCGGGTGAGAAACCAATTTCTTCCAGGACTTCGGCTGGCGTCGGCTGTTCCTTCTTGCAGTCTTTGCAGACTCGTCGAATCAACCGTTGCGCTTGAATCAGGTTCACGCTGGTCGCAACCAGGAAAGGCTCGATGCCCATATTCATCAAACGTGAGATTGTGGACGGGGCATCGTTTGTGTGAAGTGTGGAGAGGACCAGGTGGCCCGTGAGCGCGGCTTTGATCGCTATCTCAGCCGTCTCAAAGTCGCGGATTTCGCCGACGAGGATGATGTTGGGGTCCTGACGAAGGAATGAACGGAGCGCCGCGGCAAAGTTGAGGCCGATCTGTTCTTTCATCTGGACCTGATTGACGCCCAGCAGATTGAACTCGACCGGATCCTCTGCGGTCATGATGTTGGTGTCCACCGTATTCAGCGATTGCAATGCCGAATACAGGGTGTTGGTCTTACCGCTACCAGTTGGACCGGTGACTAACACCATGCCGTACGGCTTTGCGATATTTCGCTGAAACTTAACCAACGAATCGGGTTCGAAACCCAAATTCGTCATATCAAGCATCAGTTTTTCTTTATCGAGTAGCCGAAGTACGACCTTTTCGCCAAACAGTGTCGGCAACGTTGAGACACGAAAGTCGAGCTCTCGGGAACGTGCGTCAACCTTGACGCGGATCTTAATGCGACCATCCTGCGGTAATCGTTTTTCGGAGATGTCCAACTTGGACATTATCTTGATGCGAGAGATAAGGGCGTCCCGCATCTTCAAGGGTGGGTGCATTACGTCGTACAAAACACCATCGATACGGAATCGGATGCGTAGTTCTTTTTCGTAGGGCTCAACGTGAATGTCAGAAGCGCCGCGGCGTAAAGCGTCGACAAGCAATACATTAACAAGGCGGACAACCGGGGCATCCTCACTCATGCGAGTGAGACTGCTGAGGTCAATCTCCTCGTCGTCATCAAAGACTTCTACTTCGCTGGCGATTGTTTCGTGATCGAGGTCGAGATTGTCCAGCGTAACGAGATCGGCGTGCGAGAAACCATTGCCGTTTGCACTCTCAAGGTCAGCATTGCCGGCAAGCTCGATCTCGCGACTGGTGCTGTAATACTTGGCAATGGCAGTCTGTACGCTCGCTTCGGCGACCACGACAGGCTCGACATTGAGGCCCGTCATGAATTTTATGTCGTCCATCGCAAACACGTTTGTTGGGTCAACCATCGCGAGCGTAAGAGTGGCACCCACGCGTGACAAAGGCAGGACGGAATATTTCTGTGCCACCTCCTGAGGGATCAGGCGAATGATAGATTCGTCGACGTCGAAAAGGTCGAGGTTTACCGAGGGAATGCCATATTGGCGAGACAGAATGGCCGTGATGGTCTCGTCTGAGACCAGGCCCAGCTTTACGAGGTTAAACCCCAGGCGCCCGCCGTGCTCGCGCTGGTAATCCAGCGCCTGAAGGAGATGCTGCGGACTGATAAGGTTTTCCCGAACGAGAATTTCGCCCAGTTTAGCGGACATGTGTTTGCGCGATTGCTGTGTCTACTAGCAACTAAAAGACTTAAAAAAATGGTGGGTTAGAGCCCGGAAAACCCCGGTTGCAGGCTAGGGCAGAAATGGTGTGCGACGGCGGAATAACGCCGTTGCAACACGAATACTAACGTTGAACAATGGGGGTGTCAACCATAAAGTGATTTTGAAGTGAATCGGCGGATAAATGCAGACTGGGCTCAAGCCCTGGACAATTATTCGATAATATTCGACAATGTTCGCGTGCGTTCGACATCGGGAGGCAAAATGATCACGGCACGACAGCGAAAAGTTCTCGACTTCATTAATCACTATTTTGATATTCATGAAGAAGCACCCACGATGGCCGAGATCGGGAAACAATTCGGCATGAGTTCTTTGGCTAGTGTCCACAATGTGGTGTCGATTTTAGAGCGTGAAGGAATGATTCGTCGCATTCCGAATGTCAGTCGTGGAATTGAATTAGTTAAGAAAGACACAGCCGATGATAGGCATGAGATCCCATTGCTGGGAGTCGTGGCGGCGGGGCAGCCGATCGAAGCAGTGTTGAATTACGAAAGCGTGAGTATTCCCCGTGATATGGTGCGACCCGGCCGAATGTTTGCTTTACGGGTACGGGGCGATTCGATGATTGACGAGCAAATCCGCGAGGATGATTACGTTGTGGTTCAGTCACAGCAGACTGCCGAAAATGGGCAAACCATCATCGCGTTAATCGACGGCAGCGATACAACAGTCAAACGGTTTTATCGTGGACGAAATCATATCCGATTAGAGGCAGCCAACGCTCGTTACAAACCAATCATTATTAAGCCACCTGAGCGTTTGCAGATTCAGGGTGTCGTCGTGGGAGTGATTCGTAAATATAAATAAAACAGAGTGCGCAAGTTATTTGATCTTTGAAAGAACGCGCGCAATCTTTTTCAGATCGTCGATGAACAAACGCTTTTCTGTATGCCGCGTCTCTTCATCCGGAGCACGCAGGATCGAAGAAGGATGCACGGTTGCGACAATATAAGGTGCGAGGGTTGATTCAATGAATTTTCCCCGTTCCTTACTGACTCGGAATTGTGATCCGAGTAACGCCTGAGCTGCGGTTGCGCCGAGGCAGACAACCACCTTTGGTTTGACTAAATTGATTTCGGCCTCGAGCCAGGGCCGGCAGGCGGTAATCTCGCGCGCATTTGGTTTCTTGTGAATACGCCGTTTGCCGCGTGGTTCCCACTTGAAGTGCTTGACGACATTAGTCACGTAAGTTTGCGCGCGGTCGATTCCGGCTTCCTCGAGTGCGTCATCGAGCAAACGACCTGCCGGTCCAACAAAAGGTTTACCTGATAGATCTTCTTCGTTTCCTGGTTGTTCGCCGACGAACACAACTTCGGCGCGGCGCGAACCCTCACCAAAAACGGTTTGGGTGCCGCGTTCCCAAAGATCGCAAGCTTTGCAATCCGTAGCGGCATCACGAAATGCCGGCAATGTTTTTTGTTTGGGAAAGAAATCGGCGGCAGAGCCTTCTGTCATAGGCTTTGGCATAAACTTTTTGGCAGGGGAAGGCATTATTATGTATCAGTCGGTAGCAAAATCACAGATTGAAGCGAATCTTACAACCCGGTTCGGACCTGTATTTAAAATCGGGGAAAAGCCTGCGACTGATTTTCTTTCGAGCGGATTACCACAGATTGATACGTTAACCGGTGGTGGACTTCCGCGAGGTGCAATTACGGAACTCACTGGACCGGCGTCATCCGGTCGGATGAGTGTGCTGGTAGCATCACTGTCAAATGCGACCGCGAGAAGCGAGTCTTGCGTCGTCATCGATGCCTCAGACACGTTCGATCCTAAATGCGTCGTAACTGCTGGCGTAGATGTCAATCAATTGTTGTGGGTGCGTTGTAATAACAGCGTTGAGCGAGCTTTCAAAGCGACGGACCTGGTACTTCAAGGTGGAGGCTTTGGGCTTGTGGCATTGAACCTTACCGGGATTGCAGGTAACTATGCGCGGCGAATTATTTCTTCATGGTGGTTCAGGTTTCGGCGGGCTATCGAAAATACGTCTACCGCATTGATCGTGCTCAGTCCTGTGTCCTGTGTTCGATCATGCGCGTCGGTCATTTTGGAGGCCAAAGATATTAAAGGAGCGTTTGCCTCGACTGTCCGTTTACCACCGAATACAGGTGTTAATGCCCAGCGGCGAAAAGGTCTTATGGCAATAGTTAAAGATCAACGCCTGGATAACAAAACATCTCCAGCCCACAGTCACTTATTAACCGGAACTGAGGTGCAAATAAAATTAATCAAACCCACGACCTGGGCGTCTGACGTTATTCAGTTCGTATGCCTTGCCTAAATTTTCCTCCCTTGACAATATTCGACGATCTTCGTTAATCTTTGGGTAGGTTACAAATCATCAATTCGTCAGGTTTGCCGGGGGTTCGGCGATGTTTGCCAGCATTTATGCGAGATCTCTCTCGAAAATTTACCAAGGGCAAGATGACAGCCAGAGACTCGTAAATCTTGCGTTTACGTTCTCGCCGCTGGTTGAACAAACGAGTGTCGATACAGTCGTTTGCGATATCGAAGGGGAAGAAGTTCTGTTCCAGGATTCGTTTCGAGACGAAGGATCGGGATGGCTTTATCGTCTTGGTGATCAGATTACAAAGTGCGCTCATCTGGAAGGTTTAAAAGTAAATGTTGCAATCGCTGCGAATCCTGATACGGCAATTCATGCCGCCAGAGCAATCGACGAAGTAACGGTAATTTTAGCCGGGGAAGAATCCAGACGCCTGGCAAATCTATCCCTGGACCTTCTTGATTACTCACTCGCTGCCATTGACCCAACCCGAGCAGAAGAAATCCGGGAAACATTCAAATTGTGGGGGTTGCATACCTTCGGCGATTTGGCGCGCTTACCACTTCCTGGTGTCTCGCAACGGTTAGGTCAGAAAGGTGTGCGGCTGCAACAACTGGCGCAGGGTAGAAGCTGCCGTTATTTGGTGGTCCTGCAATTACCTGTCACATTCCAGCAGTCACTTGAATTAGAGCATCCGGTCGAGGCGCTCGAGCCGCTTTCTTTTATTTTGTCGCGTTTACTCAATCAGCTCTGCGCGAATTTGAATGCGCATGCATTGGCTACAAACGAGCTTCACGTGCAGCTTAATTTGGAAAATCGGACCTCGCATGAACGAATATTGACCTTGCCAGTACCCATGCGGAACTCGAAAACGTTTCTGCGGTTGTGTCTGCTTGATTTGGAATCGCATCCGCCGCAGGCTGCAATTACCAAAGTATTTATCAGCGCCGAACCAACAGAGCCACGTCTCTTACAGAACGGACTATTTATTCCAAGCGCACCAGAGCCGGAACGGCTGGAATTGACTCTCGCTCGCCTTGCCAAGTTAGTCGGCGAAGAAAATGTTGGGTCACCTGAATTGTTAGATACACATCGGCCAGATGCTTTTCGCATGAAACGTTTCGCCATAACCACGGCCGGTAAGCGCAGAAATTCGAATCGGCAATCGGCAATAGATCATCGTCAATACATTGTAGGGTTTCGAAGATTTCGTCCGCTTTTGCCGGCGCAAGTTGTAACGGTCGGCGACCAGCCGATCCGCATTACGGCACGCAAATCAGTCTCGTCAGACGCGGTGCAAGGAAAAATTGTGAGGTCATCAGGACCCTGGAGAGCATCAGGCGATTGGTGGTGTGCAGATGTTTGGGCGAGAGATGAATG
>Ga0126382_10000332_pt1 | contig 18040 bp, 16 predicted proteins | sample PanSoiMetPlot_30_FD_92548 | JGI IMG/M metagenome (GOLD analysis project Ga0126382, IMG submission 92548) | Tropical forest soil microbial communities from Panama - MetaG Plot_30 | ecosystem: Environmental > Terrestrial > Soil > Tropical forest > Bulk soil | place: Panama | collected 2016-02-17
CCTTCTCGAGGTCACGTGCCTGCGCATCGCAAGAACCCTACGGCGATATTCAATGTCGCGCTCGAAATCGGCATCGAAAACCCCGGTCAGAAAGCCACGCAAACAAACGAGCGAGAATCCATCTTTATCTGTAGAGAGCGTGTAACGACTCTTAGATACGATCGGGCTTCAGCCGATGGAGTTTCAGGTTCGACCTAACAAAGCACGCAAAGCTCGCGAGATACCTCACTGCACTCTTTACTGCCTGGGATCCCCACTCAAAAGATGCCCTGTCACTGCCCTGAACGCATCGGACGTATTTCCTCCAGCCACCCCATCCACTGTTAGTTTCATCGCCGCGCCTGGAAATCGGTTAAGAGCCTTCTGTAGCCGGACCGCCTCAATTGTTTTTTTATTGCGCGAGAACGTCACTGCCGCACCAAGCGTCGCGATTTCACTCGCCGTAGAGGGAATGACGCTCACCGGGACTTCAATTGCGTTTATCGCAGTCATTCGCTTCAGAAGGACCGCTGCTCCGCATTGTTGTGAAACGGCATTTGGGTCGAATACATTGTCTGCGATAAATTTTCCCTTTGAATAGTGATTTGAAAAGCTCCACAGGTATGGAGTTTTGATGCCGCGGCTCCGCGAGCCAAAACCGTTGAACTTTTCAAGTGCAAACAGAGCTCCAGGAATGGTCCAGTCTTCCACCGTATCCAATTTGTCGAACACCAGTGCGTCAATCGCGCTCACTTCCCACGTAAATGGCGGATTTCCGTCTACCGGGCGGCCGGCCGGCACTTGAACTGTTCTGGCGGTCAGCGGATCACCGTTGTGAAGATGTTTGGTAAATCTCTGAGATGACTCCATATTGTGAATCACTGCAATGACGTACCAGGGCACGTCAGTTTGCCTCTCAACCGATCGATATCTCTCTTTATTGCCTAACAATTGAGTCGTCAGAGTCTGAACAACAGCTCGTTTCTCGGTTCGGATCGCGCAGCTGTCGAACAGTGTCTGATACTCGTTCCTCAGCTCGGATAAAGTGGGCATATTAGTTACCTCCTGATTGCAGGAACTTACGAAGCCGGGGCCAAAAAATGAGGGTTCATTAGAACCGTCAAAATGTTGACATTTGTTAATGCGGCCCGCAGTGGAAACGTTTCAAAAATGGCTGCACCGAGCGAACGGGAGCAGTGCGTATAGTTAAATGAACAAAGATGCTTAAGTGAGGTGAGTGGCGAACTTATCGTGAATAATTTCGTTCTAATGATTTGGCGGGGAAAACCACCCTCACACACAGTAAAAAAAGAAACGGCGGAATCATAACATGAAGTTTGTTGAATCTGTGGCATTGGCGCTGAGCGCAATTCTGGCGCATAAACTTCGATCATTCCTTACCCTACTTGGAATTATTTTTGGTGTTGCCACAGTAATCGTAGTCGTATCTCTCATTGAAGGTTTCAATAAATACTTTAATGACAAGATCGCCGATCTTGGCTCGAACGCTTTCGTAGTAAACAAAATGGGTATCATCACCAGCATGCAGGAGTGGATCGACCGCAATAAGAAGAACAAAGACATAAAACTTGATGATCTGCGAGCTATCAAGGAGCACCCGACCTACGTCAAGGACGCCGCCGCATTGATGCGACGTCGTGGAACGGTAAAGCGCGACACACAGATGCTGGAAGATGTCGAACTGATGGGCGTGAGCGCAAACATGGTCGACATAGATTCGGTTAAAGTCGATCAGGGTCGGTACATTAGCTCTACGGAGGACGAACACTCCCGCTATACCTGTTTTGTCGGCTACGGAATCGCCAATCAGCTCTTTCCAAGCGTTGACCCAATCGAGAAAGAGATCAAGATCGAAGGGCTGCCTTTCCGCATAGTAGGCGTCGCACAGGAAATGGGAACGGTTTTTGGCAACCCGCGCGACAACTTCGTCATAATGCCGATCTCTACTTATCAAAACATCTACGGCTCACGAGGCTCGATCGCAATCAGGGTAGCAGCAATCGACTCAGGGCCGATTGAAAAGGCACAGGACGAAGTTCGAGTACTTTTGCGCGCGCGACGCCATTTGAATTACAACGATCCGGACAATTTCGGAATAGTCACATCCGATGCGCTGAACAACCTCCGCGAGCAGATCTTCGGCACCATATCCATAGTTGCCATTGGCGTAACATCGATCGCCCTCGTTGTCGGCGGTATTGTAATTATGAACATCATGTTGGTTTCGGTGACTGAAAGGACTCGCGAGATCGGCATTCGTAAATCGCTTGGCGCGAAAAGGAGCGACATAGTCCGGCAGTTCCTGTCGGAGTCTACAGTTCTATCATTGCTTGGTGGCTGCATCGGCGTCGCGATCGCTTACGGCATCGGCAAGCTTGCGACAATAATGTTTTCACTTCCAACGGCGTTGCCGATTTTTTGGACGTTTATGGCGCTGAGCGTGTCGGCAAGCATCGGCCTGTTCTTTGGAATTTATCCTGCGTGGAAGGCAGCCAAGCTGGATCCGATTGAGGCGTTGCGAGCAGATTGATAGATGTGAGCGTATTGATTGATGTTCGTGAGCGTATTGATTGATGTTCGTGAGCAGATTGATAGATGTTCGTAGTACCGCCTTCAGGCGGAAGTTTGTAGTTTCGACCGACTTCTACAGAGCGATACAAACTTCCGCCTGAAGGCGGTACTACGAACAAAAGGATTTGAATGAGTAAGCAAGATACAAGTGAAAGTTTCCGCATGGCGTTTGAGACCCTGCGCGCTCACAAGTTCCGATCGTTTTTGACGGTGCTCGGTGTGGTAATTGGGACCGTTACCGTTATGGTCATAGCATCTTTCATCTCCGGACTGGATCATAAATTCACACAGGCCATCGAATCCTTTGGAACCAACACCGTCTTTATTTACAAATTCGATCCAGGCATTCACACTGGCCGGCTCACACCGGAAGAGCGAATGCGCAAGCCGATATCGTATGAAGATGCGATGGCGATCAGGGAACAGTGCCCATCGGTCCAATATGTCGCGCCATTCTTAAGCCCCGACGACGTTATAAAGGTCCGTTATCAGGATCAGGAACTCTACGTAACGCAAGTACAGGGGACAACGACAGATTACGAGCGAATGTCGTCCGTACATATCGCCGAAGGCAGATACTTCACCGATTCTGAGAACCAGCACCGCGCAGATGTTTGTGTGATTGGCGCGGACATAGCAGACAAGTTCTTTCCACGTATTCAAGCCCTCGAAAAGCAGATTCTCGTAAACGATAAACCCTTTACGGTAATCGGCGTAATTCAAAAACTCGACAACTTTTTCATGAGCGAGAATGATGGGGGTAATCAAAATCGCGCAGTTTATATTCCGTATGAATCGATGAAGAAGTTGTTTCCGGCGGAAAAGGACCACTTTGTAATGGCCCAGGCTGCGGAAGGAAAACTTGCTCAGGCAGAGGATGAGATACGCTCGCTGCTGCGACGACGCCGGGAAGTTCCCTTTAACGCGAAGGACAACTTTGGTCTGTCGACTCCGGACGCGATATCAGACCAGTTTCATCAAATAACGGGTGGAATCGCCATATTAATGTTTGCGATCTCAAGCGTTGGTTTGTTGATCGGAGGCATCGGCGTGATGAACATCATGCTGGTGTCGGTGACCGAGCGAACAAAGGAAATCGGGGTTCGAAAGGCTATCGGAGCCCGCAAGCGCGACATCCTTCGCCAGTTCTTGATCGAAGCAATGTCGTTGACCGGATCAGGCGGCCTGCTCGGAATTGGCATTGGCTGGGGACTGAGTCTACTCGTAAACCTGATCCTTCCGGTTCATGTTCCAACCTGGGCTCCAGTTGCTGGAATAACTGTCTCCTGCGGAATCGGATTGGTGTTCGGTATGTGGCCCGCGATGAAGGCCGCGCGGTTGGATCCAATCGACGCGTTGAGATACGAGTAGAGTACCGTAGACTGTCTAGTCTGCGGGTTGATGTACCGTAGACTGTCTAGTCTGCGGCTGTGCAGAATGGAATTATCCTAAGAGAATTTAGACCAAGAATCCGCAGACTAGACAGTCTACGGTACGTCGCCCGCTGGCTGAAACAGCACAGCGGGCGATTGCATTTTCCGACACTATCTCGCACTCGACCAGAACAACAACCGATTAGCCGTTCCGGCCGGTATTCCGCTCAGATGATTCAGCGTTGCCTGGTTAACGATCTCGTTTCTTACGGTTGCGGGAGAGGCGCCCGGATTGCTCTGCAGGAACCGGGCAGCGACGCCGGCTACGTGAGGAGTCGCCATCGAAGTTCCGCTGAGTGTTGCGGTGTCGCTGCCATTCGACGCCGAGAGTATGCTCGAACCCGGCGCAAAGATATCGACAACGCTGCCGAAGTTTGAGAACGATGACCGAGCGTCGGTCATCGTTGAGGATCCGACGGTGATGGCAGCTGCCACGCGTGCGGGGGATTGGTTTGCAGCATTGGCGTTCGAGTTCCCAGCCGCGATTGCATAGGTCACACCGGAATTGATCGAGTTGTTCACTGCCGTATCGAGCGCTGTCGAAACTCCTCCGCCGAGGCTCATATTCGCCACCGCCGGACTGATGTGATTGGCGGTCACCCAATCTACCCCCCGAGATCACCCCCGAGTTTGTCCCAGAACCGCTACAGTTCAGCACCCGTACTGCAAAACAGACGCACAGCTTTGGCAACGCCATATGTAGATCCTCCTACTGTTCCACTGACGTGAGTGCCGTGACCGTTACAGTCGTTTGTATTCTGCCCGTCGCCTACCGCATCGAAGCTGGCAGATGCGCGACCGCCAAACTGAGTATGCGTGCGGCGAATACCCGTATCGATGATGTAGACGTTCACGCCCGAGCCGGTGTTCGTATACGAGTACGCATGATTCAGTGGCAGATCGCGTTGTCCGATTCGATCAAGACCCCATGGAGGATTGTTCTGCGTAACGCTCGCTTCGACGATCGAGTCTTCCTCGACGAACCTGACTCGCGGATCTCTGCTCAGGTTTAAGGCTTGTTCTTCGGACATTTGTGCTGAGAAACCGTTTATCGCGTAGCCGTAGACTTTCCGTTGATACTCCGCCATAGATGCTTGTCAGATCCCCGCTCGCCTTTGCGGAAGCGAACAGATCCCCGTTCTTCCCCGCTGAATCAATATCCAGAACAACAATGTATTGCCCTGGAATTGCCAGCTTACCCATGCGTTGAAACTTGTCGTTGTCCGTTGCTGCGTCTGCGGGTTTCGGGTCCTGTTGACCGGCAACAGCCGGCATCCGAGCCAGGATGAAGATTGAGACAAGGATCAGAACTAGTAGCCCGTGATTTCTCTTCATCGTGTGTCCTCCTCTAATCAGATGGTGAGTTAGTTGATAAGCCGATTATGGCCCTCCTGGCGCTGGCGATGATCGGATCCAGGATTCAGCATTTATCGTTCAGCGTTTAGCGTTTAGCGTGTGGCGTTCGAAGTTGGAAGTACAGTTCAGTGTTCGTGAAGTTCAGCTGAACCTGCCACTGCAAGGAAAGAAGCTACGATTTCAGATTTCAAATTGAACCCTGAACGCTAAACGCTCAACGTTAAAGATTGAATTCCGAGCTTCGTTCAGGACTGGACAAACGTACCGCGAGACCGGGAGGGTGGCCTTCGACTCTGATTTCTAATGATCCAAAAAGAAACTACAAGACTTGGGACGCGCAGAATCTAACAAGATAAATGGGCAGATGTCAATTGTGAGCGAGGTTACTTGACCTTCGTCCAAACAAGATCGTTATTCTCTCGACGATCAAGCATCTTTAACGTTCTTCCGCTGTCATCCTGGACAAATACCTTCTCGCCTCGAACAGAGCCCCTGGGAAAGAAGGTATGTTCATCTGCTGCTAACAGTTCTTCTTTTGCTCTTCCCGACCTCTGACCCATCAGCTTATTTCCTTCGATCGTTATCGTGTAAGTGTTGCCGGGGCTGAGTTCATATTCTCCAACAATCGATTCCAATCGCTTAGCATTTACCAAGACTGATTTTCGTTCGCTTGGAAGAACCGATATGTGCGATGCAACCATCTGCCACTGGCCATTGCGCTTGAAGTAAGTATCGGTCACGAGATATATCGGCGTCAGTTTCTGTCCAAAGACTGTCTCTTCCTCAAGGGCCCGATACGATAGCACTGCCGCGTCACCGTTGATCCGTGACTGAACGTTCGCCATGCGGATCGAACCGGAGTAGCCCTTCGGAAGTGGCGCGAGCGAATCTACAAGATCTTTCTTGGTAAGTATCCTCCAGTTCTCGTCGGTGTAAATCACATCCGGGGCAACATACTTCTCCCAAACCGGCTTGTTTCCGATCGCAATCGCATCGAAAAGCTCCTGAGCTATCCGGACGAGTTCCTTCTCGTCTCTTGAAACAGGTTCAGGCCTGGACTGTGCTCCCACGCCAAAAGAAGAAGACAACAACACTAATACCAATATGATCAACTTCATTGCGACGCTCCTGATAAATCATCGACGGCGGTTTGAATTATCCATATCCGACATAATCAACCACTTGCCATCAGAGCCCTTGCGCAACGTCAGAGTGTACTTGCCCGTATCGGGCTCGCCCTTCTTCGACGAATACCCGCCAATGATGTATCCGACCTTGCCTTCAGCAGCGAATGCAAATGCTCCCGGGGAGAGCGGTCCGCCCTGACCGTTATCGAAGCGCTCCATCTCGGCGCGGCCCCTTGCTGGTGGAAAGCCGTTCGAGAGGACGAACCCGTCCTCGGCAAAAAGGCGACTCAGGGCTCCCGCATTACGGCTGCTCCAGGCTTGTTCGTAATCGGTCAAGACGCGGCTGAGATCGGCGGGTAACTCAACGCTCGGTTGTGACGGAGTTGGAGGCGTCTCTTGAGCTTGCGAGATTGCGTTGTGATGAACAGTGACCAAAAGTATCAGACAAACAAACAAGACCTTCAGACTGAAATTTGCAGACATTTTCAACCTCAAATGTGCTTTACCAAGCTTCACGAATCTCCAGCCAGAGTCCGCGCAAAGCGCAAAACTCCGCAAAGATCGCAAAAACTGAAAACGTTTCTGCGCACAGGATCCTTAATTGGCCGAGGCCTGTTTCGGATCTTCCTTCAGCTCCATCACAACTTTCTTTATCTTTCCGTTAAACTCAAACGGTGACTGGTAACTCTCCGTTACCGGTGTCGACGGATCACGTCCCACCGTTAAACCTTCGCTCAATCCAAACGTTATCGGAACGAGCCGTGCAATCTTCCCCTCGCCGACTCGTTTGTCGTTGATGAAGAGAGTGGCAACCCCGCTGTTGGGGCCAGCAGTTGTGAACTCGAGACGCAGTTTAACTGAACCGGCCGGCGGCGCCTCCGTCGAAGTTACGGTGTAGCGCTCGAGCCCAACCCAGTTGTAAACGTAACTGAGGCGATTCTTTTCAATAAAGAAACTGAAACCGCCAAACCGCCCACCCAGCGACACAAGTACGCCTTCCGCCCCACGCTGCGGGATTTCCACGTCAGCAGTGATCGTGTAAGAGCGATTGCGAAAGTTCAACATGTTGCTTCTCGGAACCGCTGTCATTCCCGGATAGTAAGTTGCGACCGTTCGAGGGCGATTCAATCCCGGCTGCTCGATTGATCTGATTACTCCACGATCGTCAAGCGGAAGCACGTTGTACCTGCCCGCTTCGCTCCACCAGCGCTCGATCATCTCACGCAGTTTTACCGGGTTCTGCGCGGCAATGTTGTTGCTCTCCGAAAAATCTTCGGTGACGTTGTAAGAGCTCCCACGGATCCTTATCAAAGTCCTCCCCACGCACATGCATCGTCACCGCTTCCCATCCTTTGTAATAGATGGCCCGGTGTCCCAGCATCTCAAAATACTGTAGCTCACGCCTGCTCGGAGCCTTCGCATCGCTAAAGGTGTAAGCCATGCTGGTTCCGTCCATTGGCCTCTGATCGACGCCGTTCACGACACGCGGCTGTTGAATTCCCAGCAACTCGAGCACCGTCGGTGTTACGTCGATCATATGATGGTACTGAGTCCGGATTGCCCCTCTGTCCTTGATCATCCTTGGCCAGTGGACGATCATCGGATCGGTTATCCCGCCCGCATGGGTTTCCTGTTTGTAACGAGGAAACGGAGTGTTCCCGGCCATCGCCCATCCGAGAGGATAGTGAGGATAAGTCATTGGACCGCCCAACTCATCGATCAATTTCATATCCATCTCGATGTTTTCGGGTATTTGATTGAAGTACAGGCTCTCGTTGAAAGTACCGGTCTCGCGACCCTCTTGACTGGCTCCATTGTCCGAGACGATCACTAAGAGCGTATTGTCGAGTAAACCTCTGTCCTCCAGAAAAGAGATTAGCCGCCCGATATTCTCATCACAATGTGTCAGAAAACCGGCGAACACCTCCTGCATCCGCGCGTACAGTCGATGTTGGTCATCGGTTAGTTCGCTCCAGGCCTTGACGTCGCTGTTGCGAGCCGCGAGTTGAGTATTCGGCGGCACAATTCCCATCTGTTTTTGTCGCGCAAGCGTTTCTTCTCGAACCTTATCCCAACCTTTGTCGAACTGCCCTTTGTACATCTCGATGTATTTTTTGGCGACGTGATGCGGCGCGTGGCCTGCGCCGTATGCCAGATTCAGAAAGAACGGCTTATCCGGAGTGACCTGCTTCTGATCGGCGATGAACTGCATCGCCTTATCGGTGAGGTCTTCAGTCAGATGATAGCCCGGCCGGTTTGGGCGCTCGACGCGATGATTGTCATAAACCAGATCGGGAAACCACTGATTGGTCTCGCCCCCCAGGAATCCATAAAACCGCTGAAAGCCCATGCCAAGCGGCCAATGATCATACGGGCCAGCGTCGCTTGTTTCGTCCGGCGGCGCTTGATGCCATTTCCCAACGTAGAAGGTGTTGTATCCGGTTTGCTTCAGGATCTCAGCAATGGTCGCCTGACTTGCGGGCATTCTGCCGTCGTAGCCTGGATAACCGGTCGCAGCCTCAGTTATAACCCCAAGATGATTGGTGTGATGGTTGTGCCCGGTCAGCAAAGCTGCCCGCGACGGAGAGCACAGGGACGTAGTATGGAAGTTTGTGTAGCGCAACCCACCGGCTGCAATGCGATCGATGTTTGGGGTTTGAATTTGCGATCCGAAGCAGCCTAGTTGCGCATAACCGACATCATCCAGCACGAGATAGATCACATTCGGAGAACCCTTCGGCGCTTGCGGCGGAAGCACCCACGCAGGCTTTGAGTCTTTGTAGGTCCGGCCGATGTTCGGGCGCGGTTGATCTTGTTGCCCTGCGGCCTGGCCGCGCGCATGTTCATCAATAATCACAGTCAAGAGGACGATCGCCATCGAAATCGCGGTCATTGTTTTGGTTTTCATTGGATCCTCTATCAATGGGACAGATAGGACGAATTGGAACTACTTGTATTCGTGCTATTTGTCATTCCAATAATGACTTTAGTACTGTGGCCGTACCCTCCGGAGCAAACTCTCTTGCTCTTGCGACAAAACCGGTCATATTCGCAACCGCGAAGCTGATTCCGCTCATATTTCGTTCGCGGGGGATGCCGGGAATCTCTCGTGGATACGCAGATGCAATGAATACCGGGCCCTCAGCAAGTCGCTCAACATGGTATTCATCGCGTGGGCAGTTCCAGTCCACGCCAACACCTATCACTGATGGTAGACAACCAGGCAATGAAAGCGCGCCCGACATTTCTCGCGCCGCAACTAGCGTAGTTCCTGTCTGCTCAGCTCGTGCTGTTGCCCGCTCCATTAAATCGCGATGCTCGTTATTTGCGGTACCCAGGCTCAAGTTCACCAGATCCATCTCGTTATCAATGCACCAGTCAATCGCTTTCAATATGACTTCGATATTGGTGGTAAGAGTGCGATCGAAGACCTTGACCGCATATAGCTGCGCCTCAGGAGCTTTCTCTCGGATCGCCGCGGCTATCGCGGTGCCGTGGCCAATAAAATCGAGATAGTCTGTCGAAGTTGTGGCGTCATTCGACGAGATCCGAGTGCCCCCTGACACCTCGCCCACGTGAGGGTGCGCCGGATTGACGCCGCTGTCTATGACGGCGATCTTAACGCCCCGTCCCGTGCAGCTCATGAAATGCTTGTGACTCATTAGATATGGTCACTCCCACGTAGTAACGAATTTTTTCGTTTGATTTTCATGGGCGCGCGATCGAATCAAAACGAATAAATTCGTTACTACGTGACCGGCTTGCCCCCAAAGTAAAAAACGTTACGGCTTCTCAGAAAACTGGTCTTCAATTCCTCGATCAAAGTTCGCCCTTGTATGCCATCGGACATTTCGAATCACCGATCTTTCTTGCAAAGCAGCGTTAAGCACGTTGCACGCAGCCACTTCTATCTCTCGTTTGCGGTACCCGAATACTGACGCGACGAACCCTCGTGCTCTCTCCAGCCACGCAACCCACTCGCCCTCACCCTCCTCGCCTGGTCGGAACCCGAGTACAACACAATAGAAGTTCTCGGTCAGTTTGAAGTTAAAGTACCAGCCGAAATCCTCCTGACCAGGCTCTGAGTCCGTCTCCACCCCGCTTGAACCAAGCCGCTCGATCATCCAACGAGCCAGGTCATCACCAAAGCAACAGTCATTGATGAAATAGTCCTTCGGCTCGCTGGTGTTGAACGAATCGCTTTGGAACGTGACCACGGTGCGGTTAGTGGTTTCCATCATTCCTCAAACCAGTGTTTCCGAAGCTTGCCGATCCTTCGAGAACAAAGAGGCCAAAGCTTCCCCGAGGCCCATCAACTGCTCGGGACGACCCTGTTCCACCACTCTGCCGTTGTCGATAACGATCACCCAGTCGGCCAACTCGATCAGCGACAGCCTGTGCGAAATCACTACCGTGGTGCGACCCTTTCTGAGGGTATTTATTGCGGCAGCTATTTCCTGTTCAGCAATCGAGTCCACTGAAGCCGTGGGCTCATCGAGCACCAGCACTGAGGGATCTCTTAGAAAGGCTCGGGCCAACGCGATACGCTGTCTCTCTCCAGCGGAGAGCGCCTGCCCGCGCTCACCCACCTGAGTATCGTAGCCTTCCGGCAATGAGCGAATGAATTGGTCTATCGATGCCGCCTGCGCCGCCCGCATTATTTCTTCCAGCGTGGCATCGGATCTCCCGTATCTGATGTTCTCGGCTATGGTTGTGTTGAATAGAAACGCTGTCTGCTCTACTGAAACAACCTCTCTGCGCAAATCTGCAAGCCGGATCTTACGAACATCGTGACAATCAATCCGAACTGAGCCACTTTGAGGATCATAAAATCGCAGCAGAAGGTCAGCTATTGTAGACTTGCCCACGCCGCTTGGCCCGGTGATCGCGCACAGTGACCCCGCTGGAATCCCAAAGCTCACATCATCGAGCACTACCGTTTCGCGATCGTACTTAAGCGTTACATTCTCGAATTGAATGTCGCCTTTTACATCTTGAATCTCCAGCGTGTCTGGGGATTCTTTAACGTCCACCGTCGCATCGAGTATCTCGAACACGCGATTCAACGACACTCGAGCGGTAGTCACACTGGTGTAGAGGCCCATAAGATTCTGCACGGGCGCCAACAGCCGCATGTGATACGCCATGAATGCCACCAGCGCGCCGATTGTCATCGCGCCGTCGATGACTAGCTTGCCGCCGTACAAAAACACCATCGCAGTGCTCAGAGTGAGCACCGTTCCGGGTAACGCGCTCGCGAAGAAGGACACGAGTTGCATGGATAGAAGCGCCTGTACGAAGCTCTGATTCTTGTCGCGAAATCGGGCGACCTCCGATTGCTGGGTGTTGGACGTCACAACCAGTCGCATGCCCATCAACGTTTCAATCAAAAAGCTTCCGATATCCGCGCTGCGCTCGCGCATGCGTTGCACGTTAGAAGCCAGCTTGGCTCGGTAGTGCTTCAACGCGATCAGAGAGATGGGGATGAGCAGGATGCTGAGAAGAAAGAGCTTCCAATTCAGCATAAGCATAATGACAACGCTGCCGACGAGGAAAATTACATTGCTGACTGCGGCGAGCAACGTGTCGGCGGCAACTCTCTGCACCTCACTGATGTCGTTGTTCAGCCGCGAGACAATCTCGCCGAGTTTCGTGCGTGTGTAGAATCGCGGCGAAAGCTTCTGCAGATGCTGATAAACCGCCAGCCTCATGTCAAACAACACTGACGCCGAGACCGCCACATAGCGATAGCTGCTCAAGATGTTCAACGCAAATCCGAGCACCGTGACCGCTACCATCAAAGCCGCTACCGTCGTCAACGCGGTAACGTTCCGTCGTAATAGAGCTTCGTCGATAAGCAGTTTGGTTATGTAGGGCTGAGCGAGCCCGAGGAGCGTAGACACGAGGCTCAATGCTAGAACCAGCGTTAACCCTCGCCAGTACGGAAGGATGAACTTGAAAATTCGGCGGTAGTCGTTGTTCATCTGATCTTAGCGTCTTCGAGGCTTTGTGCCTTTGCGCCCATCAAGGCTTGAGTACGCTTCAGCTTGTCTTAGCACCCTCGCAGACCTCAACAAACGCAAAGGCGCAAAGCCGCAAGCCGCTAAGATTGAGGTCTAAGAACCAGCAACTGCGTGATGGCGTCGCCTTCGAGGGTGATTGTCTTTTCGAGGGTCAGGTTGTCCGCATCATAAATCTCAATCGTAGGTCCAGCGCCATAGATGTATAACTTGCGACCGTCTCCGCTGACCGCAAATGCAAATCGGGACCGGCTCTCAAACTCGAGTTTTTTGATTACTTTCCTGGCAGTTACGTCGAACACCCAAAATTCCGTCCGCCGATTTCCGCCTTGACCGCTCGATGTCACTGTGTAGCCCTTCTTGCGATCGGGAGTAAGGAAGAAGCGATTCATTGGCGCCGCGGGACCGATAGGCGTGAAGTCTACATTCTTAGTCAACAGGTTTATCCGAGCAATGCCGAATATCGCTCGGCGAACCACAGTATCCGTCGCATTGAAGACCGAAGTAATGTAGCCCGGTTCTTCATTCGGATCGTCGTCACCTCTGACGTTGATTGGAAAAAGACCCGGGTATAGTGGCTTTGAGAGCTCGATTTTGTCTACTTGCTTAAAATTGCTGAGATCGAAAATCAGTATGTCCTCTTTGAACACGTACAGGAGTTTGCCATCTGGCGAGATTTTGTAGCCGGCCAGAAATCCGAACCCCTGATCGAACTCCTTCGGGAAATCGAACGTCTTGGTGATCTTCTTTTGTTCGAGATCGATCACAGCAAACTTTGGTTTCTCGATTTTGTAACGATCGACCTCCTTTATCGAGGTTCGCAGTGTGGCGTAGATGAACTTCCCCTGAGGATCGGGCGCAGCACCCAACGGATAGACGTGCCGATTGCCTTCATTGAGATCGAAGTGGCTGGTAACTTTTCGAGACGCGAGATCGACTGTTTCAATCCCCATTTTTGTCGTGAGGATAAAGAGCTTTTTCTTGTCCTGAGCGAGGACGATCTGAAGAGGCGTTCCAGTTGCAAGCTTGATTTCGTCGATCACCTGTTGTTTTGCTTCATCTATGACCAGGATTTTATTTGGCCACGTGCCGATGTACATCAGCGCGCCAGTTGCAGATTGGGGAACCTCCCCGGCGCTAACCGGCATGAAAGAAAGCAACAAAAGCGCGACTGGAAAGAGTTTGTTCCGCATTGGAAATCTCCCGAAAGAAGTGCCGGGTTCAGGAATTAATGGGACCAATAGGACCTATACGTCCTATTCGCCCTTTAAACGCTGAACCTTCATGGAAACACCAAATCAATATTCCGCCAATCTTTTGTGGCGCTCGCGCACTTGCTGGTCCAATCAGGATAATTGTTGAAATGGTCGGGTACCTGCGCCGGCCAGAAGCAAGTGATGTAGCAATCGTACAAATCGCGCTCGACTGGCTGGCACAATCCCGCTGTTCCGCCTGCGGAATCCGTCTCCCAACCCGGTGAAAAGACCAGCGAGCAGCCTAACGGATAATGCGGCCGTTGTTGCGGTGGCCCCTGTTGCATGAGCCCATGAACGTCACCAAACTCCGCAGCGATGAATTCCTCGACGCGCACCGCCTTCCGGTTAACGGCTTTCAGGTGTTTCATATCGCTTTCCTTTCATCAAACCGCTCGAGGTACCTGGGATTACGAGCGGCAATCTCTCCATAGATCCGCAGGCATACATCTGTCCACCCTCGAATCCAATCGCAGTAATGCAAGTTCGCATGCGATGTATCGCCGTAACGAACATAAGCCTCGTGATAACAACCCCCAGAACAAACCGGTCTCGCCCAGCAAGTGTGGCAATCGTACTTGGTATTTATGTGTCCTCGGGTGAGGTGTTCCGCCTGTGCCTGCCGGTCGATGCCGGTATCAACATGACCGAGCTTGCCTGCAGGGGAATCAACAAAGCGATGGCAGAGTCCGATGTCACCCGACGGTGAAACGCCGAGCAGCCCAAGCCCCGCACCGCAGGGATAAGCCTTGCTCACACCTTGATGGAGCTCCTGCAGCGTGTCGTTCACGTTCGAAAAACCGTGATGCTTATTAGCCAACGCATACTCGAGATATTCCCTCGCAAGCTCCGTGAACTGCTCGAGCACTTTATCGAGTCCGTTGCTGCCGATCGCGTACAACCTCACTGGTGAAGTGGTGACTGGCGCAAATCCAACTTCGTCGAACCCCATCTCGTCTGTGAGATGTCGAAATATCTTTTTTACATCGACGACCTGTGCCGTCAGTGTCACTCGAGCGCCGATCGGTCGCGAGCGATGAACTTTGACCAGCTCTTTGATCTTTGGCGCTATGACATCGTAGCTGCCTTTGCCGTTGTGAAAGACTCGAAACTTGTCGTTAGATTCTTTCGGCCCGTCGATGCTGACCGTCACCCCAACATTATTTTCAGCGAGAAAGCTGATAATCTCCGAAGTCAGCATCGTCGCGTTGGTGGTCATGCTGAAATCAACATCTTTGCCCATCTCGGCCGCTTTGTTTCGAGCGTACTCGATTGTTGATTTGACCACCTTAAAGTTAAGCAGTGTCTCTCCGCCAAAGAATGTGAGATGAACCATCCGGCGGCCCGGCGATTGATTTAGAAGGAAATCAACGGTGCCGCGAGCCGTTTCCTCGCTCATGAACTTCGTCTTGCCATCCGGTGTAGAGATGCGATCCTCGCCGTACTCGTAACAATACGAACAGCTAAGATTGCATTGATTTGTCACGTTCATTACTACGGTTTGAAGCGGGAACGGTTGCTGAGGCGGGTCAAGACGGGGTTCGGTGAACCCATCTCCGAACGCGATCGCGTGAGCCTGATGCAACTCATTCAGAGTCTCTTCAATTGTAGATCTTGAATATCCTCGTTCGACCAGTTCAGCGACGATCTGATCGCGACTTAATTCACGATCCTTCAACAAGCCAAGAACCGCTTTTGACACATCCTCAAGAGCGAAGATCGCTGCGCTCGGAACCAGGTAGAGGTAGTCCTGGCCACCACCTTCGAACGCATGAAACTCACCTTGTCGATATGCGCTCATCGAGAAACCTCCGACTGATCCCATTTCACATAGAGCGGAACAGTCACCACCAGGAACGATCGAGCCTTGAGTCGCTGTGCGTCTTTCGCATCATCCTTCGGCTTGTAGGTCGCCACTACCCACACGTCGCCGTAGTTGTTTACGCCCTTTTTGCGCTTGGGATTTGGCCCGTCCGATGCCGGAGTAAAAAGCCCCTTTGAATCAAGCGTGCCGACAAAGTCCTTATCATCGTCATCGAATGTCGCCGGGAACTCGTCGATTGACCACTCCACCTCGGCAGTTCCAAGGCTGACGTCATCGGCGGTTTGAGGCTTGCCGTCCGGCCCACGGTTGTAAGCGACCGCGCCGAATTGCTGAAACTGTTTTGGAAAATTTATACCTCCCACTCGCGCCATCCCGGCATCCGGTATCACCTTTATGTAATCAACCTTGTCGTATACCGCGATCGCCTTAGCAGCGAAATACCGTCGAATAGAAATATCGCGATTGCCGTTCGCTGCTCCGTCGGCTACATCGACTTCAACCGTGAGATCGTCATTCCTGGCGTTGACAACTCTCTTTACAGTTACTCCCGGACCCAGATCGATCTCTTCTCGTTTCACGTCAGTCGGCAGATTGGCGCCGTAGATGTGAATCTGCATCCCGGTCGATTTGGTTTTCAATCCGACGGGATTGACTCCGGCGATCAAAGGGTCGGCATTGATCCTTCGAAGCGACACGTCTATTCCGTACTCATCATAAGAACCCCAGAACCAGCGACCTTCCATAGTCGCCCAATCGCGCGATACAAACACCGCCTCGCGACTTTCGGTTGGAGACTTGCTGTCGCTGGCCGTTGATCGCCCGCGCCAGCTGTACCCGGAGTAGACTATTCCGCGACCGCTGCGAGAAACGGTCGAACCGTCCTCGACATAGCGCAATGTCAGCTTCGTTGTGAACTCATCCTCAATTTCAGTCGGCTCAACAATCATCTCCCCGTAAATCTGTCCGCGTCCGATCTGACTGCCGCTCACCAGCCATCTACCCTGAAGCTTGGGGGCCCGCATGTTTGCACGCCACGCGCCCCACTCGGGCGTAGTCAGTGGATAATTCTTTGCGAGGTAGTCGATCGATTTGTCCACAGGATGCCTCTGATCCGGGTCGGTCGGCGGCGGCGCGCCGGGTGGCTGCGGGAAACGATAAAATCCCTGGAACATTACTACCGGGAATAGCCCGATGTGCATGTTTCCAAGCAGCTCCCATTCTTCTCTGGACCGGCGCTGTGAAAGAACTCTCCCAAGACTGTGACAAAGGATACAAGTCGCGCGGAGCGACTCATCGGGGAGTTTTTCGTCGATGACTCTTTTCTCTGCTTCGTAAAAGGCCGGCTTTGCTTCTTCCGGCGCAAGACCGTGATTGTTGCTAAGGTATTTGACAATCTGTCTTGCTTCTTCAGGAGTGACGGTGAGGCCGTTCAGCCTGATCATCCTCTTGATAACTTGTTGCCAGCCTTCGGGCGTAGTCCGCTCGTACGAAATTCGTGTCATCCGGCCCTTTTCGTCTTTCTTGTGACACGAAACGCAGCGGTCGATAACCAGTTTATTGGTAACCGGAATTCCCTCTTCGGCAGCTTCCTTTGCCGCTTTGTCATCGGCGGGTGGTGGCTGCGGCTGTTGAGTCTGAGTTTGAGACTGGGAATGCGCGGTTAATGTAAGAATCAACGGCGCGAGCAGAAAGATTGCAACAACAAATCGCTTTAATGCCTTCATCAGCGACCTCGGCGAGAAGTTGACATTCAAGGAGGACGACTCTTCGACTAGAAGAGCGCAACAAGCTACATCATCGACGGGCACACGAACCAAGAGCCAATTGGAATCGACGACCTGAGATTAGCTCACGAGCATGATCATTATGGGAGGGGTGTAAGTCAAACGGAGGAATGGGGGTTGGGGGTTGGGGATTGGGGGTGGGGGGTCGGGATTGGGGGTTGGGGATTGGGGTTGGGGATTGGGGGTTGGGGATTGGGTGTTGGGTGTTGGAGATTTGGTGTTGGGGATTGGGGATTGGGGGTTGGATCGGTCAATCTTCGGATAATTGAGACGCGTTTGCATTGAACTTTGCGCGCACGCCGGCTATGCGACGCGAGGCGAGGAATGAACCAGCTCTTCAAGAGCCCGTTGCACAAACGGACGCGTCATCTGTTTGCGCCAGGTCATAAGAAAATCCGTGTTGTCGAGCGGGCGGGCTTTCAGATAACACGCTTCGGCCGCTCTGCTTATTTGCTCCCGATCGAGTCTCGTTCCCCTGATTGCTTCCTCTGCTTCTGTTACCTCTATCGGAGCAGGAGCTACTCCGCCCAGCACGAGCTTCGCAGCCCGTACGCTCCCATCATCAGCAAGATTTAAGGCGGCAGCGACTCCCAATACCGGAAAGTCGAATGAGCCCCGACGACGCAGTTTCTTGTAAATCGCACGCCATCCATTTCGTGGCGGAAGGTGAA
>Ga0126382_10000333_pt1 | contig 18034 bp, 17 predicted proteins | sample PanSoiMetPlot_30_FD_92548 | JGI IMG/M metagenome (GOLD analysis project Ga0126382, IMG submission 92548) | Tropical forest soil microbial communities from Panama - MetaG Plot_30 | ecosystem: Environmental > Terrestrial > Soil > Tropical forest > Bulk soil | place: Panama | collected 2016-02-17
AAGTGCTCGGCGCGGTCCTCGATCCACTTCACCGGCCGGCCGAGCTTCATAGCCGCCCAGGGGACGAGCACCTCGTCCGGATAGAACAGCATGATCTTCGGCCCGAAGCCGCCGCCGACGAACGGCGCGATCACCCGCACCTGCCGCTCGCTTAAGCCCAGCATGGCGGCCAGCCCGTTGCGGATGAAGACCGGCGCCTGGGTGGTGTCCCAGACCGTGAGCCCATCGGCCTTGGCGTCCCAGCGGGCGACGACGCCGCGCGTCTCCATCGGGATCGATGCGCCGTGCTCGTAATGGAAGCGGCGTCGGATCACATGATCGGCGAGCGCCGCGGCCGCTTGGTAATTGCCCTTGGTCTGGTGCACCCGCGCGGCGACGTTGCCGGCGATGTCGTCGTGCACGCGCGGCGAGGCATCGCGCAGCGCGTGCTCGAGATCGACGACGGCCGGCAGGGGATCGAGATCAACGGTGATATCGGCGAGCGCGTCCTCGGCGAGGTAGCGGCTCTCCGCGATCACCAGTGCGAGCGGCTCGCCGGCGTGCCGCACCTTGTCCTTGGCAAGCGGAACCTGGGTGCGCTGGTTGAACGTGATCCCCTCAATCGGCGGCGGCGGCACCAGCAGCGGGCCGGGCTGCCAGTAGTCGCCGAGGTCGTGCGCTGTATAGACCGCGACCACGCCTTCGCGCGCCAGCGCCGCCGACGCGTCGATGCCCCGGACGCGGGCATGTGCGACCGGGCTGCGCATGAACGCCGCATGCAACAGGCCGGGCAACTCGACGTCGTCAACGAACAGTGCCTGACCGGTGAGCAGGCGCCGGTCCTCATTGCGCTTGATCGGGGCGCCGAAATAACGGGTCGCCATGTCCAGCTCCGGACGGATTCTCCAGCAACGAATATCCGGTCCTGTCGCAGATGTCGAAGTTATCCGAGCGCACTATCCCAACTCTTGCGCCCGGCGCAGGCTGGTGATCATGGAGACCCGCAGCAGGTATTCGTAGGTGCGCCTGGCGTCGGCCGTGATCTCGGCGAGGTTTCGCCGGAACTCGACGCCGTCGGATTCGAGGTTGCGCTTGTTCTGGATGGTCTGGGTCTGGATGTATTCGAGCGTCACCAGTCGGCGCTGCCGGTCGTAGCGCTCGAGCTCGCTGTCGCGGCTGCCGCCGCGCCAGGCCTCGACCATGCGCGCGGTCAGATTGATCGCGTCATGGATGCCGCCGTTCATGCCCATGCCGCCGAGGGGATTGTTGATGTGCGCGGCGTCGCCCACCAGGAAAGCGCGTCCCTGCTGGAACGTCTTCGCCACCCGCTGGTGCACATTATAAAGCGTGACGTGGGCAACCTCGTAGTTGGCGATGCCCGGCACGACCGTCGCCATGAGCGACTGGGCGAATCCCGGGCTGGTCGCCAGATCGTCGCTCTCGTGCGGCGCGATCGGAAACATCACGCGGCAGAGCCCGGGGATCTGCAACAGGAAGTGCCAGCGCTGCGGGTCGGTCACGTAGCTCACGGCGACCAGGTCGGGGATGACGGTGGAGAAGTCGAACGGCGTGCTCACGACCAGAAAGCGTTCCGGCCAGGTGAAGCCCTCGAACTCGACACCGAGTGAGCGCCGCACATCGCTGCGGGCGCCGTCGGCGCCGATCAGCCAGCGGCCCGAGCGTGTCTCCGTCGTTCCCAGGCGCTCGATCGCGATCTCGACGCCCGCTGAATGCTGCGTCACCTGGCGGACCCGGGCATCGAACTGCAGCTCGAAGCCGGGCTTGCCGCGCAATTGCTCATAGAGAATGCGCGTGAGCTTGGACTGCTCGGCCTGCACCCGGTAGGGGTGGCCGGTGACGTCGGCGATGGCGGCGAAATCGAACGTCGCGAGCACGCCATGATGCTTGTTGCGATACTGGAACGCCGGCGCCACCAGACCCTGCGCAATGAGGGGCTGCGCGGCGCCGAGCGTCTCGAGCATATCGAGGGTCGGCGGATGGAAGGTCGAAGCGCGGGACTCCACGCTGAGGTCAGAGCCGGCCTCGAGTACGGTCACGGGCACGCCGCTGCGCACGAGGTTGGCAGCGGCGACGAGGCCGACCGGCCCCGCGCCGGCGATCAGGACGCGATCTTCAATGGTCATGTGATCCGGCCGCGCGTTGCCCGCGCGGTCGTCGTCGATTGCACCAGCGGTTACTGGATCGGATCAATCCCCGCCTTGTGGATGATGTCACGCCATTTGGCGATTTCGGAGGAGATCAGCTTGGTCAGCTCCTCGGGCGTGGCGGTCAGCGCCTCGGCGCCCTGCTCGGTGAAGCGCGCCTGCACCGTCGGATCCAGCAGCGCGGCGGTAAACTCTTTGTTGAGCTTGTCGATAATCGGCTTCGGGGTTCCCTTCGGAGCCAGCATCATGAACCAGCCGGAATTGTCGTAGTTCGCCAGGCCGGCCTCGGCGGTGGTCGGCACGTTGGGCAGCGCCTTCATCCGCGTCTTGCTGGCGACCGCCAGCGCATTGGCGCCGCCGCTGTTGAGCGCCGCCAGCACGTTCGGCAGCCACTGGAAGCCGAGCGGCACCGAGCCTGCGATCAGGTCCGGGGTGTATTGCGCGATATTGCGATAGGGCACGTGGGTGAGCTTGGCGCCGACCACCTGCTCGAAATACGCGCCGGAGAGATGCTGCGAGCTGCCGATACCGACCGAGCCGTAGTTGAGCTGGTTGGGATGCGCCTTCGCATAGGTGATCAGCTCGCTCAACGTCTTTACCGGCAGCTTGGCGCTGGCCACGATGACGATCGGGAAAACGCCGATCATCGTGACCGCTTCGAAATCCTTCTCGGGGTCGTAGCCGAGGTCTTTGTAGAGCGTGGTGTTGGAGGCGACGGGTCCGGAGCCGGTTCCCACCAGCGTGTAGCCGTCGGGCGCGGCCTTGGACGCCTGCAGCGTGCCGACATTGCCGCCGGCGCCCGGCCGGTTGTCGACGATGAAGGGCTGCCCGAGCGACTTGGCCGCACGGTCGAGCATGATGCGCGTGACCACGTCGCTGGCGCTGCCGCCGGCAAACGGAATGATCACCTGGATCGGCTTGCTCGGATAGGTCTGCGCGTCGGCGGCGGAGGCACCAAGGGCCAGCACCAGGCCGGCGATTATGGCCAGCCCAATCCGGTTTTTTCGTTGCAATGTCATGGATCGTTCCTTCGATTGGTCCCGGTCATCGGTATCCGTTGGCCCCGTCGCTCGACGATGATACATCTCTGCAACGCCGTTTGTATTGAGACAAGTGGACCCATGATCTGACCATGACGCAGATCCGTAAAGCCCTTCAACCTGACGGAGAACTCGCGGCGACGCGCAGGCGCGGCGACAACACGCCGCAACCGATCCGCTCCCTGCGGGACTGGCTCGACCATCTCGCCGCGCGCGACCGGCTGGTGGTCGCCAAGCCCGGCACCAATTTGCGCTTCGAGCTGGCGGCCATCGCCAAGCGTCTCGACGGGTTGCGCGCCACGCTGTTCCCGCGTCCGGATGGGCATGCGATTCCCGTCGTCTCCGGCCTCGTCTCCGACCGTGGCTGGATGGCGGAGGCGATGGGCGTGGAGTCCGCCGAGGTGCTGGCGCGCTTCCAGGACGCCGCGCTTAATCCGATCCCGTGGCGGGAGACCACGTCGGCGCCGGCGCAGGAGGTGGTGCACCGGCAGGTGGACCTCGCGCGCCAACTGCCGCTGCCCGTCCACAACGAGCACGACAGCGGGCCCTATGTCACAGCCGGGCTGATGATCACGCGCAATCCGCGCACGGGAAAGCAGAACGTCTCGATCCACCGCTGCCAGCTGAGCGGACCGAACCGGCTCGGCGTGCTGCTCTTGCCGCGCCACGCCCACATGTTCTTCGAGATGGCGGAGCAGAGCGGCAAGCCGCTCGAAGCCGCCATCGTGGTCGGCATCGATCCGCTCACGCTGCTGGCGTCGCAGGCGATCGCCGCCATCGACGTGGACGAGCTCGAGATCGCCGGCGCGCTGCACCGGCGGCCGCTGCCGGTGGTCAAATGCCTCACCAGCGATCTGCGGGTGCCGGCCGAGGCCGAGATCGTGATCGAGGGCCGCTTCCTGCCGGGCGTGCGCGAGCCCGAGGGACCGTTCGGGGAGTTCCCGCAATATTACGGCGAGCGGGCGGACCATCACGTAATGGAGATCGACGCGGTCACCCACCGCAAGGATGCCATCTTCCACACCATCGTCGGCGGCGGCCTGGAGCATCTGTTGCTGGGCGCGATCCCGCGCGAGGCGACGCTCTTGGCGCACCTGCAGCGCTCGTTCCCCAACGTGCGCGACGTGCATCTCGCGAAGGGCGGCGTGTGCCGCTATCACCTCTATGTGCAGATCCGCAAGCGCCAGGAGGGCGAGGCCAAGAACATCATGCTCGGCGCCTTCGCCGGCCACTACGACGTCAAGCATGTCATCGTGGTGGACGAGGACGTCGACATCCACAATCCCGCCGAGGTCGAATGGGCAGTGGCGACCCGCTTCCAGGCCGATCGCGATCTCGTGGTGATCGGCGAGAGCCAGGGCTCGAAGCTCGATCCCTCGACCCGCGACGGCGTCGGCGCCAAGATGGGTCTCGACGCGACCAAGCCGCTCGCGGCGGCGGAGATGGTGTTCAAACGCATCCGCGTGCCGGGCGAGGAGAAGGTCGACGTCGCGGCGCTGCTCAGTGGCGCCGGCAAGGCCAATTGGCGCGCAGCGCTCAAGAGTTAGACCACCGCTCCAAAAAAACTCCTGTGGCAACACTTCGGCACGTGGAACTCTGGCGCGGATAGCGCGTTCCACAGCGTGCAAAAAGAAGTGACAGGGACGGTATCTGCACACTAGGCCGTTTTGAGCGCTTCAGGCGCAGCGATGGCGATGTTGCATGAGGACAGCAGCGTCTCTGCGCGCGCCTGGGAGCATTGCCTCAGTGCGGACATCCCAAGTGCGGACGTCATCACCACGGTGCAGCCTATGAGCTACCAAGCGGAGATCAGTCGTGCGTCACCGACCGCCATCGTGATGGTGATGGACCAATCCACGTCGATGAACCAGCGGCTGAAGAGCGGACAGAGCAAGGCCAATTTTCTGGCCGATGTGCTCAACAAGACGCTCTATACGATCATCACCAACTGCTCCAAGGCCGATGGCGTCCGCGATTACTTCTATGTGGGCGTGGTCGCCTATGGCGGGGAGAAGGCTCGCAACGGCTTTCAAGGCGCATTGGACGGCGAGCCGTTGCATGCCGTCTCCCGCCTCGCCGAGGCCCCACTTCGGGTCGAGACCCGCACCAAGAAGGTCGCCGGACAAGACGGCGATGTGGTGGAGCAGACTGTGCGGTTTCCGATCTGGTTCGAGCCGCGAAGCCAGGGCAAGACGGCGATGTGTGCCGGTCTCAACTCCGCGATCGACATCGTCAAGCAATGGCGTGATGCGCATCCGTCCGCCTATCCGCCCACGGTCCTGCACGTGACGGACGGCCACCCGTCCGACGGGAATCCCGAGCCGATCGCCGATCGACTCAAGAGTCTCGGGACCGAGGACGGCAGCTGCCTCCTGTTCAATCTCCACGTGGACGTAGGTGACGGCGAGCCGCTGATCTTTCCGAACGACGAGCGTGCACTCAAGGATCGCTTCGGCAAGGCGCTGTTTCGCATGTCGAGCCTACTGCCGCCGCATGCATTGGAGGCCGCCGCGCGCAAGGGCCATGACGTGCGCCCCGGCGCCCGCGGTTTCGTGTTCAACGCCGGAATCGAGGCGATCGCCGACTTTTTCGACATCGGTACCCGTCCGGCCGTTGCCGCCGATCGCTGAGCAACACAGATCGAGGGATTAAGTCATGCCTTACCAGGCCGAAATTAGTCGGGACAATCCGACCTGCTTCCTCTTCGTCATCGATCAATCCGGATCCATGGACGAAATCACCGAGACCGGCCGCTCGAAGGCCGATTTCGTGGCCGACGTGCTGAACAAGACGCTCTATACGCTGGTCACCAGCTGCTCGAAGTCCGACGGGGTGCGCAACTATTTCGACGTGGGGGTGATTTCCTATCGCGGGTCGGAGGTCACGAGCGGGTTCAATGGCGCCTTGTCCGAGGGCATCGTGCACTCGATCAACGCCATCAGCGAGCACACGCTTCGCATCGAGGAGCGCCAGAAAAAGGTGGACGACGGCGCCGGCGGCATCATCGAGTTGAAGACCAAGTTCCCCATCTGGTTCGACTCGAAGAGCGACGGCGGCACGCCCATGCGCGCCGCCTTCAGCAAGGCCAGGGAGACGATGGCCGGCTGGTGCGAGGCGCATCCCGGCTCCTATCCGCCGACTATTCTGCACGTGACCGACGGTCAATCGACCGACGGCGCGCCCGAGGAAGTGGCGGAGGGACTGCGGCAGATTTCCACCAAAGACGGTCAGGCGCTGCTGTTCAATCTGCACGTGACGACCGGAGGCGGGCCGGAAATGGTGTTTCCGAAATCCGAAGCCGACCTCAAGGACGACTACTCCCGGATGCTGTTCCGGATGTCGAGCCCGTTGCCGGCACATCTCGCCAAGTATGCCGGCGACAAGGGCTATGCGATCATGGATGGCTCGCGCGGCTTCATCTTCAACGGCGATCCGCAATGCATCGTCGACTTCTTCGAGATCGGCACCCGTCCCAAGCTGGTCGCCGATCGGTGAGAGCCACCGACGTACGGCCGAAGTCGCGCCTGCCCTTGGCTTTCAGCATTCCCAAAGCCGAGGATCGGCGCAACGAGGACAGCTTTCACCGTTCGGCCAAGGGCGTGTATGCGCTGAGCGACGGCGCATCGGTGTCGTTCGACTCCGCGTCGTGGGCCCGCATTCTGGTGCGCCGCTACGCGCGGGATCCGGAGTTCACGCGCGAGTGGCTGGCAGCGGCGATGGCCGAGTTTCGCAAGCTGTACGACCGCGACAGCATGCCTTGGGTGCAGCAGGCGTCCTTCGACCGGGGAAGCTTCGCCTCGCTGCTGGGTGTCCGAGTGGTCGACGAGGGGAGGTTGATCCAGGTTCTTTCGATCGGTGACAGCCTCGCGGTGCTCTGCGACGGCGATTGCATCAAGGCGACGTTTCGGCTGTCCACCGCATCGGAGTTCAACCGATCGCCGCAGCTGCTCTGCACCAATCCGGCCGAGAACGTGTTCCTGGACGAGGTGGACTTCGGTTACGACTTCATTGCCGACTGGACCTTCCGCGGGCTCGAGCAACCGGCGCTCCTGTGCATGACCGACGCGCTCGGTCATTGGCTGCTGTCGCAGCGCGATCGCGATCCGTCTCCGGTCGGCGTGCTGCGCAAGCTGAGAACGCCCAGGGCGTTCGCCCGCTTCGTGCAGGAGGAGCGCGCCGCCGGGCGCATGAAGCGCGACGACACCACGCTGATCGCGCTGTGGTAGCCGGAACATGGCGTATCCCCAGATCACCGAGTACCTCGAAGCCGTGCAGCATCCGGCCCAGGCATTCATCGACCCGGACTTGAAGCAGGGAGCAATCGCCGAAAACAACCTGGGCCTGCCGCTGGTGATGTCGGGCGGATTTGCGCTGACCTATGCAGTCACCACGCCGCGCAGAAAATGCGCCGTGCGCTGCTTCCACCGGGAGATTCCGGCGATCCAGCAGAAGTACGAGGCGATCTCGAAGAAGCTGCGCTCGCTCGGCAAGGGATGCTTTGTCGATTTCGATTTCCAGCAATCGGGGATCAACGTTCGTCAGAAGATATTTCCCATCGTGCGGATGGATTGGGTCGAGGGCGACACGCTGGGCGTCTGGATGGACAAGCACTTCGACGATCGGCGTGCGCTCGAAAAGGCCTGCGCCGATTTCGCCGCCATTGCGCGCTTCCTGGAACAGAAGGGGATTGCCCACGGCGACATCCAGAACGGCAACGTGATGGTCACGAACGGCGACATCAAGCTGATCGACTACGACGGCATGTTCGTCCCCGGCATGCGTCCCGGCAACGGCAGCGAGACCGGGCACAAGCACTTCCAGCATCCGGATCGGCGGGCTTCCAGTTTCGGTCCCGGGATGGACCGGTTCAGCTTCATCGCCCTGGACCTCAGCCTGAAGGCGGTCATCGAGGACAAGTCGCTGTTCCGGAAGTTCCGCGAAGGCGGCGAGACGATCATCTTCAAGGCGAACGATTTCGCCGACCCGGCAAACAGCGAGGTTTTCCGACGTTTGCTGGCGATGCCGAAGCTCAAGGAGCAGGCGCGCAACTTTGCTGCAATCTGCGGCGCGCCGCTCGCGGCGGTCCCGACGCTCGACGAGTTTCTCGCCGGCCGGAACATTCCGGCGGCGAAGACCCCGATCACGATTTCGCCCTCGCCCTCGCCCGAGTTGAAGCCGCGGGCGGCCGCGTACATCCCCGCCTATCCGGTCGTCGATGCGCTGAATTTTCCCGCGGCGCTGCAGCGGGTCGGTGATCGCGTCGAGCTGATCGGCCGGATCGTCGAGGTCGAGCCGGGATCCCGGAAGCGGGGGAAAGGCCGGGCCCAGCGCTATGTCTTCCTCAATTTTGGTTCGGGGCGGGGCAACATCGTCAAGATCTCGATCTGGTCCGACGGGCTTGCCAAGCTGAAGGAGCAGCCGTCGAAAGCGTGGATCGGGCGGTGGGTGAGCGTCACCGGCCTCATGGACGTGCCGTATCAAAGCAAGCGCTACGGCCATAAGCACCTGAGCATCACGGTGCAAGAAGATGGGCAGATCCAGCCGCTCGACGAAGCGGAGGCCGGCTTCAGGCTGGCGAGCATCGCGCCGCCGCGCGATGGCGGCCTGCCGTCGACCACCGCGCTCTCGGGCACACCGGCGGTCGCGCCGTCATCCGCTGCCAGCACGAAGGCAAGGAGTGTCGTGTCGCGCAGCCAAACGACTGCGCGCAAGCCCAAGCGCGCGGGCCGGCGACAGTCCACGCAGGCGGCGGCCGCTGCGCGACGGGCGGCTCAATTGCCGACAGGCAAGTCGGCGAGGCGTCGTCGGTGGATATGGGTGATCGCGGCGATCGCCATACTCGCCCTGTCGATCATGCTGCTTCGAATGTAGACAGGCACGGAAGCCGTTCAGGTCGCAAGAAATCGGCCGGCGTCGGCCACGATGCGCGTCCCGGTGCTCACCTTGAGATGGGTGATGCAGGCCATCACCGTGCGGGCGATGTCCTCGGGCTCGACCACACGCTTGAGCGGCGTGCCTTCAGCGATCTTTTCCAGTTGCGGGCGGCCGCGGCCGGCGACGAAGTCAGTGGCTACCGCGGCGGGTGAGACGCAGAGCACGCGGATCGTGGGGCCGAGCACGCGTGCCAATGACAGCGTCATCGTGTCGAGTGCGGCTTTCGACGCGCAATAGCCGATATTGCTGCCGGAGCCGGTGAAGGCGGAGATCGACGAGACGTTGACGATCACGCTGTCGCCGCCGACGCGCAGCAGCGGCACCAGCGCGCGGATCATGGAGAACGGCCCGCGCACGTTCGCCACCAGGATGGAATCGAGCAGCGCATCGTCGAGCGCGTCGAGCTGCGCGTGCGGCACCGGACGCGTGAAGCCGGCCGAATTCACCAGGATGTCGGCGCGGCCATAGGTCTTGCCGATCTCGTCGGCGGCGCGCCGCACCGACGCGGAGTCCTCGACCGCGAGATGCTCGGCGCGATGATTTCCCTTGGGCAGCTGCGCGATGAGAGAGCGCGCGCGATCCTCGCCCTTGTTGTAGCAGACAACCACAGCGGCGCCTTCGTCGGCGAGCATCCGTACCGTGGCCGCGCCGATGCCGCTGCTGCCGCCGGTGACGACGGCGATCTTGTCCTTCAAGAGCATGGTAATTCCCGCGATTGGATCGAGCCCGGCTGGAAACTACCAGTCCTTGCGCTTGGGGTCGAAGTTCTTCTTCAGGCCTTTCCAGCAGTCCGGATAGCCCTGGTCGAGCAGTTCGAGCTTCGACGCGAATGCGGTGGGGCTCAGCGGATAGCGGGTTTCGAACATGAACGCCATGGTGCCGGACAATTTCTGCGGTTTGAGCGGCGCGCGCGACGCGCCTTCGAACGCCTCGGTGTCGGGGCCATGGGCAATAAGAGCGTTATGCAGGCTCATGCCGCCGGGCACGAAGCCGCCGGGCTTGGCGTCGTAAACGCCGTAGATCAGGCCCATGAACTCGCTCATGACGTTCATGTGGTACCAGGGCGGGCGGAACGAATCTTCCATCACCAGCCAGCGCTCCGGGAAGATGACGAAATCGACATTGGCGGTGCCCGGCCGCTCCGACGCCGAGGTCAGCACGGTGTAGATCGACGGGTCGGGGTGGTCGAACAGCGTGGCGCCGACCGGCGAGAAGCGGCGCAGATCGTACTTGCAGGGCGCGTAGTTGCCGTGCCAGGCGACGACATCGAGCGGCGACTGCTTGATGTCGGTCTTGTAGAGCCTGCCGCCGGACTTCACGTAGAGCTCGCACGGCTTCTCGACGTCCTCGTAGGCGGCGCAGGGATAGAGAAAGTCGCGCGCATTGGCGAGACAGTTGGCGCCGATCGGCCCGCGCTCCGGCAGCTCGAAATAGGCGCCGTAGTTCTCGCAGATGTAGCCGCGCGCGACCTTATCGAGGGGATCAACCGCGAATTTGAGGCCGCGCGGGATGACGCAGATCTCGCCGGGCGTGACCTCGATCAAGCCGCACTCGGTGCGCAATCGCAATCCGTTGAGCTGCGGCACGATGAGCAATTCGCCGTCGGCGTTGTAGAAGTACTTGTTCTCCATCGGCCTGCTGACGAGATACACGTGACTCGCCATGCCGAGCTGCAGCGAGGCGTCGCCACAGGTGGTGATGGTGCGCAGACCCGTGATGAAATCGAGCGGCTCCTCCGGCACCGGGATCGGGTTCCAGCGCAGCTGCCCGATCGGCAGATTGCTCTCGTCGCGGCAGGGCGCGGTGCGCAGGTATCCGTGCTCGACCTCGCGAAAGCCGCTGGCATGCAAGGCGGAAGGCCGGATGCGGTAGAACCAGGTGCGCCGATTGGTGGCGCGCGGAGCCGTGAAGGCGGTGCCGCTCAACTGCTCGGCATAGAGCCCATAGGGCGCCCGTTGCGGCGAGTTGCGCCCGATCGGCAGCGCGCCCTCGAGCGCCTCGGTCTCGTGGGTGCCGAGGAAGCCGGACTGGTAGGGCAGCGCCGCCGCCGCGCCCTTGGCCGACGCGCTGCGGATGGCGGGTTTATCGAGCATTGCTGCCTCCATGGCGGTCGATCCGGATCGGCCGCGAAAATAAGCGCTATCTCAAGGCAAGTATAGCACCGGGCGGATCAGGCGGTCAGCACGCCGCGCTCGATCTGGTCGGCCTCGATCGATTCGAACAGCGCCTTGAAGTTGCCCTCGCCGAAACCGTCGTCGCCCTTCCTCTGGATGAACTCGAAGAAGATCGGCCCGATCACGGTCTTGGAGAAGATCTGCAGCAGCACCCGCGTGGTGCCGCCGTTCAACACCCCCTCGCCGTCGATCAGGATGCCATGCTTCTTCATGCGATGGATCGGCTCCTGGTGGCCCTTCACGCGCGCGTGCGAGCGTTCGTAATAGGCGTTCGGCGGTCCCGGCATGAACTCGAGGCCGCGTGCGGCGATGGCGTCGGTCGCGGCGTAGATGTCGTTGGTGCCGACGGCGATGTGCTGGATGCCTTCGCCCTTGTACTGCCTCAGGTATTCCTCGATCTGGCTCTTGTCGTCTGCGCTCTCGTTGATCGGGATGCGGATCTTGCCGCACGGCGAGGTGAGCGCGCGACTGTGCAGGCCGGTAAGCTTGCCCTCGATGTTGAAGAAGCGGATTTCGCGGAAGTTGAACGTTTCCGAATAGAACCTGTACCAGGTGTCCATGTTGCCGCGCCGCACGTTGTGCGTCAGGTGATCGAGGTAGTGGAAACCGACGCCCGTGGGCTTCGGATCGCGCGCGCCGAGCCAGATGAAATCCTTGTCGTAAGCCGAGCCCTTGGCGCCGTACCTGTCTACGAAGTAGAGGAGCGAGCCCCCGATCCCGATCACGGCCGGCACGTCCAGGGTCTTGTCGGCGCCCTTGTATTCGGTGGCGCCGAGCGCGACCGCGCGGCGCAGGGCATGTTTTGAATCGACGACCCGCCACGCCATCGCCGGGGCGCAGGGGCCGTGCTCGGCGACGAAGCGCGCCGCATGCGTACCGGCCTCCCGGTTGACGATGTAGTTGATGTCGCCCTGGCGATAGAGCGAGATGTCGCGCGTCTTGTGCCGGGCGACCTCGACATAGCCCATGCGCGCGAACAGCGCGTCGAGCTTCGCCGGGTCGGGATGGCTGAACTCCACGAACTCGAACCCGTCGGTGCCGGCGGGATTGTGGGCACTGATCGTGGCGGGCGGTGCGTCGTGGGGGAACGGACCCATAATCTGTCCTCGCACAGGGTTGCCGATTTCAGCAATTTTGCCGCATCCAGCTTGCAATTAGCGTGCAAAATCCACGTTGCTTCCCATATACATGCAATATATATTCGTTCTACAGCTAATATGCGCGGGAATCGTGCATGGATGATTTCGATGTCAACCTGCTCGGCGCATTGCAGGACGATGGCCGGCTGACCAACTACGATCTCGCCGAGCGTGTGGGCTTGTCGGCGTCGCAATGCTCGCGGCGCCGGCAGGCGCTGGAGGACGCCGGCGTCATCGGCAGCTATCACGCCGCGCTGTCGCCGCAGGCGCTCGGGCTCGACGTGATCGTGTTCGTGCAGGTGACGCTGGCGACACACTCGCCCGACAACTCCAAGCGCTTCGTGAAGCTGATCGAAGGCCTCGAGGAAGTGCAGGAAGCCTATTCGCTGACCGGCGAGGCGGATTACCTCGTCAAGCTGGCGGTTCCGGATCTCAAGGCGCTCTCGCGGATCCTCAACGAGGTGTTCCTGCCGCACGAGAGCGTGGCGCATGTGCGCTCGTCGATCGTGCTCGATCGCCTCAAGCAGACGATGCGGCTGCCGCTCCGACATCTTGTGGATGCGAATTCACGGTCGAAGCCAACCGCGAGGCGGTCCAGGAGGCGCGTCGGCCGATAGGCCGCCGCTGCCAGGCGTGCGTCCGGCCAGAATTGCGGCGCGATCGGTCAAGCCGCGGCAATTCAAGCAAGTAATTTCGGGTGGACACCACCAAATTTGATGGAACATCGTTCTGCTAATGCGGTTCACCGTCATCGGGGGTAGCATGTTCCGATGGAGCAAACCGATGTTGACCAGGCTGCTCGCCGCGATGCGTGCCACCTCGCGGTCCGTTTTGGGAACCATCGTGGCACTCGCCCTGTTGGGAGCGTCAATTCCGCTTACGCCGGCCAACGCCGGCGGCATCGGCGTCACGAGCTGCGTGCGGTCGCTCTTTGATTTTTCGTGTGTCGAGCGTTGGGTCGAGGGGAAGAGTGATCGGTCCACCCCCGGTTTCCGCGATCCTCGGGACGAGGCCGAATCCGCCGAGCGTGAGCGCCTGTGGACCGCTCGCTGCCATCCTGTCATCAGGCAGGATCGATACGGCGTGCCCCGCTATCACTATTCCGCCCCGGGCTGCGAGTACGGCAGATTCCAGGACTAGAGCGTCTTAAGCGTTCGGATTAAGCCAGCTGATCCAGCGGAAACCGCGCTACGTCCCGCAGCAGGGCGATGAAGGCATCGGCCTGATACTCGGCGGTAAGGCGGCCTTTTTCCGCGGTGGCCTTGGCGGCGTCGCCGACGGCGCCGTCGGGATTGATGTCCTGCGCAATCCAGCCGAAGCTGTGCGTGCCCGCCGGGCGCAGGTGCTTGTAATCCTTCTCCATCTCCGCGGCTTTCGACGGGAACAGCCTGGCCTTGCTCATGTCGACGAGATCGGGCCGGAAATAGAGCATCAGCGAGGTCTCGATATCGCCGGCATGAATGCCGTGGGTGGCATCGAACGCCGAATAGACGTTGCCCGGCAACCCAAAGCGCCGCCATTGCGTGGTGGCGACCAGCATGCCGAGCGCGACGCGCAGCTCGCGCGCCACGATGCCGACCACGTCGGTGTTGCCGCCGTGGGAATTGACGATGACCAGCTTGCGCAAGCCGGCGCGATGCACGGCTTCGCCGATCTCAACCCAGATGCGAATGAGGTTCTCGGCCGAATAGGTGACGGTGCCGGGCGAGCGCAGGTGCTCGTTGGACTTTCCGATGGTCTGGACCGGCATGAACAGCACGTGCAGATCGTCGGGCAGCCGCGCCAGCACGGTCTTGATCATGCCTTCCGCGATCGCGGTGTCGGTCATCACCGGAAGGTGAGGGCCGTGCTGCTCGGTCGCGGCGACCGGCAGGATCGCCAGCGTGGAATGGTGATCGAGCTCCGCGAACTCGCTCGACTTGAGCTCCGCCCAGAAATGCTTGCGGGACATGAGCAATCCCCTATGCGATCGCGCGGAGGTCCTGCGCCTGCCACTGCGCAAGCTTGCCCGGGTTCATCAGCCCGTGGGGGTCGGCCAGGCGCTTGAACTCGGCCTGCGGCGCATCGACCCGTTTCCAGCCGGCGTTGTCGAGCACGAAGGTGTGCGGATTGGACACCGCGACGCTCTTGGCCTCGAGCTCGGCCATGATCTCGTTGAGCCGCTCCGCGGTCGTGTAGCGCACCAGGGGCAGGCTCGAGCAGGTCACCTTGCCGAAGCGGCGCTGGAATTCCAGATGCAGAAGCACCTCGTCGCGGAAGCGCTCGGCGACCCAATCGACCAGCTCGAGGTTGTTCGCGGGTGGGAAGCGAAGCTGCAGATAGGTGATGGTGGGATCGATCCGGATGGCGTGCAGCGTCGTGTGGTTCCAGGTGAACTCGTAGAGCGGCCGCAGTCCGGATGTTTCGGCGAACGCGGCCTTGCGCGCCTCCTCGGCGTCACGCCGGAACGTGACCTTGCCGCGGTGATCGGCCGCCAACAGTTCGCACGCCTCGGCCTGCGGCTCCGAGACCATCACGATCACCATGGCGTGGCCGATCTCGGCGTAAGGACCGAGGCGCCGCAGATAGGGCACGACCTGCGGATCGTGCACGGTGACGAGCTTCTTGGCGATGCCGTCGCATTCGGTGAAGGCATGGGCGAAGCGCGCCGCGGCGGAGAGCGAGGCAAACGTCGCGATCCGCTCGCACCAGGCGTGGCTCGGCGCCAGCGGCACCTCGACTTCGGTGATGATGCCGTTGACGCCATAGGCGTGCATCACCTTGAGCACGTCGCGGCCGCGCAGCTCGATGACCCGAGGTTCCTCCTCGACCGTGACGACCTCCACGCCGAGCACGGCACCCGGATCGGAAATCTGTCCCCAGGTGCAGGAGCCGGCGCCGGCCGCGCCGCCGGCGACGAAGCCGCCGATGGTCGCGTGCTGCCGCGTGGAAGGATAGAACCGCAGCTCGTGTCCGGCGGGCGCGAGTGCCCGATCGATGTCGAGCATGCGCGCGCCCGCACCGAAGCGTCCGGCGCCCGGACGCTGCCAGATCACCTGATCGAGCTTGGTCATGTCGAGCACGACCCCGCCCGCGAGGGGAACCGCCTGGCCATAGTTTCCGGTGCCGCCGCCGCGCACCGTGAGCGGCACGCGATGCCTTGCGCAGGCGGCGGCGGTGCCCATCACGTCGGCCTTGTCGCGTGGCACCACGACGATCTCGGCGCGCTTGTCCTCCAGCGTTTCCTTGAGGATGGGCGAGAACCAGAAGAAATCCCGGCTGCGCATGCGGAGCGAGCCGGGATCGTCCAGGATCGGAATGTCGGAAAGCTCTTGGCGCAGCGACGCAGGAATGGCCATCAGGCGGACTCACGTTCTCCACTGACCACATGGTATAGCAAACGCCGTGCCTGTCACCTTCGCGCCGCCCGCCTCCACTCTGACGTGTGCCGAGCCATGAGACACATTACTCCGTCCGCGATCCGGCCGCCGTTCGCACGCTACAGCTACGGCGTGGAAATCCCGCCCGACTGCCGCATTCTCTACTGCTCCGGACAGCTGGGAGTGGCGCCCGACGACCACGTTCCGCCCGGCATCGAGGAACAGACGCATCTCTGCTTCCGCAATATCGGCGAGGTGCTGAAGGAGGCCGGAATGACATTTGCGGACGTCGTCCGGATCAACTCCTTCGTGGTCTCCCGCGAGCACCTGAAGGGGTATATGAGCGTGCGCGATCTCTACATCTCCGATCCGGCGCCGGCATCGACGCTGATGATCGTCTCGGGATTTTCCCGGCCGGAGTTCCTGGTCGAGGTGGAGGTGATCGCCGCGGCGCGCTGAGCGCGACGCGGTGAAGGAGCTATCGACCATGGACGTGACCGAGGCAATTCACGGTGAGCTGACGAAGTGCGGCGTCAAGCTCGCCGCCTCGCTGCCCGACGATTGGGTCGCGCCGCTGATCCAGCGCATCGCCGCCGACAACAGCATCCGTCACGTGCGGGTGGCGCGCGAGGCCGAGGCGGTCGCGATCTGCAGCGGCGCATTCTTCGGCGGCGTGCGTGCGGTCGCCCTGATGGGCGCCACGGGGTTGCTCACCTGCACCGGCGAGCTCGCCACCCTCAATCTGCGCCATCAGATTCCGGTGTTCCTGATCGTCAGCCAGCGCGGCTCGATCGACGACCATCGCATCTATCAGGAGGTGCAGGGCCGGCGCACCATACCGCTGCTGCAGGCCTACGACTTTCCATATCACGTGGTCGATCGACCGGACGAGATCGCGTCGATCCCCGACGCGTTCGAGACGTGCCGATTGCAGAAGCGGCCTTTCGTGCTGTTCCTGACGCGCCGGCTGGTGAAGGGGAGTGCAGCATGAGAGCGCGGGAGGCCATCGACGTGCTCGCCAGGCACCGCGGCGACGCCGTCGCGGTGTGCGCGCTCGGCATGGCGGCCAACGAATGGTGGGCCGCGACCAAGAGCGAGGACAGCTTCTACATGCACGGCGCCATGGGGTTTGCCGCGAGCTTTGCGCTCGGGCTCGCGCTCTCGCTGCCGCAGGTGCCGGTGTGGCTCATCAATGCCGACGGCTCGCTCTGCATGAATCTCGGCTGCCTGCTCACGGAGGCGTCGCAGGCCGCGCGCAACCTCAAGCACTTCGTGGTCGACAACGGCGTCTACCAGACCGTCGGCGGCCTGCCGATGGTGAACGAGGCGCGCACCGACTACGTCGCGATCGCGCGCGGAGCGGGATTCGCGCGGGCACGATCGATCCAGGAGCTTGATGATCTCGAACGGCAGCTGCCTGGGATCGCGGCCGAGGACGGTCCGTCGTTCACGGTGTTGCGGGTCGAGCCGGAATCCGGCTTCCTGCGCACGCCGCCGATGACCTATGAGGGGCCGGAGATGAAGTATCGCTTCGGCCGCGCGCTCGAGCGCCGGTTCGGCATCGAGGTGTTCGGGCCGCAAGGATATTAGAATTATTTCCCGCTCCACAGACGCCCCAATGCCGCGCGTCGTTCGCGGAATGATGCGGTCGAGACCGGCAGGGTCGGCGCGCACTCCGACAGTGACACGGCAACTGGCGTCTCCGAAGCCGGCACCGTGATCTCGCTCTGGAAATTCGGCTCAAGTTCTGCCGCGGCGTAGACCGGTTGCGAGATCGCGAACGGCTTGCCCTGCTCGGCGGCAGCCTTGCGCATCTCGTTCACCACGTCCATGGCTTCGCCGACCGCCATCACCACCGGCGGATCGGACGTGCCGATCTCGCCGGCGGCGGCGGGACCGGCATGGACGCTGACGGCGATCTTCACCTTGTGGTCGCCGTGCCGCCCGAGCCTCTGGTTGAGGTCGGCAATCGCGCGCTCGATGGCGGCGGTCGCCTGCAGCGCCTGGCGGGCGGCTTGTGCCAATCCGCACTCGAGGCCGAACAATGCGCAGACGCTATCCGGCCGGACCGAGCTGATCGTGCCGCCGGCAAGGCGGACCGCGTTGCCGATCGCATCGAGGTAGCGCATCAGCAGGTAGAGCAGATCCTGCGGCAGGTGATCGTGCGCGAGCTCGGCGCGATTGAGAAAGTCGCAGAACACGACGACGATCTCGCGCTCGGGGCTGCGTTGCGGCGGCGGCAGC